>Ga0081538_10002921_pt1 | contig 16304 bp, 12 predicted proteins | sample TabmetS5T2R1_FD_71022 | JGI IMG/M metagenome (GOLD analysis project Ga0081538, IMG submission 71022) | Tabebuia heterophylla rhizosphere microbial communities from the University of Puerto Rico - S5T2R1 | ecosystem: Host-associated > Plants > Roots > Rhizosphere ... | reverse complement strand
CTTGCGCGTCGCTGAGCTTTCCCTGGAAGCAGGCATTCCAGCGGGCGTGTTCAACGTGCTGCCAGGCACGGGTCCCGATGTGGGCGAGCCCCTGGGCCGCCACATGGGCGTGGACATGGTGTCTTTCACCGGCTCAACCGAGACCGGACGCCGCTTCCTGCGCTACGCAGCCGAGTCGAACCTCAAGGAAGTGACGTTGGAAATGGGCGGAAAAAATCCCGCCGTGGTGCTGGATGACGCCGAGAACCTCGACCGCGTGGCCGCGCATATCGTCAATGGCGCCTTCTGGAACATGGGAGAGAACTGTTCCGCTTCCTCACGCCTCATCGTGCAGAAGGGCATCAAGGATGAGCTTCTGAAGCGCATCTTCGCTCATGCCCGCGAATGGCCCATGGGTGACCCGCTTGACCCGGTAAACCGGGTTGGCCCGCTCGTGTCTCCTGCCCATTTTGAGAAAGTGTGCAGCTACCTCGGCAAGGGCACCAAGGCATTGATGGGCGGTAAGGCGAAAGATGGGTTTGTTGAGCCCACCATCATTGACATCACCGACAAGAGCTCGAAGCACGCCCGGGAAGAAATCTTCGGACCTGTGCTTTCCGTGTTGACGGTCGAAAGTTTCGACGAAGCCATCGCCGTCGCCAATGACACGGAATACGGCCTTGCTGCATCCATCTTCACCGCCAATGTGAAACGCGCCTTGCGTGGCGCCCGCGCCATCCGCGCTGGCACCGTTACCGTCAACAGCTTTGGCGAGGGCGATATCAGCACACCCTTTGGTGGCTTCAAGTCATCGGGATTTGGCGGCCGCGACAACGGCATTCACGCCCACGACCAGTACACCCAGACCAAGACCATTTGGGTGGATCTCGCCGACGATAGGGATCAGGCCGTTTCGTGAACAGCTACACCGCGTGTCGCACGCCCGTGCATCGCGGGCCGGCAGCCTGGAGCGCCATCCTGCCAGGCCAGGATTCGCCCGTTGTCTTCGAAGCGGATGTAAGGGCTGATTTCACTATCATCGGCGCTGGATTTGCAGGTCTTTCAGCGGCACGGCGGCTCACGCAGCTTGCGCCAAAAGCGAAAGTCGTGGTGCTTGATGCGGGACGGATCGCAGAAGGTGCTTGCGCCCGCAACTCCGGCTTCATGATCGACCTGCCTCATGAAATTGGCGGTGGTGGCTATGAGGCGAACGGCGCCGAAAAGAACAAGGCGATGATTGCGCTGAACCGCCAAGCTATCGGGTTTGCGCGGGAGGCCGTCGATGCCTACAGGATTGATCGCAACTACTTTGATCCCGCGGGCAAGGTGAATGGAGCAGTGGCGGCACGAGCGGACGCCATGAACCGGAGCTATGCTGCCCATCTGACCGAAATTGGCGAGGTGAGTGAGTATCTCGATGCCCAGTCGATGGCAGAACTCACGGGCAGCAATCACTATATTTCAGGATTGTACACACCAGGCACCGCCATGATCCAGCCTGCCGGCTATATCCGCGGTGTGGCGCGCGGGCTGCGCAAGGACGGTGTGGAGATCTACGAGCATTCTGCGGCACAGAAAATTGAGCGGGTTGGTGACAGCTGGACCGTGTCGAGCAACGGGCACCATGTCAGCACCGGAACAGTGATCATGGCCAACAACGGTCACCTGGAGAGCTTTGGTTTTGCCAAACAACGATTGATGCACATATTCCTTTATGCATCGATGACAGTTGATCTTGGAAACGACATATTGAAGAAGTTGGGCGGCAAGCCGCGCTGGGGTATTACGCCGTCGGACCCCATGGGCACCACCATGCGACGCATCGATACTCCGTTGGGCGGAAACCGCATCATAACGCGCTCCTGCGCTAGTTTCTTGCCTGACATGGTACCCAGCGAGTCGTCCCTTCAGCGGGCAAGGCGCGTGCACCGTCGGAAATTCACTGATCGGTTCCCGACCTTGCGCGATGTGCCCATGGAGTTCAGCTGGGCGGGCCATTTGTGTCTGACACGCAACGGTGTTGCGGTGACGCGCAAACTGGATCGGGGTCTCTACGCTGGCTGTGTAGACAATGGACTCGGCACGGTGCGCGGCACGCTCACGGGCATCGGCGCTGCAGAACTTTCTTGTGGCGTGGAAAGCGACATCACCAGGCACTTCACGGCCGAACCAGAACCCACGCGGCTGGTACCGCCTCCAGTCTCCACCATCGGTGCAAATATTTACTTGCGGCTCAAGGAATGGAAGGCGTCTACAGAATAGAGCACCTTAACGCTGCAGAAGCTCTACACGGAAGCGGTAACGACCTGGGGGCTAAGGCACAGCTTTGGTTGATGTGCGCCGGCTTTGACCTTTCAAATTCCCAATCTGCTGGCGCTCCTCGTCTGCAAGCTCCCGCAGCCAACTGCGCAAGCATTGTGCGGCGGGAGAAAGAGTCCTCCGCTCGTTCCAAGTGAGGTAGTAGCCGCCCGGCGCAGGGATCTCCAGATCGGTCAACCGCAGAAGCTTTCCGTCCCGCACGAGATGCCGGACCAGCCGATGCCACCCAACGGCGATGCCCTGGTCGGCTTGCGCAGCCTGAATGGCGACCGCAAACTTGCTGAAGCGCCGGCCTTTGTTTGGTCCATGCGGGATTTGCGCCCGGCGGAACACCTCGTCCCAGTCGGGCCATTCCGGATCGGCCCAATCGACATGCAGCAGCGGCAGCTCGGGCAGGGTTTCGGCCCTCGCGTCGCGGTGCTGCGCCGCGAAGCCGGGCCCGCAGACCGGGTAGATCGTGTCGTCGAACAGCAGTTCCGCCGTCTCGTCCGCCCAGGCCCCGAGCCCATAGCGGACGCGCAGCTCCACCTCGGCCCGCCGATAGTCGCGGGGATTGTCCGAGATCAAATGATCCACGGTGACGTCGGGAAAGCGCGCCCAAAACTGCGGCATGCGCGGGATAAGCCAGATGGTTGCGAAAGCGTCGGTGCAGGCGATGGTCACATTCTTCGATCTATCACCCCGCTTGATAGTCCGCACGACCTCGGAGGCTCGTGAGAAGCTGCTGGAAAGGACGCCGTAAAGGTCCTCCCCCGCCGCAGTCAGGGAAACACCCACATTGGCCCCGCGCAGAAAGAGCGGCACGCCGAGCTCGTCTTCGATCGCCTTGATTTGCTTGCTCACAGCGCCGGTCGTGACGTTTAGCTCCGCGGCAGCGCGCTTGAAGGAAAGGTGACGCGCTGCGGCCTCGAAAATCGCCAGCGATGTCAGTGAGGGGAGTTCGTAGTAGCGGCGGACCATCGTGACTTTATGCCAAGGGAAAAGCGGCAATCGGCGCTGGAGTAAACCAGCCCGTGAGACTTTTTCCGTAGGCCTCCTCAGAACGTCGGCAATAGTGTTGCGCCAAGCACTGACATGGAGGCTGGCGTGGGCGTTCAGGAAACCGCGACGAGAAGAGGTGGCCGTGACGCACGCCGAAGCGTTCGCATGGCGCCAAATCTCGAAATGCTTCCAGCGCTGAAGTACGGCGTGCCGGTCGTCGAGCCGATGAACGAGGAGCAGGTCGAGCGCATCCACCAGGCCTCATTGGCGATCCTCGAGGATGTTGGTGTCGTGTTCCGCGATCCCATAGCGCTCGACGATTGGAAATGCGCCGGCGCCGACGTGCGAGACGACCGCGTTCATCTCGACCGCGGCCTGGTGATGGAGCTCATCAGCTCGATCCCACCCCACATCACCTACCATGCGCGAAACCCCGCCAAGAACGTGGAACTCGGCGGCAAGGACGCGATCTTCGTTCCGATGACCGGTGCGCCCTATCTTCGCGACCTGGAAGACGTGCGGCGCGGACCGACCATCGCGGATCTGGGGACCTTTCACAAGCTCGCTCACATGATGCCGGCGCTGCACTCGTCTGCGCACCATATCGTCGAGCCCATGGATATCGTGGTCGCCCACCGCCACCTTCACATAACCTACTCGTCCATGAAGTATTCTGACAAGATTTTCATGGGTATGACGACCTCGCCCAGGAATGCCGAGGACGTTTTGGATATGTGCGCCATCCTGTTCGGCGCCGATTTCCTGGAGACCCACTGCGTCGTCACCGGCAACTGTAATGGCAATTCTCCGCTGGTCTGGGACCAGGTGATGTTGGGCGCGATGCGCGCGTTCAACCGCCGCAACCAGCCGGTGCTCTGCTCGCCCTTTGTGCTCGGGGGCGCGAACACGCCCGCCTCGACGGCACCAGCGGTTGCCCAGCTGAACGCCGAAGCGCTCTCCGCTCTCGCCTACACCCAGGTTGTCCGCAAGGGCTGCCCGGCGATCTATGGTCATTATCTTTCGACCGTTTCGATGCAGTCGGGTGCGCCGATGGCGGGCACACCGGAAATCTCGCTGATGAACTTCATGATCGGCCAGATGGCCCGGCGCTACAACATTCCCTGGCGCACCTCGAACCTTCTGGGTGGCGCCAAGATCTTCGACGCCCAGGCCGGCTACGAGAGCGCCATGACGATGATGGCCGTGTTGATGTCGGGTGCAAACTACATCTGGCACTCCGCCGGCTGGAACGAGGCGGGCATGCACTGCTCAATCGCCAAATTCGTGGTCGATGCCGAGGTCTGCGCCATGGGCTACCGCATGGCCGAGGGCATCCGGTGGGACGACTTCGAGGAGGCGCTCGCCGCTGTGCGGGATGTCGGCCCGGGCGGCCACTACCTCGGACATCCCCATACGCAAGCCAACTTCCAGCGTGCGTTCTTCATGCCGAAGCTCTTCGACAACAATTCGATCGAGCAATGGAAGTCCGACGGGTCGAGGGATATCAAGGAGCGCGCGCTGTCGCAGGCGAAGCGACTTCTCAATGAATACGAAGAGCCGAAACTGGATCCAGCGAAGGACGAAGAGCTGCGTGCCTACATCGACCGTCGCTCCCGCGAGATCCCGGCCGTCGACGCGCTCAACGATCAATACTGATTGCTTCCAGAGCTTCGTTGAACACTGCCGTCTCGGGAAGCATGTATTGCTCGCATGCCTAGGCCGATCCATCCCGCAAAATGGCACGTTTCGAGCTTTGCGGCCGTCTCGTCGCGAAGATACACCTATGGTTCTCCCGTCTTAGGGAGGTAGATTGTCGAAGCATGACGTGTAGAGAAGCGGAAAAATGGGCAAGGCAACAGTCCCTGAAGTCTGGACAATCGGTGGGAGTGGGCGCGGCATTGCCGGTCCGGTTGTGGGATCAATGCGCTACGCGTCCGCATCTGTTGAATGGCAGCCAACAGACGCCAAGGGGTTCTGGGTGAAGCCCCTGTTCGAAGACGCCGAACGTGGCGAGAAGACGTTGCTGATGAAGGTCGACGCCGGTGCTTGGTCGCCGATGCATACCCATCCTGGCGAACTGGAGCAGGTCTATGTGCTGGAGGGCAGCTTCTACGATCAGGACACGACTATGGGGCCCGGCGACTTTTGCTGCCGTGCGCCGGATGCAGCACACGAAGCGGGGTCAAAGACCGGTGCGATCGTCCTTCTTGTCTATACCCGGTGGTGAGCTCGGCCGGGCTGTCGCCACGAAGGGCCCTCCATTGCACCTTCGGAACACTGTGCAAAGCGCGTGCAACATCCGCTACTAATCGCCTAAGCAACTAAGATCATTGCCATATTTCGACCCGGCAAGCAGTCTGAACGAGTAGGTTATTGGATCTCCTCTTCCAGCTCCGCCTGGGCGTCTTCAGGCTGAGCGGCCGGCTGTTTTTCTGGTTTTTGCGCTCGCTGGCTCCCCGCCGGCTTCGGCTTATGAACTTCCGTGCGAGGCCCGGGGGGTGCCGAAGCGGCGTAGTCGATGAGTATTTCAGTTTCAACGTCACCGCGGCGAACCTTGATCCGATCGAGTGCGATCTCCACCAGCATCCAGCCACCGATATCGTCACCTTCTTTCAACCGCTGGATCAACTCGCCTTGGGCTGGCTGGATCAGCGCCGATCGCTCGCCGGCCGAGATCACCACGCCTGCCAGCGTGAAATCGGTTTGCGTCGTCTTCAGGCCGTCCGGGCCTCCGCTCGGCCGACGCGTCTCGGAAAAGACCGGCCTTTCCAGAATCGCGGTCAGCGATGCCTCGTCGGGCATGGCAAAGAGAGGAGGAGCTGCCTTGGGCGCGGGCAGGTTTGGCGGCGTCGCATCGCCAGATTCAGGGTCATCGTCCGTCACCAGGGCGCTGATCTCTGCATAGACCACCCAAACGAGGGCGATCAAGGCGACACCCAGCAGCCACACAAGCATGGTTCTTGTTCGATGGCGGCGCATCACTGGTCCTCGAGCGGCATATAGCCGGAAAGATCAAAACCTACGATCAGCAGCGGCGCGTCTCGCATCATTTGCGAACCGGCCTGATCGGTTCGCCGGCGCGTGTACCTGCTTCGAATATCCAGGTTCTCCACGAACAGGACCGGCGTTCCGGTCTCGAGGGCGTAAAGGGTCTTGAACAGCTCCTCAGTCGTTGCGGTCATCTGGATGCGCAACGAAATGCGCCTGAAGCCCTCCTCATCGACCCCGGACATCGGCTGCACGCTCTGCAGCGCGCCGCCCTTTCCGGCGACCAGGGCGCTGACGCGATCCTGCAGCCCGGCCGCCGCGAGCGCGTCCGTCCCGCCGCTTAAATAATGGGCGCCCGCTCCCTCCTCCGCCGTCAGGCTTTCCAGCTGGCGGGCCAAGATCGGCCGCATAGCTGCCAAGCGCTGAAAATGCGCGAGCTGGTCGTTGACCTCTTCGATCGCTTGATCCCTTTCCCGATAACCGATGAGGATCGGCTCGACCAGAAGCACATACGCCGCTTCGATCGCCGCGACCAGAAGAAGCACTGCGGCCAGCCGGCCAACCCAGGGTGTGGTCAGCATTCAGCGATCCTCACTCACAGCCACTTCGGCCGAAACGTTGAACCGCTCGCGCTCGACTCGCGGATCCTTGGTCACCGGCGACGCAAACCGGACTTCGGATAAGAGCGGCGATTCCTCGAGTCCCTCGATCAGCATCGCCGCCGCCGGCGAGAAGCCCGAAAAAGCCAGCGTCTTCCCATGCCAGCGCATCTGCACGAGCCACGCGTCGTCCGGCAGGCGCTCGCTGACCTCGGCCACCAGGCTGGTCGCCGCCGGGGTCGACAGTCGCCGGTCGATCAGGAACCGACCATGCTCCAGACGCGCCGCCAGGCGGCTCTTCAGCTCTTCGACCTCCAGTGCGGCAGCGCGGCTCTCCGCCAGCTGCGCCTGGCGGACCGCCAGATCGCGGTCCTTCGCGTACAGCGGCAGATAGATCGCGACAATGGCCAGCAACGCCACCGCGATGGCCAGTGCAATCACCACCCGCTGCTGGGTAGCTGACGAACCCGCGCGATTGCCGCGTGGCAGGAAATTGAACGGCCGATCCTCCTGCAAGTCCTCGCCGGCGATACCGATGCGATCCAAAGGCAGTCCGAAGGATTTCGCAAGGCCGCTCGCCTCCTCCAGCAGCTCGCGCGGAACGACGGCGAGGTCCACCGCAAGCTGCTCGCTGTCGCGATCGGCGACCGTCACCCGATAGTCGAACGCGACCTCGCCGGCCCTGAATGGCGTGTGGCGATCGATCTCGAACCCCAGCACCTCCCGCAGGTTCTCTTGAGCCGCCAGGGGCAGTGTCACGCTCCGTCGTGGTACGCTGTGTTCCGGCAGAGTCACGATCACGTCGAGGTTCCGGAATGAAGTGCCGCGCGCAAGTTGCGCCAAGGCGCGGCGAGGTTCCGGCGCGGGATTGGGGATACTGCCGAGATCGTGCGAATGTCCGTTCCGATGCAGGGTAAACGCGACACATCCATCCGAGGGCGTGAGCACCAAGGCCGCCGGCCGTCGACGGAAAAACCGGCGCACGCGACCAGGCACGCAGGCTGCCAGCTCGGCAAGCCACCACGTGAAGAAACGCAAAATCGTATCCCTCACCGCATCCATCGGATTCTCTACGCCTCGCGCGTGACTTTGAGCACTTCCTCGATCGTCGTCTCGCCGGACAGAGCCTTCATCATGCCGTCCTGGTACATGGTGCGCATGCCTTGCTCTACGGCAAGATTTTGCAGATCGGCTGCTTCGGCGCGGCGGAGGATGAGGCGCCGGATTGAATCATCGACAGGCATGACTTCAAAGATGCTGGTGCGGCCGTGATAGCCGCTGCCGCCGCACTTACTGCAGCCGGTTGCCTGATACAGCGTGATGTCCGATGCGCCGGCCCGGTCGAGCCCCAGCTGGTCGACGAGTTCTGGCAGCGGCCTGAATGGCACCCGGCAATAGCAGCACAGCGTGCGCACCAAGCGCTGCGCGGCGACGCCATTGACCGTCGATGTCAGCAGGAACTCCCGCACACCCATATCGAGCAGGCGCACAATGCTGGCCGCCGCTCCGTTCGTGTGAAGCGTTGACAGAACAAGATGACCGGTGAGCGCCGCCTGGACGGCGATTTCGGCCGTTTCCAGGTCACGAATCTCCCCGACCATCATGATGTCGGGGTCATGGCGCAACAACGATCGCAGAATGCCGGCGAAGTCGAGCCCGATGCTTGGCTTAACCTGTATCTGGTCGATGCCGTCGAGCTGGTACTCGATCGGGTCCTCGACCGAGAGGATCTTGCGCTCCGGCGTGTTGAGCCGCACGAGCGACGCGTAAAGCGTCGTGGTCTTGCCGCTGCCCGTTGGCCCGGTCACCAGAACGATGCCATGGGGACGTTCGATCATCTTGAGGTAGGCATCCAGGCCTGGCCCCACAATGCCCAGGGCGGTGAAGTCCAGCCGGACCGCGTCCCGGTTCAAAAGGCGCAACACGACGCTCTCGCCATGCATCGTCGGCACGGTCGCCACGCGCAGGTCGATCGGAACCCCGCGCACGGCAATCTTGGTCCGCCCGTCCTGTGGCAGCCGCCGCTCGGCGATATTGAGCCGCGCCATGATCTTGATCCGGGAAATGATGGCCGCCCGCAGCCCGAAGGGCGGCGCCTCGACCTCGCGCAGAACCCCGTCAATACGGTAGCGGACGCGCAGCCTGTTCTCGGAAGGCGCGATGTGGATATCCGAGGCACGTTGGTCGATCGCCCTGAAGATCAGCTGGTTGACCAGCCGGATAACGGGCGCCTCGCTCGCCAGGTCCTTGAGGCGATCGGCATCGACAGAGTCATCATTCGCGCCGTTCGCAGAATCCACCGGTTCAGCAGCGACCACTTCATCCCGGCCATGGAGCCGCTCGATCGCCGCTTCCAGTTCCGCCGGCACGGCGACGCTTGGTTTCACCGGCCGCTTGGCGAGCAGGCCGACCGAATCGATCGCGAAGCGATTGAAGGGGTCCGCCATCGCCAGGGAGATGCCGTCCGAATCCACCGACAGCGGCAGAACATGGGATTCTCTCAAGAATCGCGCGCTGATCTTGTCCTCGAGCACAGGCAGGTCGGGATAGTCGCCTTGGCCGACCAGGGACAGGCCAAGATAGCGGGCCATGGCCTCCGCAAGGTCTCGTTCGGAGATGAGGCCAAGCCGCGGCAACAACTCCAGCAACCGCTCGGACCCGTTGGACTGGAGGCGAAATGCCCGGTCGAGACCGCCCGCATCGAGCGTTCCTGCCTGGACGAGCATCCGGCAGAGCTCCCGTTCGGTTACGCGGTGATCTTCAGCACGGTACTGCATTCACTCCCCACGGCTTATGAAAGCCCTGCCGGTGCGGACGTTCTTGCAGGCCATCCGAACCGGCAGGACATCGCTGCCTATTCCGCAAGAGCGCTCGTCTGCGTTGCCGGCGTGACCCGACGAACGAAGATGCTGCTCTCACCGGGGCCGTCGGCGATGCCGAACACCGGCAGCAGGTCGAAATCGGCGGCGGCCATTCCCTCGTAATCGCCAAGGAACAGGCCGCCCGCGTTCGGTGCATCGAGGATGTCGAAGGGCTCGTTGGTCAGGCGGCGCTCCCGCTTCCAATTGTTGGCCTTGTCGCAACGGTCGAGAGCCGGGTCGCAGAAGATGATCCATTGATCCGTCAGCTCGCCCGTGGAGTCATCGCGCCGGAAATCGTAGTAGGTCACCGCGATGATGCCTTCGCTGTTGACGGCAACCGTCGGCACGAAGGCCTGGGTGCGCAGGATGTTGCTCCTCGACGGAGTCTTGCTGATCTTGATCGGCTTTGACCAATGGCGGCCTTCGTCGGTGGATTGCGAGAAGGCGACCTGATCCACGCCGTTGAACCGGTTGTCCTGCCAGACCAGGTAGAGTGTGCCGCTATCCGGATCCACGGCCGGATCGAACAGTATTCCGCCATCGCGCACCGGCTCCTGCAGGTTCGGCGTGACGACGCCTGTGTCGTTGAAGATGGCGTTGGTGAAGATGCGATGGGCGCGGATCGGCTTGAGCGGCGTGAAGCTGAAGCCCTGATCTTGCGAGCGCTTGAGCGCAATGTTCACGACCGGGCCTCGGTTGGTGTTCAGGATCTCGGTGAAGAAGGCGATGAGCCTGCCGCCCGGCGTCACCTCGATGATGTTGTTGATGGTCTGGTTGTCGGCCCCCGGATCATGAATGATGTGAGGCAACTCCCAGGTATCCCCGCCGTCGGTCGAGCGGGTGAAAAAGGTCGGACCTTTGAACTCCGGCACGGTGGCCTCGGCAGTCACATCGGCTGCGGCAGCCATCCGCATCTGTCGCAGCGCCCGGCCGGCCATTATTATCCGGTCATGCTCGAACCGCACGGCGGCGCTCAGCGCTTCCAGCTGCGGCGGCGTGATCTCGAACAACTCAAGGCGGTCCCAGGTCGCGTACACGAGATTGGCATTCGTCGGGTCCGCGGTAAGCGAGTTCTTGTCGTTGAACGCGAGTGGATCGTCCTCCTCGATCAGCGTCACAGGCTGCTGCCAACTGTGGCCACCATCCGTCGATTTGCTGACCTGCATCGCATGATGGCCGCCGAAGATGGCGGGGTCCGAGTCAAAGGAGAGGCTCATGAAGTAAGCAATGCCCGAGGGACCGAAGGAAACCCATGGATCGGTGGCCCGCTCGAAGATGCCTTCCGAGCACACAGTGAACTCGGGTGGCGTCACCGTCTCCCAGGTCTCGCCCCCATCGTCGCTAACGGCGGACACATTCCCGCGCGCTCCGCCGTCAGACCAGCGGTCCTGCTGCCAGACCGCGACCACGTTGTCTGTGTCCGCCGGGTTCACGTGCACGTATGGCTCAACTTCGGAGTTAAGGAAGTTGACGGAGCCTTCTTCCTCCTGGCCTGGAACGTCATCGGCCGTGCAGCTGCCGAACAAACTCGGGCCCGAGATCTGGGTGAGCGGGCCTAGGACCGGCGGATCTGCTAAGGCGGCCTTTCCCATGGCCATGGCGCTAAGCAGTGCTGCCGCTCCCAACGCGATCGACGCGACTCCACCCTTTGGGAGAATCACATTGTCTCCCAGCCGGCTGCAAATATGCGTAAACATGCTTGAGCCTCCCTTTTCCTTGGCGCTCCGCCTAGCTGAAAGAGAGACTGATGATGCATCCCGTCCGCGTAGACGGAGCCATCTAGGACAAAATCCTACGCTCGTACAGCGTTTGCCGCAATCTGGAAACTGAGTCAGGCGTGAACCGGCTTGGAAAGCGTCTGGTGAGGCAAACGCCGGGTCACGCCTCGCATCGGTGCGCAGGACCAAAAGGGCGGCCGCTCGCGCTGCCAATTCCAAATTCATTGCAGCCAGAGGGCTCAGTTGCAGTCCGTTATGGCTTATATTGGCAAGTCAGTGTCGCAATGCCTCCTATCACTTTCAGCTGCGACTGGGTTGCCGTCAGGTATGGTTTGTTCGGATCGGCGGCCTTGGGCGTCAGGCCGCATTGATCGCCATTGATGGTGCAGACGAAGTTCTTGGCCGACCTGTCCCCTCTGTTCCCCCAGTTCTCCAAGGGGGTCGTGCATTCGAGCTTGACGTTGCGCCTGGATGCCACGCCCGTGCACAGCTTCCGTGAATTGAAGGTGTAAACCGATCGAGTACCATCGGGCGTCACATAGGGGTTGTTGCCGAGCCGCAATACCGACGTATCGACCTCGCAAATGCTTCCGAAGAACTCTTCCGAGCTCTGGGCGAATGCCGGCGTCGCTGCCAACATGGTCAGGAACGCCAGCGCGGCTGAGCTGATGTTTTTCATCATCGTTACTCCAGTGGAGGCTTGAACTGGATGAGGAAGCACTGGGTCTTGCTGGCGACCGTGTGGCAGACGCGCTTCTCCGTATCATCCGGGTCCGTGGAGCTGCTTGACCGAACCTGGAGGTGCGACACTTCCTCCGCACCCAGAACGTCGACCGGACCAGCGATCGCGGTCCCTTCATCGGTTTGCGTAATGTCGGCGGTATCGACATTTGTGCACAGGACGGGCCCGGTAAACGACGGCGTCGTCCCAGTGCGCTGCTGGCCGTCGTTCGGATTCTCCCGCACGTAGATGATGATGTAGCTCGCCTCTATTTGGCCGCTCGCCAATAGATCGAGGTTCGCTTGACTGACGTTCAGGGCTGCATTGAGGTCTTCCGTGGTAAATGTGCAGTTGTAGAAGATGTCGTTCGCGGTCGGCGAGCCCGCGGGTTGGGCTTCGACCCTCGACGGCGCTCCGGCGATCAATCCCACGCATAGCAGCCCGAGAATCCACAATCGACCTATCCAGCAGCGTGGCGCAATGTTGGTCGCTTGGGGTGCGTCGTTCTGTTTCGAACGCACAGCTCTGGTTGTCTCCGTCATGACACTGTTCCTCTCTGATCGCGACGCCTGCCGGTCATCTGCAGGTGGCGCTGGGTTTGAGTTTGGCCGAGCAATAGTAGGAGCCGGACGCGAGCCTGATGCAGCACGGCGTATCGATGAGTGCATGGGTCTGCTGCCCCTGCACTTGCTGGGCATTGGTCGCCAGTGACACGGACCGGTCGTCGATGCATTGCCAGCTTCGGCTGCCGCATATCAGGAGGTCCTTCCCGTCCTCAGCGCCCACCCCCGCCGCTGGATCGCCCGCATCGCCCCCATCGATGCCAATCGAGAAGCCGAGATGCGGATCGCTGAAGAACTGCTCCAGGTCCTGTTCGGCGCTGGAGCAGAGGCCGACGGTGTCAGCCGAAATGTTGAAGGCGCCGCACGTAGAGGGCTCCTCCAGTTCCTCGTTACTGACGATCTTCACGCAGTGCGAGGCTCCCTCTGAAGCCTCGGGGTCTTTGAATGTGTCGCAGACGACGCAGAAGTTGGATCCGTCGGATTCCTTGCCGCAGACGAATTCGCCGAAGTCGGTTGCCCTGACCGTGACGCCGGTTTCGAGCGTCTGCGTCGTCCCGGTTGTGATGCGGCCGTCGATACAGACGTTTACGGCAAGACCTTCGTCGATGTTCGGCTGCCGCCGCATGTGGCAGGAGACGACACCGGCTTGTGAGCGATCATCGCAGCTGATCGTAAAGTCCGTCTCACAAGTCGCTGTCCTATGAACCCCCTGGCCGCCTACCGGCTCGCCATTCACAGCCTCAGCTGGCAGAGGGCTGCAAACGGTAAACGCCACGGCGGCGCATCCCAGCAGCAATCGATGCCAGATTGCGCGCCCCTGAAGAGCAGCTTTGCCTTTGGCTGACTCTCCATAACAGTGGACAGACGTATGCTCCTTCATGGTTTGCACTCCCTCTCAAAGGGGCGGTGATTGACCGGCCGAGCCTCCTAGAAGTTCAGCGTTACGCGGCCAAGAATGGTCCGGTCGGGAAAGTACGGCCCGACGCTCGGCTCTTCCTGGAACTCGCGATAACTGTCGTCCTGGAATTCCATGCCCTCATCGAGCAGATTCTGAACACTGAGGCTGGCGATGCCGTGCCTGTTCGGAAACCGATAGCCGACGCCAACGTCCACGACGAAGAAGCTGTCATGTCCCTGGTTCTCGAACGCCGACAGGCGCTCCACGTCCTGATCCACGAAGGTCGCGCCGGCCGCGGCGAAAAAGCCGGATGGGTGGAAGTACGTGATGTTGACGGGAACGCTGATGGTCTCGACCTTGAGCGGATCCTGACTGACGACGCGCGCCAGGAAGTCCTCAGACTCCCTGTCGAACTTGTCGTAGGCGAAGCCGGCGCGGACCGCCAATTCGTCGAATGGGGTCCAGTAGAGATACACCTGATGCAGCTGCTCACTCGCGTCAACCTCCACGACCTGGTTCTGGTCCGCGTCGATGAACGGCTCCTCAATATCGCGCCAGGTCATTTCGCCACCGATTGCCAGATCCGGCGTGACCTGCCAGTCCACACCGAAGCCGTAGCGGCGGGATTTCGTGGCATTGGCTTCGTCGAAGAACTGGTTGAATCCGGTGACCTGCGTCGGCTCCAGAGTCCGATTGGCGGCGAGTGCCGGTTTGACGGTCTCGATGTAGGCGGCCCGAAGCTGAAGGTCGTCAGTGACATCCCATTCGACTCCGACCTTCGGATTGAACCTGCTGACCTCGTTGCTTGGATCGCGATCCTCGTTGTAATCGGTGTAATTGACCCCGATCGTCCAGGTCACGGGGTCGGGAATGTTGATGTTGGCATAGGCATAACCCCGATAGTCGTCGATGTTGAACGGCAGCTGCTCATCGACCAGCGGAAATCCATCGAGCGCGACGAAAACACCCTCGTCTCCGTCGACGTTGCTGTAGCCGGCGCCAACCAGCACATTGAATCGATCGGCACGGAAGATGTACTGCCCCTCGACCTGGTTCGTGTCCTGGTCAATGGGACTATCGAACGTGAACTCGCCCACGAACGGTTCTACACTGACGTCGTGCGACGAGCCGTCGCGCTGGGCATAGATATAAGAGAGCAGGACATCGGAATGTGGAGCCGGTGAGTACCGCACACCGACACGCGCAAGGTCTTGATTGAACTCGTTCTCGAGGTTCGGCAGAAAGTCATCCGGATCAAAATCGAATTCGAGGTCTCCGAATTCGGTGTCGCGATGGCGATACTCGACCTGCACGTTGAGTTCTGGCGTTACTGCATACTGAGCGTAGAGCTCATAAATGTCGTGGTTGATATCGTTGTTCGTGCGCCACCCGTCGCTCTCGTAGTGGAAGGCGCCACCGCTGATGGATAGTCCGTCGTACAGTGCGGACACCACTCCTTCGCCACCGAATGTGTCGTTGTTTCCGCCGACACCCGAGGCGTTGAACTGGACGTCGTTTCTCTCAAAGAGCGGGGTGAACTCGTTGAAGCCCGCATCGGTAGGCCCGCCGCGCGTGGCGAGATTCAAGTTGGTTTCGCTGATGCTGGGCTGGACGGGATTGATGTTGACGTCCTGCAGCATCTGGGCCTGCAGCAACTCGCTGACCCGCGAGATCTCGCGCCTGCGCACGCCTTGATAGGTGTCCGACAGGAATCGATGGGCGGCGGCACTTGAAGGGTCGAGGCTGAGCGACTGGGTCGCCTCGTTGACACCCAGCTGATAGAAGCCGAGGTCATCGTAGATCCTCGCCAGGCTTGTTCCGCGCGCCGCTTGGTCTTGGTCGAGCAGCTGGCGGCTGCGGTAGATGGCGCGATTGTCGTTGCGTTCGATCGACGCCTGCAGGTCGCGCAGGGCTTCGACCGGCCTGTTTTCGCTCTGCTCCCGGATGGCGTCGTACAGATAGGCCGTCGGGTCGAGCGGGTCGAGTTCCTTTGCAATCTTGAACTGGTCGGCGTCCAGGGGATCGCGCTTCTCTTCGAAATAGGCCTTGCCCAGATAGGCGCGCAGCAGCGCGTTGCCGGAATCCAGGCCGGCGGCGATCTCGATCTCCCTACGTCCCCTCTCCAAGGCCCCTTCATGGATCAGGGCAAGGCCGCGCCCCAGCCGCGGCAGGGGATCAGCCGAATCAAGGGCGACGGCACGCGTGAATGCCTGCTTGGCGCCGTCCGTGCGGAACTCTGCGAGATCGGCGAACCCACGTACGACTTGCGCCCGCTCCAGATCCGGCGCCAGCGCAGTCGCCCGGTTCGCGGCCTCCCGCGCCCGTTTCCGGTCGCCGAGCATCAGCCACAATTCGGAAAGGCGCGCCCAGGCCAACGCATCCTGGGGCTGCTCTGCCGTCGCCTGAAGCAGCGTGTCGCGTGCGTCCTCGAGGCGGAAGTGCGCCTGCTGTGCGTACGACAAGGCGATCTTCGGTGCCGTTTCCTTCGGGCTCAGCCTCACCGCCTGCTCGGCATCGGCGAGCGCTTCGTCCTTGCGGTTCTGGACGACATTGATGATGGCGCGCAGCGCATAGGCCAGGCCGGCTTGCGGATCGATCGCCAGGGCACGGTCGATGTCCGCCTGGGCTTCGGCAGCCTGCCCGACGTTCAGGAGCAGCGCACCGTGGAAAGTATAGT
>Ga0081538_10002920_pt1 | contig 16304 bp, 11 predicted proteins | sample TabmetS5T2R1_FD_71022 | JGI IMG/M metagenome (GOLD analysis project Ga0081538, IMG submission 71022) | Tabebuia heterophylla rhizosphere microbial communities from the University of Puerto Rico - S5T2R1 | ecosystem: Host-associated > Plants > Roots > Rhizosphere ... | reverse complement strand
GGCGCTCGGGGCCGGCCAGAGCGTCGGCGGCGCGTGCCGCCGGGCCGAGCGTGTGGGACTGCGCCTCCATGGTGGCGAGGTCCACCTCCGCGACCGGCGCCTCGGCCTGGACGACGAAGGCGCGCCCGCCTGCCCGGTCGAGGGCCAATCCCGGATCCCAGCTCCGGGTGACCCGGCCGCCGGGCTCGGTGCCGGAGAGGATGTCCGGGAGCATCGTCGAGCGGACACCGCCTCGCGGTCCGATCCGCACCAGCCGGGAGGGCCCGATCGAGTGGCCGGGCGGACCGAGCACGAGCACGAGGCCGCGGCGGAAGCGCTCGCCGGCCTGGAGCGACCCCCCGAGCTGTCGCCGCCAGAGCACGCGGCGGCGCACGGCGTCCACGCCGGCGACGACCGTGTCGCCCGCTCCGCAGCAACCGGGCGTGACGACGACCGACAGCACGCGCCGGGGCCCGGCCCATGCCGTGGCGATGCCCGAACCGCGCCTGCTGACCGTGATGTCGCCCAGCATGCGCATGGCGCGCAGGTCGATCAGGCGGAGCTTCGCGCCACGGGCGACGCTGCCGAGCGCGAGGCGCGAGCGGTCGGGGGCGAAGCTCCAACCGAGCGGCTCCCGGGCGACCGGCACCCGGCGGCCGGGAAGGGGACGCAGCGTCTCGCGGTCGATCCGAGAGAGCCCGAGCGAGCCATCCCAGGTGACCCCGTAGAGCGGCGGCGGCGCCGCGGTGGCCGGCGGAGCGAGCAGCGCCGCCAGGGTGAGCAGTGCGACGATCGGGACGAGTCGTGTCATGACCCGGGTACGACGCCCGGCTCAATCGGAGTCCCAGACCGCCACGTGCGTGCTGCAGTGCAGGCAGCGGAACAGGTAGCCGACCGCGCTCCCCTCCGGGTGGAGGCCCTCGATCAGCGCGTGGCTCGATCGAGCCGCCTGCCACGGGATCGCGGTAATGGCTCGCTCACGTCGCCGGGCGGAAGCCGGAGCACACCACGCGCATCCACTCGATTCGCCCCTCGGGCGCCGAGAGATACGCCTGCTGCTCGACCAGGAAGTGGCCCTCCGGATTCCTGACGCTGAACCGGTAGCCCACCCGCTGGCGGTCGGCCACCGTGTCGGTCTCCACGTGCTCGAGGCCCTCGATCTCGTCCTTGTCCTCGAACCAGTCGTCGAGCAGGATCGCGATCACCGCGTCTGGTCCCTTGGCCTCCCAGGCGCGGTTGGGGGTGAGCCCTCGGAAGTCGATCTCGGGGTCCAGCAGCTCGACGATCCGGCTCGAGTCCTTCGCCGCCAGGGCGCGCGCGAAGTCCGGCCCCGGTCCGGTGGTCAATGCGCTGCCTTCTCGGCCTGCTCGATCAGCGACCCGATCCATTCGAGCGCCTCCCGGTGGGGGGCGTCGCGCTCGGACACGCCGGCGAGCAGCTCGATCTCGATGCCCTCGAAGACGTTCGCCACGAGCGAGGCCAGGATCGCCGGAGACGCCGGCAGCTCGATCTCGTGTCCGGCGGCCCAGTCCGTGAAGACCGAGGCGAGCAGGTCGCGCCAGCCCTGCATCGCCGCGCGCCAGCGGGCCGCCAGCTCCGGGTCGGCCAAGCCTGCGGCCCAGAGCTCCCACAGGACCCGGACGTACCCCGACGTCACGTCGTCGTCCAGGAAGCCGCAGGCGGTGCGCCATTTCTCCGAGAGGGAGCCGGGCTCTGAGTAGAGGCGGCGCTGGCGCTCGAGGAGCTGCTGGTTCTGGCGCTCGAGCACGGAGGCAAGCAGCTGTTGCTTGCCGCCGAAGTGGTAGTGCACGAGCGAGAGCTGGGTCTCGGCCCGCTCGGCGACCGCCCGCGTGCTGGTGCCCCCGTAGCCGCGCTCAACGAGCATGTCGCGCGCCGCATCCAGGATGCGCAGCCGCGTGGCCTCGCCACGCGCGGCGCGACCGTCGAGCTGCGCCCCTTGGGTTGACATGCGGCGATCTTACCACTAACTTAATCGGCCGACCGACCAATTATTTCCCCCAGACAAGGAGGTCCCCATGCCGTACGTCGACATCAAGCTGATCGAGGGCGTCTTCGACGCCGACCAGAAGCGCGAGATGATCGAGAAGGTCACCGAGGCGATGGTCGAGGTCGAGGGTGAGAACATGCGCGGCGTGACCTTCGTCGTCGTGGACGAGGTAAAGAGCGGCGACTGGGGCATCGGGGGTCAGGCGATGACCGCCGAGGCCGTCCGCGCCCTGGCCGCTGGAGCGCCCGCCTAGCGATGGCCGTCCTGGCGGAGACCGCCGCGCCCGCGTCCCGCGCTCTCGCCCCCGTCGAGAGCGGCTACGCGGAGCGCGGTGGTGTCCGCGTCGCGTACGAGGTGTTCGGGGAGGGCGAGCAGACGATCATGCTGCTGCCGCCCTGGGCGATCAGCCACTCGCGCTTCTGGAAGGGCCAGGTCCCGTATCTGGCTCGCCATTTCCGCGTGATCACGTTCGACGGCCGCGGCAACGGGCTGTCGGACCGCCCCGGCACCCCGGCGGAGTACGGCCAGCGGCACACCGCCGCCGATGCCCTGAACGTGCTCGACACCGTCAGCGTGGACGACTGCGTGCTCGTCGTGCACTGCGGCACCGCGGGCGCGGGCCTGCTGCTCGCCGCAGACCACCCCGAGCGGATCAGGGGCGCCGTCTTCATGTCGCCGGCGCTCCCGCTCACCCCGCCGCGCCCCGAGCGGACCGGCTTCCCCTTCAACGAGGTGCTTCCGACCGACGAGGGCTGGGCGAAGGCGAACCGGCACTATTGGGCTCGCGACTTCGACGGCTACCTCGAGTTCTTCTTCGGCGCCTGCTATCCCGAGCCGCACTCGACCAAGCAGATCGAGGACGCGATCGACTGGGCGCACGAGACGACGCCCGAGACGCTCATCCGCACGCTCGAGGCAGGGGACCTCGAGGAGGAGCTCGTGTACGAGCTGCTCGGGCGCCTTTCCTGCCCGCTGCTCGTGACCCAGGGCGACGAGGACCTGCTGGTCCCGGGCGACCGAGGCGCGAAGTTCGCCGAGCTGACCGGCGCCGAGCTCTTGGAGCTCGAGAACGTGGGCCACTGCCCGCACGCCCGTCACCCCGTGCCTTTCAACCTCGCGGTGCGCGACTTCGCGGAGCGCGCCTACGGCCGCATCCCCTCGCCGCCGCCGTGGCGCCGGGCGATGCGCCGCCGCAAGCGGGCCCTGTTCGTGTCCTCGCCGATCGGGCTCGGCCACGCCTGGCGCGACGTGGCGATCGCCCGCGAGCTGCGCGCACTCGAGCCCGAGCTCGAGATCGACTGGCTGGCCCAGGATCCGGTCACGCGGGTCCTGTCGGAATGCGGCGAGCGGATCCACCCCGCCAGCGCGATGCTCGCGAACGAGTCGCGCCACATCGCCGCCGAGTCCCGCGAGCACGAGCTCGGCGTGTTCCAGGCCTGGCGCCGCATGGACGAGATCCTGCTCGCCAACTTCATGCTCTTCCACGAGGTCGCCACGGCCGAGAGCTACGACCTGTGGATCGGCGACGAGGCCTGGGAGCTCGACTACTACCTCCACGAGAACCCCGAGCTGAAGACGGCCGCGTACGCCTTCCTGACCGACTTCGTCGGCTGGCTGCCGATGCCGGAGGGCGGCCCGGCCGAGGCGCGGCTGACCGCCGACTACAACGCCGAGATGATCGAGCAGATCGCCCGCTTCCCGCGCGTGCGCGACCGCGCGATCTTCGTCGGGTCGCCCGAGGACGTCGTACCGCACGGGTTCGGCGAGGGCCTGCCGGCGATCCGGCCCTGGGTGAAGGAGCACTTCGACTTCAGCGGCTACGTGCTCGCGCCGGACGCCGGGCCGCCCCCGGACCGGGCGGCGCTTCGCGCCGAGCTCGGCTACGGGCCGGACGAGCGCATCTGCCTCGTGACGGTCGGCGGCTCCGGCGTGGGCGCCGGACTCCTGGGCCGGGTGATCGATGCCTTCCCCGAGGCCCGCCGGCGCGTGCCGGACCTGCGCATGATCGTGGTCTGCGGCCCCCGGATCGACCCGGCTGCGCTGGGCGCCGGCGACGGCGTCGAGGTCGTGCGCTACGTGCACGGCCTGTCGCGCCACCTCGCAGCCTGCGACCTCGCCGTCGTGCAGGGCGGCCTGACGACCTGCATGGAGCTCGCGGCGGCGAAGCGGCCCTTCCTCTACTTCCCGCTCAAGGGGCACTTCGAGCAGAACCTGCACGTGCGCCACCGCCTCGAGCGCTACGGCGCCGGGCGTCCGATGAGCTTCGAGTCGAGCACGCCGGAGACGATCGGCGAGGCGATCGCGGACGCGCTCTCCGACGGCGCCCTGCCCGCGGACGTGGAGCGCGACGGCGCCGCCCGGGCCGCCCGGCTGATCGCCGGCCTGCTGTAGCGCATCGGTTCACAGCTTCTTTACGCCAGCCGGGGCGGGGATGGGGGACGCTCATTCCAAGCTGCAGTGAGGAGCCGTCGCATGGATCCAGATCGACTTGCTGGTTTGCCGGTGTTCGCCGACCTCGACGACGGCCAGCGGGCCGAGATCGCCGCATGCACCCGCGAGGTCACGGTCGAGCCCGGCACGACGGTTGCGGCGCAGGGCGACAATGCCTACGAGTTCTTCGTGATCGAGGCCGGTGAGGCCGAGGTGCGGAGAGGCAAGGAGGTCATCGCCTCCGTTGGCCAAGGCGACGTGGTCGGCGAGATCGGCCTGCTCGTCACCGGCGCCCGCACGGCGTCGATCGTTGCCACGACGCCGATGACGCTCATCGCGATGTTCTCGCGCGAGTTCAAGCAGATCGAGACACGCATGCCGACGATCGCGACGAGCCTTCGGGCGACCATGCGCGAGCGGGTGGCTCGCACGTCGTTCTAGCTCACGGCTCGATCAGCAGCTCGCGGCCCTGGGGGTTCGACAGCACGATCACGCGGCGCTCGGCGCCGCCCGGGTAGCGGATGCGGCAGTGCCTGATGGCGTGTGCCGGCCGAGGCTCGAGCTCCGAGCAGCGCGCGGCCGCGCTGTCGTCGTCCTGCGCCGACGCGAAGCGCGCCTCGAGGCGGCGCTCGGCGGCGTGGGTGGACAGGGGATGCATCGAGAGCACCTCTGGTCCGCGTCGGGTGGCCGCGGCGGTGTCCGGCTCATCGCCGCCGGTCAGCAGCGCGACGGCCGCGACCGCGACCGCCAGCGCCAGCGCCGCCGCCAGCGCTCCCTGCAGCCCGACGCGGGGCCTACGGCGGCGGTTCGCCCCGCCTTCGACGAACCGGTAGCCGCACGCCGCGCACGCGTCCGCGTGGGCGGCCGTCCGGGTGCCGCAGGCGGGGCAGCTCAGGTCGGTCGTCATCTCAGGCGCCTAGCCGCGGTCCCAGACCAGCTCGCCGCCCTCCACGGCGAATCGGCCGTAGGCGGCGCTGCTCGAAGTACGTCGCCACCTGCGCCACGCCGAGCAGGTCCGCCTCGCCGAGCACCGGCGCGGTCTCGATCACCTGGGAGGAGTGGAAGTCGCCGATGTAGGCGAGCGCCTCCCCGTCCCCGGCCGCCCGGCGGGCGTTCGCGGCCGAGGGTGCCCTGCGGTCCGGATAGCGGCAGGCTGGCGTAGACGCGGCTCAAGCGAGGCCATTCTCTCAAGTCATGGCGCGAAAAACCCGATGTTGAAGGCGTGAAGCCTGCCTCCCGGAACGGGGCGCTTCGGCCTGCTGGATCGGAGCGGGAGGCTCTGCTGCGCGTTGCCGCAGCCGCCGCCGGGGCGCACGACCTCGCGCAGGTGCTCGAGGTGGCGACCGAGGAGGCGCGCGCGGCGATCGGGGCCGCCTCGCTGTCTGTCAGCCGCTGGGAGCAGGAGGGGAACTCCCTCCGCACGATCATCAACGTCGGCGCGCTCGGACCGGGCGAGGAGCGCTATCCCGCCGGCGAGATCTACCCGCTGGGAGAGGACCACAGCGGCCAGCGGCTGCTGACCGAGGGCGTTCCGTACTTCAACGCCGTCGACGACCCCGATGTGGAGGCATGGTGCGCCGAGCGCCTCCGGCGCCTCGGCAAGGAGTCCGAGGTCGGCGTCCCGATCTTCGTCGAGGGCGAGCCGTGGGGCGAGGTCTACGCGACCACGGCTCCCGGCGAGCCTCGCTTCCGCGGCGAGGACGTTCGCTTCCTCGAGGCCGTGGCGGGCCAGCTGGCGGTGGCCATCGAGCGCGCCGAGCTCTTCTCGCGCGTCTCGCGGCTCGCCTACGAAGACCCGCTGACCGGGCTGGCCAACCGCCGCGCCCTTGAGGAGCGCCTCGAGCGGGCGGTCTCGCGGGCGCTCGAGCGGAGCACGAAGCTCGCCGTGTTGCTCTGCGACGTGGACGAGCTGAAGGCCATCAACGACGAGCACGGCCATGACGAGGGCGACCGGGCCCTCCAGCGAGTTGCGGAGGCCTTGGTTGCGGCCGCCGCGACCCAGCCCGGCAGCCTGGTCGGCCGGCTTGCCGGGGACGAGTTCTGCGTCGTCATGGAGGGTGCGACCCTCGACGACGCTCGCGCCGTGGCCGCGGCCACGCTCGCCTCGCTGGCCGGCAACGGCGACGGCCCACTCCTCATCTCGTCCGGGGCGGCGGCGCTCGACCGCGGCGTAACCTCGCCGTCCGAGCTCCTGCGGGCAGCAGACGCCGCGCTCTACCGCGCCAAGCGGAGCGGCGGCGGGCAGGTCTTCTCCGCCGGCTCCGCCGTGGCGGAGCGGGTCAGGCAAAGCGAGCGCCGCAGCCTGCGGCGCGGCTCGCGCGACCGCCTGCGGGACGCAATCCAGGCGGTGGCCGAGCGCCTGGAGCACGATCTCGCCGGCGAGGGGCCGCTCGAGCGGATGGAGGCCGTGGCGGTGCTCCTCTCCGAGGCCCTCAACGCCGCCGCGTGGGCCATCTCGTTCGTCCCACCCGGCGCCGAGACGATCCACACGGTCTCGCAGGCCGACGATCGCGACCAGCGGCTCGAGGGCCTGAGGCTCGAGACGAACAGCGACGTCTACGAGATCGACGAATATCCCGCCACCGCGCGCCTGATCAAGGCGGGCGCCGGCGCCTTCGTGGTCCACGTGGACGACGAGGCGGCGGACCGGGCCGAGCGCGTCCTGCTGGAGCGTCAGGGCCGGACCGGCGTGCTCGCTGCGGTCGCGGCGGACCACGACTTCACGTGGCTGCTCGAGCTGTATGCGGACGAGCGCTCCGGTTCGCTCGAGGACGCCCTCCTCGGAGCCGGGCTCCTCGTGCGCGCTGCCATACCGCCCCGCCCGGCCGGCAAGGGCGGCTCGGCGCTGCTCGAGCGCCGCACCCGGCAGATGCAGCTCACCAGCGCGCTGGCCGAGCGCCTGGCGGGCGAGACCGACCTCGATGCCTGCCTCGACGCGGCGGTCGAGGAGATCCATCACGGCATGGGCGCCGACGCCGCCGCGATCGTGAGGCTGAGCGACCAAGCCATCCACGAGCAGGTCACCGGCACCGGGCCGCTGGCGGATCCCGTTCTGCGCGGATACTCGGCGCCGCTGGGGCGCGGCCTGATCTCGCGCTGCCTGCGCGAGCGCAGGCCGGTCCTCGCCGCGGACGTCCGGCGCGAGCCGGACTACCACCCGACGCCCGCGACCGCGTCGACGCGCTGCGAGCTCGACGTCCCGGTGATCGTCGACGGGCGCCCATGGGGGGCCATCTCCGTGCAGAGCGACACGCCCGACGCCTTCGACGAGGAGGACGTCCGCCTGCTGCGCGCCGTGGCCGACCAGCTCGGCGCGGCGCTCCGCTCGGGCATGCTCTACGAGCGGCTCGAGCGCGCCTACCTCGACACGGCCGAGGCGTTCAACGCGGCGCTCGAGGCCAAGGACTCCTACACCGCCGAGCACTCGCGGACGATCGTGGAGCGTGCAGAGGCCGTGGGCCGCGCGCTCGGGATGGGGGAGGAGGAGCTGCGCTCCCTGCGGTACGCCGCGGCGTTCCACGACATCGGCAAGCTCGCGGTGCCGGAGGCGATCCTGAACAAGCCGGGTCCGCTCGACGACGACGAGTTCGCGCTGATCCGGCGGCACACGGTGATCGGCGAGCAGATCCTCGCCCCGATCGAGTTCCTGGCCGACGTGCTGCCGATCGTGCGCGGCGCCCACGAGCGCTGGGACGGCGGCGGGTACCCGGACGGCCTGGCCGGCGAGGAGATCCCGCTGGGCGCCCGCATCGTGTTCGCGTGCGACACCTACGACGCGATGACGACCGACCGCCCCTACCGCGCCGGGATGCCGGCCGAGGAGGCGCGCGCGGAGCTGCGCCGGGTGGCCGGCACGCAGCTCGACCCGCGCGTGGTGGACGCCTTGCTGGCCGCGCTCGACTGACTCCAGGGCTCCCTACACTCGACGGGGTGAGGCGGATCCTCGTCATCGGGTCGACCGGCTCGATCGGCACGCAGGCGCTCGACGTCGTCGAGCGCAGCAGTGAGCTCGAGGTGGTCGGGTTGGCCGCGGACTCGAGCTGGGAGCGCCTGCTCGAGCAGTCCCGGCGGTTCGGAGTCGAGCGGCTCGCCCTGGCCGACCCCGACGCGGCGGCGAAGGCGGGCGAGCACGCCGGTGTCCTGTCGGGGCCCGAGGGGCTCGTCGAGCTGATCGTCGACACCGACTGCGATCTCGTGCTGAACGCCCTCGTGGGCTCGGCCGGGCTCGGGCCCACGGTCGCGGCGCTGGGCGAGGGGATCGACCTGGCGCTCGCCAACAAGGAGAGCCTCGTGGTGGGCGGCGAGCTGGTCACCGCGCTCGCGGAGGCCACCGGCGCGCAGCTCATCCCCGTCGACTCCGAGCACTCGGCGCTCTACCAGCTGATCGCCGGCGAGCGGCCGGGCACGGTGGACCGGCTCGTGCTGACCGCGAGCGGCGGGCCGTTCCGGGGCCGCACCGACCTCGACGGCGTGAGCGTCGAGGAGGCGCTCGCCCACCCGACCTGGCGGATGGGGGGCAAGATCACGGTCGACTCCGCCACCCTGATGAACAAGGGACTCGAGCTGATCGAGGCCCACCACCTGTTCGGCGTGCCGTACGAGCGCATCGACGTGGTGGTGCACCCGCAGTCGATCGTCCACGCGCTGGTCCACCTGAACGACGGCGCCTCGCTCGCCCATCTCGGCTACCCGGACATGCGGGTGCCGATCTCGTACGCGCTCCACCATCCCGAGCGAGCCGACGTGCCCGTCCCGACGCTCGACCTGGTCGAGCTCGGCGAGCTCACCTTCGAGGCGCCCGACACCGACACCTTCGCGTGCCTGCGCCTTGCCCGCGAGGCGGCCGCCGCCGGCGGCACGGCGCCCTGCGTGCTGAACGCGGCCAATGAGGTGGCCGTTCACGCCTTCCTGCGCGGCGAGCTGTCGTTCACCGGGATCGCCCGCGTGATCGAGTCGACCCTGGCGGAGCTGCCGGCGCGGCCGGTGCGCCACTTCTCCGACCTCTACGCGGCCGACGGCGAGGCGCGCGAGGTGGCGCGTTCGGTGGCGGCGTGAGCTGGTTCCTCGCCTTCGCGGGCTTCGCGATGCTCGTGATCCTGCACGAGCTCGGGCACTTCTGGGCGGCGAAGGCGGTCGGCATGCGGGTGGAGAAGTTCTCGCTGTTCTTCCCGCCGACGCTCGTGAGCAAGAAGGTGGGGGAGACCGAGTACGCCATCGGCGCGATCCCGGCGGGCGGCTACGTGAAGATCAGCGGGATGAACCCCGCCGAGGACCTCCCGGACGAGGTTCGCACGCGGGCGTACTACTCGCAGCCGGTCTGGAAGCGCGTGACGGTGATAGCGGCGGGGCCGGCCATGAACCTGATCCTGGCCTTCCTGCTGCTGTTCATCTTCTTCTTCGCAATCGGGGCCGAAACCGGCTCGCGCGAGGTGGGCGTGATCGAGCGTGGCTACCCGGCCGCCGGCGTGCTGCGGCCGGGCGACAGGCTCGTCGCGGTCGACGGCGAGCGCGGCACGCCGGTCCAGCTCTCGCGCCGCATCGCCTCCCACAAGTGCCCCGAGGATCCGCCGGAGGCGCGCTGCCGAGCGGCGGATCCCGTGGAGGTCACCGTGATGCGCGACGGGCGCGAGCGGACCTTCGAGATCACGCCGATCTACGACCCCGTCGCGGAGCGGACCCGGCTCGGCTTCGCGTACGCGCCCGGCCCGCGCGAGACCCTGCCCTTCGGCACGGCGCTCGACACCACGGCGGACCGCTTCTGGTACATCACGAAGGCCACACTGGAGCTGCCCGCCCGCCTGATCGATCCCGAGCAGCGGAAGGAGATCTCAGGCGTCGTCGGCTCCTACGAGGTCACTCGCCAGACCATCCTGAGCGACCTCGAGCAGGTGGTCGGCATCCTCGCGATCATCTCGCTCTCGCTGGCGATCGTGAACCTGTTCCCGTTCCTGCCGCTGGACGGCGGCCACATCTTCTGGGCGATCGTGGAGAAGATCAGGCGCAAGCCCGTGCCCTTCAGCGTGATGGAGCGGGCCGGCGTGGTCGGCTTCATGCTGGTGATCCTGATCTTCCTGGTAGGCCTCTCGAACGACATCGACCGGCTGTCGGGCGAGGGCTTCCAGGTGCGCTGACCTCCCGACGGGAGCGCCCGTGTCCTACGGTGGGCAGGTGCGCCGGTAATCGCGGTCCGGCAGGACGTCGCTCCATTCCGCGGGAGTCAGATCGCGTCCGGCGACCTGGCACGCGAAACGCGTCCACTTCCGCGGGTCCATCGGCCACTTGACGGCGTCTACGAGGTACCAGATCACCAGGTCGCCATCCGGCGCGAAGTGAGCGACGGGAACGACTCCTTGCACCGCGGGGAAGGTCGTCCCGAGCCGCTTGCGCGATGCGAGGTCCCACACGGTCGCCGTCTGGTCGCCCGAGCTGGCCGCGAGAAGCCGGCCGTCCGGGGAGAACGAGACGGGATCGATCACGTCCTTGCCCACCTCGATCGGTGGGCCGACCCGTTCACCGTCATCGACATCCAGGAACAGGACCTTCCCGTTGTTCGTGCCGGCCGCCAGCAGCTGCCCGTCAGGTGAGAAGGCGACGGCGGACGCGTACCCGCCGACGGGCACGCGGAGCTCGCGCTTCCCCGAGCGGGCGTCCCAGACCTCGATCGGCGAGCCGGGCCCGCAGCAGCCCGGCGTCGCGAGTTTGCGGCCGTCCGGGCTGAAGACCAGGCCGCCGCGCCCCCTGCCGATCGTGATCATGCGGGAGTAGAGCACGCGATCCGAGGCGACGTCCCGCACCTCGACGCGTGACCAGGCTGCCGTCGGCCTGCGCATCTGCACAGCCAGGCGCCGCCCGTCCGGGCTGACCGCCACCCACCAGACGGGGTGGGGGAACCGGATCGTGCGCAGGACCCTTCGATCGTGGACGTCCCAGAGCGTCACGCGTCCAGCGATGCCACCCGTGGCCAGCCGCCGGCCGTCCGGGAAGAACGCCAGGGCCTCGGCCTGCGGCCCGTTCCTCGCGGCCAGCGTGTCGATCATTCGCCGGGTCCGGAGATCCACCAGCGCAACCGACCCGTCGGCCTGGCTGGTGGCCAACATCGTGCTCTGGGGGTTGATGACGAAGCAGGGAGTGGTCAGACAACCCTGGCCCTGGCCCCCTGTCCTCAACCTGATCTCTCGGCTCAGCTGCTGCGACCCCGAGAGGTCCCAGGCCACCACCGTGCCCGTCTCAGCTCCCGAGAAGACCGTGCGCCCGTCGGGAGTCACGGCCAGGTTCTCTCCGGATGACTGGCCGGCGAAGCTCTGCACGATGGCGCCCGAGGCGAGGTCCCAGACGCGAAGCGCGCCTTCGAATGAGGCGCCGACGAGGCGCCGGCCGTCGGGCGTGAACGCGACAGAGATGATCCAGCCCTGGGCGGGCAGGGGCGTCAGGGCCCGGCGCCGTCCGGTGGTCAGATCGAGCACCGTCAGCGAGGCGCTGGGGTTGGACGGATCCGGGCTGTTGCCTGCAAGCGCCGCCCGCCGACCATCCGGCGAGATCGCGAAGGGGCCCCCGATGGCGAATCTGCGCTCGATGCGTCCGGTCCGGGCGCTCCATAGCAGCGTCTCGCCCTGCGCCGCCGAGGTCACGAGGGTGCCGTCGGGTCCGAACGCCACCGAGGTCTCGTTCTGTCCCGGCCGGAGCGGGAGCTTCCGCTGCCAGACGACGCGCCCGCTCGGCATCTCGAGCAGCAGCAGGCGCTGGCCGGTGGGCACCGGCGAGCCAGGCGCGGCCGTCGCCACGGCGACTGCGAGGCGCTTCCCATCGGGGGAGAACGCCATGCGCGTGAACCTGGGCGGGCCGAGGACCGACGGGGCCGAGTGCCAGGAGGCGACCAGCCGCGCATCGCGCGACGGCGGTCGGAAGAGGTAGAGGTTGGACCGGTTCCGGTCCGTGACCGCCGCCACCGCCAGCGCGTTGCCTTCCGGGGCAAAGGCCATCGCCTCCTGCGACACCTGACCCGCGAGCTGCGCCGCGGGTCCGATCGGTCGCCACGCTCGGATGTCATAGAAGCGCACCGCTCCCGCGGAGTCGGCGGAGGCCAGGAGGCTTCCTGTGGGGCTCACGGCCAGCGCCGTCACGTTGCTCCGGGAGGGGCGGATGAGCCGGAATGCCGCCGGCGTCGCCTGCAGCACGCTTAGCAGATCGCCCCGGGTCTCCGCTCGATCGTCCAACTGCATCCCGGCCACCGCGAGCAGGAGGCGGCGATCAAGCGTGGTCTCGGCCAGTGCCAGGGCCCCGACGCGCTCCGCGTCCGACCTGAGCGCCTCCTCGCGGGCATTGCCGCGCTGCACGAAGGCGACCACCCCGGCGAACACCGCCACGGCGAGGAGGATCACGGCACCGACGAGCAGCGCGCGCAGGCGGCGGTTGGCCCTCCGCTGGCGCTCGGCGTCGCGCTCGCCGGCCGCGGTGCTCTCGTCCAAGAACTCCCGCTCGGTGGCGTTCAGGTCGTGGGCGTGCGCCTGCGCCCACTCCAGCGCCGCCGTGAGCCGGGCGCCGCGGTAGAGGTCGGACGCTTCCCGGCCGCCGGCATCCCACAGGCGGGCAGCGTCGCCCAGGCGGCGGTGAAGGCGCAGGCCCTCACGGTCCTCGTCGAGCCAGCCGCGCAGGGCGGGCCACTCGCGGATCAGCACCTCGTGGGCCACCTCCGCCGTGCCCTCGCCGAGGGTCACGAGGCGCGCGCCTGCGAGTCGGTTGAGCAGTGCCTGGACGGTGTCGGGCGAGACGCCCTCCGGCACGAGGTCGTCGATGTCCACGCGCCTGCGGGTGTCCTCGATGCCGTCTCCGAGCTCCGTCAGCCGCAGGAAGAGGCTGCGCACCAGCGCACGCTGGTCGGGTGGGACGGACTCGACCAGCGTGTCGGCGGTCTGGGCCACAGCCGAGCCGACACCGCCGCTCTCCCGGTAGCCCTCGACCGTCAGGGTCCGCCCGTCGCGCCGCTCCCAGGTCGCCCGCAGCGCGTGCGAGAGAAGCGGGAGCGCGCCCGGCTCGCCGGACACGTCGCGCAGCACGAGCTCGACGAGTCCTGGCTCCAGCCGCAGCCCGGCCAGCCGCGCCGGCTCGGTAACCGCGCGCTGGAGCTCGGAGTCCGTCATCGCGCCGAGCAGGATCTGGTTGTCGGCCACGGCACGGGCGAGGCCGGCGTGGGTGCTGAGCTGGCCGTAGAGATCGGCCCGCACGCCGAGCATCACGGGACCGGGAAGGTCGAGCAGCGCGTCGATGAAGTCGCGCCGCCGGCCCGGCTCATCACACAGCGTGAACAGCTCCTCGAACTGGTCGACGATCACCAGCTCGCTGTCGTTCCCCGGGACGTCCAGCCTTGGGTCGGCGCCCGGCGTCACCATACAAACGCTCTCGATGCCATTCACGTCGCCGGCCTCGACGGCGGCCGCCACTCCGGCATTGAGCACCGAGGACTTGCCGCTGCCCGAGGCGCCCACGAGGGTCACGAGGCAGCCTGGAACCAGGCGATCGAGGAGCTCCCGCGCCACGTCCTCGCGCCCGAAGAAGAACGCGCGATCCTCTGGCCCGAAGGCCAGGAGGCCGCGATACGGGCATTCGGTGACCGGCAGCGGAGCATCGACGCCGGGCCCGTTGACCGCGTGGATCCGCTCCGGAGCGGCCAGCCCCTTCAACCGGTGCGGCCCGATGTCGACGAGCTCGCAGCCGTCGGGCAGGCGCGCGGCGGCGAGATCGGCGCTCACCGAGGACAGGAAGATCTGGCCTCCGTCGGCCTGTCCACGAAGCCGAGCTGCGAGATTGATCGTCGGGCCGAAGTAGTCGGTTCCGCGGCGTTCCGCCTCGCCGGTGTGGATCCCGAACCGAGCTGCGACATGGAGGCCGCTCGGCCAGGGCTCGGCTGCGAGCGCCCTGGTCGCCGCGACCGCCGCGGCGAGCGCCTGGGGCGCCGAATCGAAGACCGAGACCGTCGAATCCCCCTCGCCCATGGACTTGAGGAAGCGCCCACCGTGCGACTCCACCTGGTCGGCGATCAGCTCGTCGTGGCGGACGAGCGCCTCGGCCATGGCGACCAGTTCCGAGTCCCACATGGCGGTGGAGCCCTCGATGTCCGACAGGCAGAAGGTCATGACGCCGGTCGGCAGGGCGGCGCCCCAGCCCGTCTGAAGCCGCTCGACGAGCTCGCCGGGAGTGGCGGGCCGGCGCGCCGGATCGGTCGCCAGCCCGAGACGGATCGCCTCTTCGAGTCGCTCCGCCTGCCCCGGCGCTATCCCCTCCCAGGACGGCAGCATGCCCGACGGTGGCGAGCCTGTGAGCAGGGCAAACGCCGTCGCGGCCAGCGCATAGATGTCACTCGCGCGCGACGGCACGCCGTCCGCCGCCAGCTCTGGGGCCCGGAAGCCGGGCGTGCCCGTCCGGCGGCGCGGGGCGTCCGGCGCCGAGGACAGGCCAAAGTCGACGAGCTTGATGCGGGCGCCCTTGGTCAGGATCAGGTTCGCCGGCTTCACGTCGCCGTGGATTACCGGGGGATCCTGGGAATGGAGGTGCGTCAGGGCCTCCGCCGCCTGGGCGAGATAGGCCAGCACGCTCGACGGCGCCAGTCCTGGCCGGCCGCGATCGCCGAGCAGCTTCGCCAGGTCGGTGCCGTCGACCCAGTCCATCGCGACCACGTAGTTGTCGCCGTCGAAGAAGTCCTCGCGGACGAGCGGCAGCGCAGGGTGCGGCGCAATAGCGAACAGGATGCGTGCCTCACCGAGAAGCTCCTCGCGCGCCCGGGCGTCGCGAGCCGTTCGAATCTTCAGGGCGACAAGACGCTCGTGCTGGTGGTCGAGCGCCTTGACCACGCGCGCCTCGCCACCGATTCCGAGCGTCTCGAGGAGCTCGTAGCGATCCCTGAGCAACGGGGCCATCGTGCTCATGGCGTCCACACCAACCTATCCCTGGTGTCGCGGCGCGCGCAAGCGGCGCCGGAGTGCCCTTAGGCTAGGTGGCGTGGGGCCCGAGATCGAGGTGATGTCGGCCGGGCGCGACTGGCGGCTTCCGCTGGAGGCCGACCGGATGACCATCGGCAAGTCGACCGAGAACGACGTCGCCCTGCCGGACGACTCCACTGCCAGTGGCCTCCACGCCATGCTCGAGCGGTTCCCGGCGGGGTGGTGCGTGGCCGACCTGGGCTCTTCGAACGGCACCTGGCTGAACGGGGCCCGGATCTGGTCGGCGCAGCGCCTGCGACACGGCGACGAGATCCGCGTCGGCCAGACGCGTCTGATATTCCGCGACTTCCAGGGAGTTGGAGGCGCCCAGACTGAGACCGAGGAGGCACCTCCCTCGCTGACAGGCCGGGAGCGCGACGTGCTCGTCGCGCTGTGCCGGCCGCTCCTCGCCCGCGACATGTTCACCGAGCCGGCATCGACCCGCGCGATTGCCGACGAGCTCGTCATCACACAGGCGGCTGTCAAGCAGCACCTCGCGAACCTCTTCGACAAGTTCGGCGTCTCGGCCGGCGAATCGAACCGCCGGGTCCGCCTGGCGAACGATGCGCTGCGACGAGGAGCGGTCTCCATCAGCGATCTCCGGGGCTAGCGACCCGCGCCGCGGGTGCCTTCCTCGGGGCCGCCGTCGTAGCGGATGCCGGGTCCCGGGCCGGAGGGCACCACACCGCGGGTGCCTTCCTCGGGGCCGCCGTCGTAACGGATGCCACCGCTGTTCGGCAGCGCCTGGTCCTGGGGCAGCGGAGCCGACTCGGGCCGACCCGTGGCGGGGTTGAACCCGCCGTAGTTGATCGACTCGACCGGCAGGGCGGAGCTCGTGCCGGCCACGTCGTCGCCGTCGGTGGCGAGGACCACGATGGGGGCCATCAGGCCGGGGACCGCGATCAGGGGGATCG
>Ga0081538_10002919_pt1 | contig 16305 bp, 11 predicted proteins | sample TabmetS5T2R1_FD_71022 | JGI IMG/M metagenome (GOLD analysis project Ga0081538, IMG submission 71022) | Tabebuia heterophylla rhizosphere microbial communities from the University of Puerto Rico - S5T2R1 | ecosystem: Host-associated > Plants > Roots > Rhizosphere ... | reverse complement strand
AAGCTGAAGCCCTTCCTCGAGCGCCGGCGCGAGGCGTTCGAGCAGCCCGACGGCCGGATCGACTGGGCCCACGCCGAGGCGCTCGCGTTCGGCTCGCTGCTCGCGCTTGGCGTGCCGGTCCGGCTCACGGGCCAGGACACCGAGCGCGGCACGTTCAGCCAGCGGCACGCCATCCTGCACGACGCGAAGACCGGCGAGCCGTGGTGCCCGATCGGCATGCTGCGCGACGCCAACGCGCCCTTCGAGCTGCACAACAGCCCGCTGTCCGAGCAGGGCTGCCTCGGGTTCGAGTACGGCTACAGCGTCCAGGCGCCCGACGCGCTCGTGCTCTGGGAGGCCCAGTTCGGCGACTTCGTCAACTCGGCCCAGGTGATCGTCGACCAGTTCCTCAGCTCGGGGCTCGCCAAGTGGGGGCAGACCTCCCGGCTCACGCTGCTGCTGCCGCACGGCTACGAAGGCTCGGGGCCCGAGCACTCGAGCGCCCGGCTCGAGCGCTTCCTGCAGATGGCGGCCGAGGGCAACATCCGGGTGGCCAACTGCACGACGCCGGCGCAGTACTTCCACCTGCTGCGCCGCCAGGCGCTCGTCTCGAAGCCGCGCCCGCTGGTCGTGATGACGCCCAAGTCGCTCCTGCGCCTCCCGGCCGCCAGCTCGACCCTCCCGGAGCTGACCGACGGCGCCTTCGAGCGGGTGATCGACGACCCGTCGCTACCCGCGGGGCGCGAGCGGGTCACGAAGCTCGTGCTCTGCTCGGGCAAGGTCTACTACGACATCGCGATGCACGATGAGCGCGCCGCGGCCGAGCACATCGCCGTGGCCCGGGTGGAGCTGCTCTATCCCTTCCCCGAGGCCGAGCTGACCGAGCTGATGGAGAGCTACCCGAACCTCGAGCGGGTGGTGTGGGTGCAGGAGGAGCCGCGCAACATGGGCGCGCGCGCCTTCATGCGGCGCCGGATGGCGAAGATCCTGCCCGAGCGGCTGTCCTACGACTACGTCGGCCGCCAGCTCCGCGCGGCGCCGGGCGAGGGCTACTCGGCGGCGCACAAGCGCGAGCAGGCGCGCATCGTCCGCGTGGCGCTCGATCTCGAGAAGGACCGGCTCGAGCCGGACCTGTCGGCTCAGCGCCCCCTCATGTAGGCGGGCACCCCTCCGTCGACCACGTGGAGCACGTCGCGGACGCCGTGGCGGCGCAGCAGGCTTGCCGCGGGCGCCGAACGCTGGCCCGAGCTGCAGATCACGGCCACCGGTCGCTCCGGGTCGATCCCGTCAGGAACGGCGTGGATGTCGTGGTAGGGCGTGTGCACCGAGCCGGGGATGTGGCCGGCGTCCCACTCGCTCTGCTCGCGCACGTCGAGTATCTGCACCTCGCCCTCCCGCTCGCGCAGCTCCGGCACGGTGATGCGCTCGATCCGCTCCACCGGCAGCCGCTCCTCGCGCCAGCTCGTCATCCCGCCGGCCAGGAATCCCGCGATCCGCGTGACCCCAACCGACTCGGCAAGCGCCGCGGCGTGGTGGGCGTCCTCGTCGTCGCGGCCCACGAGCACCACCGGCTGCCCGCGCTCCACGAGCCAGGCGAGCTTCGAGCCGAAGCCGGCCCGCAGCGCCGTGATGCTCACCGCAGCGGGGATGTGCGCCTCGTCGAACTGCAGCTCCGTCCGCACGTCGACCACCAGCGCGCCGTCGCGCCGCGCCTGCTCCACCTGGCGCGGCGTGAGCGGGTGCACATCGGCGCCCTCGAGCACAAGCGGGCCGCGGTTGCGGGCCACGATCGCCTCGAAGTTGGGCGGCTGCGGGCGCAGCCCTGTCGTAGCGCGGCGGACGAACTCGTCGGCCTCGCCGATGCGGAGCATGTCGGAGTTCTCGCGCTCGTAGCCGATCGTCGAGGAGCCCTTCATGTCCATCCCCGGCCCGCCGCAGAGCGATCCGCCGAGGTGCCCGGGCCAGATCTCGCAGGTGTCGGGAAGCGTCAGCAGCTTCTCGTGAAGCGATCGGAAGATGCCGTGCGCGCCCTCCTCCATTTCGACGGCCAGGTCCGGCCGCGCGATGTCGCCGACGAACAGGCTGTCGCCGGTCAGGACGGCCCACGGCTCCTCCCCGCGCTCCGCGTCCACCAGCGCGAATGCGGTGTGCTCGGGCCGGTGCCCCGGAGTGTGGAGCGCGCGCACCGTCACCTCGCCGAGCCGCAGCTCCCAGCCGTCGTCGAACGGCTCGTGGTCGTACTCGACGCCGGCCTCCCGGTGGATGTGGATGGTGGCGCCGGGGGCCGCGGCGAGCCGCCCGTGGCCCGACACGTGGTCCGCGTGGTTGTGGGTCTCGAGGATGTGCTCCACATGCACGCCCGCGTAGCGGGCGAGGCGCAGGTACTCGCCGATGTCGAGCCGCGGGTCGACCACCGCCGCCACCCCCGCGCTCTCGTCGCCGACCAGGTACGAGGCGCAGCCGAGGTCCTCGTGCGTGATCTGGCGAAAGAGCATCAGCGCTTGGCCCGCTGCCCCTCGGCGATGGCCTTGACGAGCCGGTCCGATCCCAGCCGCCGCTGGATCTTGGCGACGGTCCCCGGGGCGATCGACCCGGCGAGCGCGCCCGCGCGGAAACTGAGCGGCGCCACGTCGATCTCGGCGCGGTCGCGCTCGATCCCCTTGACCACTGCCTCCCCGACCTGCTCCGGGGTGACGGTCCCGACCCAGCGAGGCAGCCTCGCCCCCGAGTCGGCGAACATGCCGGCGTCCCTCACGAAGCCGGGGCACACGACCGTCACCCCGATGTCGCTGAGATGCAGATCCTCGCGCAGCCCGGCCGCGAAGCCGCGCTGCCCGAACTTGGTCGACGAGTAGAGCGCCGTGCCGGAAGAGGCGACCTTGCCGGAGATCGAGGAGACGAGCACCACGTGCCCCCGGCCGCGCTCGATCATGCCGGGGAGCAGCGCGCGCGTGAGCTGGATCGGGGCGCGCAGGTTCACGTCGAGCGCGCGATCGATCTCGTCGGGCGTGAACCCGTCGACCCGGCCGCTCGCGGGGAGGCCGGCGTTGGCGACGAGCACGTCGACGGCCCCGGCCCGCTCGGCCAGGTCGGCCGGGGCCGACCGGTCGGCGAGGTCGGCCGGCAGGCATGCGGCGCCCGGGCGGAGCTCCGACCGGAGCTCCTCAAGCTGCTCCGCGCGGCGCCCGCTCAGGAGCACGCGCGCGCCCCGATCGTCGAGGGCGCGGGCGATCGCCCGACCGAGCCCGCCGGTTGCGCCGGTGAGCAGGATGGTCGCGCCGTTCAGTTCCATGATGAGGACGCTATCCGAGACCTCACCGGCGTAGCATCGACTTCGTGCTGATCGAGCACGACGGCAAGCGGCCGACGATCCACGAATCGGCCTACGTGGCGCCCACGGCGGTGGTGTGCGGAGACGTCACGATCGGGGCGGAGAGCCGGATCCTCTTCGGGGCCGTGCTGACCGCGGAGGGCGGCCCCATCGAGGTCGGCGAGCGCTGCATCGTCATGGAGAACGCCGTGGTGCGCGGCCGCCAGAGCCACCCCGTCGTGCTCGGCGATCACGTGCTGGTGGGCCCGCACGCCCACGTGAACGGGGCCCAGATCGAGCACGACGTCTTCCTCGCCACCGGGGTCTCGGTCTTCCCCGGCGCCCGCATCGGACACGGCAGCGAGGTGCGCATAGGCGCCGTCGTGCACGTGAACAGCACGCTCGGTTCGGGCACGACCGTGCCGATCGGGTGGATCGCCGTGGGCGACCCGGCCGACCTGTTCCCGCCCGACGCCCACGAGGAGCTCTGGCCGATCCAGCGCGCGATGGACTTCCCGCGCACGGTGTTCGGCCTCGAGCGCGCGGAGGCGACCATGGAGCGGGTCTCGGCCCGCTACGCCGAGAGCTTCGGCCGCCACCGCGGCGACCGGATACTCGACGACTAGGCCGACGGCATCGTCGCGCGAACCGTCGTCCCGCGACCGGGCTCCGACTCCACGTAGAGCCGGCCCTCGATCGCGTCCAGCCGGTCGGCGAGGCCGCGCAGCCCGGTCCCGCGGCCGGCGTCCGCGCCGCCCACCCCGTCGTCGCCCACCTCGAGCAGAAGCCGCCCGTCCTGCCGCAGGATCGCCACCCACGCGCGGTTGGCCCGCGCGTACTTCGTGATGTTCGTGAGCGCCTCCGAGATCACGAAGTACGCGGTCAGCTCGATGTGCTCGGGGAGCCGCTCGCAGGGCACCTCTCGGACCTCCACCGTGATCGGGGCCCGGTCGGCGAGCGACTCGACCGCGGCCCGCAGGCCCTGGTCGACGAGGACGGCCGGGTGGATCCCGCGCGCCAGCTCGCGGAGCTCCGTGAGCGCCAGGTCGAGCTCCTCGCGCGAGCGCTCGATCAGCACGCCCGCCTCGCCGCCGTCCGGGGCGAGCTTCTGGCTCGCAACCCGGAGGGTCAGCGCCAGCGAGACCAGGCGCTGCTGCGCGCCGTCGTGGAGGTCGCGCTCGAGCCGCCGGCGCTGGCGCATCGCCACGTCCACGAGGCGCGACCGCGAGGCCCTCACCTCCTCCACCTTGGCGCGCAGCTCCGCCTCGAGCCGCTCGTTCTCGAGCGCCAGGGCGGCGGCCGCCCCGGCCTCGCGCACCCGGTCGGGATGGTCGAGCAGCGTGGGGTCGTGCACGATCGCCGCGATACGGCGATCCTCCCGCTCCACCTCGGTGACCGCGCGGCCCGACGCCGGGCCGGGAAGCTCGACGGGACGGCCCTCGGCGTCCACGTACTGCCGCGTCTGCGGCAGCCAGTAGGCGAGCTCGACCGATGGATCGCCGAGCGCCTCCGCCAGCGCCGCGCGCAGCTCGCCGCGCTCGAGCCCAGCGCCGAGCGTGCGTATGAGCCGGCCGAGCCCGCGGCCGCGCAGCATCCGCCCGCTGGCCAGGCCGGCCAGGAACAGGAACGGCACGAGCGCCAGCGCCGGCAGCGAGGAGTAGAAGAAGACGTCGGCGGTCTCCTCCGGCCCGTCGAGCAGCATGATCGCCAGCAGCGTGGCGAGCGTGATCATCAGCGTCGCACCCGCCACGAAGACCGGCGTGACGGCCCGGCGCATCGGGCGGCTGGCCGCGCGCCAGCGCTGGAACAGGCGGACCGCCACCGTGAGCGGCACGACCACCCCGCAAACGCTCAGCACGTCGAGCCATGCTTGCGCGAACGAGGGGCTGGACTCGACGAGGAAGAGGTTCTCAGGACAGCCGACGCACCCGTACTTCTCGGGCGTGATGAACAGGACGACCGGCAGGAACCCCACCGTGACGACGGCGTAGGTGAAGGCAACCAGCGCGCGGTCCACGCGCCTTCCCAGCCGGCCCGACGGATAGGCCAACAGCAGGTGGACGGCCGGGGCGATGTAGAAGTTCGCGAGCAGAAGGCCGGTCGAGTAGAGGAGCGCCGGCTCGGTCCGCTCGAGGAGGCTGAGGTACCAGGCGAACCCCGTGGCAACCATGAGAACGCCGGTGGGGTTGCCGGGGCTCCGGTACCAGGCGAACAGCCCGGCGCCGACGAAGCCGAGACCGATCACGAGCGTGGCGGCGATCCAGAGTCCGTGGTCCGGCGCGAACTCGGCCCTCGCTATGAGATACACGATGGCCCCGCCGGCGAGCACGGCCGTAGCGGCGATCGCGGCGAGCGCGCCCCGGCTGAGCCTCATGGAGTCGGCCGCGAAATGCATGCGGCCCTAAGAGTGGCAGCCCATCGGACGACGGGCTGCCACTCTTCGCTGCTTTTCAGGCGGGCTCAGGGCACGGCAACTGCGGGCAGGGCACCGCCGCCTCGCGACGCCTCAGCGCCACCGCCGCCACGCCCAGCACGGCGGCGACGAGCGAGACCACGATCGCGGCGTGGAAGCCGTCGAGCAGGGCATCCGGCGTTCCCCCGGAGCCCGCGCTCGCGTTGTTGACCGCGGTGGTCACGGCGAGCACCAGGGCGCCGCCGAACTGGAACGAGGTGTTCACGAGTCCGCCGGCCAGGCCCTGCTCCTCGGGCGCCACTCCGTTCGTGGCCGCGATGTTCAGCGGCCCGTAGGCCAGGCCGAACCCGAGCCCGGTGAGCAGGAAGGTCGGGAGCATCGCCGTCACGTAGCCGGAGTCGAGCCCGATCGGCAGGAACAGCGCGTAGCCGATCACCGTCGAGGTCAGGCCGGCCGCGACCAGCCGCGTGGTGCCGTAGCGCGCGATCAGCGGCGCCATGCGCGGCGCGAGGAACGCAACCAGCATGCCGCCCGGGAAGATGGCCAGCCCGGTCTCGAGCGCCGACCAGCCCCGCACCTGCTGCAGGTACAGGGTCACGATGAACTGGAAGCCGAACCAGCCGCCGATCAGCGACATGGCTCCCAGGTTGGCGCGCACCAGCGAGCCGGAGCGGAAGATCCCGAGGCGCACGAGCGGCTGGTCCACGCGGCGCTCGTGGGCCACGAACGCGGCCATGATCGCCGCCGCGGCGGCGAAGCCGGCCAGCGAGCGGGCCGAGGTCCAGCCCGCGTCCGGGGCCTCCACCAGCGTGTACACCAGCACCAGCATCCCGGCGGTCACTCCCACGGCCCCGGCCAGGTCGAAGCGGGATGACGGGCGGGCGACGTCCCGGTCGTCAGGCACCAGCCGGATGGCCGCCAGCAGCACGATCAGCGCGAGCGGGGCGGGGAACAGGAACACCCAGCGCCAGCCGATCTCGGTCAGCACGCCGCTGAAGACGAGGCCGAGCGAGAAGCCCGTGGCGCCCGTGGCCGTGTAGATCGAGAGCGCCTTGTTGCGGGTCGGGCCCTCGGCGAAGCTCGTGGTGATGATCGAGAGCCCGGCGGGGGCGGTGAAGCCGGCCGCCACGCCCTTGATGAAGCGGGTGATCACGAGCAGCGTGCCGTCGTTCGCGAGCCCGCCGAGCGCGGAGGCCGCCACGAAGACGCCGAGGGAGATGAGGAACATCCGCCGCCGGCCGAGCAGGTCCGCTGCACGGCCGCCCAGCAGCAGGAAGCCGCCGTAGCCGAGCACGTAGGCGCTCACGACCCACTGCAGTGAGCTGGTGGACATGTCGAGGTCGGTGCGGATGGAGGGGAGCGCGACGCCGGTCATCGAGACGTCGAGCGCGTCCAGGAAGAGGGCGCCGCAGAGCACGAGCAGCGCTGCCCAAGCGCGCTTGCTCAGCCGGCCGGTGCCGTCGTCGAGGGCGTAGGTCTGTGTGGCGGGCACGAAGGAACTCCTCGAGGTGGTCTCGGGTAATTGTTCGACGCGTATCGTACCGTCGTTGTACGACTACCGTCCAACTATGTGACGAGACTCACAGGCCCGCCCGGAGGGGCGGGATCAGGCGCGGGCGGCGCGGGCGCGGCGCGAGCGCTCGGCGCCGACCTGAGCGCCCGGCGGCGGCGAGATCCCTGCCGACGGGCCCAGGCTCGGGCTGTCGCCCATCACGCCCGTCAGGCCCTGGCCGCTGCGCACGAACATGTCCTGCGCCAGGCGCTCGCTGAAGCCGGCCAGGAAGCCGAGGCCCGCGAACAGCGCGGTCTGCTCTTCGCCGGTCTGCTTGTCCACGGGGATCACGGCGCCCATCACGAGCGTCACCGTCGCGAGCGCGAAGACGAGCCCGATGATCGGACGGAGACCGGCCACGAGGCGCACGTCCGTGCCCTTCATCTCGTGGCTGAGCGTCGGCAGGTTCATCCGGAAGGAGCCCGACGTCATTCGCCACAGCACGCTGACCACGGCGCCGACGGCGCCGGCGGTGGCCACGAGCAGCAGCTGGCCGGCGAGACGGGTCATGTCGTCGCCTTCGATCAGCACCAGCGCCACGGCCCCGACCAGGATGCCGGTCGCCACCGTCCCGCCCAGCATGCCCTTGAGGTACTTCCCCTGAGCGCGCCTGGTGGCGCACCGGAGCATGAACTCCTCGGCCTCGTTCAGTCGCTTGACGAGCTGCTTCATCGACTGGCCGGAGCGGACTCGGCCCAAGCTGTCGAGCTGGCGCAGGGCCTCCTCGATGACGGAGAAGATCATGTTCTGGCACTGGCGCCGGTCATAGCGGGTCAGCCGGTGCCACGCGGTGTACGCGACCTCCTGGCAGCGCCGCAGCAGGTCCACGTGCTCGGCCGATCCCGCCGGGAGGTCTCGGCCGAGGGTGACGCTGATGTCGTCCTGCTCGGTCAAGGCCGCCGCGGCGAAGACCTTGCGGGCCGAGTACCAGCGCAGGATGCGGCCGTTCTTCCGCTCGAACTGCTCGTACAAGTCCGGATACGCCTGGCGCAGCACCTCACGCTCGGCGTCGCACGTGCTGTCGCTGCGTCCCAGGTAGGACGCGAGCGCGACGTGTGCGAAGCGCGGATGGCCGCTCCGGATCGCCGCCGCCAGCTCCGGCGCGCAATCGATGAAGTCCACGTCCTGCCGGGCGGAGCTCTCCCAGTCCTGGTAGCCGAGCCTGCGCAGGAGACGCTTGGCCAGCCGCTCGCGGCGCGTCTCGCGCTGGGGACGGGTGACGAGGTCCGCGCGGGCGACCGGGCTCCTGCGGCGCTTCGGCTTGGGAGCCCGCTCGACGATGCGCGACGGGCCGTGACCGTTCTCGGACTTCGCGACGGACTGCTGGGCCATTTGGACGTCTCCGGGGTGGATGCTGCGACACCCTGAAGGCGTGCAATCGCTGTGAACATTGTTCGCCCGGCGGCTCAGCCCTCGTCGACCACGGTCAGGTCCAGCTCTTGGAGCCGGCCGCGGTCGGCGAGCACGTCGATCTCCACGATGCGCCCGCCGGCGACCGTGAAGCCCATCACCGCGAAGGGGCGGCCGCCGGGGGCCACCACGAGCCCCGCCGCCCCGTTGACGAGGGCCGGGCGCGCAAACGCGGCCAGCCGCGCGCCCCCGCGCGCCAAGCCCACCACGTTCGCCGCTCCCCGGATCTCCCTCGACGCGCCCGGGCGCGCGCCCCGGTCGACGCGCAACACGATGTCCGGGTCGAGTACGGCCAGCAGCGCGTCGAAGTCGCCGGCGCGCGCCGCCGCGAGGAAGGCGTCCACCACCTCCCGCTGGCGCTCCAGGTCCTCGTCCGGCTCCGGGACGGCTCCCCGCACGCGGCGCCGCGCCCGGCTCGCGAGCTGACGCGCGGCCACCGGCGAGCGCCCGACGATCGGCGCGATCTCGTCGAAGGGAACCGAGAACATGTCGTGCAGCACGAACGCGAGCCGCTCCGGCGGGCTGAGCGTCTCCAGCACCACGAGCAGCGCCAGGCCCACCGAGTCGGCCAGGAGGGCCTCGTGCTCCGGATCCACGCCGTCCTCGCGGCTGACGATCGGCTCGGGCACACGCGGGCCGAGCGGCTCCTCGCGGCGAGACCTGCGCGAGCGCAGCATGTCCAGGCTGATGCGCGCCACGATCGTCGTGAGCCAGCCCCGCAGGTTCTCCACGTCGGCGTCGCCCGCCCGGCTGACCCGGAGCCAGGACTCCTGCACCGCGTCGTCTGCCTCGCTGAGCGAGCCGAGCATCCGGTAGGCCACCGCCCGCAAGTGGGACCGGTTCGCCTCGAAGCGATCCGCCAGCAGGTCGCGCTCGTCCACGTCACATCCCTTCGTCGACGTCCGTCATAGGCCTGACGTAATGGCGACCTGCGATGTGACGCCGCTATCCTCGTCACTCGCCGAGCGGGCGTAGCTCAGTTGGTTAGAGCGCCGGCCTGTCACGCCGGAGGTCGCGGGTTCGAGTCCCGTCGCTCGCGCTGAACGGGCTGCAAACCTTCGCATCCCGGCGTCATCGGGGGTGGGCCGTGCAGAGCACTGTCCCACCCCCTCTTCCTTGGGCTGCTCGGTTTTCGCAACTCAGCGCGAGCGACGTCGTCGCTCGGCGCCTCCGCGTCGGCCGCCTGTTAGCGCCGGACGATCCGGATCGACAGCTGCCGGGCCCGCCCGGTGTTGCCGGCGACGTCGGTCGGCGTGGCGCGCAAGATGTAGGGGCCCGGCTTCAGCGCCTTGCGGCCCAGCCGCCCGCTCCAGGAGACCCTCGAGGTGCCGAGCGGGGCGGAGCGCGTGAAGGACGGCTTCTTGGCCACCAGCCGGATGCAGCGTCTGCGGTTGCGGTTGCGGCGCGTCTGCTTGACGCAGCGCCGGCCCACCCGGCGGCCCCGGGTCCTGACCAGGACTTCGAACTTGACCCGCGCGGCCTCGCTCAGCCGCAGCGTGAGCGTCGTGCCCGCCGGCGTCCTCCTGCGCTGTGCTGCCGCGGGAACGGGCGTCGCATTTCCGTCTGCGCGCGTCGCCCGGCGGCCGGTCCGGAATCGCTTTCGCGAGGCGGAGAGGGCCAGGTTCGGGGCGGTGACGTCCGCCGCCGCGCCGCCACCGGGCAGGGGCAGAGGCGCCAGGCCGAACAGGCTGAGGTTGGCCGCACGCGGCGTCGGCGAGTTCATCACGTAGCTGCCGCCCATCAGCAGGCCGGTCGCGGGTGAGGCCAACAGCGCCCCCACACGCGTCACCGGCGGCATCGGACCGCCACGCTCCTCGGTGACCAGCGCCGGGCTGAAGGCGTCCGGCGTGCCGGTCTGTGCATCGAGCTCCGCGACGCCCGAACGCGGGACACCGCCCGCGGTCGCGAAGTCGCCGCCCGCGAAGACCGTCGGGCCATACGTCGCGAGCGACCGGACGGCAGCGTCGGCGCCCGGGTTCCAGCCGCGGACGCCCCCGCCCGCCGCGTCGAACGCGGCCAGCCTCGCCCGCGCGACGCCGCGGTTGACGGTGGTGAACTCTCCGCCGGCGAAGACGGTGTCGCCCCCGATGGCCAGCGCCCTCACGACGTTGTCGGCATCCGGGTCCCAGCCACGGTCGAGCCCGGTCGCAGCGTCGAGCGCAGCCAGGTTGCGGCGGTCGCGCCGAAGAGAGGCGATGCTGCCGTTGACCGCGGTGAACTGGCCGCCGATGTAGAGCCTGTCGCCGGCCAGTGCGAGCGCGCGCACGGGGCCGTCGACGTCGCCGTCGAAGGGCAGCAGCGTGCCCTGGTCGCCCGGGACGTGCTGCACGGCTGCGACGTTACGTCTTGGCATTCCGCCGACCTGACTGAAATCGCCTGCGACGTAGACGGTCCGGTCGGAGGCCACCAGCGCGAAGACACCCGGCTCCAAGGCGCCTCCCCCGCTCAGGTTCCGGTTGAAGCTGGCCAGCGCGCCGCTCGCCGGGTCGAAGGCGGCAAGGTGGATCCGCTCGTTCGGTCCCTCGGTGGTGAACGTTCCGCCCGCCCACACGAGGCCGTCGCTGGTAATGGCAAGTGCGTTCACGGTTGCGAACGCCGAGAACTGGCCCCTCATCGGGGGGTTGAACGCCGTCGCCTCTCCGGTGATGAGGTCGATGGCCGCCAGGTTGCGCCGGTCGACGCCACCCACGTTCGTGAACGTCCCGCCGGCGACCACGTCCGCCCCGCTTACGCCGATGGCCCGCACGCCCGCCGTCTGGCCCGAGGGCAGCTGCTGACGTCCGCGACCGAGCGCCGGGGCGAAGCTCGGAGTCGAGCCCTCGGGGAAGTTCGTCGCGTCGACACCGATGATCGCGGGCTGCGGCACGTTGTCGACGAAGGCCCCGCTCCCGATGTAGACGGTCGACCCCGCCGCCCCGAGCGACTGGACGCTGCCCGCCGGCTTTGGCTCCCACCCGGCGATGACGACCGCCTGGTTGTTCGGCGCGCCGAGCGACGCGACCGGCCAGACCTCGGCCCCGACGCGAACGGTGCCCGCGACGTAGAGGCGGGATCCGAACACCATCAGCGTCGTGAGGTCGGTGCTCGGCTGGAGCGCCGCGACCCAGTTGGGGTTGGCCGTGCCGGCCGCCTCGTCGACCTTCGCGACTCCGTTCCGGGCCTGCGCCGGCCCGGGATCGACGTTCACCTGGCTGAAACGCCCGCCGATGAACAGGTCCGATCCGTCCGAGTCTCGAGCAAGCCCGTTGATCAGGCGATTGGTGCTGGGGTTCCAGGCCTGGATCTGGCTATTGCCGATGCTGAACGCGGCGCCTCGACGGCGTTCCAAGACGGTCGAGCCACTCAGCGCCTGGTTGAACTCGCCGACCGTGTACAGGGTCGAGCCGGCCACGAGAAGCGAGTAAACCCCGAGGGGATCGAACAGGGTGACTGGGCTGCTGCCCCTTCCCGTCACCCCGCCCACGAAGTCCGTGAGCGCTCCCGTCGCGGGCGAGAACCCGGCGAGGCTCGAACGCGGCGTTCCATTCGCGGTCGAGAAGTCACCGCCGGCAAATACCGTGTCTGCGGTGACCGCCAGGGCGCGTACCAAACCGTCGGTGACCGGCGCCCAGCTCAGGTCGACCGTGCCGTCCTTCATCACGTGCGCGAGGTCCGTCCGCGGCACGCCGCCGACCGACGTGAAGTCCCCGCCCAGGTACCAGCCGCCGGCAGAGTCGGGAGCCACCGCGTTCACCACTCCCACGACCTCGGGCCACGGCTTCTTCAGGTCCCCGCTCGAAGCGTTGAACAGCGCCGACGAGCCGGTGTAGGGCGCGATCCGCGTGAAGTTCCCGCCGATGTACGCGGTCGAGCCCGAGACGGCGACGGCCCTGACCTCGCCGTCGGGGACCCAGGTTTGCCGCGGGGCCTCAACCGCAGCGCCGGCCGTCGTGGGGATCGCAATCGCCGTGGCGGCGGCGACGACGATCGCGCTCCGTATACACATGCGTGTTCAAATCTCTCACGGCCAGCGTGGAAACGCCATTGGGTCAAGTGCCTTGATCAGCTCCCGTGGAAAGGAACCGAGATGGCTGACGATGTGCAGGTGGTGAACCGCCGGCTCGACGCGAGCGAGAACGAGGCGCTGATCGGCTTGGCCCGGATGGGCGCGGATGCCTTCGGATACAAGGCGGAGCTGCGGATCGACCGTGGCCTCGCTGAGCTCCTGCGCCTGCGGGTCTCGCAGCTCAACAACTGCACCTACTGCCTCAACCTGCACTACGAGGCGGCGCGCGAGGCGGGCATCCCCCGGGTGAAGATCGACACCCTGACCGCGTGGTGGGAGACCGAGCTTCACTCCGAGGCCGAGCAGGCCGCGCTCCGCTACACCGAGGCGCTCACCCGCGCCGCCGACACCGACCGGGCCGCGCAGTTCCAGCGCTTCCACGACGCGCTCGCCGAGCACTTCAGCCCGGAGGAGATGCTCGAGATCGTCGCCGTCGTCGTCAACATGAACATCTGGACCCGGATCAAGCTCGCCGAGGGAGCGATGCCCCGAACCAGGTCGTGAGCGCGTCGGGCAAGCCCGGGTCGGCCGGCTCTCCGGCCCAGGCGACGTAGCCGTCGGGCCGGATCAAGACGGCCTCGGGGGCGGCGACCGTGCCGAGCACCGGGAGTTCCCACGGACCGCTGTAGCTCGCCTCGACCAGCTCGACCCGGTCCGCCCATGGCGTGATGTCGAAGCCGCCGGGCTCGCCCAGGTTGAGCAGCACGGGCCGGGCGGCGTGCAGCAGGGCGAACACCCGCCGCGGGCCGTCCGGGGTGTCCAGGTCGAGGTCGGGCACGCGCCGTCCCAGCAGCGGATGCCCCTCGCCGAGGTCGTAGTGAATGCCCAGGCCGGACACCATGGCCGCGAATCGCCGGCGCGGCTCGTCCATGCTCAGAAGCTCGGCCATGGTGTCGCGCAGGGCGTCGATCCGCGCGTCGGAGCGCGTGAGCGCGGTCTGCGCCATGGTGTTCGCCAGCACGCGGGCGGCGATCGGGTGCCGCTCGGCGTGGTAGGTGTCCAGCAGGCTCTCCGGCGAGGTTCCGCCCGTCACCTGGGCCAGCTTCCAGCCCAGGTTCACCGCATCCTGCACACCGATGTTGAGGCCCTGCCCGCCCACCGGGTAGTGCACATGTGCGGCGTCCCCCGCAAGCAGCACACGTCCCTCCCGATAGGAAGCCGCCTGCCGGGTCATGTCCGTGAACCGGGAGATCCAGGTGGGGCTGTGCACCCCGTAGTCCGTTCCCCATACGGACACGAGCGCCTGGCTCAGATCGCGCAGGGTCGGCTCACCGCTCTGGCTGTCGTAACGCTCGCTCAGCACGACCCGGAACGGCCCCCCCTCCTCCGGCCTGCCGATGGCCTGCGTGCCGTTGTCGTCGTGGCGGATGCGGGGTTCCGGCTCGTCGCGCATCTCGACCTCGGCGATCCAGGAGTTGATCGTCGGATCCCACCCTGGGAACTCGATGCCCGCCGCCTTGCGGACCAGGCTGCGTCCCCCGTCGCAGCCGACGAGGTATCGCGCCCGCAGCGGCCCACCGCCGGACACCTCGATGTCGACGCCGGTGTCGTCCTGCGCGAAGCCCGTCACCTCGACCCCGCGATGGATCGGCACCGCCAGCTCACGCACCCAGTCGGCCAGGATCTCCTCGAAGCGGTTCTGCCACAGCGCGAGCCCGTAGTTGTGCCGGGTGGGAAAGTCGCCGATGTCCAGGGTGACCCCGGCGAAGGACCCAACCTGGGCCGTCTGCCCCTGCGAAAGGAACCGCTCCGCGATTCCACGCTGATCGAGGACCTCGATGGTGCGTGCGTGCAGACCGCCCGCCTTCGACCCGAAGCGGTCCTGGCCTGCGCGGCGTTCCACGATCGCGACCTCGACTCCCGCCAGCGCCAGCTCGCCCGCCAACATCATCCCCGTCGGACCGCCGCCCGCGATCACCACCGCATGCTCGGTCATCGCCACACTCCAATCTGCGTCGCTTTCTGGCTTGCGGCGGGCGATTATGGGGCACAACTCAGGGCCTCATGAGGCCGTGGTTTGCGGTATAAAGTGAAAGTGGGGAGGACGGGGTAACGGCCCGCTCGCGAAGCGTGCAGACCACGACGCTCGGTCCGCTGAACGTCAGCCGCTTGGCGCTCGGCGCCATGCTGATGGGCGGCAAGACTCCGCCGGACGAGGCCGAGCGGATCCTCGATCGCTACCTGGCGAGCGGCGGCAACTTCATCGACACGGCCGACGTCTACGAGGACGGCGGGTCGGAGCGTGTCCTGGCGCCGTGGCTCGCGCGTCACCGCTCCGAGGTCGTCGTGGCCACCAAGGTGCGGTTCGAGGTCTCCGACCCCGGCGGCGACGGCCTGGCGCCGGACCGCATCCGCGCCGCCTGTGACGCCAGCCTGCGCCGGCTCGGGATCGACGAGATCGACCTCTACCAGCTGCACGCGCCCGACCCCGAGGTCCCCGTCGAGGAGTCCCTGGAGGCGCTCGAGGCGCTGGTGCGAGCGGGCAAGGTGCGCGCGATCGGGATCTCGAACTTCCCGGCCTGGCTGACCGCATGGGCGGTCGCCGTGCAGGACCGCGAGGGCTGGACGCCGTTCGCCTGTGTGCAGGCTCAGTACTCGCTCGTGGAACGCTCGATCGAGCTCGAACTGCTGCCGTTCTGCCGGACGGCAGGCATCGGCGTGCTGACCTGGGGCCCGCTCGGCACCGGCTTCCTGTCGGGCCGCTACCGGCGCGGCCAGGCCCCCGCCGAGGGGAGCCGCATCGCGGAGGCGCCGGGCGACTACGAGGAGGCCTACGACCGGCGCGGCGTGGAACGCAACTTCCAGGTCGTGGACGCCGCCGAGGAGATCGCCGCGGCGCACGGAGCGACGATCCCGCAGGTCGCGCTCGCCTGGCTGCTCGGCACCGACGGCGTGGCGGGCCCGGTGATCGGGGCGCGCACGCTGGAGCAGCTCGAGGACCTGCTCCCCGCGGCCGACCTCCACCTGAGCGATGAGGAGCGAGCCCGGCTTGAGGCGCCGGCGCCGCCGCCGCCGATCTACCCGCAACGCATGCTGCGCGAGCAGGTGGGGATCGACTCCATGCCGCCGCTGCGGCGACGCTAGCCCTGACTCACGCTCGGACGGCCACCGGCCGCGGCGACGGGGTCGCGACCGCGCGGCCCCGGCGCCTCGCGAGCCAGGCCAGCGGTGCGAGGACGATGCGCTGCATCCAGCGCGGCGGGAACGCTCCCTGCACCTCGTCCTCGAACTCCTCGGTGAAGAGCGCGAGGTCGAGCGGCCTCGGGATGCCGCCCATCATCGTGCGGCCCTGCTCCGCGAGCCCCACGGCGGTCTCGAAGAGCTGCTCCATCTTCAGCGCCGGGCGCACCTCGACCCGGACGAGCGCCTCGTCGTCGCCGACGTTCGCGAAGTCGTGCTTCTGGCCGGCGGGCACGACGACCACCTCGCCGGGCCCCGCGACGACCCGCTTGCGTCCCATCCTGAAGCGCATCGTGCCCTCGACGACCTCGAAGCGCTCCTCCTGCTTCGGGTGGATGTGCTGGCCACCGGGGACCCGTCGCTTCGCCGGAAGCTCGAGGTCGATCGCCAGCAGCTCGCCGCCCGTCTCGGCCGGC
>Ga0081538_10002918_pt1 | contig 16305 bp, 15 predicted proteins | sample TabmetS5T2R1_FD_71022 | JGI IMG/M metagenome (GOLD analysis project Ga0081538, IMG submission 71022) | Tabebuia heterophylla rhizosphere microbial communities from the University of Puerto Rico - S5T2R1 | ecosystem: Host-associated > Plants > Roots > Rhizosphere ... | reverse complement strand
GGGCGGTGTCGCCCGACTTCCTGCTGCACGTGGTGCGCCATGTGCAGGACCATGCGCCGAGGCGGATCCTGGAATGCAGCTGCGGCTCGTCCACCATCGCAATGGCGCAGGCGCTGCGCGCCTATGGCATCGACGGCCACATTTACTCTCTGGAGAACTACCAGCCGTCGATCGAGGCTGTGCGCAGCCAGCTGCGCCGCCACGACCTCGAGCGCTACGTGACGCTGATCGCTGCGCCCCTGGTGCCGAAGCGCTTCGAAGGCGTCGACGCCACGTTCCAGTGGTACGATGTCAAGCCGGGCATGATCCCGGACGACATCGACCTGCTGCTGGTCGATGGTCCCGCCGCGGTCGACAATCCGTACGCCCGCTATCCCGCCGGACCGGAGCTGCTGCCCAAGCTCTCGTCCAAGGCGCACATCTTCATCGACGATGCGGACCGGCTGGGCGAGCTCGACATGGTGGACCGCTGGCGTACCCTCTATCCCAGCCTCGGCGTGCGCAAGCTGCCGGCGGAGAAGGGCTGTGCCGAGCTGTTCTTCCGAGAAGAAAAGAAGCTCGCGGCGTGAGTGATCAGCGCGCCAGCGTCACCGCGACATTGACCGCGAGCGCCAGCAGGACCGTGTTGTAGAAGAACGACACGATCGAATGAGCGAGCACCAGCTTGCGCATGCCGCCTGCCCGCACCGTGACATCCGACACCTGCGCCGTCATGCCGATGACGAAGGAGAAATAGAGGAAGTCCCAAGCGCCCGGTTCCGCGGTGTCCGGAAAGACGAGGCCCTCGTCGCTGCGGGTCTCCGTATCATCGGCCGCATAGAACAGGTGCGCATAGTGGAATGCCGCTATGGTGTGCAGCGTCAGCCAGCCGAGCGGCACGCTGGCGATGGCGAGCGACAGCTCCCCCGGATCGGGATCGCCGTTTCGGGCGAGTAGGGCAAAGATCGATGCCAATGACAGCACCACGGCGCTGAGCGCCAGCAGGACGATCAGCGGCATGCCTTCGTCCTCGATGCCGGCGCGCCGGCGCAATCCGTCCGGCGTGATCCAGATCGCGAAGCGGACCATCAGCGCCAGGTAGATCAAGAAGAACGCGTCCCCGCCGACCAGCGGCGGCAGCGGCCAGTGCAGCGCCCACGCTGCCAACCACAGCGCCAGCCCGGCAATGGCCGCGCAGTAGAAGCGCCCATGATGGTGGATGTGCCGCAAGCCGACCATGCTCTGCCCCCGGAGAACCGCCGTGCAGTGTTTTCCGCCGGGCGCGGATCTGTCAAATGACCGGCTAAGCCTTGGGCCAGCTACCCAGGATGGTTTCGGTATCGGCCAGCTCGATCTGCTCGGCGAAGCGCTGGCTGTAGAGCGTCATCAAGGCATCGTGCGTGGTGTCGACCGAGCTGCAGATGGCGTCGGCGGCGACGATCACCCTGTATCCCAGGTCGACGGCGTTCAGCACCGTCGACAGCACGCAGATGTCGGTTTCGGCGCCGCTCACCACCAGCGTGGTGGCGCCGAGCTCCTTGAGGACCGATTGCAGCGGGCTGGCGACGAAGGCGGAATAGCGGCCCTTGTCGACCACGCTGGCGGGCGGGATGAAGCCACCAAGCGGCGGCACCAGTTCCAGCAGCGTCGGGTCGATGAATTCCCGGGTGACATTGCGCCACTTCTCGAAATAGCGCCGCCACGCGCCCGGCATGTCGTCGGGCGTGCGCGGCGGCACGAAGCGGGTGAAGATCGTCTGCGCCGGCCGCGGCTCCACCAGCCTGATCGCGCGTTCCAGGGCGGCTTCCATCCACGGCGTCGGCCAGGGTCCGTCCGGACTCAGCAGCCGCTGCATGTCGATGCAGAGGTGAACGGCGTTCTGCTCGATCGGCTCGTGCAGGATCACGATGCTAACGGCTAAAGGTCGCGCGCCCGACCGCCCCAGGTTGCCGCAAGCGAGGCGGCGAAAGCACCGGCCAGCATCGCCACCGCAGCCCACAGCGCGGTATACATGCCGGCCTGACGCGCTGTATCGGCCGCCTGCTTGGCAGTCTCAACGGCTTCAGCCTTGGCCGCCTTGGCGCGCTCGATCATCTGGTCGACGCGCTGCTCCGCCTCGGCCTGCGGCATGCCGGTTTCCTGCGCCACGATCTGCGCGACATAGGTGCGATCCTCGGCGGAAATCTCGCCATCGAGCGCGACCCGCACGATGCGGCCGATCTCCTCGCGCTCCATCCGTACGTCGCCCTCCGCTCGCGGCTCCGGCAAAGCCATCGGCGCGGTCGCGGCCTCGCCCGTCGACGCCTGGCCTTCGGTTCCTGTGGCCGGGGCGCTAGCCGCCGGGCGGAACAGGGTGTCGATGAAGTAGCCGATGTTGTCCTGGCCGCGTTCATCCAGCAAGGCGGGCGCGGTTGCGCCTGCGGCTTGGCCGGCAGCATTCAAGGTCGCCGCTCCGACTGCGACGGTACCCCGCGCTGCCGCGAACGCCAGGAATGCAATCATCAGGATGGTGGTCAGCGCACTGACCGCCCACACCACCAAACCATGGGCTGTGTCGCGGAAATAGGTCTCGTCGCCTCGGAGGCCGATCAACTTGGAGCGCAGGCGACCTGCGAGGTAGCCGCCAACGCCGGACGCCAGGGCGTGCACGACGATGAGGAAGATCGCAGTCCCGATCCCGATCGCGGCTGCCGCTTCGCCGGCATCCCGCCCCGTGAGGTCCCAGGGCGAGGTGACCGAAAGCCCGAACGCGGCGCCGATCGAGAGCAATACGAAGGAGAGCGCGGCGGCCGACAAGGCGCCGGCGATGATCGCGCCCCAGGAAACGGCTGGCCCGCCATCGATCAGCTCGGATGCTTCTTCGATGGCAATTTCGGCGCGGGTGATGGTTGGATCTTGAATGGTCATGGCGAGGCTCCCGGATAGCTGGTTCGTCTGGCGAACAAACTGCTGCCCAAGCCGTTGCTCCGGACACCCGCGCCTGCTCCGCTGCGTGGCGACGCACATGTCAAATGACGAAACTGCTGCTGTGGAGCTGCGTTCGTCATTTTTGAAAACCGTTTGACATATTCCGGACCCTGGTATTAGCCTTCGAGTGCAAGGGTGCGGACGCTTGGCTCATGGCTCTCAAGGGCACGAACCAGGAATATGGGCGGCCGTACAACCGCCGGCTTGTGCTGGAGACGATCCGCCTGCTGGCGCCGGTGGCGCGCGGCGAGATCGCCAAGCGGGTCGGCCTCACGGTGCAGACCGTATCCACCATCATCCGCGAGCTGGAGCTGCAGGGTTTCGTGCGCGGCGTGCGCGAGACGCCGAAGGGCCGCGGCCTGCCGCCGACGTTCCTCAACATCAATCCTGACGGCGGCTACGCGATCGGCGTGCACGTGACGCCGGTTGGGCTGAAGGCGGCGCTGATCAACCTCTCCGGCGACGTGATCGATGAGCGCGAGCGCGCGCTGCCCCACGTCTCGCCCGACCGCGCGTTCCGTGAGATCGAGAAGCTGGTGGCAAGCCTGCGCAAGTTGCGGCCGCGCGGGCGCATGCTCGGCATCGGCCTCGCGCTGCCGGGCCCGTTCGACGTCGAGTCCATGAGCTTCGTCGGGCCGACCACGCTCGAAGGATGGAAGGGCGTGCCGATTCGCGAGCGGCTTACCAGGCTCACGGAACTGCCGGCCTTCATCGAGGCCGACTTGGCGGCCGCGGCCCTGGGTGAACGGCTCTACGGCGCCGGCCGCGACCTGCGCGAATTCTACTATCTCTATTTCGGCGTCGGTCTCGGCGGCTGTCTTGTGCGCGAAGGTGCGCCGGTGCGCGGCGCGTTCGGCAATGCCGGCGAGATCGGGCACGTGCCGCTGGTGCCGAACGGCGAGCCGTGCCCCTGCGGCAATCGCGGCTGCCTCGAGCGCTATTTGTCGTTGGAGGCGATGGAGCGGCGGTCGGCCGTCATCGGCAGGGAACGCTGGATCGCGGAGGCCGCACCGCTGCTGCGCTCCGCCATCGTGACCATCGAGAATTTGTTCGACCCGGAGACCATCATTCTGGGCGGTAGCGCCGAGGATCCGCTGCTCACCCGCCTGCTCGCGGCCGCCGAGCCGCTGGCGCATTCCGTCTCGGAACGCGGCGGTCGCAGCGCCCCGCGGATCACGCGCTCAAAGGACGGCGGCAACGCCGTGCTGCGCGGCGCCGCGGCGCTGGCGGTCGCCGGGGTGCTCTCGCCACGATCCGGCTCGCTGTTCGCTCAGGACGAGGATGAGTCTCCGCCGCGCCGGCCCGGCAAACGCACGGAGGCCGCGTGATGGCCGATGCCCCGCTGCTTCAGTTGGAAGAGATCGCCAAGAATTTCGGCGCCATCCAGGCGCTGCGCGGCATCAGCTTCTCGATCGATCGCGGCGAGGTGGTCGCTCTGCTTGGCGACAACGGCGCCGGCAAATCCACCCTGGTCAAGATCATTTCGGGCGGGCTGGAGCAGACCTCGGGCCGCATCCTGTTCGAAGGCGAGGAGCGCAAATTCGCCTCGCCTGCGGAAGCGAAAGCCGCCGGCATCGAGACCGTCTACCAGGACTTGTCGCTCTGCACCAACGTGGACGTGGTCGCGAACTTCTTCATGGGGCGCGAGATCGTCAAGAAGTGGTTCGGCATCCCGATCCTGCAGGAAGCGGAGATGGAAGCCGCCGTCGCCAAGACCATGGCGAATGCCGGCACCAGGATTCCCTCGCTGCGCACCAACGTCGAGCATCTGTCCGGCGGCCAGCGCCAGGCGATCGAGCTCAACCGCTTCGTCCACTGGGGCGGCAAGCTGGTGCTGTTGGACGAGCCGTTCGCGGCCCTCGGCGTCGAGCAGACCCGGCGCGGTCTGGAGATGATCAAGCGCATCGCCGCCCAAGGCATTGGCGTTGTCATCATCACCCACATCATGGCGCAAGCGTTCCAGGTGGCGGACCGCATCGTGGTGATCCGCCATGGCGTGGTGGCCGGCAACGTCAGGCGCAGCGCGACCAGTCCCGACGAGATCGTTCGGATGATTACCGGCGAGGCCCTCCAGGGCCAAGTCCAACAAGCGTAGCCCCGGCAGGAGCTGCGCAATCTGTGAGGCAGGAGGAGAATGAAATGAAACGTCTGTTGAGGTGCGTGATGGCCGCTCTGGCGATGACGGCGGTCGCGTTCGCGGCGCCGGCCTGGGCGCAATCGAAGGGCAAGATCTACTACCTGGTCCCGACGCTGCTGGACGAGTTCCAGACCGAGTCAGTGGCGGCGATCGAGAAGTTCCTGAAGGACGTCGGCTATGAGCCCGTGACGCTCAATGCCGACAACAAGACCGATCTGCAGCAGAGCCAGATGAACGACGTCATCAACCTGAAGCCCAAGGCGATCGTGCTGGCGGCGGTCGACTTCAACGCCCTGCAGCCGTCGATCGAGAAGGCGCGCGCCGCCGGCATTCCGGTCATGATCTTCGACCGGCAGATCACCGCGACGCCGTCCGACTTCACCTCGGTTGCCGGCACGGTCGAGATCGGCCATGTCGCGGCGGGCGAGATCCAGCGCCTGCTCAAGGAAAAGAACGGCGACGTCAAGGGCAAGGTCTTGCAGGTGCTGGGCGATCCCGCCGATCCCTACACCCTCGACATCCAGAAGGGCTTCGAGGAGCGGATGAAGGAGTTCTCCGGCGTTCAGATCATCTCGCTGCCGGCGATGCAGTGGGAAGCCTCCAACGCCGGCACCATCGTCGCCGACCAGCTGCTGGCCAATCCCGACATCGACCTGATCTTCGTGCACGCCGCGCATCTGGCGGTGGCGGCGGTCGCGTCGCTGGAGGCGAAGGGCAAGAAGCCGGGCGACGTGTTGCTGGTCTCCTCCAACGGCGCGCCGGTCGGCCTCGATCTCATTCGCAAGGGCTGGGAGCAGGTCGAAGTGGAGCAGCCGCTCTACGCGCAGGCGGCGGCGATCGGCATGTTCGCCGACAAGGTCGCCAACAAGCAGGAGATCAAGCCGGGCAAATACAATGTGCTTGGCCTCGAATCCGAGCTCACCATCGAATCCTGGGGCCCGAACCTGAAGATCCCGGGCGCGGCCATCACCAAGGAGAATGTCGACGACTCGCGCTTCTGGGGCAACCTGAAGGCGCCGGCCGAGCCGATCAAGCCGGTGGAATGATCGGATGAACCACGATCACACTGCCCCCGGAGCGACCAGCTCCGGGGGCGCGCTCTCGCCAGCGAAGCCGTCGCTGCTGCGCGACCACCGGGCCGCGCTCGAGTTCCTGCTCGACAATCTGGTCTGGCTGATGCTGATCGTGGTGCTGGCCGTGTTCTCGATCTTCATCCCGAACTTTTTCCAGATCGGCATCTTCGCTAACATCGTCGAACAATCGACCTTCGTCGGTGTGATGGCGATCGGCCTCGCCATCGTCATCATCGCCGGCAACATGGACCTCTCGGTAGAGTCCGTCGCCGCGCTGACGGCGATGGTCACCGGCATCCTGTTCTGCGCCCGCGGCATCGGCCTCGGCATCACCTTGACGCCGGAATGGTTGGTGATTCCGGTGTCGCTCGGCCTCGCGCTGCTGGTCGGCGCCACCATTGGCATCATCAACGGCCTATTGGTCGTGCGCCTCAAGATGAACGCCTTCATCGTGACCCTGGCCGCATACATCTGGGTGCGCGGCTTGGTGGTCGCGATCTCCGGCGGCCGCTCGGCGCAGGATTTGGCGCCGTCGCTGCGTGTCATGGGGATCGAGGCCATCCTCTACATTCCGTTGATTGCCTGGCTGGCGATCGGTTGCTACGTGATGTTCACCTTCGTGATGGCGAAGACTCCGTTCGGCCGCCACGTCACCATGATCGGCGGCAACGCGGTTGCGACATTTCGTGCCGGCATCAAGGTCGACCGGCTGGTGCTCGTCACCTTCGTGCTGGCGGGCGCGATCTCGGGCGTTGCCGGCTGGCTGCTGGCGATCCGCACCTCGGGCGCCACCGCCAATCTCGGCGTCGGCATGCTGTTCAACGCCTTCGCCGCCGTGGTCATCGGCGGCGTCAGCCTGAAAGGCGGCATCGGGCGACTGCCCGGCGTCTATGCCGGGGTGCTGCTGCTGTCGTCGATCCACACCGCCATCAACCTGATGGGCCTGCCGGCGCACTATACGCAGATGATCCTCGGCGCCCTGGTGCTCGCAGCCGTGCTGATCGACACCCTGAAACTCCAGATCCGGCAGAAGCTCGCATGAGATTGCAGGACCGCATCGCTCTCGTGATCGGCGCCGCCCGCGGCATCGGCGCCGGCATCGCCGCGCGCTTCGCGGAAGAGGGCGCCAAGGTCGTCATCGCCGATCGCGAGGCGGACATCGGCGCGGCCACCGCGGCCAGGCTGGGCGGACATTTCATCGGCATCGATGTCGCTGAGAAGGCCGACGCCGAACGCGCGGTCGCAACGGCGTTGGAGCGGCATGGCCGGCTGGATATCCTGGTGCAGAATGCCGGCATCTATCCCTGGACCCTGATCGAGAATATCGAGCCAGCAGAATGGGACACGGTGCTCGGCGTCAACCTCAAGGGCACCTATCTCGCCGCGCGCGCGGCGCTCGCGCCGATGAAGGCGCAGAAATATGGCCGCATGGTGTTCACATCGTCGATCACCGGCCCGCGCGTCACGAGCCCCGGCCACGGCCACTATTCCGCCAGCAAGGCCGGCATCAATGGCTTCATCAAGGCGGCAGCGCTGGAGTTCGCCGGCTACGGCATCACCGTCAACGGCGTGGAACCCGGCAACATCCTGACCGAAGGCGTGCAGCAGGGCCGCAGCCCCGCTTTCATCCAGTCGATGGCAGACATGATCCCGCTCGGCCGGCTCGGCACGCCGCGCGACGTCGCCAATGCTGTGCTGTTCCTGGCCTCGGACGACGCCGAATACATCACCGGGACGACGATCATCGTGGATGGCGGCCAGACCTTGCCCGAAGGCGCCGACTTCCGCCTGAACCCGGAGTGAGGCGATGACCGGCCGGCTGCAGGACAGAGTGGCACTGGTGACCGGCGCCGCGCGCGGCATCGGCCTCGCTGCCGCGCGCGTGCTGGCAGGGGAGGGTGCGCGTGTCCTGATGGGCGACCTCGATGACGATGTCGTGTTGGCTGCGTCCAACGAACTCTCCAAGGAGGGGCTGACCGTCAAGGCCACGAAGGTGGACGTTTCCGACCAAGCGAGCATGACGCAAGCAGTCGCAGCGGCCGTATCCGCCTGGGGCCGGCTCGACATCCTGGTCAGCAACGCCGCCATCACCGACGACACGCCCTTCGAGTCCATCTCGGCGGAGCGCTGGCGCCGGGTGATGAACGTCAATCTCGACAGCGTGCTCTATGGCGCGCAGGCGGCGATGCCGCATCTGCGCCGCAGCCCGTGCGCCAGCATCGTCAACATCGCGTCGATCCAGGGCCTACGCGGACAACCGAACTCGATGGCCTATGCGACAGCCAAAGGCGCGGTCGTCAACCTGACGCGTTGCATGGCGGTGGACTTCGGGCCACTGGGCGTGCGCGTCAACGCGATCGCGCCCGGCTATATCGACACCCGCATGGCGCTGATGCACGGCAACGTCCACGAGCATCAGACCGACTGGTTCCAGGACGTCTTCATCAAGCACGGCCGCCTGCCGCTGCGCCGGCCCGGCAAGGCCGAGGATGTGGCGGGCCCGATCCTGTTCCTTGCCAGCGACGACAGCCGCTATGTCACCGGCCAGGTGCTGGTGGTCGATGGCGGCCTCACCTGCACCTACTGAGGCAGCCATGAACATCTATGAGCGACGCGGCGTTCGGACCCTGATCAATGCCAAGGGACCAGCGACCCGGCTGTCCGGCGGCGTCATGCGGCCGGAGGTGACCGCCGCAATGGCGGAAGCTGCGCGCCATTGCGTCGACATGGCGGAGCTTGAGGCCCACGCCTCGCAGCTGATCGCCGCCGTGACCGGCGCGGAAGCGGGCTATGTGGCATCCGGCGCGGCGGCATGCCTCACGCTCGCGACCGCCGCCTGCATCACCGGGCTGGAGCCGGGCAGGATGGCGCGCCTGCCCGACACCACCGGCATGAAGAACGAGGTCATCGTGGTGCGCAGCCAGCGCAACTTCTATGACCACGCGGTGCGAGCAGCAGGTATTCGCCTGGTCGAGGTCGGATTGCCGGACCGCTATGCCGGCGCCGGCGTGCGCGATGCCGAAGCGTGGGAACTCGCCGACGCGATCACCGACCGCACCGCCGCCGTCTTCTACGTCGCCGACACCGCCGCTCGACCGCCGCTCGCCGAAGTGGTGAAGGTCGCGCATGCCGGCGGGATTCCGGTGATCGTCGATGCCGCGGCCCAGCTGCCGCCGCAAAGCAACCTGCGCCGCTTTATCGAACTGGGCGCCGACCTCGTCGCCTTCTCCGGCGGCAAGGCGCTCAACGGACCGCAGGGCACCGGCATCCTCGCCGGCCGGCGCGAACTCATCATGGCCGTCGCCCTGCAGCACCTCGACCTCGACATCGCCTGGGAGCAATGGTCGCCGCCGCCAACGCTGATCGACAAGGAGCGCCTCAAGGGCGTCCCGCAGCACGGCATTGGACGGCCCTGCAAGGTCGGCAAGGAGCAGATCATCGGCCTGCTGACCGCCCTGGAACTGTTCGTCGCCGAAGGCGACGCGGCGCGTCACCAGCGCTGGCGCGGCATGATGGAAACCCTGGCGAATGGGCTTCAGGGTATTCCCGGCGCCAAGGTCGCGCTGCACGGCGTCGCCAGCACGGAAGAGGTGCCGGTCGTCACCCTCACGCTAGAACGAAGCAGCCGGCTGTCAGCGCTCGACCTGGTGATCGCCCTGCAAGACGGATCGCCGGCGATCCAGGCAGACCCGCTGCTCTGCGATCAGAGGATTGTCGCCTTCAACCCGATGTGCCTGCAACCGGGCGAAGCAGAGATCGTCGCCGCGTCGGTTCGGCGGACCTTGCTACTGTAGGATTTCGACTGCAAGACTGGCGGAGGGAGTGGGATTCGAACCCACGATACGGTTTTTGGCCGTATACGCACTTTCCAGGCGCGCGCCTTCAACCACTCGGCCATCCCTCCGGTATTCGCCCGGAACGGCGCGGAACCTAGCCAACGGGCGCGCGCAAGGCAACACCCGAAGTTGACTTGGCTTGGCGGCTCGCGTGCCAGGCTAGGCCCCTGAAAACGGCGGATTTTCCTCAAATCGCGTCGAGTCGGACCGCGACGACCCTGGTGCCGAATCGGTCGGCGCACGCTATACTCCGGGCCATGTCGCCATTGCGCATCGCCGGTTTAGCCCTCGTCGCCGTTGCCTGCCTGTTCGCCTTCGCGAGTGTCTATTACGCGATGATCGGCGTCGGCGGCGGCCTCTCGCTGTACGATGTCTGGTACAAGTTCCTGCCCGCCAGCCTCAACTGGCTGCAGCGCTACCTGTGGAGCAGCTTGTGGAACGGCCTCTACATCATCCTGGTCCAGCCGGCCTGGGTGGTGGTCGGCATCATCGGTCTGCTCTGCATCGGCCTCGGCAAGAGGAAAGTGGAGTAGCCGGGCCGCTCCGCCTCAGTTGTCGTGCATCTTGAGGGCGGCGATGAAGGCCGATTGCGGAATCTCGACATTGCCGTATTGCCGCATCTTCTTCTTGCCTTCCTTCTGCTTCTCCAGAAGCTTGCGCTTGCGGGTGATGTCGCCGCCATAGCACTTGGCGGTCACGTCCTTGCGCAGGGCGCTGATGGTCTCGCGCGCGATCACCTTGGAGCCGATCGCCGCCTGCACCGCGATCTTGAACAGCTGGCGCGGGATCAGGTCCTTCAGCTTCACGCACAGGGTGCGGCCCCGCGCCTCCGCCTGCGTGCGGTGCACGATGCAGGAGAGGGCATCGACCGGATCGCCGTTCACCAGGATATTCAGCTTCACCAGGTCGCCTTCCTGGTACTCCTCCAGGTGATAATCGAAGCTGGCGTAGCCGCGGCTCACCGACTTCAGTCGGTCGTAGAAGTCGAACACCACCTCATTGAGCGGCAGCTTGTAGACCACCATGGCGCGGTTGCCGGCATAGGTGAGGTCGGTCTGGATGCCGCGCCGCTCCTCGCACAGCTTCAGGATCGCGCCCAGGAACTCGTCGGGCACCAGGATGGTCGCCTTGATCCATGGCTCCTCAATGTGGTCGATCTTCACCGGGTCCGGCATGTCGGCCGGATTGTGCATCTCCAGCATCGTGCCGTCGGTCTGGTGGATCTTGTAGACCACGCTCGGCGCGGTGGTGATGAGGTCGAGGTTGAACTCGCGCTCCAGCCGCTCCTGCACGATCTCGAGATGCAACAGGCCCAGGAACCCGCAGCGGAAGCCGAAGCCGAGGGCCGCGCTGGTCTCCATCTCGTAGTGGAAGCTGGCGTCGTTGAGATGCAGCTTGGCAAGGCTGTCGCGCAGGCTCTCGAAGTCCGCCGCGTCGACCGGGAACAGGCCGCAGAACACGACAGGCACGCTCGGCTTGAAGCCGGGCAGGGCCGCCGCGGCCGGGCGGCGCTCTTCTGTCAGCGTGTCGCCGATCTTGCAATCCGCCACTGCCTTGATGCCGGCGGTCAGGAACCCGACCTCGCCGGGGCCGAGGTCCGCCACGGTCTCCGCTTTGGGCGTGAAGACGCCGACGCGTTCCACGTCGTAGGTGGCGCCGTTGGACATCATCTTGATCTGCTGCTTGGCCTTGAGCTTGCCGTCGACCACCCGCACCAGGATGATGACACCGAGATAGGCGTCGTACCAGCTGTCGATCAGCATGGCCTTGAGCGGCGCCGACTCGTCGCCCTTCGGCGCCGGCAGCCGTTCTACGACAGCTTCCAGCACGTCGCCGATATTGAGCCCGGTCTTGGCCGAGATCTCGACCGCGTGGCTGGCGTCGATGCCGATCACGTCCTCGATCTGCTGCTTCACGCGCTCCGGCTCGGCGGCGGGCAGGTCGATCTTGTTGAGGACCGGCACGATCTCGTGGTTGTTGTCGATCGCCTGGTAGACGTTGGCGAGGGTCTGCGCCTCGACGCCCTGGCTGGCATCGACCACCAGCAGAGAACCCTCGCACGCGGCGAGGCAGCGGCTGACCTCGTATGCGAAATCGACGTGCCCCGGCGTATCCATCAGGTTCAGCTGATAGGTCTCGCCGTTCTTGGCCTTGTAGGTGAGGCGCACGGTCTGCGCCTTGATGGTGATGCCGCGCTCGCGCTCGATGTCCATCGAATCGAGCACCTGCTCCTTCATCTCGCGGTCGGTCAGGCCGCCGCACGCCTGGATCAGGCGGTCGGCCAGCGTGGACTTGCCATGGTCGATATGGGCGATGATCGAGAAATTGCGGATGTGGGCGAGGTCGGTCATTTGGCCGGCTGTGGAAAACGTAAACGCGCCGCACCATAGGGGCTGAGGCGGGCAAGATCAACGGGCGGATTTACCCGGCTTTTCAAGGCATTGGCCGCCGCCGGCCGATCTATCCTGTGACGGCGCGCACACCTCGGCGCGGCGGCAAGAACTGTGCGCCGGGACCGCGCGACGGAGTGAGCGAAGGGTTCCCCCCCCCCTTCCAATGCCCCCCCCCCGGCGGCCCGCCTGTTCCCTCCAGGCGGGCCGCGTCCCGTTTGTGCGCTGCGCCGCTCCGCCTGTGATCAACCGCACCCTCACGTCGCTGTGTCCAAACCCGCCGCGCTGGCCCGCGACGGAGCGGATAGGGGATTGGCCCCGATTGAACGCAAGGAGCGTGTCATGAAAACACGAAACTTCCTGTTCGGCATGCTGATCGCGGGCCTTTCCGGTTCTGCGGCAGCTATGGCGGCCGGCGAACCGATCGAGCTCAAACTGCCGGACAGCGGTATCGGGCTGGTCCAGGTTGATGGACCCGATGGCGGCACCTATGCGGAGGTCATAACCGACACGATCGAGTATTCTGTTATGGTTCGTGGAACGACACCCTACGACGCCATCGAGGGCACATCGCGGCTGAAGCTTCGACTTGTGCCCCACGGCGCTGACCGTGACGTCGGACAGATCTCCGAAGCTTGGAAAAGCTACAAGCTGTCTATGCCGTATCACGACTTACCCTCCCTTGGATCGCCCCCTGTCTCGCCAATCAGGCTGTGCAAGCAACTGCTGAGCGAGATGTCTGGCGCGGCGCGGGAGGACTTCATGAACAAGGGCACTACTTTCACCCGGTCGGTTGCCTGGATAGCCAGAGGCACCGTCAACTGGGACAAGTACAACGGAGGCCAGACCGGCGACAAAGCGACGATGATACCCTTGAAGCTGAAGATCCAATGCCTGGCGCTCAACAGGATGATCGCCAAGCTCCGGGTCGAACCGGCGAAGGTTACGCAGCAGGGCAAGTTCCTGTGTCCCATGGAGCTGAAGCTCCATGGCTTCATGTCGTCGCGAGACGAGTTCGCCGGCAAGTCGCTGTTCGTCGGTCCTTACTATCTATCGGCCATCACCCCGCTGCAGCTCGATGCGGGAGACACTCGGAACGTGTCGGCTACCTACAAGATGAATTGGAGAAAGAAAACCGATGATCTGGCTGTCGCGCCGAATATCGAGCCGAAGAAGCAGAAACTGACGTTCCGTTTCAACATCGCGGATCAGGCCGGCAAGGTCGTCGAGTCGGCGGAGAGAACCATCGAGGTCAGCTGCAAGAAGATCAAGGTGAATGCACCGACCGCCGGCGACGGCATGACCGTCAATCCCGCGAACTAAAATCTCGTCACCACGTCCAGCGCGCGGCCGGATTCAGGCCGCGCGTTGCCGTTTGCCGCCGCGCACTGTGACCGATCGCACGCTCGCGTCTCCGTGTTCGAAACCCGCCCCCGGTCGACGCGACGGAGAAGCAGGGGATTGGCCCCATTCACGATCGAGGAGCGTGTCATGAAGATGCGAAGTCTGATGGCTGGCCTGATGATTGCGGGCCTGTTGAATATCGGTGCCGGTGCGGCTCTGGCCGATCGGATCGAGATCGGAGTCAGCACCAATCCGAACTCCTATGGAGTCGCCGAGATCAAGGTCGACGGCCCCACGGCCGACGGCGTCTACACCGAGATACGCAACGAGACTCTCGACTATGTCGTCTCCGCGCGCGGCGACCGGCCGAAGAAGTCGGAGGGCAATGGCCGGCTCGAGATCCAGTTTCGCGAGAATAGCCCGCTGTCGAGCGAGCTCGGAAAATCCCTCAAGTTCGTCCATGGCGAACTGAGCAAGGACTGGAAGAGCTACAAGGTCTCGGTTCCCTATGCCGATCCCTGGTCGCACAAGCTCGTGAACGAGCGGGTCTCTCCGATCAAAGTCTGCAACGACAATCTGAAGATCAGGAAGGCGGACGAGCGGCACGAGGACATGCTGAAGAAGGGCCTGAGCTTTACCTATCACGATGCCTACAAGATTCGTGGCTACGTGGAGTATCCGATGAAATCCCTGCTTGATCCCATCAAGAGCTACGACGATGTCCAGGCAGTGCCGGTCAAGATCACCTGCATGCCGCTCGACCGCCCGCGCCCGCGCAAGGATACCAGCACCACCGGCGCGCCTGGGCCAAAGGGCAAGCCGCTGCCGCCGACCATCTCGGCAGCGACCTTGCGCATCGAGCCGGCGAAGGTGGTGCAGGACGGCAAGTTCCTATGCCCCTCTCAACTGAAGCTCTATGGCCATGTCGAAGCAATCCGCATGTTCTACGGCAAGGCGCTGTTCGTCGGCCCGCACTACCTGTCGGCGATCACCACGCTGAACTTCCAGGCCGAGGGCAGCCGCAACGTGACGGCGACGTACGACATGGACTGGCACAAGATGGGCGGCTTCACGACCCAGCCGAACGCCGAGCCGAAGAAGCAGAAGCTCACCTTCCGCTTCAACGTCGCCGACAAGGACGGCAAACTGCGCCAGTCGGCGGAGGAGACGGTCGAGGTGAGCTGCAAGAAGATCAAGGTCGCGGTGCCGACGGTCGGCGATGAGATGACGGTCGCGCCTGCCAACTGATCGCAATCCACATCTGCGAGGCGCGGCTATTCCAGGGCCGCGCCTCTTTGCGTCCGCGCTGCGAACCTGTGACGGATCGCACCCTCACGCTGCCGTGTTCGAAACCGATGGCCGAAATCTGCGACGGAGCGGCAGGGAATGACCCCGATCCTTCTGAAGGAGCGTGCCATGAAGATGCGAACTCTGTTGCTGGGATTGATGCTGGCGGGTGTCGTGCAAAGTGCCGCGAACGCCGTCAGCGTGCCCGATACACTCGAGCTGATGATGCAGACCGGTCCCGACTCACCCGATCTTGGTGTCATCAAGGTCGACGGCCAGCCGAATGGGCGCTACGACCAGGTGTTGACCGATGAGCTTGAATACGATGTTCACGTCCGTGGCGATCGACCGGACGACGGTGTAATCCCCTACCTAAGGGTCTGGATCGAAGGTGGCGAAGTCGAAGACTATGCTCCGGCCCATTGGTCGTCCGATTGGAAGAAGTATACGCTCACCATGCCCTATCGCGATCCGGAGGACGCCGACCCGGTGAAGCTGTGCAACAATCGCCTGAAGAAGACTTCGGGCGCGGAGCGCGACGCGTTCCTGAAGAAGGGTGTGACCTTCAGCCATTCTGGCGCCTACCGGATCGGTGCGTCGGTCAAGTGGATCATCGATCGCTTCCCGAACTCCGAGGAGAACGTCTGGCGCGAGGACATGACCGTCCCGGTGAAGATCAAGTGTCTCGGCCTGAACCGGAATGTGAAGGAGCCGAAGCCTAGCCGCACCAACCCGCCGCCGACGCCGAGTCGGACCACGCCTCCGCTGTTCTCGAAGACGACGTTCGAGATCGAGCCGTCCAAGATCGTGAAGGACGGCAAGTATCTCTGCCCGAGCGAGCTCAGGCTCTACGGCTACATCGAGGCGAACGCGGCGTTCGAAGGCAAGTCGATCTTCATGGGGCCGCATTATCTCTCGGCGATCACCGAGCTGGACATCTCCCGGGATGGCAGCCGCAACGTGATCGGCACCTATCCCATGAAGTGGCACCAGGTCGGCGGCCTCGCGGCCCAAGCGAACGCGGGGCCCGCGGCTCAGAAGCTCGCCTTCCGCTTCAACGTCTCCGACCAGGACGGCAAGCTGGTCAAATCAATGGACAAGACCGTGACAGTCAGCTGCAGCAAGATCAAGCCGAGCGGCGCGGCCGTTGGCGGCGGTATGACCACCGCGCCCGCGAACTGACCCAGTCGGTCATCCTTGACCCCGCTCCCGCTAGCCACGGTCCCGCGGTCAAGGATGGCCTACTGCGTCAATTCGCGCGCCCGGCGGTCCTAGCGCCGCCAGCGGCCGCG
>Ga0081538_10002917_pt1 | contig 16306 bp, 13 predicted proteins | sample TabmetS5T2R1_FD_71022 | JGI IMG/M metagenome (GOLD analysis project Ga0081538, IMG submission 71022) | Tabebuia heterophylla rhizosphere microbial communities from the University of Puerto Rico - S5T2R1 | ecosystem: Host-associated > Plants > Roots > Rhizosphere ... | reverse complement strand
CAGCTGATCCGGGGCGTCTACGGCATCGGCCCCCAGCACCAGACCCAGGTGCCCTATGCGGGGGGCAGGCTGCCCACCTACCGCTTCGGGGAGCCACGCAAGGGGACCGTGGTCATCTTCGGCGGCTTCGACAGCTACATCGAGGAGTTCTTCCCCCTGATGCTGGCCTTCGCGCACACGGGCTACCAGGTGGTCTGCTTCGAGGGTCCCGGCCAGGGAGGCGCCCTGGAGGACAGTGGGCTGGTCTTCACCCCACAGTGGCACCGGCCCGTCGGCATGGTCCTGGACCACTTCGGCCTGGAGCAGGTGTCGCTGCTCGGCATCTCGCTGGGTGGCGGCCTGGCGATCCGCGCCGCCGCCCACGAGCCGAGGGTCGCGCGGGTGATCGCCGACGACATCCTCACCGACTTCCTGGCCGCCAACCTCCGCCAGATCCCAACGGCGGCACGGATTGCCGTGCGGGCGCTGCGCGCGGTGCATGCCGCACCACTGCTGGACGGCCTGGTCGCCCAGCGGGCGCGGCGCGACCTGCTGACCAGCTGGGGCATCACCCAGGGCGAGCACGTCCTGGGCGTGAGCAGCCCGCACGAGTACTTCGCGTTGCTGGCCCGCTACCGCACCGCCGACGTCTCGGCGCTGGTCCGGGCCGACGTGCTGCTTTTGGCCGGCGCCGAGGATCACTACGTCCCGCTTGGCCAGCTGTCCGACCAGCTCAACACCCTCACCAGCGCCCGCTCGGTGACCACCCGGGTGTTCACCCGCCACGAGCAGGCCCAAAACCACGTCCAGGTCGGCAACCTCGGCCTGTCGGTGCGGGTGATGCTGGACTGGCTGGATGGGCTGGACGAGCGGGACCGGCTGTCTCGCGTGTGACCACAGGTCACCAGGATCATCCCCAGCGCCAGGCACGGATCGATCCGGACAGGGTTCACGCCAAGCCAGGCGTGGCCATGAGCGCCCTGGTCGGCGGCGCCGTCCTCGGCGCCCCGGGAGCCGAGGACCACCCGGCACCCCCGACCAGCTCCCGGGCTACGGCAGTGTCCAGGCTGCCCTGCACGACCTGTTCTCGATCGGCACCTTCGTGGGGCTGCCGCTCGCCTGCCTGGTGCTCGGCCGGCGCTTCGCCGCCTGGGGCCGGCGCGGCTGGGCGGTCTACTCCACCGCCACCGGGATCGCCTTCGCGGTGGGCACCGTGCTCACCGGCCTGGCCTTCAACCAGGCCGAGCCGCTGGTCGAGGTCGGCGGGCTGCTCCAGCGCGCCACCGTCACCCTCGGCTGGGCCTGGCAGACCCGGCTCGCCATCCACCTGCTGGCCGAACCGTCCACCTAGGGGCAGGCGGCCCTACCGGTCGACCAGGCCGTCGACCGGCTGGTCGCGCTGGATGGCCTCGAACAGGGCCAGGGCTCGGTCGCGGTCCCACTGGACGACCGAGCCGGCCCCGGCGACGGTGGCGGTGCCGGCGACCGGGACGGTGGTGGCGACCCCGCCGCCGCCCGCGACGGCGCGCATGGCAAAGGGGAACCGGATCAGGTTCCAGACGTGGGCGGCCTGGTCCACAGCGACCGCCTCGGTGCCCCTGAGCAGCAGCGGGACGCTGCGGAAGGGGTTGAAGAGGATCGCCGGGCTGGTCGAGCGGTCGATCAGGGAGCCGAGGAACTCCTGCTGGCGCTCCACCCGGTCCAGGTCGCCGCGGCCGCCGGCGCGGGTCCGGACATAGGCCAGGGCCTGCTTGCTGCCCGCGACCTGGCAGCCGGCCCTGACGTTGAGCCCGGCCAACGGGTCGCGCATCGCCCGCTCGGGGCAGATCTCGACGCCGCCGACGGCGTCGACCACGTTGGCGAAGCCGTCGAAGCCGACCTCCATGTAACGGTCGATGCGGATGCCGGTGACCTGCTCGACCGTCTGGGCCAGCAGCGCCGGGCCGCCGAAGGCGTAGGCCGCGTTCAGCTTGTTGCGGCTCCGGCCCGGGATCGGCACATAGGAGTCGCGGGGCAGGCTGACCAGGACCGGCTTGCCGGTCCCTCGGGGGATGTGCAGCAGCATCATGGTGTCGGCCCGCCGCCCGGCGGCCTGGCCGGTGCCGAGCTCGTTGCGGCGGCGCTCGTCCAGGCCCTCGCGGCTGTCGGAGCCGACGATCAGCCAGTCGGTCCCCGGGGTGGCGGCGGGCCGGCCCTCGTAGTCCTGCAGGGCGTCGACCCGGTTGAGCCGGGAGTCGACCCAGACCCCCAGGCCGACCAGCAGCACGAGCAGGACCAGCAGGACCACGCCGATGCGGCGGCCCCAGCGGCGCCGGCGGCGGGGCCGGGGGGCGGCCGGGGCCGGGGAGCGGGCCGGCCGGCGCTCCCGCGGCGGCCGCACGTCCAGGTCGCGGGGGGCCTGCTGGCGCATGCCGCGGGGCCGGACGTTCCAGCCCGGCGGCAGGGGCTTCTGGGGCCGGGCCGTGCCGGCGCGGCCGCGCCGGTCGCCCGCTCCCTCGTCGGACCAGCCGCTCATTTCGGTGGAACCTCCTCGTCGCCTTGGCCAGGACAGCATAGTTCCCCATCGCCGGCTCGTTGCCAGGTCGTGGCCGGGTCGTGAGGCGGCGACCTACCATGGTCGCCGATGTCCGGATGGGATGCCGACCGCTACCAGCGGCAGTTCGGCTTCGTCTCCGCCCTGGCCGGCGACCTCCTGGAGCTGCTGGCGGCCGCCCCGGGCGAGGTCGTGCTCGACCTCGGCTGCGGCACCGGCGAGCTGGCCGCCCGGATCGCCGCCGGCGGCGCCCGGGTGATCGCCCTGGACAGCGACCCGGCCATGGTGGCCGCGGCCGCCGAGCGGCTCGGCCGGGCCAACACCCTGCTCGCCGACGGGCACAGCTTCCGCCTGGCCGAGCCGGTGGACGCCGTGTTCTCCAACGCCGCCCTGCACTGGATGCCCCGCCAGGCCGAGGTCCTGGCCCGGGTCCGGGCCGCCCTGCGCCCGGGCGGGCGGTTCGTGGCCGAGATGGGCGCGGCCGGCAACATCCAGGCCATCCTCGACGCCGTGGCCGCGGCCATGGCCGAGGCGGGGCTGGCGGCGCCCGCCTCCCCCTGGTACTTCCCCACCCCGGCCCGGCAGGCGGCGCTGCTGGAGGGGGCCGGGTTCCGGGTGGCCCGGATGGAGTACTTCCCCCGGCCCACCCCCCTGGCCGACTGCCCCGAGGGCCTGGCCGACTGGCTGGAGATGTTCGGCGGCGCGCTGACCGCCGGGGTCCCGGCCGGGCGGCTGCCGGCCCTGCGCCGCCGCGTCATCGAGCTGGCCGCGCCCCGGCTCCGGCGCGACGGCCGCTGGGTGGCCGACTACTGGCGGCTGCGGTTCCTGGCCGTGGCCGAGGCACCCGCCGGCCACCCCGACGTAGAGTAGCCGCCGGTCGGTCGTCCAGGGTCAGGGGTGTAGTGCCGGGATGAAGGTCGGGCTCGACGCCACGCCGCTGCTCGGCCCCCACACCGGGGTCGGGCGGTACGTGGCCGCCCTGGTGGGGGCGCTGGCCGGGCTGCCCGGGCCGGAGCCGGAGGAGGTCGCGCTGGTGCCGTTCAGCTGGCGCGGCACCGCCGACCTGCCCCGGGTCGTGGCCTCCCTGGACGGGGCCGCCGGCCCGGCGGCCGGGTCGGGGCGGCTGCGCTGCGGGCGCCGGCGGGTGCCGGCCCGGCTGCTCCAGGCGGCCTGGGCCCGGCTGCCCCTGCCGCCGGTGGAGTGGCTGGCCGGGCCCGTCGACGTGTTCCACGCCACCAACTACGTGGCCCCGCCGGCGCGGCGGGCGGCCAGCGTGGTCACCATCCACGACCTCAGCTACCTCCGCTTCCCGGAGATGGTGACCAGGGCAACGGCCCGCTACCGGGAGCTGGTGCCGCGCGCCCTTGGCCGGGGGGCGGTGGTCTGCACCCCGACGGCGGCGATGGCGGCCGAGGTGGCCGACACCTACCGGCTGCCGCCCGAGCGGCTGGTCCCGACCCCGCTCGGGGTCGGGCCGGCCTGGCACGCGGCCAGCCCGCCCGACCCGGCCTGGCTGGCCGCCCACGACCTGCCCGAGCGCTACCTCCTGTTCGTCGGCACCCGCGAGCCGCGCAAGAACCTGGCCACCCTGCTGGCCGCCTACCGCGAGCTGCTCGCCGGCCGGGTGCCGCTGGCGGCCGGGGGCGGGGCCGGCGGGGACGGGGTGCCGCCGCTGGTGCTGGCCGGGCCGCCGGGCTGGGGGGAGGCGCTCGACCTGGCCGGGCTGCCCGCCGACGCCGTCCGCACCCCCGGCTACCTGGCCGAGGAGGAGCTGGCCGGGCTGGTCGCGGGGGCGGCCGCGCTCGCCTTCCCGTCCTGGTACGAGGGCTTCGGGCTGCCGGCCCTGGAGGCGCTGGCCTGCGGCACCCCGGTGGTCGCGGCCGACCTGCCGTCGTTGCGCGAGGTCCTCGGCGACCAGGCCGAGCTGGTGCCGCCCACCGACGCCGGCGCCCTGGCCGACGCCCTGGCCCGCGTGCTCGCCGACCCGGGCGGGGAGCCGGCCCGGGCGGCCCGCAAGGCCCGGGCGGCCCGCTTCACCTGGGACGCCTGCGCCAGGGCGACCATGACCGCCTACCGCCGCGCCCTCGGGGACGGACCGTGAGCACCAGCGGCGGTCCCGTCGGCGCCGGGGTCGGGCCGTGAGCGCCAGGGGTGGTCCCGTGGGCCCCGGGGCCCGGCCGTGAGCGCCGGGCACGGGCCGCGGGTGGGGGTGGTCGCCGAGCAGCTGCTGCGGCCGCTGCCGGGCGGGGTCGGCCGCTACGTGCGGGCCCTGACCCGCCACCTGCCGGCGGTCGCGGCCGCCGACCGGGGCGCCGTGACCTGGGTCGTCGGCCGCCACCAGCCCGCCCGGCTGGCGTCGGTGGGGCTGGTCCCGGCCGTGACCGCCCGGCTGGCCTGGCCGGGCCGGGTCGCCACCCGCACCTGGGTGACGCTGCGCCGGCCCGGGCTGCCGGCCGGGCTGCTGGCCGACCTCGACCTGGTCCACGCGACCAGCGCCGCCGTGCCCCCGACGGGCGGGCGGCCGCTGGTCGCGACCGTCCACGACCTCGCCTTCCGCCACTACCCGGAGGCGTTCCCGCCGGCCGGGCGCCGCTACCACGAGCGGTCGGCCCGGATCGTGGCCGGCGAGGCCGCCCGGATCATCGCCGACAGCCAGGCCACCGCCAACGACCTGACCGAGCTGTACGGGGTCGAGCCGGGGCGGGTCACGGTCGTTCCCCTCGGGGTCGAGCCGCCCGGGGAGCCCGACCGGCCCGGGGCGGCGCGGCTGCTGGCCGAGCTCGGGGTGCGGGGGCCGTTCCTGCTCACCGTCGGCACCCTGGAGCCGCGCAAGAACCTGCCCCGCCTGCTGGCCGCGTTCGGCGAGGTCACCGACGAGCTGCCCGAGCACCACCTGGTCGTGGTCGGGCCGGTCGGGTGGGGGCCGGCGCTGCGGCCGACCTGGGACCTGGTGCGGGTCAAGCTGGCCGGCCCGGTCGGCGACCCCGTCCTCCAGGCCCTGTACCAGTCGGCCGACGGGCTCGCCTACCCGAGCCTGTACGAGGGGTTCGGGCTGCCCGTGCTGGAGGCGATGGCCCACGGGACCCCGGTGCTGACCAGCGACCGCTCCAGCCTCCCCGAGGTCGCCGGCGACGCCGCCGTGCTGGTCGACCCGCTCGACCGGGGCGCCATCGCCAAGGGGCTGGTCCGGCTGGTCACCGACTCGGCCCTGCGGCGCCGCCTGGCCGCCGCCGGCCCCCGCCGGGCGGCCCGCTACACCTGGCCGGCCACCGCCGCCGCCACCTGGGCCGCCTACCGCGAGGTGCTCACCGGGTGATCCGCAAAGGCCCAGCCGGCAGGCGGTCCGGTCCGGCACCGCCGCACGGCCCGGGGGAGCCCCAGGGGGTGCCCCGGTGATGCGGGTGGCGGTGGAGGCCAGTGCCGTGCCGGCCCGGCTGACCGGCGCCGGGGTGTACGTGGCCAGGCTGCTGGCCGCGATGGCGGCCCGCGACGACGTCGAGCTGGAGGTGTTCTGCGCCCCCGGGTCGGCGGCGGCCCTGGCCGCGCCCGGCGTGCGGCTGCGCCCGGTGGCCGCGGCCCGGGCCGGCCGGCCGGCCCGGATCGCCTGGACCCAGCTGCTGGCCGGCCGGGCCGCCCGGGCCGCCGGCGCCGACCTGCTCCACGGGGTCCACTACGAGCTGCCGCTGCGGTCGCGGCTGCCGCAGGTGGTCACCGTCCACGACCTCACCCTGATCACCAACCCGGAGTGGCACGAGGCGGGCAAGGTCCGCTACTTCGGCTGGGCCATCCGCCGGGCCGTCCGGGCCGCCGCCCGGGTGCTCTGCGTGTCGGCCACCACCGCCCGCGACCTGACCGAACGGCTCGACGTGGCCCCCGACCGGGTCGAGGTGACCCGGCTCGGCACCGACCTGCGCCCGGCCACCGAGGCCGCGGTGGCCGCCCTCCGCCAGCGGCTCGGGCTGGACGGCCCCTACCTGCTCGGGCTCGGCACCGTCGAGCCCCGCAAGGACCTGCCCACCCTGGTCCGGGCCTTCGCCGCCCTGGCCGCCGACCTGCCCCACCGGCTGGTCCTGGCCGGCCTGGCCGGCTGGGGGTCGGGGGCCCTGGCCGAGGCGGTCGCCGCCAGCGGGGTCGCCGACCGCGTCCTGCTCACCGGCTACCTGCCCGAGGCCGACAAGGCCGCCCTGCTCACCGGGGCCGACGTGTTCGCCTACCCCAGCCGCTACGAGGGCTTCGGCCTCCCCGTGCTGGAGGCCATGGCCTGCGGCACCCCGGTCGTCACCACCACCGGCGGCTCCCTCCCCGAGGTCGCCGGCGACGCCGCCTGGCTGGTCGACCCCGGCGACGCCCCCGCCCTCGCCGCCGCCCTGGCCAAGCTCGCCGCCGACCCCACCGCCCGCCAGGCCGCCTCCACCCGAGGCCTCGCCCGAGCCGCCACCTTCACCTGGGACCGCTGCGCCGCCGAGACCGTCACCGCCTACCGCCACGCCCTCGAGCGGTAGCGCCTGACGCGGGGGTTTGGGGCGGGGCGTGGACGGGGGTGTGGACAGCGGAATTCCCCGATCCCGGTCCTGGGCTACCCTCCCAGAAGGGGCCCCACAACCCGGGCGTGAGGGTGAGTCGCGTCCGTGGGATCGGGGTGAGTCGCGCCCCGGGTCGGGACGAGCCGTGGCTACCCTTCCAGCGCGACCTGGGGGTCGGGGTGGGTTGTGGGCAGAGGCGTTGGGGGGGAGGGGCCGGGGGTGGCGAGGAGCCAGGCGGCGGTGGCGGCCAGGACGGCCAGGACGAGGGAGCCGATGCCGATGGGGTCGGGGCCGCCGCGGAAGTGGTGGAGGGGGAAGGGGCGGATGTCGCCGTCGAGGTGGCGGAGGTTGTAGGCGATGGCGCTGCCGCCGAAGGTGTGGACGAAGTCGTGGCGGCGGGCCGCCTCCTGGGAGAGGTCGCTGGTGACCCAGCGGTCGGAGCTGCCGTAGTTGACCCAGACCGAGGCCACGTTCACGACGACGCCCAGCCCGACCAGGACGACCACGGCGGCGACGGCCGCCACCCGCAGGGCGAGGTGGAGGCGGGGGATGCGGGAGACGGCGTAGACGGCGAGCAGGGCCAGGGGGCCGACGGCGGGCATGAGGAACCTCGGGCCCCAGCTGACGCCGCCCTCCCAGTCGCTCCAGCGGGCGTAGAACAGGGCCCGCTCCACCACCAGGCCGGCCAGCAGGACGGTGGCGGCCCGGTCGCGGCGCCACAGGGCGATCGCGCCCGGGATGGCCAGGAGCAGGAACGGGTTGTAGGGGAACAGGCTCTTGCCGGGGGAGAACAGCAGCCCGTACAGGCCCGTGCCGAGCGGGCTGGTGAAGCTGCCGCCGTAGACCTCCGGGACCAGGGTCCCGTCCCGGAGCATGCTGTACCAGGCCGTCCAGGCCACCGCGGGCAGGACGGGCACGACCAGCCCGACCCAGGCCCGCCGCTCGGCCAGCAGCCGCCGCCAGGGCACGAAGGCGGGCAGCAGCAGGAGCGCGGCCCCCAGCAGCAGGGCCGAGTCGCTGCGGAACAGCAGCCCAACGCCCAGCCCCGACCCGACCAGCCACGGGCCGCTGGGCCGCCCCGACCGCCAGCGCAGCATGCCGAGCACGAGCAGGCCGATGCCGAGCGCCACCCCGGGCTCGCTGAAGGCCTCCTGGCTGATCTCCAGGGCCTGGGTCAGGGCGCCGAAGGCCAGCGCCCCGGCCAGCGACAGCCGGCGGCTCCAGCCCAGCTCGCGGCCGGTCAGGTACAGCAGCGCGGCCGTGGCCGCCAGCAGCAGCGGGCTGGCCAGCGACTCGATCAGGTGGGGCTCCACGCCAAGGGCCCGCTGCAGCAGGTACAGCGGCAGCAGCACCAGGGGCATGCCGATGCCGTAGTGGGAGTAGGGGAAGTGGTTCTTGGTCGGGTCCTCCTCGGGCAGCAGGTGCAGGCGGCCCTCGGTCATGGCCCTGGCCGTGGACACCGCCACCCGGCCGTCGTAGGAGCGCAGCTCGGCCCACTGCACGGCCACGAACAGCGCGAACACCGCGGCCGCGGCCAGCCAGGCCAGGAGCACGTCGCGGCGGTCGGTGCGCCGCCCCTCCTCGCCGCTCACCGCCGCCGCCACCTCGGTGTGGACCGCCGCCATCGCCGGCGCCTCAGCCGGGACGCCGGTCGCGGGCGGCGGCTTCGCGTTCGAGCTGGGCGTTGCGCTCCAGCGCCTGGATGGTGACCTCGCGCAGCGCGTTCACCTGGGCGACGAGCGGGTCGACCTGCCAGCCGGTGGCCCGGCGGACCAGCCGCTTGAGCAGCGACACCCCGGGCCGGGCCGAGGTCGCCGGGGGCGGCCCGAGCGGCGGCAGCCGCCGCAGGGGCAGGCTCACCTGGGCCGGGACGACGGCCTGGTGGCCGTCGCCGGTGCGCACGGGCAGGCCCCGGCGCCGGGTCGCCCGGGCCACGACCTGCTCCTGGACCTGCTCGCGGAGCCGCTCCCCACCGGCCGGCCAGGACGCCTCGACGGCGTCGGGGACGAGGGTGGCCTCCCCCTTGGCCCGCCACATGGCCGCGGCCAGGCCGTCGTCGTCGACCAGGGTCACCCCGGGGCGGGCGGCGGCCTGGTGGCTGAGGCCGCCGACGGCGGTGGCGATCACCTTGCGGTCGTACAGCAGGGCCCGCTCCAGCACCCCCGAGCTCCAGATGTTGCGGTAGGGGAGCACGACCACGTCGCTGGCCACCAGCCAGCGGTCGAACTGCTCGTCGCTGACGTACTGGTTGTGCAGGTGCGCCCCCGGGGTCGCCTCGACCAGGGCCTGGAGCTCGGACAGATACGCCAGGTGCTGGGGCTCGTCGACCCGGACGGAGCCGACGGTGTGCAGCGAGGCTCCCTGGGTGCCGAGGCCGTCGAAGGCGCGCACGGCCCGGTCGAAGGCCTTGTGGGGCTGGATGAAGCCGATGGCCAGGAAGACCAGCTCGTCGCCGGGGATGCCGAGCGAGCGCCTGGCCTCCTCCCTGGTCATGGCCGTGCGGCGGATGAAGTCGGCCCCGTGGGCGATGACCTCGGTCCGCTCGGGCCGGACCCCGAACGCCTCGATCAGGTTGCGCCGCTCGATCTCGGTGTGCAGCCGCACCAGGTCCACCTGCCGCCACAGGCGCCGGGCGGCCAGCCCGTCGGGCCCGCGCCGGCGCCCGATCGAGTAGTCGATCTCGTGCATGACCACCTCGGTCCGGCGGGCGGCCTTGACCGCTGCCAGCAGGGCCAGGCTGACGGCGGCGTGGCGGGCCGGCGTGGCCGGCAGGGGATAGAAGACGTCGGGGTGGAACTGGATGACGACCTTGTCGTAGCCGCGGACCCGGCGGGCCAGGACCAGCGGCCCGCGCGGGCCGATCAGGTCGAGGTGGTGGTGGGCGGCCGACGGGCCCGGGGACAGCACCTCGACCTCGTCGCCCTCGCGGCGCAGGGCGGCCACCGTCTGCAGCGCGTAGGCCGCGATCCCGTCCCGCAGCGGGGGATAGGGGGTGACCATCAGGATGCGCATGCGCCGGGGCCCTTTCAGGTCCAGGTGGTCAGGGCCGCCTCGACCTTGTCGAGCACCGTGTCCCACTGGTAGTTGTCCAGGACATAGGAGCGGCCCCTGGCGGCCAGGGCGGCGGCCGCGTCGGGGGCCTCGGCCACGAAGGCCAGGCACTCGGCCAGCTCCAGCTCGTCGTCGTAGAGCAGGCCGGCCCCGGACCGCTCGCAGTGGTAGCGGACCACGTCCGAGCCGCCGTTGGCGATCACCAGGGTGCCGGCCAGCCAGGCCTCCATGATCGTCCGCGAGAACGCCTCGTAGCGGCTGGGCTGGAGGTAGGCGTCGGCGGCGGCGAAGGCGGCGTCGCGCTCGGCGTCGGGCAGGAAGCCGACGTCGACGACCCGGTCGGCGATCGCGGCCGGGGGCCGGACCTCGCCGCCGCCCATGGTCACCAGCGTGAAGGGCAGGTCGCGGCCGCCGAGGACCCCGGCCAGCTGCTCCAGCAGCGTCTCCCAGCCCTTGGCCCCCTCCCGCCGCCCGGCGTACAGCAGGAAGCGGCCCTCGATCCCGTGCCGGCGCCGGAACCCGTCGGGGTCGTAGCCCTCGGGGACCTCGACCCCGCAGCCGACCAGCGCGTGCGGGGCCGGGGTGGGCACCAGCCGGTGGGCCAGCTCGTGCTCGGGCGGGGTCTGGAACAGCAGGCCGCCGACACCGGTCAGCAGCGGCTGGAACAGCTCCAGGTAGGCGTACGGCTCGTCGTGCAGGCAGGTCCAGAGGACGCTGCGCTCGGGGGCGACCTGGGAGCAGGCGAAGGTGATCCAGAACAGGTAGGGGGTGAAGACGATCGTCCGGTAGTCGGCGGCGTGGTCGAGCAGGTGGTGGAAGATCTCCGGGGAGCGCATGCCGGCGTTCATCCACCGCTGCTGCTCGTGCAGGCGCAGCGGGGCGCCGCCGAGGATGGCCTGCTCGAGCTGGGCCCGCTCCGGGCCGGGGGTGGTGACCACCGGGAAGCGGTGCACGAGCAGGCCGTCCTCCATGGACTTGCCCGCCGGGAGCACGTTCTCCCAGGTGTGGTGGTCGAGGGCGCAGGTGGTGAGGACCTCCACCTCCCAGCCGCGGGCCTGCAGCCGCCTGGCCATCTGCTCGAGCACGATCTCGGCGCCGCCGACCGCCCCCTGCCCGAAGCGGGCCGGGACGAAGGCGATCCGCCCGCTGCGGTCGACGGGGCCGCTCACTCGGTCACCTCGAAGCGTGGGGTCAGGAACAGCACGCCGTGGTCGGCGGCGTCGCTGAACACCTTGAAGGACACGGCCCGGTCCAGCCGGTGGTACTCGGGCCCGACCGTCGGGTGCACGGCCACGGTCACGTAGTACTGGCCCTCGACCATGGGGATGCTGTCGAAGCGGTAGCAGACCCGCCGCCGGCCCGAGATGGGCGGCAGCCTGATGTCCTGGAGCTTGGTGTTGGTGCCGTAGACGAGCAGGTCGAGGTGGTTGCTGATGGCCACCCCGGCCACCCAGTCGTCGGTCGGCTCGTGGGCCAGGACCTCGAACTCGATCCCGAGGGCGTCGCCGGGGGTGAAGCGGTCCCGGGGCCGGCCTTCGCCGTCGGTGACGATCGTCTTGAGGATCTCCAGGCGCCGGTCGCCGTGCTCGGGCTCCAGGCCGGCCTGGACGTTGTAGCGCTCCCGGAAGGCGCGCAGGGCGTCGACGGGGGTGCCGTCCACCACCACCTCGCCGGCCTCGAGCATGATGACCCGGTCGCACAGCTGGCGGACCTGGTCGAGGCCGTGGGTGACGAACACGATGGTGCGGCCCTCGCGCTGGAACTGCTTGATCCGCTCCATGCACTTGCGCTGGAAGGGCTCGTCGCCGACGGCCAGGACCTCGTCCACGAGCAGGATGTCGGGGTCGACGTGGACGGCGACGGCGAAGGCGAGGCGCACGTACATGCCGCTCGAGTAGAACTTGACCTGGGTGTCGATGAACTTCTCGATGCCGGAGAAGTCGACGATGGCGTCGAAGTAGGCCTCGGTCTGGCGCCGGGTCAGGCCCAGGATGGAGGCGTTCAGGTAGACGTTCTCCCGCCCGGTGAGGTCGCCGTGGAAGCCGGCGCCCAGCTCCAGCAGGGCGGCCAGGCGGCCGCGGCGCTCGACCCAGCCCTCGTCGGGGGTGAGGATCCCGCCGATCACCTTGAGCAGGGTGCTCTTGCCCGACCCGTTGGCCCCGATCAGCCCAAGGGTCCTGGCCGCCTCCAGCTCGAACGACACCCCCTTGAGGGCCCAGAACTCCTGGCGGTAGCGGCGGGACCGGCCCATCTCGGTGAGCCGCTCCTTGAGCGACTTGTCCTTGTTGAGGGTGAACTTCTTGGCAACCTCGTTCACCCGGATGATGGTGGCCGTCACCGTGTCGCTACAGCTCCTGCGCGAAGTTGCCCTGGGCCCGGCTGAAGAAGCGCTGCGCCAGCCAGAGCAGGACCAGGGAGCCGGCGGCCACGGCCAGCAGGCGCGGGGCGATGGAGCCGGCGAAGGTCTGCTGGGTGGTGCCGTCGTGGTAGTCGCCGTAGACGGCCTGCTGGAAGCCGATGACGATGTTGGCCATGGGGTTGGCCAGGTACAGCCGGGCCAGCCAGTCCAGGCCGGCGTTGTCCATGCGGGCGATCACGCCGCCGACCCCGTACACGATCGGGGTCGTCCAGAACCACAGCAGCAGCACGATCTCGATGAGGTGCTCGACGTCGCGGTAGGCGACGTTGGCCGCGGCCAGGAACAGCCCGCAGGCGAGCATGAAGGGGACCAGGGCGACCAGGGCCAGGGGCAGCAGCCAGGGCCGCTGGCCGTGCAGGCTGCCGCCGAACACGAGCACGGCGGCCACCAGCACCAGCAGCTGCATGGCGAAGTTGACCAGGGCGGCCCCGACCACCGACAGGGGCAGCAGCTCGCGGGGGAAGTAGACCTTCTTGATGAGGCCGGCGTTGCCGACGATGCTGCCGGTGCAGCCGCCGAGCACGTCGGTGAACAGCGTCCAGGCGACCAGCCCCGAGAACAGGAAGATGGGGAACAGCGGGAAGGGGATGCCGAGGAACTTGCCGATGGCGATGTAGTAGACGGCCAGCAGGAACATGGGCCGCAGCAGCGACCACAGGAAGCCAAGGAACGAGTCCTTGTAGCGGGTCTTGAGCTCCTTGCGGACCAGGTTGAGGAGCAGCTCGCGATACTCGTAGACCTCGCGAACGGCCCGGCCGAACCCCCGCCAGATCGACGTGTCGGCGCCGGCGTTGACCCGCTCCATCGGCAGGCGCTCGATCGCCGCGACGCGGGCCTGCATGGGCGCCAGCGTCGGCTGGCTGGACGGTGGTCGGGAGGGCATCGCGCCGTATAGTACCGTGCGTTGCTACCGTGAGCAGCCGTGGTGTGCAGCCGTCGTGAGCAGGAGGAGCCAGCCGGAGTGGACGTGGTCGTCTGCGGTGCCCAGAAGCCGTTCCTGCGCGGCGGGGCCGAGCTCCTCCAGGAGAACCTGGTCGCCGCCATCGCCGCCGAGGGGCACCGGGCCGAGCTGGTGCGGCTCCCGGTGGCCTGGGAGAAGGACCGGCTGTTCGACGCCCCGCTGGCCTGGCGGCTCGTCCCGGTCGACGCCGACCTGGTGATCGCCACCAATTTCCCCTCCTATTTCGTCCGCCACCCGCGCAAGGTGGTGTGGCTGCTGCACCAGCACCGTGGCGCCTACGACGCCGCCGACGCGGCCTGGTCCGACTTCGGCCCCGAGGACGGCGCCCTGGAGACCCAGCGCCTGCTGAGCGAGTGGGACAACCGGGCCCTTGAGGAGGCCGAGCGGCTCTACACCATCTCCGGGGTGGTGGCCGACCGGCTGCGCGACTTCAACGGGCTGGCGGCCAAGCCCCTGTACCACCCGCCGCCGCTGGCCGACCGGCTGCGGCCCGGGCCGTTCGGCGACTACGTGTTCTGCGCCACCCGGCTGGACGCCAACAAGCGCCCCCAGCTGGTGGTCGACTGCCTGGCCCACACCCGGCCGGAGGTGCGGGCGGTGGTCGCCGGCCGGGGCGAGCTGCTCGACGAGCTGACCGCCTCGGTGCAGGGCCAGGGCCTCGGCGACCGGGTCGAGCTGCGCGGCTTCGTTCCCGACGAGGACCTGGTGGAGCTGTTCGCCGGGGCGCTGGCGGTCGTCTACGCCCCCGCCGACGAGGACTACGGCTACGTCACCCTGCAGGCGTTCCTGGCCGGCAAGCCGGTGGTGACGGCCGCCGACGCCGGCGGGGTGCTGGAGTGGGTCGAGGACGGGGTCACCGGGCTCGTCACCGACGGCTCCCCGGAGGCCATGGGGGCGGCCGTCGACCGCCTGGCCGGCGACCGGGCCCTGGCCGAGCGGCTGGGCGCCGCCGGCCGGGAGCGGGTCAAGGGCCTGAGCTGGTCGCCGGTGGTCCGGGAGCTGCTCGGCGCATGACCCTGCCCCTGCTCGGGCTCGCCCTGGAGCGACGACCCCCCGAGACCCTGGTGCCGCTGCTGGTGGCCCTGTACCGGTGGTGCGTGCCCTCCACCATCGAGCCGGGGGCGCCCGAGCCGGCCGCGGTCCTGGCCACGGTGGCCTCGGCCGGGCGGGTCCCGGCCGGGCGGCCGCTGGCCCTGTGGGTCGGCTCGGCCGCCGAGGCCGGCTCGCCGGCGGCCCGGCGGGCGGCGGCGATCGTGGCCGACGACCCGGCCGTCGTCGAGGACGCCGGCGACCGGGGGGTGCTGGCCGCCACCGGCGACCACGCCGCCGGCCGCTCCCCGGTCTCGCCCTATGTCCGCGGCCGGGTGCGCTGGGCCAGGGGGCTGCCCGAGGTGGCCGTGCTCTCCCAGGGCGCCGACGGCTGGGCCTGGCCCGGCCTGGACGGCCCGCTGGCCGACGACCTGGTCCCGACGGCCATGGCCTGCGCCTCGGCCGTGGCCGTGACCGAGCCGGACCGGCTGCTCGAGGCCATGGCCTGGGCCGCCCCCTGCGTCACCAACCCCGCCGCCGCCGAGCGGGCCGGGGCCGTCGACAACACCCACGTGCTCGTCGGGGACGGCCCCGACGAGCGGCGCCGGCTGGCCACCGACCTGGCCGGCGACCGGTCCCTCGCCTCCCGCCTGTCGTGGGCGGGCCGCCGCCTGGTCGAGCGGCGCCACGACGCCGGCCGGGCCGCCATGGCCCTGGTCGGCCTGCTCGGGCTGCGCCCCACCCTGCCCGGGGGCGCCTTCGCGTCGGCCAGGCTGCAGCTCGGCCTCCTCGGCACGCCGACCGACGCGACCATCGCCGGCAGGTTCGCCGAGGCCACCGCGTGGCCGTCGATGAGGTGAGGTGACGACGATGTCGCTGCCCGCAGAGCTCAGCCGAGATCAGACCGGGCGCCTGCGCCCGCCGGCCCCGGCCGAGGAGGCCGCCGCCGTCGCCGAGCCGGCCCCGCCGCCCGAGCCGCCCCCGCCGCCCCGGCGGCGGGCGGCACGGCTGGCCAAGCGGGCCGCCCTCCAGGTCCTCGGCCCCCGGGGCGTCGACAAGCTGCGCGGCTACCTGCGCGTGGACGAGGCCCTGCGGCTCGGCGGCGAGAGCCTGCGCCGCGTCGCCGACCTCGAGCAGCAGGTCGCCTCCCTGCAGCGCCACACCCTCGACGCCGAGCTGGTCAAGGCCGAGGCGCACGCCGCCAGCGTCAACCTGGAGCTGCTCAAGGGCGAGGTCCGCTCCGTCATCCAGGCCCTCGAGGACCTGGGCATGGCCATCGCCCCCGCCGCCGGCCTGGCCGGCGCCGGCGACCGCCTCAGCGAGCTCCGCGAACGCGTCAACGGCCTCGACCGCCGCCTCCGCTCCCTCCAGTCCCAGGCCGCAGCCCCCGCCGCCCCGGCTCCAGAGGGGGCTCCAGAAGGGGCTCCAGGGGGGGCTGGCGGGGGGGCTGTGGACAGCCCCGCGCGCCCCTCTGCCGCCTCGGCTACCCTCCCGAGTGGGGGCCCGCAGCCAGCCGGGTCGGTTGCCGGCGCGCCTGGAGCCGGGGCGACTTCGGCCGCCCCCGACGCGGGTGCGCCCGACTCGGCGCTGTTCGACTACGTCGCCTTCGAGCGGCGGTTCCGGGGGGACCCGGAGGCGGTGGCGGCGGCGCTGGCCGAGCGGTACCTCGACCTGCTGGTGGCCAACCCGCCGGTGGTCGACATCGGCTGCGGCCGGGCCGAGCTGGTCGGGCTGCTGGCCGCCAGGGGGGTCGAGGCGATCGGGGTCGACACCGACCCCTCGATGGTGGCCGAGGCCCGCGCCCGCGGCCT
>Ga0081538_10002916_pt1 | contig 16307 bp, 15 predicted proteins | sample TabmetS5T2R1_FD_71022 | JGI IMG/M metagenome (GOLD analysis project Ga0081538, IMG submission 71022) | Tabebuia heterophylla rhizosphere microbial communities from the University of Puerto Rico - S5T2R1 | ecosystem: Host-associated > Plants > Roots > Rhizosphere ... | reverse complement strand
CCCGAGGTCGGCGTCCTCGCGGTACGCGCGTGGGAAGCGCTCGTCGAACCCGCCGACGGCGTCGAGCGCCGCGCGCCGGTAGGCCAGGTCCGCGGTCGCCCAGCGGGCGCGCTCGAGCCCCTGCGTGTTGCGTTCCCAATCGCTCGGGCGCCGCTCGGGCGGCAACGGCACGACGATCCGTCCCTGCACGCCGCCGACGTCGGCCCCGGCGCTCGCGAGGTCGGCCGCGAGTCGCTCCGGCCAGCCGGGCGCGGGCTCGACGTCGTCATCGAGGAACGCCACCCAGTCCGCGGCGCCCGCGCGCACGCCGGCGTTGCGCGCAGCGGCCGGTCCGCGCGCCGGACCGCGGACCACGCGCACGCCGTCCGGGACCTCGAGCGGCGCGCTCGCCGAGGCGCGGTCGTCGACGACGACGACCCGCTCGTGGATCGCATCGAGCGCAGCCAGCAGCACGCCCAGGCTCGGGCGGCCCGCGCTCGGCACCACGACGTCGAACGTCACGCCGCGACTCCCGCGCGCTGGACCGTGTACGGGCCGATCGCCAGCAGGTCCACCGGCGAGGAGCCGAAGCACTCGAGCGCGTCGCGCGGGTCGTCGACCATCGGCCGGCCGGCCGTGTTGAGGCTCGTGTTGACGACGACCGGGACGCCCGTTCGCTCCTCGAAGCGCTCCAGGCAGCGGGCCATCAGCGGCTCCTGCACGCGATCGACCGTCTGGATCCGCGCCGTCCCGTCGACGTGCACGACCGCCGGGATGCGCTCGGCCCAGCCCTCGCGCACGCGATGCGTGAAGAGCATGAACGGGCTCGGGATCGGGCCGCCGTCGAAGATCTCGGCCGCGCGCTCGGCGAGCACCATAGGCGCGACCGGCCGGAACTGCTCGCGCCCCTTGATGTCATTGAGCTTCTCGAGGTTGTCGGGGCGGCGCGGGTCGGCCAGCAGCGAGCGGTGGCCGAGCGCGCGCGGCCCGAACTCCGAGCGGCCCTGGAACCACGCGACTACCTGGTTGCCCGCGAGCGCCTCCGCGACCGCGTCAGCGACGTCGCCGGGGCGCTCGAACGTCACGCCGGCGGTCTCGAGCCGCGCCGCGAGCGCCGCGTCGTCCCAACTGCGCCCGAGCGCCGCGGTGGGCATCGGCGCCGGCGCGTCGCCGAGCTCGTGCGCCACCTGCAGCGCCGCGCCCAGCGCGGTACCGGCGTCACCCGCCGCGGGCTGCACCCAGATGCGCTCGAACGGCCCGTCGCGCCAGATGCGGGAGTTGGCGACGCAGTTGAGCGCGACGCCGCCGGCCATCACGAGGTCGCGGTCGCCCGTGCGCGCGTGCAGCCACGCGGCGAGCTCGAGCAGGACCTCCTCCAGCCGCCGCTGCACCGTGCAGGCGAGCGCCGCGTGCGGCGCGCCGAATTCGGCGCCGGGCGCGAGCGGAGGCGCGTAGGCGGAGAGATCGACGTCGCCGACCGCGAACCCGCCGCTGCCGTCGGCGCGCACGAGCTCGCGGAACGCGTCGAGGAACGCCGGCTCCCCGTAGGAAGCCAGCGCCATCACCTTGTACTCGTCCGAGGAGCGGCGGAAGCCGAGGTGCGCGGTCAGCTCCTCGTAGAGGATCCCGAGCGAGTGCGGCAGCCGCTGCGCCGCGAGGATCTCGAGCTCGCCGCCGGCCGATCGCGCCGCCAGGTGCGAGGCGCGTTCGCCGCGCCCGTCGAGCACCAGCACGCTGCACGGGTCGTAGCCGGACGCGAACGTCGCCGACGCCGCGTGCGCGACGTGGTGCGGCACCCAGCGGACACACGCGGGGTCGAGTCCTGGCAGCGCGGTGCGCAGGAACAGCGGCGCGCGGCGCGCGTAGAGCGTCCGCAGGCCCTCCCAGTTCGCGGCCGTGATGTCGCCGTTTGGCTGAAACGCGAGGTCGGGATCGTAGGAGTAGGCGACCGCGTCGAGCGCGGCGGGCTCGATCCCCGCCTCGGCGAGGCACCAGGCCATCGACTGCTCGGGCAGCTCCCAGGTCGAGAACGCGACCGGCGGCTTGCCGTGCTTGCGGCGCGAGAAGCGCTCCTCCTCCGCCGCGGCGATCGTCACGCCGTCGACGACGACCGCAGCGGCGGGGTCGTGGAAGACCGCGTTGATGCCGAGGACTCTCATCGGAGAAGCGCTTCACCGAGAAGCGCTTCGCGCGAAACAGCACTTCTGTCACATGCCCGACAGTCCGGTATCCGGACGTTCGGGACCCGACGTTCAGCCGCTGTGCTCGGCGACCGCACGCAGCCGCTCTAGCGCGCGCCGGATCAGGCGCGAGACGTGCATCTGCGAGACGCCGACGCGCTCGGCGATCTCGGCCTGCGTCAGGTCCTCGACGAACCGCAGGTGCAGCACGATGCGGTCGCGCGCCGGCAGCGCCGCCAGCGTCGGCGCGATCGTCGCGCCGTACTCGACCAGCTCGAAGCGCCCGTCCTCGACGCCGATCGACTCGGCGTACGTCTCGCCGTCGCCCTCGTCGCCGAAGCGGTAGGACTCGAGCGACACGGCGTCGTACGCGCCTGCCGCCTCCATCGCCTCGAGCACCTGCTCCGTGCTCAGCGCGAGCGCGTCGCCGACCTCGGCGGCGGATGGCGAGCGGCCCTTGCGCCGCGACAGCTCCTTGACGGCGTTGTCGACCTGCATGACCCGCTCCTGCATGCCGCGCGGCACGTGGACGGCCCAACCGTTGTCCCGGAAGTAGCGCTTGAGCTCGCCCAGCATCGTCGGCACCGCGTAGGACGAGAACGCCGTCTCACGCTTCGGGTCGAACCGGTCGATCGCCTTGATGAGCCCCAGCGTCGCGACCTGGACCAGGTCGTCGAGCGGCTCGTCGGAGCGCCGGTAGCGCCGCGCCATCCGCCGCGCGAGCGGCAGCAGGCGCTGCACCAGGGCCTCGCGCGCGGCCTGGTCGCCGTGGCGGTGGTAGCGGACGAGCAGCCTGCGGTCCTCGTCGGCTCGTGCAGCCGAGTCCTCGATCGCGCCGGGCGCGACGTCGCTGCCAGTCGGCGGGCTTGCTCGCACCGCAGACATGTTTAGCAGCGTTTCTCCCGGGCCACGACGAATTGCTGCCCGTCAGTCCTCCGACTCAACGGGGGACAGAGGGGTCGCATCGAGCCCGGCGAGCAGGTCCTCGATGCGCTCGAACACGCACGCGGCGCCCGCGGCGCGCAGCTCCTGGTCGGAGAACCCGCCGGTGAGCACGCCGACCGTCGCCAGCCCCGCTCGCTTGGCCGCCTCGCAGTCCCATGTCGAGTCGCCGACCATGACCGCCGGCTCGCCGCCGGCCTTCTCGACCGCGGCGGCGACCAGATCGGGCTCGGGCTTGGTGCGCTCGACGTCCGCCGATGTCGTCCAACCGTCGGCGAGCTCACGCGCGCCGAGCAGGTCGAGGTAGTGGTCGACCTCGTGCTGCTTGGCGGACGAGGCCAGCACGAGCGAATGGCCGCGGGCGACGAGCTCCTGCAGCAGGTCGCGCGCGCCCGCGAGCGGCTGCACCTCGTCGATCAGCTCCATGTACAGATCGGTCTCGAGCGCGCCGACCAGCTGGTCCGAGCCCATCCCGATGTGGCGGTGAACGCGGTAGAGCGGCAGCGTGACGTCGAGCCGCCGGAACGCGCGGAACCAGGCGACCGCATGGTGGTAGTTCGTGTCCACCAGCGTGCCGTCGATGTCGAGGATCGCCGCGGGCGCGCCGCTCATGCGGTCGCCCGGGCGTGCGGGCGCTGGCCCTCGTGCCTGCCCTCGGCGAACTCCTCGACCAGCTTCGCGCAGAACGCCGGCAGGTCGTCGGGCTTGCGCGACGTGACGAGGCCCTCGTCGACGTGGACCTCCTCGTCGACCCAGGTCGCGCCGGCGTTGCGCAGGTCGGTCCGCAGCGACGGCCACGACGTGAGCGTCCGGCCGGTCACGACGCCGGCATCGATCAGCGTCCACGGTCCGTGGCAGATCGCCGCGACCGGCTTCGCGTCGTCGAAGAACGCGCGCACGAACGCGACGGCGTCCTGGTCGGCGCGGAGGATGTCCGGGTTGGCGACGCCGCCGGGCAGCACGAGCGCGTCGTACGTCGAGGCGTCCGCGTCGGCCGCCGTGTGGTCGACGTCGAACGTGTCGCCCTTGTCGAGGTGGTTGAACGCCTGGATCGTGCCGGGCTCGAGCGCGATCAGCTCGGGCGTGCCGCCCGCCTGCTCCACCGCCTTCCACGGCTCGGTCAGCTCAACCTGCTCGGCGCCCTCGTTGGCGACGAGGAACGCGATCTTCTTGCCGTCGAGCTTGTCGGCCATCGGGGCCTCCTTTCGAGTCGGGTCTCGTCTTTGCTCTCCCCCCGCCGTGAGCGGCAAACCGGCCTCGTTTGGTCGCGGACACGCGGGGGTAGCCGAGCGCCCATGGAGTACGTGATCCCGATCATCCTGGTGCTGCTGCTCGTCTCCGGGTTCGTGACGTTCCTCGTCCTCAATGCGACCAACAAGAGCGGGCCGGTCGCCGACCGCGGCGACGAGGGCGCGCCCGGTGTGGGCCGCGACCCGACGCCGCTCGGCGACACGACCGAGCACGCGGGCGAGCAGACCGAGCACGGCACCACGCGCCACGATCCCGAGGAGGGCACGGCGAGCGGCACCGAGCCGGGCCGGTCGGCGCACGTCGCGCGTCCCGGCGAAGGCGAGGGCGAAGAGCGGTTCGAGCGCGAGCGGCCCGCCTCCGAGCGGCTGGCCGACCGCGACTTCTGAGCGCCGCGGCCGCGTCGCGCCGCATGTTGCGGCAGCGTTGAGAACCTCTTACGCGCGTGTGTTTCGGGCGCGCGCGGCCGGGGCACTACCACGGCGCCGCGTCGATTCAGGTACCGGATGCCCTCCGCATCACCGGAAGGCGCAGCACCCTCCTCCTCATGGCCGGGGCGCCGCAGGCGTCCCGGCCTGTTTCATGCGGGCACCCGGGGGTAGGCCGGACCCGATGACCCCGCAACCGCCCACGCCGGGGCCGCCGGGCCCCGATCCCGCGCCGCCCGCGCCGACGCCGGATCCGCAGCCTCTGCCGCCGGATCCCAACCCGCGGCCGATCTGACGCGCTTGAAGCCCGTCGAGCAGACACCGACCGAGCCGGCCGACTACGCCGCGATATCGGCCGTCTACGGCTCGCTGCTCGCCGGTCTCGCCTACAGCGCGCGCGGTCGCGAGCCGATCGCGCGCGCCGAGCTGCTCCCGCTCTCGGCGGCCACGTTCGCGCTGTCGAAGCTGATCGCGCGCGAGAAGGCCGAGGCCTGGCTGCGGCAGCCGTTCGTCGACGAGAGCGAGGGCGGCAAGCGGCCGCGCGGCCGGCGTCTGCGCTACGCGGTCGGGGAGCTGATCGGCTGCACCCGCTGCGTCGGCGCCTGGAGCGCCCTCGGGCTGGTCGCGCTCCGGCTGCACTCGCCCGCGGCAGGCAGGACGGCAACGACGGTGCTCGCCGCCTCGGCCGGTAACGACATCTTGCAGACGGCGTTCTCGCTGCTGTGCGCCCGGGCGAACGCCGCCGAGGACCAGGCGGCCGAGACACCGCGGCCTTTTGGGAGCGCCCGGCGCGCCGCCTGAGCGGCGGCGTGTAATTTCGCCGCCCCGCGGCGTTAGGCGTCCAGAGCGCGGGGGTACTGCAACGACGATCGAAATGGCTGGTAATTCGTCCCCTTCAGGCGCCAGCGACAGGGGCCGGAGCACGGGCTCGGACCATCGCGACGACCCCGCACGTCCGGTGCCGGCGCTCGAGTCGGGCATCCGGCTCACGCTGCCGGCCAAGCCCGAGAACGTCGCCGTCGTGCGGCACGTGCTCGGTGCGCTCGCGGAGGCGCTCGGCCTCCCGCACGCGGTGACCGAGGACATGCGCCTCGCCGTCACGGAGGCGTGCACGAACATCGTCCGCCACGCCTACGCAGGGGGCCGCGGGCCGATCGACGTCACCGTCCGGCCGAGGGGAGGCGAGCTCCAGGTGACCGTCGCCGACGCCGGGCGCGGAATCGGTCCCAGCCTCGACACCGCCGGTCCGGGCCTCGGCCTGCCGCTGATCGCCGCGCTGTCCGACTCGCTCGAGATCGAGGGCTCGAGGGGTGCCGGCAGCCGCCTGATCATGTCGTTCCTGCGCACGCGCGACACGGCCGCGATTGGAATGGCGTGACCGGCCGCGATTGGAATGGCGTGACCGATCCGCCGACGCGGATCTCGATCGCCGCCGGCCCGCTGGTCGGACCCGTCCTACGCCGCGTGGTCGGGATGTTCGCCGCGCGTGCCGATCTCCCGCTCGACCGGCTCGACGACGCCGTGCTCGTCGCCGACGTGGTCGCGGCGCGCGCGCCGGCGCACGTGGCGTCGGACACTGTTGACGTCGCGCTCGAATCGAGTACTCGCTCGCTCGACATGTGCGTCGGCCCGCTCCGGTCCGGCGGCGCGCGGGGGCTTATCGTCGACGCCGCGGTCCCCGGCGTCGGCAACGTGATCGAGCAGCTCGCCGACGGGATCGACGTCGAGACGGACGGCGAGCAGGAGTTCCTGCGCGTACGGCTGGCGTACGCGGGCGCGGATTAGCGATCTCCCGCTCGGGGCAACAGGCAGGAGCCATGGCGATCGAGTTCGGCATCCGGGAGCGAGCGGTCGCGCCCGACACGCACGTCGTGTCCGTGACCGGCGAGGTCGACCTGTTCACCGCGCCCGAGTTCAGGCAGCGCGTGATGGCGCCGATCGCGGCGGGCGTCGAGCACGTGATCGTCGACCTCATGGCGACGACGTTCATCGACTCCTCCAGCCTCGGCGTGCTGATCGGGGCCCACCGCCGGCTGAAGGCGCGCGGCAGCCGGCTGATCGTCGCCTGCAACGGCGAGGCGATCGTCAAGACGTTCCGCATCACTGGGCTCGACGGGGTCTTCAAGCTCGTCGACTCGCTCGACGCAGCGCTCGGTGCCCGCGCCGAACCCGCGTAGCCTCTCTGCGGTGGACAGCGGCACGGGCTTCCCAAGCGCCGACGCGCAGGACGACTTCACGCGTGCGCGGCGATCTCAGCTGCTCGCCGAGCTGGGCAGGCGGCTGCGCCGCGAGCCCGACGACGTCGCGCTGATCCTGCCGTTCGACGAGGTCGTCGACGCGCTCGGCATGGTCGGCGAGGTCGAGCTCGGGCTGCAGACGATCCCGCTCGACTCGATCGTCGGCACCGTCGACCGGACGCGCGACTTCGACCGCGGCTTCCGCCCGACGACGCCGCGCGTGCGCGGGCGCTGGCAGCGGATCGCGGCGGCGCAGCGCCGCGGCGAGGCGTTCCCGCCGATCTCGGTCTACCGCGTCGGCGACCTGCACTTCGTGCGCGACGGCCACCACCGCGTGTCGGTCGCCAAGTCGCTCGGGCGCGAGGACATCGACGCGTACGTGACGCAGGTGCGCACGCGGGTCGCGACCGACGACAGCCTGCGGCTCGCCGACCTGCCGCTGAAGGGCCACGAGCGGCTGTTCCAGGAGCGCGTCCCGCTGCCGCCCGAAGCGCACGCGCGCGTGCGCCCGTCGGACCCGTGGGACTACGGGCAGATCGCCGAGAGCGTCGAGGCATGGGGCTTCCGGCTGATGCAGGAGCGGCGCGAGTACCTCTCCCGCGACGAGGTCGCGCGGCTCTGGTTCGAGCACGAGTTCGAGCCGGTGGTCGAGACGCTGCGCGCGGGCGAGTTCATCCGCGAGTCCGAGACCGCGGCCGATGCTTACATGCGCGTCACGCGGGCGCGCTACGAGCTGCTGCGCACGCACGAATGGAGCGACGAGGTGCTCGACCGGCTGCGTGGTGTCGAGCGCCGCCGGCGCGGCTGGCGGCGGCGCGATCGCTAGGAGGGCGAAGCCTGTCAAGCCCGGACATGGATGTCCGGCCTCGCCGTCGGGACGCCGTCCGGATGACCGGCGGAGCTAGTCGCGCGCGCCGGGATGGCCCTCACCGGGCCAGGGAGCCAGGACGAGCAGCAGCCGCGCGTCGCTCTCTGCCCGCACTTCGTGGCGCTCGTGCGGATCGAAGATCGCGGCGAAACCCGGACCCCCGCTGACGCTGCTGCCGCCGCCGTCCACCGCGATCCGGCCGTCGACCACGAGCAGGTGCGCACGCTCGTGCACCTCGTGGTCCTGGAGGCGCTCGCCCGCCGGCAGGTGGATGGCGATCGTGCGCGACTCGCCGCGCGACGAGTGCAGGATCTGCGGCTGATGCGGCTGCACGTCGAGCGTGCGGAGGTCCCAGTGCTCCATGACGAGAGAAGTTACCTCTCCGCCTCCTCGCGCAGGCGCGCGATCGACTGGCGGATCAGACGTGAGACGTGCATCTGGGAGACGCCGACGCGGCGCCCGATCTCGGACTGGGTGAGGTCCTCCTCGAAGCGCAGGCGCAGCACCTCGCGCTCGCGCTCGGACAGCACTCGCATGAGCCGGTCGACCATCGCCGACTCCTCCGCGAGCCGGTAGCCGGGATCCTCCTCGCCGAACGCGTCGGCGTAGGACTCGCCGCTCTCCTCGTCGTCCGCGCGCGGCCGGTCGAGCGAGACCGCGCGGTACGCGGCCGCCGCCTCGCGCGCCTCGAGCACCTGCTCGAGCGTCGCGCCCATGCGCTCGGCGATCTCGGCCGGCGTCGGCGCGCGGCCCAGCTCGCGCGACATCTCGTCCGCGACGCGGTCGACACGCACGGCCATCTCCTGCAGGTCGCGCGGGACACGTACGGACCAACCCTTGTCCCGGAAGTGGCGCTTGAGCTCGCCCAGGATCGTCGGGACGGCGAACGACGAGAACGCGGTCTCGCGCTCGGGGTCGAAGCGGTCGATCGCCTTCAGCAGCCCGAGCGAGGCCACCTGGACGAGGTCGTCGAGCTGCTCACCGCCGCGCTGGTAGCGCCGCGCGAGCTGGCGCGCGAGCGGCAGGAAGCGCTCGACGAGCTGCTCGCGCGCGGCGCGATCGCCGCTCCGGTGGTAGCGCTCGAGCAGCTTGCGGTCCTCCAGCGCACGGGCGGCCCGTACGTCGGACGGCAGATATCCTGGGTCGCCGCTTTCGCGACTCTGATTTGGATCGATGCTCTCCACGCCCACCATTACGGAAATCCCTACGAAGGTGCGCGCCGGGGCGCAGGGGCGCGGAGGTCGGCCGGGCGGGTCTCTGGGCCCGACCGCAAAGCAGTCTACCGAGAGGTTCTGATGCCGACCGGCAACGCCGCAAACGCGGGCCGACACCTGCGCGTACTGATCGCCGACGAGGACAAGGACGCGCTGCACCACCTCGCGAGCGTGCTCGAGCAGCTCGGGCACGAGGTCGCTCCGTACGTTGTCTCGGTCGCCGAGGCGATCGAGCTGATCTCGACCGAGGATCCCGACCTCGCGATCGTCGTCGTGCACAAGGACGACGAGCACGCGCTCGCGCTGATCCAGGAGACGGTCGAGTACGCCTCCGGCCCGGTGATCGCACAGACGCGCGACGGCGACGTGGAGTTCGTCGCGCGCGCGGCGGAGCGCGGCATCTCGGCGTGGATCGAGTCCGTCAATCCGGAGGTCGTGCAGGGCGCGATCGAGGTCGCGCTGCGGCGCTACGAGGAGGCTTCGCTGCTGGCGACGAAGGTCGAGCAGCTGGAATCGGAGCTCGAGCGGCGGGCCGTGATCGGGCGCGCCCAGGGCATCGTGATGGAGCGCCACGGGATCGACGAGCGCGCGGCGTTCGACCTGCTGCGCGACCACGCGCGGGCGCAGAACCGCCGCGTCGTCGACGTCGCGGTCGCCGTCGCCGGCGGCCACGCACTGTTGCCGAAGCGGTGATGGTACGTCCGTTAGCCCACAGTGCGCGCCGGGAAGAACCGCGGCAGCATCCTCATCCACCAATGAGCGTGCGGAAACCATGATCGGCATCCACCGCATCGGCCGCCGCGTCGGAGGGCAAAGGCTCTGACGCCGGACTCGCACGGAGGAGTGCTGCGAGCCGTCGTCGCGGACGACCGCCCCGGCAAGCGCTTCGTGCTCGGCGACCTGAAGGCGGCGTTCCAGCGCTTCCAGGCCGACGAGATGATGGATCGGGCCGCCGGGCTGACGTACTACTCGCTGCTGTCGCTGTTCCCGGCGCTGCTGTTCGCCGTCGCCGTGCTCGGCGTATTCGGTCAGGAGGGGCTGATCACCGACACCGCCGACTACCTCAAGACCGCCGGCGCCCCATCCGAGACCATCGACGCGGTGACGTCCGCGCTCGAATCCGCGCAGTCGCAGCGCAGCACGGCGATCACGGCGCTGGTGATCGGCCTCGCGCTCTCGCTCAACGCGGCGTCGAGCGCGTTCGGCGCGGCGGGCCGCGCGGTCAACCGCGCCTGGCGCGTCGACGAGGGCCGCGGCATCGCCCGCCGCAAGCTGAACGACCTGCTGTGGACGCTCGTGTTGATCGTCCTGGCGCTGATCACGTTCGTGCTCATCTTCCTCGGCGGCGGGCTCGCGTCCGACGTGCTCGGCCTGTTCGGGCTGGGCGAGACCGCGGCCGACATCTGGCGCGTCCTGCGCTGGCCGGCGGCGCTGCTGGTGGCGCTGCTGATCTACGCGATCGTCTACTACGCCGCGCCCAACGTCGAGGTGCGGCGGTTCCAATGGATCACGCCCGGCGCCGTCTTCGGGGTGCTCACGACGATCGTCGCGTCCGGCCTGTTCTTCGTCTACGTCTCGAACTTCTCGTCCTACTCCGCCACCTACGGGGCGTTCGCGGCGGTCGTGATCCTGCTGGTCTGGATGTGGCTGGCGAACGTCGTGATGCTGTTCGGCGCCGAGCTGAACGCGGCGATCGACGTGCGCCGCTCGCCCGATCTGCCGGGCGGCTACGAGGGGCCGCCGCTGCCGGCCAAGGAGCCCGCGGAGTCCTCGTAGGCGTCGGCCGGCGGGCGCAGCGTCATCGACTCGGGCCAGGAGCACATCGAGGCCCGGCCCGGGCAGTCGCCGCACAGCTCGCGGTGGGGGTGCGGAGCGACCGGCCAGCGCTCGGCCAGCACGCCGGCAGACAGGTCGAGCAGCGCTTCCACGAGCGCCGGGGCATCGGTCGCGTTGAACGTGGCGGCGACCGGCTCCTCCGGGCGCTCGAGGACGCAGTAGGCGACCTCGACCCGCTGCGCGCCGTCGTGCAGCGCCGCCAGCGCGTAGACCATGCGCTGGGTGCCGTAGTCGCGCTCGACGAGCGCGGCGGGCGTGTCCCCCTCGGTCAGCCGGTCGCTCTTGTAGTCGACGATCAGGACGCCGCCATCGCGCTCGCGGGCGAGCACGTCGACGAAGCCGGTGACCAGCGGGCCGCCGCCTCCCGGCGACAGCTCGTAGGCGAAGCCGGCCTCGCGCCGCACGCCACCGGCGGCGGCGAGCCGCGCGCACAGCGGCGACGCGGCGAACGCGGCGACGAGCGCGCGCACGTCCTCGACCTCGTCGGGCGTCAGCTCGAGCTCGTAACTCGCCGCGAGCGCGCGTACCTCGTCGGCGGCGGGCGGCTCGGGGCGCTCGAAGTCGAGCCGCTCGAGGAGCTGGTGGACGAGCGTGCCGCGCACCCGCGGGTCGAGCGGCGGCGCGGCATCACCGGCGGGCTCCGCAGACGCTGCGGGAACGTCGGCGGCGCCGATCTCAGCGTCCGCCGCATCCGTGCGTGCGGCCGCGCCGTCGTCGTCGGGCGGCGCGACGCGCGGCAGCCCGAGCACGCGGGACAGGTAGAACCGGTAGCCGCAGCGGGCGTAGTCCTGCAGCGACGAGTAGGACAGCCGCCGCTGAGCCGGCTGCGGCCGGCCGGCTGACGGGATCACCTTCGGCTCTGCGGGCAGTGCGGTGCCGGCGCCGCCGCTGCGCTCGCGCGCCGTCGGCACCGCCGCGCCCGCCGGCAGGTTGGCGGCCGTGACCAGGCCCGCGGCGACACCGCCGTGGCCGATCGCGACGACTGCCGGCTCCTCGGTCAGCACCGCGGACGGGTCGCCCAGCAGCGCCGGGCCGAGCCACGCGATCGGCGGCCCGCCGTTGCGCGGCTCGGGCCAGCGCGCGATGTCGGCGCCGCCGGAAAGGATCAGCCGCTCCTGCGCACGAGTCGCGCCGACGTAGAGCAGCCGGCGCCCCTCCGCCGCCGGGGCGGCGCCGGGCTCGTCCGCGATCCGGTCGTATCCGAGCGCCGGGACCGGGTCGCCGCCTTCGAGCGTCGCGAGCTTGAGTCCGGCGGTCCCGTCCGGCGCGACCAGCAGCCGCTCGCGCGCCGTGACCCCCGGGCGTCCCAGGTCGGCGACGCAGACGACCGGGAACTCGAGGCCCTTGGCGCGGTGGATCGTCATGAGCCGTACGGCGTCGAGGCCTTCGGACTCGAGCGCGGCCTCGCCTTCGCGCGCCTCGGCGAGATCCTGACCCGCCGCGTAGGCGAGGAAGCCGCGCAAGTCGCGCCCCTCGGCGCGCTCGTACTCGCGCGCGAGCCGCATCAGCTTGCGCAGGTTCGCGAGCCGCCGCTCGCCGCCGGCGCGGGCGAGGATCGCCAGGTCGTAGCCGGTCGCGGCGATCGCGCGCTCGAGCAGCACCTCGACGGGAAGGCGCTCGGCCCGCAGCCGCTCGCCGGCAACAAAGCGCGCGAACGCGACCAGCCGCCCGGCCTCCTCCGCGGAGAGGGCGGCGAGCCACGAGGCACCGCGCGCCGCGCCGCCGGCCACCCCAGCCTCGTCGCCACCCGCCGCTGCGCCGCGCTCATAGGCCGGCGCCGTTCGGTCGCGGTCGTGGTCCCGCGCGGCGCGGCGAAGTGCAGCCCAGGCGCCGTCGCCGGCGTCGCGCCCGGCCTCGGCGAGCAGGACGAGCGCGTCCGTCGTCGCGCCGCAGAACGGCGACGCGAGCACGGCGTAGAGCGCCGCCTCGTCGTGCGGGTTAGCCAGCAGCGCGAGGTAGGCGAGGCCGTCGCGGACCTGCTCCTGCGACCAATATCCGCGGCCGCCGACGACGTACGTCGGCAGCCCCTGCTCCTCCAGCGCCTGCTCGTACAGCCGCAGCGAGCTCGTCGCCCGCACGAGCACGACGAGGTCGCGCAGCGCCCGACCGGCGTCGTCGACCTCCGCCCGGAGCCGTGCGGCGACCGCGCGCGCCTCCGCGCGCCGCCAGGCCTGGTTCGCCAGCCCGGCCAGGCCGAGCTCGGCCTCGCGCTCGTCCCAGCCGCCGGTCTCGCAGACGAGCAGCTCGACGCGCGGCTCCTCGGGCGGGTCGGGCGCGAACAGGCGCAGCTCGTCGGGTGCACGGCCGGCCACGAGCGGCGTGAAGCCCGCGCCGAGCAGCGGCGCGAACGCCGCGTTGACGACGTCGAGGATCTCGGGACGCGCCCGGAAGTTGACCGTGAGCCCGCGCACGGCCTCGCGGCCGAGCGCGGCCCGGCGCGCGCGGATGATGCCGACGTCGGCGTGCCGGAAGCCGTAGATCGACTGCGACTCGTCGCCGACCGCGAACAGGTTGCCGCGCTCGAGCGCTTCGAGCACGTCGAGCTGGAGCCGGTTCGTGTCCTGGAACTCGTCGACCATGATCAGCCCGAAGCGCTCGGCCCAGCGCGCGCGCAGGCCGGCGTCGCCGGCGAGCAGGTCGCGCACGCGCAGCTGGAGGTCCTCGAAGTCGACGCCCGCACGGGCGTCCTTCGCGACCGCATACGCGGCGCCGAAGCGGTCGAGCAGGCGGTCGATCAGCGCGAGCGCCGGACGGGCGTGATGGTCCGCGGAGGCTGCGCGGTACCGCTCCCACGCCGCCCGGTAGGCGGCGCAGTCGTCGTGCTCGAGCGCGCGTGCGCCGGACGGCAGCCGCGCGTCGTCGAGCGCGCCCGGCAGCGGTGGGCCGGCGCCGGCGGCGAGCAGCCGCTCGCACGCTTCGAGCGCCGTGAGCGCCGCCTCGACGCGGGCGCCGTTGGCCGGCGCGGCGCGCAGCGCGGCGGCCGCGCGGCCTGCCGCGGCGGCGAGCTCGGCAGCGTCGGGATCGGGCGCAGCGGGTGGAATGCGCAGGCGCGGATGCGTGGCGCCGCGGCTGCGCAGCACGCCGTACGCGCGGGTGACGATCGGCTCGAGCTCGCGCCCGTACGCCGCGCCGAGATCGATCGCGGGCGCGCCGCACTCGGCGGTCCACTCCTCCAGCGCGGTCTCGAACGCGCCCGTGGCGAGCCGGCGCGCCGCAGCCTCGTCGAGCACCGTGAAGCGCGGGTCGAGCCCCGCTGCCAGCGGCTGGCTGCGCAGGACGCGCGCGCAGAAGCCGTGGATCGTGCCGATCCAGCCGGCATCGACGGCGCGCGCGTGCTCGGGCTCGCCGAGCTCGACGAACCGCCGCCGGATCCGCTCGCGCAGCTCGGCCGCCGCCTTCTCGGTGAACGTCAGCGTGAGTATCGAGCCGACCGCGACGCCGTCGTGGAGCACCGCCTCGGCGAACCGCTCCACCATCACGGCGGTCTTGCCCGAGCCGGCGCCGGCGGCGAGCAGCGCCGCGCCCCCCCGGTCGGCGATCGCGGCGCGCTGCTCGGGCGTCCAGGCCGCGGCGGCGGCGCCCCGTTCGGCGACGGTCGGCGTCATGCGGCCACCTCGACCGCCCGCGCGCCGCGGCGGCCCGGGGCGAAACGTCCGCACCGCATCGGACTCATGCGACGGCCCCGCTCTTCGGCTCGCCCGCGCGGCGGACCGCGGAGAAACGTCCGCATTGCATCGGACTCATGCGACGGCCTCGCTCCTCGGCTCGCCCGCGCGGCAGATCGCCGGATAGCGGCAGCCGCGGCTGGAGCAGCGCTCGGGGCAGGGCTTCAGCCGGCCGGCGTAGAGGTCCGCCGCGGTGCGCGCGGCCAGCTCGCGCGCGTCCTCGAGCGCGGCTCCGAACGCCGCGGCGTCGACGCGGTCCGTCCGCGTGTAGCTGCCCGGCACGTCGTCGCGGACGAGGCCGCGCGGCGCGAGCTTGCGCCCCGCGAGCGGCTGGTAGAGGCCGGCGACCGGCTCGAGCCCGAGCAGGTCGCGCACCGCGAGCAGGTAGAGCGCGACCTGGAGCTGCAGCTCGTCGGCCCACTTGACCCCGCCGACGACGTTGCGGCCCTTGTAGTCGCGCACGATCGCCTTGCCGCCGGGCCCGGTGTCGACGCGGTCGACGCGCCCGCTGACCGCACCGCCGTCGCCGCCGAGCGGGAGCGGGCCGTGGGCGTCGTCCGCGCCGCCGAACGACCATTCGAGCTCGGCCGGCTCGAAGCCGGCGCCGCACTCGGCCTCCGTGCGCAGGTAGCGCTCGAGATCGGCCTCGAGGCCGCGCAGCAGCGCCCGCCGGCGCGCCGGCGCGATCCCGCCGGACGCCCGCTCGGCGAGCGCATCGCGCAGCGCAGTCAGCGCCAGGTCGAGCCGTTCCGGCGCGATCCGCGCCGACCCTGTCCGCTCGCGCAGCAGCTCCAGCGTCCGCTCGAGCACGGCGTGCGCCAGCGCGCCGCGGCGCATCGGCTCCGGGTCCGGCTCAATGCTGTCCGGCCGCAGCAGCTGCTCGACCAGCCAGCGCACGCCGCACGCCGCAAACGCCTCCAGCCCGCGCGCGGGCTCGGTGTCACGCGCGGCGAGCAGCTCGCGCACCGCCTCGCTGACCGGAGGCCCGAGCGGTTCGGGCTCCTGGGCGCCGGCCGCGGCCGCGTACGCGCGCCGCAACTCGTGCGGCGTCGGCGCGTCGCGCGGGCGCCAGGTGACGTCGGCGAGCAGGCGCGTGCCGCGCTCCTCCCACAGGTCGTCGGTGAAGAGCGCGCGTACGTCGTCAAGGAACGCAGACGGCGCCAGCGGGTCGCCCTCCTCGTCCGACGACCGCCACGAGAGGAACAGCACGTCCTCCGGCCGCGAGACCGCCGCGTAGAAAAGCGAGCGCTCGCGGTCGAGCACGTCCTCGTGCAGCGGCAGCCGCAGCCCGGACGCCGCCATCAGCCCGCGTCGGTCGTCGTCGGACAGGAACGGCTCGGGCTCGGGGCGGCGCGGGAACTCGCCGTCCTGGAGGCCGCAGAGAAAGACGGCGCGGAACCGCCGCGCGCGGATCGCGAGCGGGTCGGCGAGCAGGACGCCGGTCGGTGGGGCCGCAGGCGCACCGTCGGTGGCGCCGGCGATCGCGGACCGCTCGCGTACGTCGACGGCGAGCGCTCCGGCGGCGCCCCCAATCGCCGACGGCTCGCGCACATCGACGGCGAGCGCACCCGCGGCGCCCCCGATCGCCGACGGCTCGCGCACCCGGACGGCGCCGAGCGCGTCGAGGATGTCGTCCGCGTCGCCGAGGAGCTCGGGGTCGATCGCGGCGAGACCGCGCAGCTCCGCGGCGGCCGCCCGCAGCTCGGAGGC
>Ga0081538_10002915_pt1 | contig 16308 bp, 12 predicted proteins | sample TabmetS5T2R1_FD_71022 | JGI IMG/M metagenome (GOLD analysis project Ga0081538, IMG submission 71022) | Tabebuia heterophylla rhizosphere microbial communities from the University of Puerto Rico - S5T2R1 | ecosystem: Host-associated > Plants > Roots > Rhizosphere ... | reverse complement strand
CCCAGCTGCTCGACCAGCGTCCTGCGCGCGTTCTGGTAGGCCTGCAGCGCGTCCGCCTGCCGCTCCGAACGGTAGAGCGCGAGCATCAGCTGCGCCCGCAGTCGTTCCCGATACGGATGCTCGGCGACCAGCCGCTCGAGCTCCCCAACCAGCTCGGCGTGCCGGCCGAGCGCGAGCCTTGCCTCGATCAGCAGCTCGAGGGCTACGATCCGCAGCTCTTCGAGGCGGGCGATCTCACGCTGCGCGAACGGTTCGTAGGCAAAATCGCCGAGCGGCTCGCCGCGCCATAGCGCCAGCGCTTCCTCGATCAGCGATTGGGCACGCCGTGGCTGGCTCGCTGCGAGCGCGCGTCTGCCCTCCGCCACGAGTCGCTCGAAGCGGTGAGCGTCGAGCCGCTCCGGATCCAGCCTCAATTCGTAGCCGTGCTCGCGCGTCAAGACGAGGCCGACGGAGTCGCTGGGGGCGGCTTGGGCGAGCGCCTTGCGCAGCCGGGAGATGTTGACCTGCAGCGTCTTGGTTGCGGTGCCGGGCAGCCGCTCGCCCCACAGCTCGTCGAGGAGTCGCTCGCGGCTCAGCGTCTGGTTGAGGTGCAGCAGGAGCAGCGCCAACAACGCCCTCGGCCTGCCGCCGCCCACACTGACCACCCGACCCCCCACGACCGCCTCGACCGGACCGAGGATGCGGAACTCCACGTTCGAGCAGGCATGGTTTGACGGGAGTCGTGCTGTCACTGGTTCGTCCTCGGTGGTGGCAGTAACAACTGTGGTCGTCCTCGGTGCGGCAAACATCCCCCAGGTGGGCGATTTCGCGGGCTACACGCGGTGAAAAGCGCGTTCAGCGAGATGTGTTGCGCCGCGCGGATTGCGCGGCCAGCTCTGCGCGGCTATTGAGGCCGAGCTTTCTGAAGACATGGGAAAGGTGGGTCTTGACCGTCTCAGGCGAAACGAACATCCGCTCACCGATCTGGCGGTTGGTGAGCCCTTCGCAGATCAGTTCCACGACCTTGGCCTCGGTGGGGGTGAGCGACCCCCAGCCGCCCGGCGGGCGCTTGCGTGGTCCACGGGCGCGGCGCGTCCAGTCCACGGCTTCGCCCATCGACAGCAGTGAGCCGGCTGCCCACGCCGTCTCGTAGGCGGCCGCGCCGAGCGCGTCGCGCAAATCGCACTCAATCGACCGCCAGTGATCCGCCTCAGGCGTCCACCGCCCCACGCCCAGGTCAGTTCGAGCGCGCAACGCTGCTGCGAACAGCCGGACCGAGTCCTCGTGATCGTGGCGGCCGGCGGCCACTTCGGCGAGGGCGTCGAAGCAATAAGGGATGAACGTCGCGTGGCCGCCCTCGACGCACGCGTCGAGATGCGCGAGCGCGTGTTGCTCGGCGGCCGACCACTCGCCGCGCCCCGCGGCGAGGCGAGCCAGCGTCAGCCGTCCCCTCGTGGTTGCGAGACGGTTGCCCATCTTTTCCCCGGTGGCGCACGTGCGTTCCGCGGCATCATCGGCGCCGTCGTCGCCGCTCAGGCGAAGAGTCTCGCCGAGCAGCCACCGCGACCACACCTCAAGCAGGCAGTCGCGCCCTTCGACGATCTGGATCGTGGCCTCGGCGCGCTGTCGTGCCGCCTCCAGCCGGCCGGTGGCCAGTTCGGCCCATGTGGCCCAGGTGAGAAGCGCGGGTATCGCCATCCCGACCCCGGTCTCGATTGCCTTGTTGAGCCGCGCCTGCAGGTGTTCGAGGGCGCGCCCTGGCTCTCCCCTGCATATGTCGAGAAGGCCGACCTGGGCCTGGAGCCACATCTGAACGGCAGGGTCTGCGTGCTCCGCCGCCAATCCGCCTTCGAGGACCTTGCGGGCCTCGCTGAGGCGCCCATCGAGGATCGCGATGCTGGCGAGGATCAGCGCGCGGCGCGCGACTTGGTCGCCTTCCGCCATCCGATCCGTCACGGCATCAGCCTCATCGAGAACGGCGCGCAGCCGCGTGTGGTCGTCCTGGAACAGGTAGCTGATTGCGGCGAACTGGGCCGCCTCGACGAGCCCCCACTGGTCCCCGGCGGCACGAGCAAGTTCCACCGCGCGGCGCAGATCCGAGCGACCCGCGGCCGGATTGACATATGCCGCGCTGAGTCCGAGCAGGCAGCGCGCCCTGGACGCGGTCCCACGGTCCCCCGCGTCCTCTGCAAGCGCCAGCGCGTCCGTGGCGTCGGCTCCCGCTGCTTCGAATTCGCCCAACCCGAGGGCGTTGTTCCCACGCCCCCACAGCGCCCTCGCACGGGAAGCGGCCGGTCCGTCGTCAGCGGCCGCCAACGCACGCGAGTACGCCGCCTGCGCCTGCGTGAATGTCTGTCTGCCGCGCCACCACATGAACAACGCCGTGCACAACCGAAGCGCGAGCGGCGGGTCGCTGCGGATCGCATAGTCGATCGCCGCCGCCAGGTTGGCGGCCTCCGGATCGAGCACCTCGAACCACTCGCGCTGGCGCTCCGTCTCGAGGTGCGGGGCCGCGCGCTCGGCAAGCTCGAGGAAGAAGTCGCGATGGCGGTCGTGCAGCAGCTCCTCCTCGCCGGCCTCCGTCAGGCGCTCGAGCCCGTACTGACGCAAAGTCTCGAGCAGCCGGTAGCGCATCTCGACCCCGTCTTCCTCGGCAAGCACCAGGGACTGGTCGACCAGCTCGGCGAGAAGGTCGAGGACTTCGTCAGTTTCGATCCCGTCGGTGGAGCAGACCCGCTCTGCCGCGTCCAGGCTGAAGGTTCCCGAAAACACCCCGAGACGGCGAAGGAGCGTCCTTTCGCCCTCAGAGAGCAAGTCGTAGCTCCAGTCGACCGAGGCGCGCAGCGTCTGCAAGCGCGGGGACTCGCTCTGGGGCCCCCGGGTGAGGAGACGGAAGCGATCCGACAATCCCGTGGCAATCTGCTTGACCGACAGCATCCGCAGGCGGGCCGCGGCGAGTTCGATCGCCAGCGGCAGGCCGTCGAGCGCAGTGCAGATCTCCGCCACGGGCTCGGCGTTGCTCTTGCTCAGCTCGAAGCTGGAGCGGGCTTGGCGCGCCCGCTCGACGAACAGCGCCACCGCGTCGGACGCCTCGAGGGTGTGGGCCCCATCCGCGGGCAGCGTAAGTGAGGGAACCCGCCATTCGGTTTCCTCGCCGGCGCTGAGTGGCGCGCGGCTGGTGGCCAATACGACGATGCCGGCCCCCGCGTTCGCGAGCGCCTCGGCGGTCTCGGCGCAGGCCTCAGCCAGGTGCTCGCAGTTGTCGAGGATGATCAGCGACCGGCGCGAGCGGAGGTAGGCCCCCGCGGCTTGAAGTGGGGTCAGCCCCGGGAGCGGACGCACCCCCAGCGTCTCGGCAACGGCCGCACCGACGAGCTCGGGATCCCGCTGGGATGCCATCCCGACCCACCACGCGCCGTCCGGGAAGCGTTCAAGGACATCGGAGGCCACCCGTAATGCGAGCCGGGTCTTGCCGCAGCCCCCGGGCCCGGTCAGCGTGACCATGCGGTGGTCGACTAGCAGGCGCTCAACCTCGGCGAGCTCGCGTTGGCGTCCGACGAAGCTCGTGGGCGGCACTGGCAGGTTGTTGGGCGGGGCGGCGCTTCGGAGCAGCCTAACTGTGCCGACGCGGTCGTCCCGCTGGACGGCCTGAGATCCGTGTGCGTCCAAGCGTGGCCTTCGAGTCCTATGCCCGCAGCGATGCCTTGGGTCATGCAGATCTTCGCATGGATTAGGGCCTTCCGGGTCTGGCGCTGGTGCTGTTCGCAGTCGCCCCGCGGTCGACTCGACGAGCGAGCCGAGTTAGCGGAGGTTCTCCAGGAATCGCTTTCGGTGGCGGTCAAGCGCCCGGGCGACGTCATTCGCGGCCCGCTGGTGCCGGACCTTCTCCATGATCCGCTTGCGGGCAACCGCGTGGGCGACTTGCGCCTTCCCGATCCTTGAACGTGGAGGCGCTGCGCCGGCTTAGGAAGCCCCCAAGCTGAAGATGTCCAACCTTCGGTCCTGGGCCGACCTTTGACTGGATGGGTGCCGACGCGTGCTCTCGTGAGGTCACGCCACGGTCAGTAGAGCGCCGACAACGCGCTCGACGTGGCGCCGGCCCCGGGGACCATCCTCGAGGGCGTCCAGCCAGCGAGCCGGGATCGACATGGAACCGCACGCAGCGCCCGACAGCGCGCCGGTCATTGCGCCCAGGGTGTCCGTGTCGCCCCCGCAGCGAACGGCGAAGCTGACCGCCTCCTCGAACACGGTGTGGGAAGCCGCGGCGAATATCGCCGTCGGCACCGACTCGTGTCCTATCGCCGAAGTGCCGAGTAGCTCGCCTGCCGCGGCCGGCCCGACGTCTGACCCGAGCAGCGCGGCGGCTCGGTCGAGCTGTCTCCGCAGCACCGGACGCCTGGCGGCGGCGCGGGCGGCGGCGAGGATGTCCTCGCCCCGCAGCGCGGCCGCGATTGCGGCAGCCTGGGTGATCGCCGCATCCACCGCGAGCGGGTGGGCATGGGTGAGTCGCGCGCTTCGTTCCGCCTGCGTGCGCAGCTCGTTTGGAGAGTCGGCGAAGAGAACGGCGATGGGTGCGATCCGCATCGCTGCGCCGTTTCCAAGCGATCCTTCGCCGTCGAAGAGGTGCTGGGCCGCCTTATCGATCGGAACCCCTTGCCGCCAGAGTTCCATGACCTTCAGGGTGCCCGCCCCGTAGCCGCGCGCGGGATCGCATCGCTCGAGGAAGGCCTGGGCAAGTCCCGCCTCGTTCACGCCGCTGTGCTCGATCAGGGACTCGGCGAGCACGATCATCATCTCGGTGTCGTCGGTGTAGGTGCCCCTGCCCCGCCGCGCCTCAACCATCTCCAAGCGCGACGGGACAGCCGCCGCCGGAAGTCCCTCGTAGGGCATGCCTAGGGCGTCGCCGACGAACGTCCCGAGGAGAGCCCCGGCCGCCGCGTCGCTCCGCTCCGGTGCCCGCTCCGTCAAAGGTGATGCAGGTACTCGGCGATCTCCCAGTCAGAGACCCAGGCGCGGTGGCGCTCGACCTCGAAGCGCTTGACCGCCAGAAACGTCTTGACGATCTCGGGGCCGAGTGCCCGGTACAGGACCTCGTCGCTCTCGAGCGCCTCGAGCGCGGCCTCGAGCGAGGCTGGAAGCGGTCGGCCAATGAGCTGGTCGTCCGCGCGGTAGGCATCACCGGGGACCGGCGAGGGCAGACGCATGCCCTCGCGCAGGCCGTGCGCACCAGCGGCCAGCACGGCCGCGATCGCCAGATACGGATTCGCGGAGCCGTCGGCGGCTCGGATCTCGAGGCGCGTGCCATCCCCGCGCTCCGGTGGGATGCGGATGAACGTGCTTCGGTTGTCCCACCCCCAGTTCGCGTGGGTCGGCGCAAGTGAGTCCGGCTGGATGCGCCCATAGGCGTTGACGGTGGGGTTGAGAAGCGCCGTGAGGCCCGCCGCATGAGCGAGCACACCGGCGCAGAAGGCGTAGAGCTGGGCGCTGACGCCGTCGTCCTCCGCAGGAGCATCGAACGCGTTGCGCCCGTCCCGATCCAACGAGACGTGGAGATGCATGCCCGAACCGCCCTGGTCGTTGAACGGCTTTCCCATGAACGTCGCCACGAGTCCGTGCTGCGCGGCGATGTCCTTGACGGCGGCCTTCAGGCGGAACGCCGAATCGGCGGCCGCCAGCGCATCGCTGTGGCGCAGGTTGATCTCGTATTGGCTGTTCATGAACTCGTGGTTGAAGGCCAGGACCGGCAGCCCGAGCGCAGCCAGCCCGTCGGTGATCGCCTGCCCGATCCCTTCGGGTGCCGCCTGCGGGCCGACCGTGTAGACCATGCTCCCTTGGTCGACGAGGCGCCGGACGCCGTGTTCGGCGGCGGGGTCGCGCTGGAGCAGGAAGAACTCGAGCTCGGGCGCCACGATGGGACCCAGGCCAGCTGCCCGCAGGTCATCGGCGGCCCGGCGCACGGCCCCGCGCGGATCCGCGATCGGGGCGCCACCCTCGGCCGGCTCGAGATCGGCCAGACAGCTCGCCACCCCCGGCTCCCAGGGAACCGTGGCCATTGTGGTCATGTCGGGGCGCGCGATCAGATCGGGATAGCCCTCGTCGCCGCCGAGGATTGGGGTGTGACGCAGGTCCGTGCCCATCACCGCGGCGCAGAAGCGAAGACCGTGGTCGAGGACGTGATCGAACGCCGCGATTGGCACGTCCTTCCCGCGGGCAACGCCGTGGAGATCGGGATAGAGCACTCGGATAGTCCGGACGGGCGGTCCGGTGGAAACCTCGGTGCTCGCCTCAGACCGGGGATCGGTGCGCACGGGAACAGGCTAAGCGAGACCGATGCTGCCGGCCCCCTCTATGCGCAGGTGGTCGAGCACGTTGCCGCTCGCCTCGCGCAGGCGCAGCCGCTCGACAAGCGGTGCGTAGCGCCCTCCGCTCAGCCCGTCGGCCAGCACCGCCGCGCCCTGCGCCGCTGTGCGCGCCCGTGGATCCAGGCCGGCGGCCGCCGCGACAGGCGCCACACCGGCGAGCCGTTCGCCGAGCGCGTCTACTAGTCCGGGAGCGCGGGCCAGGCGCCCGGCGACGAGGATCTCGCGTGGCGACGGCACCGAGGCCGTCAAAGCGAGGGCGGCCTTCACCGCGCCCTCCTCCAGCGCTATCCATCCGTCGTCAAGAGCGGGATCGCTGCGCAGCTCCACGAGCACCTCGGGCGACGAGAGGTCCAGTTCCCCGCGCGGGTCCAAGGCCCCACCGCTGAAGACAGTGTCTTTGGAGAGCGCCGGGCCCAGCAGGTAGGCCACCTCGGCATCGAGTGCCCCGCAGGAGCGAGCACCGATCGGTGCATACGAGCCGCCGATGCCATCGACGATCTGGCCGCCGTCGATGGCCAGCCCAGCGCTGAACGCGCCGCCGAGCTCGAGCACGATGATCGAAGTCTCTCCGTAGGCGAGGCCGAGCCGTTCCGCCTGGTCGACGATGCACAGCGCCGCGCTGCAGACCTTGTCCGCCGTCCCCAGGTCGATGCGGTTCCACTTGCGGTGATCGGGGACGGTGGGCAGGTGGATCGCTCCGGGGCCGAAGACCAGGGGTAGCCCGGCTCCGATCAGGGCGCGGATCATCGCGCGCAGCCCGCCGATGCCCGCACGCGCGCCGGCCTCGTCGCTCCGTAGGAGCAGCATCAGCCCGAGCTCGCGCTCGCCGACACGCTCGCCATGGATCAGCGGCAGCCCGTATCCGGCCGGCCCGACGACGAGGTCCAGCGGTCCCTGCGCCAAGAGCGCATCCACCAGGGGCGTCGGGTCGACGGCCAAGTCGGCCGAACGGAAGCTCGCGTCGAACAGCGGCTCGCCGCCGTCGAGCGCGCACACATCGATGGAGACGGTCCCGGGGTCGATGCCCGCCACGCGCGGACCGGGCAGCGACTCAGACGTTCTCTTTGGCCACGGCGTAGACGCCATCCGTGTTGAGCACGAGGTCGCTGCGCTCGAACAGCTGGCCTACGCAGGCCTTGTGCGTCTTCATCTTCTTGCCGCCGATGCCGAGCGCGCCGAGGACGAGCTTCCCGTCCCGCTCGACCAGCTCATCCCCGGCGTCGACATCCTCGATCCCGAGCGGCTCAGCAGCGTTGTAATCGGCGAGCACTTCGATCGTGGGGTTCGCGCTCCATGCCGCCTTGCGGAGCACCTGTACCCCGGCCGGCCCGGCGGCCAGCACGATGTTCGCGCCCTCGAGCGCAGCCTCCATCTCGGCCCGGTCGGCCGGCTCGCGAGCCTCGATGCCGAGCTCCTCGGCGGCCGCCAGCCCGCGCGGCCGGCGGTAGGAGTCGGTCTCGAGCACGTCGCCGGGAATCGATGTCGCGAGCACGTCGCAGCCCTCCTGGGCGAGCAGCGTCGCCGATCGCAGCCCGACTGGCCCCACGCCCAGGATCACGGCACGGCTGCCATTCACGTCACGAGCCTTCGCGATCATCGCGATTGCGGTGGCCGCCGTCGTGTTGCAGCCGTCGGAGTCGAGCATCGCCGACACGCGGAACGGGCCGAAGAAGGTTCCCTGCACCTCGTCGAGGATCTTCTCGCCAGCGCGCACGTCCGAGCCGCCGACCCACACCGCCAGTGAGGAGTCGCCGGGCGCGCGCGTGAAGAACGCGCCCTGGACGAGATCTCGCACGGCCTCCGGCGTCACGCTCCCATGGCTGAGCAGGACATCGACGCCCGCGTCATACGCAACGATGGCGTCGAACGGACTCGGGTGTGGGTCGGTGTCGAGTTGTAGGAGAACCTTCTTCACGGCTTGGGCCCACGGCCCAGTGCCTGGCTACGCCTCCGCACCAGCGGCGAACGGATGGCGCGCCTCGGCCTCCTGCTCGATCACGGTGCTGACGGCGGGCTCGCCGGCCATCGCGCGCGCGATTGACTCCTTCGTGGCCTGGTAGTTCCAGTCGAAGATCTTCTTGTCGTCCTCGGCCAACCAGTGGATGAAGACACCGACGATGATGCAGAGGTTCTCGACCTCGCCTTCCGGGATCACTCCATCGCGGACCGAGTCGACGACACCGCGAGACACCGCTGCCTGGGCAGGCCCGAACATCTGCCCGACCTGCTTCTCGCCCTTGATGGTCACCTTGTTGGCGATGATCGTGTCGGGCTTGGCAGGCAGGTTCGGGGCGACCACGGCGAGCAGATTGGTGTGGCCCTCCTTCTGATTCAGGAGTGCCCCGGCGAACGCCTCGCCGACCGGGCCGTCTTTCGATCCAATGAGCAGATCGATGTGGGCGACTTCGTTGCCATCGCCTACGAGGGACTCTCCAACGGACAGGGTTCTGGCCATGTGCCTTCCTCTCCTCCTCGTTCTCCGTGACACCCCGCCTCAGCGGGGCGCGAGTGTATCGCGGTGTTCGCCTACGCCGCAGGTTGGGCGCCGGCTGGTCGCGGGTATCCTCCGGCGCGCAGATGGCTGAGCACGCAGCGACCTGTGCCGGCTGCGGATGTGGATGCGACGACATCGAGGTCGCGGTGGCCGCCGGAGCGCTCGAGGGCGTGACCGGCACCTGCCCGCTCGGAGACGCCTGGCTCGCCGAGCGGACCGTCGAGGCGCTCCCGCCGGCCCGCGTCGACGGCCGCGCGGTGGACTTCACCGAGGCGGTCGACGCGGCCGCCGCGATCCTCGGCCAGGCCCGGCTACCGCTCGTCTGCGGCCTCGGAGCGACCGACTGTGAGAGCCAACGGGCGGCCGTGGCGCTGGCCGAGGCGCTCGGCGCCGTGATCGACCCCGCGGACGGCGCCACCCCGGCCGCGCACGCCCTCGGGCTGAGCACCGCCACCTTCGGCGACATCCGCGACCGGGCCGAGCTGATCGTTGCCTGGCGTGCGGACCCGGTCGCCACCAATCCTCGGCTGCTTCCCCGGCTGCGGCTTGATCGCGCGGGACGGGCGGCCGAGCGCAGGCTGGTGGTGGTCGATGCACAGCGCAGCGAGACCGCCGCGGAGGCGGATGAGTTCATCGAGGTCCCGCCTGAGCTCGACTTCGAGGCGCTCTGGATCTTGCGCGCGCTGGTGCGGGGCGTTCCGCTCGACGATGAGCTGGCGGCCCGGCTGCCGCTCGACCAGCTCGAGCGGCTCGCCGGCCGTCTCCGCGAATGCAGCTACGGCGGGGTGCTGCACGGCAGCGCCGGTTACGCGCACGCGCTGGCGCTGCTCGCACTCGTCCGCGATCTGGCAAAGGTCACGCACGTGGTCGCGCTGGCGCTGCGAGGCGAGGGCAACGCGCGAGGGGCGGAGGACGTACTGGCGTGGCAGACCGGGTATCCGGCTGCCGTGAGCTTTGCGCGCGGTCATCCGCGCTCGCGAGCGGGAGAGTTCAGCGCAGTCCCACTGTTAGAGCGTGGCGAGCCGGACGCCGCTCTGATCGTGGGCTTCGATGCAGTGCTCGACTTGCCGCAGCGCGCGGCCGAGAACCTCCGGCGTATACCGACGGTTGTCCTGGACCCGCGCGCCACCGAAACCGCCGCTGCGGCGCGCGTCGCGTTCGCAACGGCCGCAGCAGGCGTCCAGCGCGAGGGCACGTCCCACCGCATGGACGGCGTACCCGTGCCGCTGCGTGCGCCGCTCGCATCCGAACGCATGGGCGACGCCGACGTGCTCGCAGCGATCCAAGCGCGACTCGTGGGGGGCTAGCGCGCGATGCTGCGCATCGCGCAGGGGCGTGTCTACGACCCGGCCAACGGGATCGACGGCGAGGTGCGCGACGTCTGCCTCGACGGTGGCAAGGTGGTAGCCGAGCTGCCGCCGCACGCCCCGCGCATCGATGCAGGCGGCATGGTCGTGATGCCGGGCGGGGTGGACATCCACTCTCACATCGCCGGTCCGGCCGTGAACGCCGCTCGCAAGCTCGCCCCCGAGGAGCACCGGGCTGACGTGCTCGATCGCACTGCGCTCACGCGTTCGGGCACGGGCGGGACGGTGCCCTCGACGTTCGCGACGGGCTACCGCTACGCGCTCCTGGGCTACACGACGGTCGTCGACGCAGCCACCCCGCCGCTCGCCGCGCGCCACACGCTCGCCGAGCTGCGCGACACGCCGATCGTCGACGCAGCCTTCCTGGTCCTGATGGGGAACAACCTGCCGCTCTTCAAGCTCATCCGCGAAGGCGGGCGGGCCAGTTCAGTAACCGAGGCGGTGGCCTGGCTGCTGGAGGCGACCGGCGGCTACGGGGTGAAGCTCGTCAACCCGGGCGGCGTCGAGATGTGGAAGCAGGGCAACCGCAATGTCACCGCTCTGGACGACGAGGTGGACGGGCTGGGCGTGACGCCGCGCCGCGTGCTCGAGGCGATCGCCGGCTCCGTGGACGAGTTGGGCCTCCCGCACCCCGTCCACGTCCACTGCAACAACCTCGGGGTGGCGGGCAACTGGCGCACGACGCTCGATACGCTCGACACCCTGCAGGGCAGGCGCGCCCACCTCGCTCACCTGCAGTTCCACGCCTATGGCGGGACGCCGGGCAAGCGCCCCCGCTCGCGCGCCCCTGAGCTCGCCGAGCACCTAGCCGCGCACCCCGAGCACAGCGCCGACATCGGCCAGGTGATGTTCGGCCCCGCGACGACGATGACCGCCGACGCGCCCGTCTCGGCGGTGCTGCGCGACATCACGGGCGGCAAGTGGGTGAATGCCGACCTCGAGGCGGAGACGGGCTGCGGCATCGTGCCCTTCGAGTACCGCGAGCGCAACTACGTCCATGCGCTGCAGTGGGGCATTGGCCTGGAGCTGTTCCTGCTGAGCCGCGATCCCTGGCGGGTAGTGCTCTCCACCGATCATCCCAACGGCGGCTCCTTCCTGAGCTACCCGCGTCTCATCCGCCTGCTCATGGATCGCGAGTTCCGGAACGAGCAGATCGGGCGCGTCAACCAGAAGGCGATCGGGCGCACGGTGCTGCGCGACGACCTCGAGCGCGAGTACACGCTCGGAGAGATCGCGATCATCACCCGCGCCGGGCCAGCACGGCTGCTCGGGCTGGCCGACAAGGGCCACCTCGGTATCGGGGCCGACGCCGACCTGACGATCTACCGCGAGCACGAGGACGTGGAGCAGATGTTCGCCACGCCGCGCTACGTCATCAAGGGCGGGCAGGTAGTCGTCGAAGAGGGTGAGCTGCGCCAGACGCCCCCCGGGGACCTGCTCCGCGTGGGGGCGGATCACGATGCGGAGATCGAGCGAACCCTGCGACCGCTGTTCGACGAGCACTACAGCGTGCAGCTCGCGAACTACCCCGTGCGCGAGCCCTGGCTGCTCGAGCCCGCTCGCCGGATCCCCGCCCGGCGAAACGGGAGCAGGCGATGAGGCTGAACGGCACCGAGGTCGTCGACACGTTCGCGGAGGCGTTCCCGATGTGGGGAGCGCGGATCGTCATCACCGCGGAGAGCCCCGCCTGGGCGCACGAGGCGGCTCGCTCGCTGACCGGCTTCGCCACGTCGGTGATCGGCTGCAAGTGCGAGGCCGGCCTCGAGCGTGAGCTCGATCCCGCGGAGACGCCCGACGGGCGGCCGGGGGCCAGCGCGCTGCTGTTCGCCAATGACCGCGACGGGCTCGCGAAGCGGCTAGTGGAGCGCATCGGGCAAAGCGTGCTCACCTGTCCCACGACGGCCTGCTTCAACGGGCTGGACGCCGCGGAGACGGTCGACGTCGGTGGGCAGCTGCGCTTCTTCGGCGACGGCTATCAGGCCAGCAAGCTGCTCGACGGGCGCCGCTACTGGCGGGTGCCGGTGATGGAGGGCGAGTTCCTTGTGGAGGAGCGCTTCTCCATCGCCGAGGGGGTGGCCGGCGGCAACATCATCATCCTCGGCCGCGACGTCGCCGAGGCCCTGCACGCGGCTGAGGCGGCGGCGGCCGCCATGCGGACGGTCCGCGACATGATCCTGCCCTTCCCAGGCGGCATCGCTCGCAGCGGCAGCAAGGTCGGCTCGCGCTACAGCGGCCTGATCGCCTCGACAAACGAGGTGTTGTGCCCCACGCTACGCGCGCAGGTGCCGCACAGCGACGTGCCCTCGGAGATCGGATCGGTGTTCGAGATCGTCATCGACGGCCTGACACTCGAGAGCGTCCGCGAGGCCATGGCGCGGGGCCTCGAGGCCGCCGCCCGCGCGGGCGCCAGCCAGGTGACGGCCGGCAACTACGGGGGCAACCTGGGACCGCATCACATCGAGCTCCGGGGCCTAGTGCCCGGCTTGCGGGACTGATGCCGCTAACGCTCAGCCTCCGGGAGCAGCCGGCGGTACCCCTCGAGGCCGAGGGCCTCAGTCCCGACCGCCTCGCCGGTCTCCGGCGGGCGGAGGTCGAAGCGCTCGCGGTCTGGCATGGCAACCGGCGCAGGCAGCTGTCCGACTTCTTCGCCGTCTCAGGTGAGGGCGGCGAGGAACTGCGGGTCGAGGGAGATCTCAGGCGCGTCAAGTTCATCGGGGCAGGCATGACGGCCGGCCGGCTGACCGTCGCCGGTGATGCGGGCATGCACACCGGGGCGGAGATGCGCGGCGGCGAGCTGCTCGTGGAAGGGGACGTGGGAGATTTCGCGGGCACGGGCATGCGCGGCGGCCGACTCGTGGTTCGCGGCTCCGCCGGGCACCAGCTCGGCGGTGCACCCCCGGGCGAGCGAGCCGGTATGCGCGGCGGCGAGATCGTCGTCCATGGCGACGCGGGCGAGCAGGTCGGCGCCGGACTCCGGCGCGGGCTGATCGCCGTCGCGGGGAGCGTGGGCGACGCCGCGGGGCTGCGCATGCTGGCCGGCACGATCGTCGCTCTCGGGAGGCTCGGCGCCGCGCCAGGAGCCGGCATGCGGCGGGGCACGATCGTGGCGATGTCGGAGGCCAGGCCGCTGCCGACGTTCGCCTTCGCGTGCGCGTACCGCCCGCCCTTCCTGCGCATGTACCTGCGCCATTTGCGCGGGCTGGGTCTCCCGCTGGCCGACGAGCAGATCGAGGGACGCTACGCGCGCTGGAGCGGAGACGGCCTCGAGCTGCGGCGCGGCGAGCTCCTGATCTTCGAGTCGGGCGGCTGAGCGCCGACGGTCGCGAGCACGGCACGCGCCTTCAGCAGCATCTCCTCGAGCTCTGCCTGAGGGTCTGACGCCGCCACGATCGCCCCGCCCGCGCCGACCCTGAGGCCATCCGGGGAGGCCACGAGCGTGCGGATCACGACGTTGAGGTCGGCGCTGCCGTTCACGGCGAAGAACCCAAGGGCCCCGGAGTAGACACCGCGCGGACGGCCCTCGAGGCGGTCGATGATCTCCAGCGTGCGGAGCTTCGGCGCACCGGTCATCGATCCGGGCGGGAAAGCGGCGCGCACACAGTCGATCGCGTCGCATCCCTCGCGCAGGCGGCCGCGCACCACGGTCACCATCTGGTGGACGGTGGCGTACGGCTCCACGACCATCAGCGCCGGGACCTCGACACTCCCGAGCGCCGACACGCGGCCGAGATCATTGCGCACGAGGTCGGCGATCATCAGGTTCTCGGCCCGCGTCTTCCTGTCGCGCCGCAGCTCGGCCCCCCGGCAGGCGTCCTCGAACGGCTCGGCAACGCGCGCGGCCGTGCCCTTCATCGGGCGCGACTCGACGAGGCCGTCCCGATCCACCCGGAGGAAGCGCTCGGGCGATGAGCTCAGCACCGACTGCTCGCCGAGCCGCAAGAGCGCGGCGAATGGCGCCGGGTTGCGGGCCCTGAGCGCACGGTAGGCGCGAAGTGGGTCGAGGCTTCCGTGGCTGCGCAGTTCGGTCGTCAGGCAGACCTCGTATGTCTCGCCCTCGATGATCTCGCGCTTACACGCGGCGATGTTGGCCAGGTATTCCTCGGCGGAGTCGTGTAGCTCGAAACTGAGACTGCCGGGAGGAGCCGGAGGCGGCGGCAACGGTGGTGGCTCCGACGCGATCTCGTTCAGCCGCTCCGCCGTCGTGGACAGCCACGCGCGGGCCGCTTCCGCGCCGGAGGGGTCGGCGAGCGCGAGCAGGTAGACATGGCGCTCGGCGTGGTCGAAGGCGATCAGCCGGTCGCACAGTACGAGCCCCGCGTCCGGCAGCGGCGAGCTATGCGCTGCCCGGTCGTGCGCGAGGGCGCGGGCTCGGCCCGCGCCGGAGCGATGCTCTTCGCACTCGGCCTTGAGCTCGAAACCGAGGTAGCCCGCGAATCCGCAGGTGAAGTCGAAGGGCAGCTCGGGGGCATCCGCGCGCAGGCGGGCGAGCCGGTCGCGGCAGTAGTCGAGCACGCTCTCCGTACGGACCTCCCGCTCGGCGCCACGCTCGACGACGAGCGTTCGCGTGTCGACGTCGTAGCTCACGACCTCGCCGAGCGGCCCGTCGGGAGCGCCGATGTACGAGAACCGCCCCATGCCTGGGCCCTCGGTCGCGCTGTCGAGCCAGGCCGCGTGGTCGTGGTCGCCGTAGACTGCGCCGAACACCGCCTCGGGCTCACACCAGGTCTCGAGCCGGCGATGGTGGACGCGCGCGCCCACCTGCCCGGCGCGCTCATCGGCGTGCGCAGCGCGCCGCGGGCGGTCGAAACGGCGCGCGACCGGCGCCCGCCGCCCACGGGTCAGGTCGCGGAAGTTCTCGATGAGGCGGCGCCCATCCCGAGTGCTTACCGACTCGGGATGGAACTGCACGCCGAAGAGGGGGCGCGAGCGGTGCTCCAGCCCCATGACCACCCCGTCGGGCGTCCACGCGCTGACCCGCAGCTCGGCGGGCACTGCACCGACAACAAGCGAGTGGTAGCGCACCGCGAGGAACTCCTGTGGCAGCCCGGCGAAGAGCGCGCTCTCGTCGTGCTGGATCGGACTCAGGCGCCCGTGCATCACCTCGGGCGCGTGGACCACCGTGCCGCCAGCCACATGGGCGAGAGCCTGGTGCCCCAGGCACACGCCGAGCACCGGCACCTCGGCGCGACGCAGGGCGTCCAGCGAGACACCGGCGTCACGGGGACGCTCCGGGCGGCCCGGCCCGGGTGAGATCACCACGTTGTCGGCACCCAGGGCGGCGAGCTCCTCCCACGGAAGCTCGTCGTTGCGAACGACCACGGGCTCGCGGCCGTTGACCTCGCCCAGCAGGTGGAAGAGGTTGAATGTGTAGGAGTCGTAGTTGTCGATCAGCAGCGTGCGCAACCCGGCCCATATTGTCGCGCCCGTGGGGCGCCGGTGACCAGGCGGCGGCTGCGCGTAGCGGTCCTGGGCTCGACCGGTGGCTGGCACGCCGGCCGCCTGGAACGGGCGCTGACGGCGCGCGGCCACGAGTGCGCCTTTGCGCCGGTGACGCGAATGGTCGGCCGCGTCGACGGTCGCCTGGGCGTGCGGTCGCGCGAGCTGGCGCTCGACGGTTGCGACGTCGTGCTCGTGCGCGGCATCCCGCGCGGCTCGCTCGAGCAGATCGTCTTCCGCGTGGACGTGCTGCACGCGCTTGCCGCGGCCGGCGTGCGCGCGGTGAACAGCGCGCACGCGATCGAGCGGAGCGTCGACAAGTTTCTGGCCTCGACCCTGCTGGCGCGCGCCGGCGTGCCCACCCCTCGTACGATCGCCTGCGAGCGGCCCGCCGACGCCCTCGAGGGGTTCGCCGAGCTCGGCGGCGACGTGATCGTGAAGCCGCTGTTCGGCTCGATGGGAGTTGGCATGGCGCGCGTGGACGATCCCGACGTGGCAGAGCGGGTGTTCCGCGCCCTGGAGATCGAGCGAGCCGTGTACTACCTGCAGGAGACGCTGCCGCATCCGGGCCGCGACGTGCGGGCGCTCGTCGTCGGCGAGCGGGTGGTGGCCGCGATCGAGCGGAGTGGCGAGGGCTGGCGTACCAACCTCGCTCGCGGCGGGCGCGCGC
>Ga0081538_10002914_pt1 | contig 16314 bp, 13 predicted proteins | sample TabmetS5T2R1_FD_71022 | JGI IMG/M metagenome (GOLD analysis project Ga0081538, IMG submission 71022) | Tabebuia heterophylla rhizosphere microbial communities from the University of Puerto Rico - S5T2R1 | ecosystem: Host-associated > Plants > Roots > Rhizosphere ... | reverse complement strand
ACGGCGCCGTCGTCGCGGCGGGCCGGCCACAGGCCGATGTCGTTGATCTCGGCCTGGGCGCAGTCCTCGCGGCAGCCGGTGACGCTCAGCTTGAACTTGCGGGGCAGGTTGGCGTACTCGCGGTTGCCGGTGAAGAAGTCCGAGACCGCCTGGGCGACCGGGTGGGCGTCCAGGACCTCGTCGGCGTCCAGGCCCGACACCGGGCAGCAGAGCACGTTGCGGGCCGAGTCGCCGCAGGCCTGCACGGTGGTCATGCCCACCGCCTCCAGCCGGGCCCAGATCTCGGGCACGGCTCCGATCCGGACCCAGTGGAGCTGGATGTCCTGGCGGGTGGTGAGGTCCAGGTAGGCGTCGCCGAACACCGGGTTGGGGGCCGGGCCGCGGGCGAACTCGTCGGCGATCTGGCCGATGACCCGGGCCTGGTCGGCTCGCAGCCGCCCCCCGGGGATCTTGATGCGGAGCATGAACGCGTCCCCGCCCTGGCGCTGGGGGTACAGGCCGACCCACTTCAGCCGCTCGACCTCGCCGGGGACGGTCTTGATGGCCTCGGGGCCCTCGCGGGCGTAGCGGTCAAGGACGGCGTCGCGCACGTCCAGCGGGTGGCGCTCCAGCTTCCACTGCTCGACCTGGTTGAGCTCCCTGATCTCGCGGAGGTGGCGCATGGTCAGCCTCGCCGGGTGCGGTCGCCGTCGACGAGCAGGCGGGCGACCTCGGGACGGGAGCACTCGGGCGGGGGCAGCTGGCCCCGGGCCGGCAGGACGGTGGTCCTTTGCGTGCTCGGGCGCTGTTGCGCCCTGGTGGCAGCGGCCACGGTGCGGGTTCCTCTCGACGCGCGTGGAACGGTCCGGACGGCCCGGGCGGTCGAGAGACGAGCTGCGCGCTACGTGGCGCGGACTGACCGCCGGGCCCCGGGACACGCGCAACGGACCACACGCCCGTAGTCCAGGGCGCGGTTGCGGGTGAGGCGAACGCCGGTCATGGCCCCACAAGGTGCCGGAGCCCGCCCGGATCTGTCAACGGCCGGCGGCGGCCCGGCCGGGCCCGGGGCCGCTGGGGCTGGGCGCCCGCTCCTGGGTGGCCAGGAACTGTTCCCAGGTCCGGTGGCCCACGGCCCGGTCCGGGGCCAGGTTGGCGCCGGCCCGGAACGCCCGGGCGGCCCGGCCCGGTAGCCACACCGACACCACCGGCCGGTGCCGGCCCCGGACCCCCAGCCAGCCCCCGACCAGCTCGGCCAGCCCATACACCTCCGGCCCGCCCAGGGCCGGGACCAGGCCGGAGGGGGCGCCCAGGGCCAGCTCGACCAGCCGCTCGGCCACCTCCCCGGCGGCCACCGGCTGGAACCGCCAGCCGGCCGGGACCGGGACCACCGGCAGCCGGGCCAGCTGCCGCACGACCAGCACCAGCGACTCCTGGAACTGGGTGGCCCGCAGCGTCGTCCAGCCCACGCCGGAGTCGGCGATCACCTGCTCGGCGGCCCGCTTGGCCGCGAAGTAGCCGAACATCGCCCGGTCGACGGCGCTCGTGACCGGGATCCGGTCGGCGCCGACGACCGAGATGTACACCAGGTGCCGGGCCCCGGCCCGCCTCGCCGCCCGGACCAGGGTGGCCGCCTTGAGCTCGTCGCCCTGCTGGGTGCCGGCCAGGTGCAGGATGATCTCGGCCCCGTCCACCGCGGCCTCGACCCCCTCGCCGGTGGCCAGGTCGCCGGTCACGAGCTCGATCCCGTGGCCGCCGTCCCCGCGGCCGGCTCGGCTGAGCACCCGGACCTCGCGGCCGGCCTCCCGCAGCCGGGGCACGACCTGACGGCCCAGGGTGCCGGTGCCGCCGGTGACCAGAATCGGTGCTGCCATGACTGCCTCCTTGTCACATCCCCCGTGTGTGGGGGGTCAGGTCCATGACACCTGGCAGCATGGGGATGTGACCGATGGACGAGAACGAATGGCTGGCCGACCGCTTCGAGGAGCACCGGCCCCGGCTGCGGGCGGTGGCCTACCGGATGCTGGGCTCGCTGGCCGAGGCCGACGACGCCGTCCAGGACGCCTGGCTGCGGGTCAGCCGGGCCGGCGCCGGTGAGGTCGAGAACCTCGGCGGCTGGCTGACCACCATCGTCGCCCGCGTCTGCCTCAACATGCTGCGGGCCCGCAACCGCCGGCGTGAGGAGTCCCTCGAGGGGCACCTGCCCGATCCGGTGGTCAGCCCCGTGGAGGAGCTCCAGCCCGAGGAGGAGGCGCTGCTGGCCGACTCGGTCGGCCTGGCCCTGCTGGTGGTGCTGGACACCCTGACCCCGGCCGAGCGGCTGGCGTTCGTGCTCCACGACATGTTCGAGCTGCCCTTCGAGGAGATCGCCCCCATGGTCGGCCGCTCCCCGACGGCGGCCAGGCAGCTCGCCAGCCGGGCCCGGCGGCGGGTCAGGGGCGCCGAGCTGCCCGGCCCCGACCCCGACCTGGCCCGCCAGCGCGAGGTGGTCGACGCCTTCTTCACCGCAGCCCGCGGCGGCGACCTCGACGCCCTGGTCGGGCTGCTCGACCCCGAGGTGGTGCTGCGGGCCGACTTCGGCGCCCGGCGGCCCGGCGCCCCCAGGGTCGTCCGCGGCCCGGCGGCCGTGGCCAGGCAGGCCTTCCTGGGCGCCCTCCCGGCCGCCCGCCTGCACCCCGCGCTGGTCAACGGGGCCGCCGGTGTGGTCGTCACGGTACGGGGCCGGCCCCTGGCCGTCATGGGGTTCACCGTCGCCGCCGGCAGGATCGTCGAGATCGACGCCATCGCCGACCCCGACCGCGTGGCCAGGATCGCCGCGGCCGTGCTCGGCGGCGGCCGGCCGGGCGGCTAGTCGAGGCCCTGGACGGCGACCATGCGCAGCCGGGCCGCGCCCTGGCGGAGCTGGCGGGCCTGCCGGTAGCCCTCGGAGTCGTACCAGCGCCTGGCCGCGGCCAGGTCGTCGAACTCGAGCACGACCAGGCGGGACGGTTCCCAGTCGCCCTCCAGGACGTCCAGCGCGCCGCCGCGGACCACATACCGGCCGCCGGCGGCGACCACCGCCTCGGTGGCGGCGGCCCTGTAGCGCTCGTACCGCTCGGGGTCGGTGACGTCGGTCTCGACGATCACGTAGGCAGCCATGGCCGGGACTCTACCGAAATCACCCGGCCAGGGTGAGCCGCCCTCACCCTCGGGCTGCTGTTCACCGCCTCGGGCCTGCGCGGCCTGTGAGGCGGGCTCAGGGCTCCTTGTAGGCGCCGGGCTCGTCGATGATGATCGCCGCGCCCTCGCCGCCCTCAACCTCGCGGCCGGTGCCCTCGCGGCGTTGCGCCTCCTGGAGGTGCGGCGGGGCGATCAGCCGCACCAGGTGGAAGGCGGCCACGGTCACGATGGTGCCGAGCGCGATCCCGGAGATCTCGAAGTTGTCGCTGATCCGCAGCGTCGTGTTCCCGATGGCGATGATCACCCCGGCGGCCACCGGCACCAGGTTGACCGGGTTGCCGAAGTCGACCCCGTTCTCGTGCCAGATCTTGGCCCCGAGCAGCCCGATCATGCCGTACAGGACGACCGTGATGCCGCCGAGCACCCCGCCGGGGGTGGCCGAGATGACCGCGCCGAACTTGGGCGAGAGGCCGAACAGGATCGCCACCAGCGCGGCGATGTAGTAGGCGGCGGTGGAGTAGATCCGGGTCGCGGCCATGACGCCGATGTTCTCGGCATAGGTCGTGGTCGGCGACCCGCCGACCGACGAGGTGATGGCGGTGGCGACGCCGTCGGCGGCGATCGCCCGGCCCATCACCGGGTCCAGGTCGTTCCCGGTCATCTCGGCCACGGCCTTGACGTGGCCGGTGTTCTCGGCGATGAGGGCGATCACCGCCGGCAGGACCAGCAGCACGAAGGTCAGCCTGATGTCGGGGAGGTGCCAGCCGGGGATCTCCTTGCCGTCGGGGCCGACGGCGGTCTGGGCCGGGAAGCCGACCCAGTCGGCGCTGCGCACCCCGTCCCAGTTCACCCGGAAGTGGGTGGTCACGTTGTTGGCGGCCGGGTCGAAGGAGCTGATCTGCCCGAAGACCCGGTCGAAGAGCCACGACAGCACATAGCCGAAGACCAGGCCCAGGAAGACGGCGATCCGGCCCATGAAGCCGCGGAACCCGACCGCCATGACCATCACCGCGATCATGGTCAGCAGGGCCGCCCACTGGTCCTGGGGCCAGTAGATGTTGGCCACCACCGGGGCCAGGTTGAAGCCGATCAGCATCACCACCGCGCCGGTGACCACCGGCGGCAGCACCGAGTAGACGACCCGCGAGCCGAGCAGGTGGATGATCAGGCCGCAGGCGGCCAGGACCAGCCCGGCGACCAGGATCGCCCCGGTCACGTCGGGCGAGTCGCCGCCCTGGGCCCGGATGGCCACCACCGCACCGACGAACGAGGCCGAGGTGCCCAGGTAGCTCGGCACCCGGTTCTGGACGATCAGCAGGAAGCAGATCGTCGCGATGCCGCTCATCATGATGGCGAGCTGCGGGTTGAGCCCCATCACGATCGGGAAGACGAAGGTCGCGCCGAACATCGCGACCACGTGCTGCGCGCCGAGGCCGACCATCCGCGGCCACGACAGGCGCTCGTCGGGCCGGACCACCGCGCCCGGGGGCGGGGTCTTGCCGTCGTGGACGACGCGCCAGCTGAACAGAGCCATGACCTGCGCCCCTTTCGAGGAGCCACCGCGAGGCCCACCGACCACGCGGGGTGGCCGATGCCGGAATGCCTAACGATGCCCCGGAGGCCGGCCCGAACTCAACTCCCGGCCCGCATCGCCCCCGCGGGTGAGGCGCGGCCGGCCGAGATCCGCCGCCGGGGGGACCGGCGGATCCCGCCGCCGGGCGATGGCGGCCGGGCCGCCGCCTCGTACGGTCGTGCCAGCAGGCATCCAGGACCGAAAGGAGGACGGCAGTGGACGAGCCGAGGGAGGGCACCGTCCGCCGGGGCGAGGTGCTCACGCTGGTGCAGCGGTCGCTACGGCGCCGCGACTACCAGCTGCTCCGGGCCGATCAGGACCTCGGGCGGCTCCGGTTCGCACCCGGCCGGCGGTCGGTGGCCCAGGCCACGACCGGCCAGACCGGTCCGCTGGTGCTGACCGCCGGCCCGGGCGGTGTCGAGGTCCGCCGCCGCGACGACGGCGCCACGGTCGCGACCGTCGAGCGTGCCCGCCGGGGCGCCGCGGTGATCCGCACCACCCAGGGGCCGCCCGGCAGCTGGCGCCGCAGCGGCCGCTGGCATCGCTGGACGGTCGCCACCGGCGAGGCCGACCTGCTGCAGGTCAGCGCCGCCCAGGGGCTCCTCCGGTCCTGGGCCCGGGTCAGCGTGCAGCAGGACCTGCCCGAGCGGGCGGCGGTGCTGCTCGCGGTGCTCGGCGGCTTCCTGGCCCTGCGGGAGCTCCAGGCCGAGGTCGACGCGGGCGCGGCCGCCGGCGGGTGGGGCGCCGCCACCGGCGCCGGCTGAGCCGGGGTACCATTGGGACATGATCGGCGCCATGCAGCGATTCCGCCGCCCCCCGGCCCGTCGTGGGCTCGCGGGGGCGTTCGGCATGGCCTAGCCGGCGACTCCCAGGCGAACGCACCGGGCCGGGGGGCGAGCTCCCGAACCGACTCGCCGAACCAAGGAGTTCGCCATGCCGTCCCCAACCACCACCCTCAGCCCGGGCCAGCTCGCCGCCGACCTGGCCGTCCGCGACCTCACCGACCCCGCCCAGGGCGGCCACGCCATGCAGCTGCTGGTCGACGCCGCCGTGGCCCGGCTCGTCGCCGCCTGGGGCTGCCAGGCGCGCTGGCACCGGGGGCCGCGCGTGGTCCCGGTCGAGGAGAACTACGACCGGCTCCGCATCCCGGCCGACGCGGTCAGCCGCGACGTGCGCTACACCCGCTACGTGGGCAGGCGTCACCTGCTGCGCAGCCACTCCACGGCGATGGTCCCGGACGCGCTGCGCGCCCTGGCCGCCGAGCCCGCCGACGACGTCCTCCTGGTCTGCCCGGGGGTGGTGTACCGGCGCGACGCCATCGACCGGCTGCATGCGCCCACGCCGCACCAGCTGGACCTGTGGCGCATCGCCCGCCGGCCGCTCGGCCAGGCCGACCTCCAGGAGATGGTCCGGCTGCTGGTCGAGGCCCTGACGCCGGGCCGGCCCCACCGTGAGCAGCCCCGCCTCCACCCCTACACCCTGGACGGACGCCAGGTGGACGTCTGCTGGGACGGCGAGTGGGTCGAGGTGTGGGAGTGCGGCCTGGCCCATCCGGCGGTGCTGGAGGCGGCCGGGCTGGCCGGCTGGAGCGGCCTGGCCCTCGGCATGGGCCTGGACCGGCTGCTCATGCTGCGCAAGGGCATCCCCGACATCCGGCTGCTGCGCTCGGCCGAACCCCGGGTCGCCGGCCAGCTGGCCGACCTGGCCCCCTACCGGCCGGTGTCGGCCATGCCGCCGGTGCGCCGCGACCTGTCGGTGGCCGTGGAGGCCGACGACACCGTCGAGGACCTGGGCGACCGGGTCCGGGCCGCCCTCGGCCCGGACGCCGACGCCGTCGAGGAGGTGACCGTCCTGGCCGAGACGCCCGCCGACCGGCTCCCGGCGCCGGCCACGGCCCGCCTCGGCATCGGCCCGGGCCAGAAGAACGTCCTGGTCCGGGTCGTCCTGCGCCACCTGGAGCGGACGCTGACCGACGAGGAGGCGAACCGGATGCGCGACCAGGTCTACGCGGCCCTGCACCGGGGCGGCGCCCACCAGTGGGCGGCCGGGCCCGATCGTCTCAGTCGGGCAGCAGGGGGACGGTCAGGCCCTGGTCGCGGCCGAGCAGGACCGCGCGGGTGACGGCGTCGGACCCGAAGCGGTCACGGACCCGGTCCAGGGCGGCGTCCAGGCCACCGTTGTGGCGCTCGAAGGGCAGGGTGAGCTGGATGACGCCGCTGTCGTCGAGGTTGGCCACGGCCACCCCGACCATGGTCACGCCCTGGCGCCGGATCATCGGCATGGCCGTGGCCAGCAGGGCCCGGGCCGCGACCAGGATGGTGTGGGAGTGGCTGGTCGGCCAGGGCAGGGTGTGGGAGCGGGTCGCCCGCGAGAAGTCGTCGAACCGCAGCCGCAGCACCACCGTGCGGCCGGCCCGGCCGGCGGTCCGCATCCGCCGGGTGACCCGCTCCACCAGCCCGATGACCACCGCGTCCAGGTCGGCCGGCGACTTGGGGGAACGGCCCAGGGCCCGCTGGGAGCCGATCGAGCGGCGCCGGCGGCCCGTGTCCACCGGCCGCGGGTCGCGGTTGTGGGCCAGGGCGTGCAGGTGCCGGCCGGCCGCCTGGCCGACCATCGAGACCAGGGCCGCCTCCCCCAGCCGGGCCACCTGGCCGACGCTGGTGATGCCACGGTCGCGCAGCTTGCCGGCCGTCACCGGCCCGACCCCCCAGAGCCGCTCCACCGGCAGCGGGTGCAGGAAGGCCAGCTCGCCGTCGGGCGGCACCACCAGCAGGCCGTTGGGCTTGGCCACGCCGCTGGCCACCTTGGCCAGGAACTTGGTCCTGGCCACCCCGACGGTGATGGGCAGGCCGACCCGCTCGCGGACGTCGCGGCGCAGGCCGGCGGCGATCTCGGGCGGCGTGCCCGAGATCTTCCCCAGCCCGCCGACGTCCAGGAACGCCTCGTCGATGGACAGCCCCTCGACCAGCGGGGTGGTCTGCCGGAACACCTCGAACACGTCCTTGCTCGCCCTGGCGTACACCCCCATCCGGGGCGGGACCACCACCGCCCTGGGGCACAGCCGCCGGGCCAGGCCGCCGGCCATGGCCGTGCGGACGCCCTGGGCCTTGGCCTCGTAGCTGGCCGCCAGCACCACCCCGGCGCCCACGATCACCGGCCGGCCCCGCAGCCTGGGGTCGTCGCGCTGCTCGACCGAGGCGTAGAACGCGTCCAGGTCGGCGTGCAGGATGGTCGCCTTGCTCATCGAACACATGTTCCCAGACGAGGGACGCGGCTGTCGACCCCGCCGTCGATCTCCTAGAGGTACTGGCCCACCGGCCCCCGGCTGCCGGGCGACGCCCAGGCCTTGTCGATGGCCAGGAGGCGGGCCTGGTCGTCGGCCACGCCCGGCTCCAGGCCGACCCAGGGCGCCTGGGTGGTCGGGCAGCGCAGCTCGATCACGCCGACGCCGTGGTGATGGAGCAGGCCGAGATGCACCCGGGCGTACTCGACGGCCGGCGACCCGTACAGCCTGGTGGTCTCGGCGCAGTGGCAGGCCGTCGGGTCGGCCAGGACGGTCGAGGACGGCGGCACGATCCCCATGGGCAGCCGCATCGCCCTCCTCAGCCGGCCCGGGAAGGTGCCCGCGAAGGCCGAACGCTGCAGGTAGCGGAGCCACTGGTCGCGCTGGCGGGCCACGGCCGGGTCCAGGGCGGCCTGCCGCCTGCGGCCGGCGGCGGCCAGGAGCTGCCTCGCCTCTAGGGACTGTGGCTCGGCCCGCAGCGCGGCCAGCAGCAGCGGCACGGCCTCGGCCGCCCGGCCCTGGCGCAGGCAGCTGGCCGCCACCGCCGTCAGGACGTCGGGGTCCCGCGGGGCCAGCCGCAGGAGGCGGCGCAGGCACGCCTCGCGGGCCGCCTCGTCGCCCATCCCCTCCTTGGAGCCGAGCACCTCGGCCAGGGCGAGCAGGGCCGCGCCCTCGTCGGCCGCGCCGTCCCGGTACCGCGCCACCGCGGCCTCGGCGGTCTGGCGGGCCGCGACCCGGTCGCCGCGCCACAGCCACGCGTGGGCGATGGCCGCCTCCAGGAGCGCGTCGCCCGGCCGGCGCGCCGCCTCGGCCGCGCCGAGCGCCGACGCCGGGTCGTTGCTCAGGCCCAGCACGGCCGCGGCGTGGAGCGCCCGGGCGCCGGGGTGCCGCGGGTTGGCGGCCAGGATCTCCGAGGCGACCTCGACGGCGGGACGGAACAGGGCGGCCTGGAGCAGCGACCGGCAGTAGCGGTAGCGCGCGGCCTCGTCCGGGTCGCCGGCGGCCACGACGATCCGGAGGACGCAGGCGGCCTCCAGCCAGTGCCGGGAGCCGGTCAGGGCGTCGGCCAGGCCGCCCAGCCGGTCGACGTCCACCCGCAGCGGGCCCTCCCGGGTGGTCCCGGGGTCGCGTGCGGACGCGGCGCCGGCCTCGGCGGCGTCCGCGCCGGCGGCCGGGGCGGCGGCCGGCTCCGGCAGGACGACCGGCTGGGCCGGGAGCTCGAGCACGACCGTCCGGCTGAGGTGGTCGTGCCAGGTGCGGTGCTGGCGGTCCCACAGGCAGGCGAAGTAGCCGAGCAGCAGCGGTGCGGCCGACAGCAGGCGGGCCAGGGAGCGGCCGGCGGCCCGCCCCCAGCCGACCCGCCGCCGCCCGTCGGCCGGCACCACCCGCAGCCGCAGCGCCCGCTTGCCGACCGTGGCCCCGGCGGCGCTGCCCTCGGCGAGGGTGGTGAGCACGAACGGCGACAGCAGCGCGACCGGGAACCAGATCGCCCACACCGGGTCCAGGCGCGGGTCGTCGGCGTCGGGGACCTCGCCCCCGACCATGACCTGTTGCAGCACCCAGAACAGGGCCACGATCAGCACCGCCCAGAGGGCGGCGTCGATCAGCCAGGCGGCGAGCCGCCGGCCGAACGACGCGACCCTGACCCCGGGCGGCAGGGTCCCGATCGACGCCCTGCCCGACCTGGTCACATCCTCCGGGACGGTCTCCGTCATGTCCGACTCCGCAGTCGTCTCGGCGAGATCCGGACGGACCGTACCAGGTGGCACGAGCGGGCCTGGAATCGGGTCAGCCGCGGAGCTTCTCCAGGTCCAGGGCGCCGCGGGGGGCGCGGATGACCAGGTCCTGGTCGTACCGGGAGAAGGTCATGTCCTGGTGGTCGCCGGCGCCGTCCACCAGCAGTGGGTAGGGCTTGCCGGTGGCCGCGATGTAGTACGAGCCGTCCATGGCCTGGAGCCGCACCGCGGGCCGGCCGCCAGCCGTCGACCGGCTCGTGCGGAGAAAGGTCGGCGTCGATCCCGAGTCGAAGACCATGTCGGCCAGCCCACCGATGGTGAGGTCCGTGTTGAAGGGCGTGACCTCGCCCACGACGGCCGAGGGCAGGAGCACCCACCGGTCGCCGATCAGCCTGGCCAGGTCGGCGTTGCCCTGCTGCTCCCAGAGCTTGCGGCTGCGGACGTAGTACTTCCCGCCGGTGGCGACGAGGTTCATCCGGGTTCCGGCCTGCTCGATCCAGCCGGCCGCGTCCTTGCCCTTGGTGAACCGCATGTTCATGCGGATGGGCCCGTCCTTGTCCTTGTAGTCCACCTCGACCTGGACCGAGCGGGCGGAGCGGAGCGCGCGCTCGGCGGCGGCGAGGATCTCCTTGGCCGGCCGGGCCAGGAGCCCGTTGTCGGCCACCGTCGTCGAGGCGGCCGCCGGCGGCGGCCCCGACGTGCCGGCGCCGCCGCCCGACGGCCCGTCCCGGCCGCAGCCGCCGAGCGGCAGGGCGGTCAGCACGACGGCGGCGGCCAGGACACGGATGCGCTTGCTCACCTTCCGGCTCCTTCATCTCCTCGATCGGACCTGAGCGGCGCACACACTACGGCGTCGACCCGGCCGCCGCGTCGGCCGAAGGGACGAAGTCAGGGGATGCATCCGAAAGGATGAAGTAGCATCCGCCAGGTATGGGCCCCTCTGTGCGCGCCGGTCGCTACCTGGCGGGCGGGCTGCTGCTCCTGACCGTCTGGACGGTCGTGGCCGTGGTCCTGCTGGGCCGCGAGAGCTTCACCGACAAGGGGCCGCTGTCGCTGCACCAGCCGCCGCTCGGGCCGGCCCAGGGCGCGCTCGGCCGCGACCAGGTGCTGGACATCTGCTTCCCGGGGCGTTCGGCCCCTGACCGCTTCCACGTCGTCGGGGGCCGGGTCGACGGCCGCATGCTGTACGCCTGCTACCAGCTGGCGGCCGACGGCCGGGTCCCGGCGGCCACGGTGGTCGACGAGCACGGCCAGCGGGTCCTGGACGTCGGGGCCATCAAGCGGGGCGGCGCCTGGCCCTGGCTGGGGCAGCTGAACTCCGGCGACGACGTCCTGTGGAGCGTGCTCGGCACGGCCGCGCTGCTGCTGGCCGTCGGGGCCCTCTACCGGGCGGGGCCCTCGGCCAGGTGGCCGCGGTCCCGGCGGGCCGCGCTGGTGGCCCTGGGCGTCATGGCCGCGTTCCCGGCCGTGCTGCTGGAGTGGCGGATCGACGCGCCCGGGGTCGCCGGGGCGGCGCTGCCGCTGGTCGCGTTCGCCTACGGCGTCGCCGCCGGACGCCGCTGGCTGGCCCCGGCGGGTGGGCCCGCCCCGGCGGCGGGGGCGCCGCCGGCGCCGGAGGGCCCGCCGATGATCGGCCGTGCCCCGGGGGGCACCGGCCCGCCCGGGCCGGCGCCGGCCGGGCTGACCGGCCGGGAGCTGGAGGTGCTGCGGCACGTGGCCATGGGCCAGTCGAACGCCGAGATCGCCAAGGCCCTGTACCTCAGCGAGGCGACCGTCAAGTCGCACGTCGCCCGGCTGCTCACCAAGCTGGGCCTCAGCAACCGGGTGCAGGCGGCACGGTTCGCCTACGAGCACGACCTGTTCGGGGACCGCGAGGGCCGGTAGCGGCCGGGGCTCAGCCGCCCTCGAGCAGGGCCGACAGGTCGCCCACCGGGCCCAGGTGGCGGAGCTTGTCGGGGTTGATCATCGAGCGGAGGGTCTGGACCTGGCCCTCGACGATGTCGAGGGCCAGCACGCCCACCAGGCGGCCCTGGGGGTCGGTGGTGAGCAGGCCGGGCTGGCCGTTGACCTCGGCCAGGCGCAGCCGTATCCCGACGGCGGCGCCGCGGCGGGCCAGGCCGAGCAGGAACCGGGCCACCCGCTGGGCGCCGTGGAGGGGGGCGGTCACGGCCGGGGCCTTGCCCCCGCCGTCGCCGTAGAAGACGGCGTCGCCGGCCAGCAGCCGGACCAGGCCCTCGGTGTCGCCCTCTTCGAGGGCGGCCAGGAACCGGCGGGCCAGCTCGTCGCGCTGGCGCCGGGAGGCCTCGAACCGGGGGCGGCCGGCCTCGACGTGGCGGCGGGCCCTGGCCGCGATCTGGCGGCAGTTGTCCTCGGACCGGCCGACCAGTCCGGCGATCTCGCCGTAGCCGTAGCCGAACACGTCGTGGAGCAGGAACACCGCCCGCTGCACGGGCGAGAGGCGCTCCAGCAGCACCAGGAAGGCCAGCGACAGGGTGTCGGCGGTCTCGGCGTGCTCGGCCGCGTCCGGCTCGGTGCTGGTCACCAGCGGCTCCGGGAGCCAGGCGCCGACGTACCGCTCGCGCCGGGCCCTGGCCGAGCGCAGGTGGTCGATGGCCAGCCGGGTCGTGACCGCCGACAGCCACGCCTTGGGCGAGGCGACCTCCTCGCCCCCGGCCACGGTCCGGTGGAACCGCAGGAAGGCCTCCTGCACCAGGTCCTCGGCCTCGCTGACGCTGCCCACCATCCGGTAGGCGATCGAGAACAGCAGCGGCCGCAGCTCCCGGTAGGCATCGTCCTCGTCCATCGCCGCTCCCCACACATCGCGTCCTGTCGCCACCTGTGACGAACCGGCGCCCCGCCCTGTGACAGCCCGCCCGGCGATGGTGTCACGGCCCGCCCGGCCATCTCGTCTGCGATGGAGGAGACCACGAAAGGAGCTGACCATGAGGATCTTCGTCGCCGGGGCGACCGGGGCGCTGGGCCGCCGGCTGGTGCCGCTGCTGGTCGAGGGCGGCCACCAGGTGACCGGCATGACCCGCACCGCCGGCAAGGCCGCGGGCCTGCGGGCGGCCGGGGCCGACCCGGTGGTCGCCGACGCCCTGGACCGGGACGCCGTGCTCGGGGCGGTCGTGGCCGCCCGGCCCGAGGTGGTGGTGCACCAGCTCACCGCCCTGGCCGGGATGACCAGCATGAGGAGATTCGACCGGGAGTTCGCCCTCACCAACCGGCTGCGCACCGAGGGCACCGACCACCTGCTGGAGGCGGCCCGGGCCGCCGGGGCCAGGCGGTTCGTCGCCCAGAGCTTCGCCGGGTGGCCGTTCGCCCGGGTCGGCGGGCCGGTCAAGACCGAGGACGACCCGCTCGACCCCGACCCGCCGGCCCAGCTCCGGCGCACCCTGGACGCCATCCGCCACCTGGAGGCGGCCGTACCGGGGACCGAGGGCCTCGAGGGGGTCGCGCTGCGCTACGGCGGCTTCTACGGCCCCGGGACCTCGGCCGGGGCCGGCGGCTCCATCCTGGAGGACCTGCGCCGCCGCCGCTTCCCGATCGTCGGCGACGGCGGCGGCGTGTGGTCGTTCATCCACATCGGCGACGCCGCCACGGCCACGGCGGCCGCCGTCGAGCGGGGCGCCCCCGGCGTCTACCAGGTCGTCGACGACGACCCGGCTCCGGTGTCGGAGTGGCTGCCCGCCCTGGCCGCCGCCATCGGCGCCCCGCGGCCGCGGCGGGTCCCGGCCTGGGTGGCCCGGCTGGTCGCCGGCGAGCACGCCGTGGTCCTGATGACCGAGGTCCGCGGGGCCTCCAACGCCAAGGCCAGGCGCGAGCTCGGCTGGCGGCCCGGCTGGCGGAGCTGGCGCCAGGGCTTCCGGACCGGCCTGGGCGAGGCCGCCGGGCCCTACCGGGCCCGGAAGGTCTCGTAGACCGGCTGCCGGCCGCCGTCGGCGGGCTCGGGCGCCGGAGCGGACGGGGCGGCCCGCAGGAGGCGGGCCGCCCACGGCGGCAGCCACCAGTTCCAGCGCCCCAGGAGGGCGACCAGGGCCGGGACCAGCAGGGCGCGCAGGATGGTGGCGTCGATGAGGATGCCGGCGCCCAGCGCGGTGGCCATGATCTTGACGTCCAGCTCGGGCACCGAGGCCATCGAGGCGAAGGCCAGGAACAGGATCAGGGCGGCGCTGGTGACCAGGCGGCCGACGCGGCCGAGGCCCTGGACGATGGCCGTCGGGGTCGACCCGGTGGCGTCGTACTCCTCGCGCATGCGGGCCAGCAGAAACACCTCGTAGTCCATGGACAGGCCGTACAGGAAGGCGAAGGCCATCAGCGGCACCCACATGGCGACGGCCCCGGTGGCGGGGATGCCCCAGATCGCCTCCGAGCCGTAACCCTCCTGCCACACCAGCACCAGCACCCCGTAGGCGGCCCCGATCGACAGCAGGTTCAGCACGATCGCCTTGAGGGCCAGCAGCAGCGAGCGGAACGCCCTGGCCAGCAGCACGAAGGTGACGGCGGCGACGGCGGCCAGGAGCAGCGGGAAGCTGCCGTACAGGGTGCGGGTGGCGTCGACGGCCAGGGCGCCGCCGCCCCCGACCCTGGCCCCCGGCAGCTCGGCGGCGGCCAGGTCCCGCACCCCCTGGAGGGTCGCCTGGCCGGCGTCGCCGCTCGTCTCGGCCGCTGGCAGGACGCTGACCAGGGAGATCCCCTGGCGCTGCCAGGCCGGCCCGGTGGGGGCGACGGCGAGCTGCACCCCGGCGACCTCGCCCAGGCGCCGGGCGGCGGCCTGGCGGTCGGCCCCGGCCGGGAGGAGCACCTCGATGGGGGTGAGGGCGCCGCTGCCGACCCCGGCCCGCTCCAGCCGGTCAAGAGCCTGGCGGGCCGGCCCCGACCGGGCCAGGACCTCGGCCGGCGGCTCGCCCAGGCGCAGGCCGAGGGCGGCCACGCCGAGGGGGACGAGCACGGCCAGCGCGGCCAGGGTGGCCAGCCAGCGGTGGCGGGCCACCCCGGCCGCCCAGCCGGTCCACAGCCCACGCGCCGCCCGGGCCGGGTCGCGGCGCCGGGCGCGCCGGCCGGCCGGCCAGTCGAGGCGGGGGCCGATCGTGGCCAGCAGCACCGGCAGCAGGGTGAGGGTGGCCAGGGTCGCCGCCAGCGGGATGAGCAGGCCGGCGTAGCCGATGCTGCGCAGGAACGGCACCGGAAGCAGGACCAGGACCAGCAGGCCCACGGCGACCGTGCCGCCGCTGGTCACCACCGCCCGGCCGGCGGTGGCCATGGCCCGGTGCACCGCCTGCTCGCGGTCGGCACCGGCGGCCAGCTCCTCCCGCCAGCGGGTCACCACCAGCAGCGAGTAGTCGACGGCCACCCCCAGGCCGATCAGCGCGACCAGGAACTGGACGATGAAGCTGACCTCGACCAGCCCGGTCAGGCCGAGTACGGCCAGGAAGGTGGTCAGGATGGCCACGGCGGCGATCAGCAGCGGCACCAGGGCCAGGAAGGAGCCGAACACGAAGGCCAGCACCACCAGGGCGCCGAGGCCGCCGGCCAGGGTCTCGACCAGGACGCCGGTGCCGGCCGGCTCGCTGGCCGCGGCCGTGCGCAGCGCGTCCAGGCCGGTCACCTGGACCTCGGTGCCGGCCGGGAGGGCGCGGCCCAGCCCGTCGCCGAGCGCCTGGGCCAAGGCCGGGTCGCCGCCCTCCAGACCCTGGAACGGCCCCCACACCAGCCCGTACACGGTCCGCCCGCCGTCGGTCACCAGGCGCCGGTCGTCGGTGGTGGACGGCCAGGCCAGGACCCGCAGCCGCGGGTCGGCGGCGACCCCGTCGAAGGCCCGCTCCAGCGCGCCGGCGACCCCGGGGCTGTCGACGGTGGTGCCGGCGGGGAGGGTGACCACCGGGACCAGCGGGCTGCCGGGCCCGCCGTTGCCGTAGGTCTCGAGGATGGCCACGTTGGCCTCGTAGCCCTCCTGGCCGGGGAAGGAGAACTCCTGGGACAGCCGGCCCGGGACCGCCCCGGCGGCGGCCCCGCCGGCGACCAGGACGACCAGCCAGGCCGCGACCACGGCCGGCTTGTGGCGCAGCAGGAACGAGGTCAGGCGGGGCATGCGGGCTCCTCCGGGGCTGGGGCTGCGGGTCGGCGGCTCGATCGTGCCTCCGGCGGGCCGGGCCGGTCGTCGGCCACGGCGCGGCTCTGCGCCTGCGCATCCCGCGCAGTCCCGGCCGTCCGGCTACGGCGGCGGGCGTAGGTCAGCCGGCGTGCCCGGGGCTGACCAGGCCGGACTCGTAGGCGAAGACGACCAGCTGGGCCCGGTCGCGGGCCCCGAGCTTGACCATGGCCCGGCTGACGTGGGTGCGGGCCGTGGCCGGGCTGACCACCAGCCGCTCGGCGATCTCCTCGTTGGACAGCCCGGCGCCGGCCAGGGCCATGACCTCGCGCTCGCGCTCGGTCAGGACCGACAGGTCTGGGAACGGCGTGGAGTCGGCCTCCGGCCGACGGCCAGCAGATTCCGGCCGCCAGGATCGGCGGCCGGGCCGGTCGGCGAACTCGGCGATCAGCCGCCGGGTCACGCTCGGGGCGAGCCGGGCCTCCCCCTCCGCGAC
>Ga0081538_10002913_pt1 | contig 16314 bp, 13 predicted proteins | sample TabmetS5T2R1_FD_71022 | JGI IMG/M metagenome (GOLD analysis project Ga0081538, IMG submission 71022) | Tabebuia heterophylla rhizosphere microbial communities from the University of Puerto Rico - S5T2R1 | ecosystem: Host-associated > Plants > Roots > Rhizosphere ... | reverse complement strand
TGCGCAAGATTCCCCACTGCTGCCTCCCGTAGGAGTCTGGGCCGTGTCTCAGTCCCAGTGTGGCTGATCGTCCTCTCAGACCAGCTACCCATCGCGGCCTTGGTGAGCCGTTACCTCACCAACTAGCTAATGGGCCGCGGGCCCCTCCCGATGCGGAGGCCGAAGCTTCCTTTGCTCGAGCCGGCATATGCCGACAGAGCACATCCGGTATTAGCCCGAGTTTCCTCGGGTTGTCCCAGTCATCGGGGCAGGTTACCCACGTGTTACTCACCCGTTCGCGGCTCTGCCCCAGGCCGAAGCCTGGTTCGTCGCTCCACTTGCATGTGTTAGGCACGCCGCCAGCGTTCGTCCTGAGCCAGGATCAAACTCTCCGTGAAAAATCGACCGAGGGTTTCATCCGATCCCCGTGTCACCGGGGAGCGGTTCCTCTGTCTCAGAGAGCTGTCATGCCTCAGCGGCCACCGCGTACACAGAGCGATGACCGACATGACGGGTTCAAGTGACCCGCTGCCCGCGTAAGCGCCGGCAACGGGTTCGGGCCTGAACGCGGGCCGAGGCCGAAGCCGTGGCTCGCGTTTGGCGCTGCTCAGTTTTCAAAGACCGCATCACCCTGCCGGAGCATCTCGGACAGGCGTGAACCGCCTCGAAGGGCGACCATCCAGTATATCTCGCTGGGCAACGGCCCTGCGCCCCCGCCAGTCGGCAAGAGCCGGGAACGGCCACGAAGGCTACACGGCCCGAAGTCTCTTGAAGCGCCGCTTCCCGACGCGAAGCACCTCTCCGTCCAGCTCAGCGGCCGGGAGGTCAAGTTCCCCCGGCTCGAGAACCCGCTCCCCGATTCGCACGCCTCCCCCCTCGATTAGGCGTCGCGCCTCGCTTCGGCTGAGCCCGAACGCGTCCCCGAGCAGGGCCGGCACGTGAACCTCGCCGTCCGGGGCCAGGGTCACGTCCTCAATGTCCTCGGGCGGCAGGTGCCGGACGTGTACACGGTCGAACCGCGCCTCCGCCGCCGCCGCCGCATCCGCGCCATGGAACCGCTCGACCAACATCCTCGCGAGCTCGCGCTTCGCCGCTCCCGGATCGTCCCCGGACCCAGTCTCGTCGCCGAGCAGAAGACGCCGGTACTCGTCCATCGCGTCGTCGGGGATGCTCATCAGCTTCCCGAACATCTCCTCCGGGGGATCCGTGACCCCGACGTAGTTGCCGAGCGACTTGCTCATCCGCCGCACCCCGTCAGTGCCGGGAAGGATCGGCATCGTCACGATCGACTGCGCCGGCTCCCCCAGTGCCTCCTGGACGTCGCGCGCGAACAGGAGGTTGAACGTCTGGTCGGTCCCCCCCAGCTCGACGTCGGCCTTCACGGCCACGGAGTCGTAGCCCTGGAGGACGGGGTACAGCAACTCGAGCGCCGAGATTGGGCGGCCCTCCTCCATGCGGCGGGCGAAGTCGTCGCGCTCGAGAAGGCGTGCAATCGTGAACCGTCGCAGCAGGCGGAACAGCTCGCCGGTGCCCATGTCCAGCCACTCGCTGTTGCGCCGCACCTCGGTGCGCCCCGGGTCGAGGAGCTTGAACGCCTGGTCTTGGAACGTCGCCGCGTTCCCCTCGATCTCCTCCGCGGACAGCAGCGGGCGCTCAGAAGCCTGGCCGCTCGGGTCCCCGACGCGGGCGGTGAAGTCCCCGATGATCAGGACGACGGTGTGACCGGCGTCCTGGAAGGCGCGCAGCTTGTCGAGCACCACCACGTGGCCGAGATGGATATCGGGCGCCGTCGGATCGATCCCGAGCTTCACGCGCAGCGGGCGCCCCCGCTCGAGTTGCTCCTCCAGCATTCCGTGCGGGAGGATCTCGACCGCCCTGGCCGCGAGATCGCCCTCCTGGAGCCGCGAATCCGTCATCGCGCCAATGCTAGACTCACCGCTCGCGCTCGGCGGGGCAGGGATGCCCGTGCGTTTTGCCTGGATGAATGGGTGCTGGGCCCCGTCGGCGACAGAGTGCCGACCAATCGCCCGGCGCCCGACCGTCTATGCGACTTCACTCGCTTCACAGCTGCGCACTCGAAGATGGCAACACGGCGTAAGGAGATCGCCAGGGACCTCCTGAGCGCGCTGCGCGGCGAGAACGGCGATTCGGAGCGCGAAGCCGAGCGTTCCCCTCGCGCTCCGTTCACCCTCGACGACGTCTTCGGAGACGAGCCCAGGGGGTCGAACGGTGAGGCCGCGCGCGAGAGTCGTCGACGGGCGCGATCCAGCGCCCGTCGAACGACGGGACGCCTGGCCGAAGACAACGGCTCCTCCGTTTTCACGGAGATCCGCGGACGCGCTCGCGACATGCTGAGGGAATTCCGGGAGGGCGGCGTACGCGCCGGCGACAGCCTGCGGGCGCTCAGGGAGCGGGGCGGCGACGGCGTGACAACGGCTCCCCGCGAGCGCCGCGGCGGGATAAGCCCACCCTGGCGCGGCACTCCCAAGCTTCCGCCGCCGCCCGGTCCCCCACCCCCCCGGCGCGGCGGCCGCCCGCGGCTCAAGAAGCTTCGCCTTGCGTTCGTCGTGATGGGACTCGGTGTGCTCGCGATCGTCTCATGGTTCTTCGGGGTGATGATGTCGGTCGCCCAGGACCTCCCCGCGCTCGAGAACCGCCAGCAGTACAAAAACGCGCAGAACTCGGTCGTCGTCGATCGAAACGGGGAGCAGCTCGCCACGCTGACGAGCAACGATCGCCGCATCCTCGTCCCATCCGAGGACATCTCGCAGACCGTCAAGCAGGCGGTTGTCGCAATCGAGGACGAGCGGTTCTACGAGCATCGCGGGGTCGACTTCCAGGGGATCGCGCGAGCCGTCGTCCAGGACGTCCTGCAGCAGACCACCGTCCAGGGAGGGTCGACGATCACGCAGCAGTTCGTGAAGAACGCCCTCCGCACCCAGGACAGCCGAACGGTGTTCCAGAAGCTGCGCGAGTCGGCGCTCGCCTACCACCTCGAGCGCCGCTGGTCGAAGGACAAGATCCTCACCGAGTACATGAACTCGATCTACTTCGGCGAGGGCGCGTACGGGATCGAGGCGGCGGCGCAGACGTACTTCCAATGGAACCACCCGGGATGCGGCGGGGAGGAAAACCGCTGCGCGTCCCAGCTCCTGCCCGAGGAGGCGGCGCTGCTCGCGGGGATGATCTCCTCGCCAAGCGCATACTCCCCACGCGAGTTCCCCGAAACCGCGACCGCGCGCCGCAACCTTGTGCTCGAGAAGATGGTCGAGCAAGGCATGCTCGCGCCCGAGCAGTACACGGACATCGTGGGCGACGGCAGCAAGAGCTCGGGCATCCCGATCCCAACACCGGACCAGATCCATCCGCCCAACGAGCACTCCGCATCCCCATACTTCACCACCTGGCTGCGACAGCAGGTGGTCGACCGCTACGGGGCGGGCGAAGCGTTCGGCGGAGGGCTCCAGATCACCTCGACGATCGATCTCTCCTTCCAGCAGGCGGTGGAGGAAATCGCGTTCAGCAAGCTCGCGGGGATCGAGCCCACCGCATCGATCGCAGTGCTCGACAACCACACGGGCGGCGTGCTCGCGATGGTGGGTGGCAACGACTACGACAAGGAGCCGTTCAACCTCGCGACCAACGGCCACCGCCAGCCGGGGTCCGCGTTCAAACCCTTCATCCTCGCGCGGGCGCTCGAGGAGGGCCACTCGCCAACCGAGGTGTTCACATCGCAGCCGAAGGAGTTCAAGTTCGACCCACCGGGGCCCGTCAAGTCCGAGATCTTCGAGGTCAAGAACTACGAGGACTCCTACCTTGGCTCCGCGTCGCTCACAACCGCGACCCAATACTCCGACAACTCCGTCTTCGCCGAGCTCGGCCTCAACGTCGGCACCGAGGACGTCGCCGCAACCGCCGAGAAGATGGGGATCCAGACCGACGTGTCGACCAACCCCGCGATGCTGCTCGGCGGGCTCGAGGAGGGCGTGAGCCCGCTGGAGATGGCGTACGCGTACTCGACCCTGGGTCGAAGCGGCCAGCGGATCGGCGGCACGATGGACAGCGTCCCCGGCAAGGAGCTGGGACCGACCGCGATCAGTAAGGTCACGCTGCGGGACGACGAGACCCGCCTCGTCGAGGACAAGACGGGGTCGAGCGGCGAGAACGACGTGCAGACCGAGCAGGTGATCGACTCGGCCGCCGCGGACACCTCGGTGGACCTGCTCGAGAACGTGGTCTCGGGGGGGACCGGGGAGAGCGCCGCAACCGGCGACTTCGCGTGGGGCAAGACGGGAACGACGGACGACAACGGCGACGCGTGGTTCTGCGGCGGCACCGAGGACATCACCGCCTGCGTTTGGGTCGGCTACGCGGACAGCTACACGCCGATGAAGACCGAGTTCGCGGGAGGGCCGGTCGACGGCGGCACCTACCCGGCGCTGATCTGGCACGACATCGCTACCGCGTACGAGTCGATCATCGGCTCGGCAAAGGAGGAAGACAAGGGCGACAGGGCGTCGACCTCGAGCACTACGGATGTGGCTCCGACGACCACAACTCCCACCGCGCCGGCCCCGGTCGAGCCCGCCGCCCCGGCACCCACCGAGCCCGCTCCCACGGAGGAGCCTGCAGCGCCGCCCACGGACGCCGCGCCAGCACCCGCCGCGCCGCCGACCGACGGCGGAACCGGCACCGGCGCCACCGGAGCGTCGGGCTAGCCGGCGCCGCCGAGCACCTCGAACGGGTCAGCGCTCGCGCGGGATCGCACGCGACAAGAACTCGCTCCCGGTCGCGCAGAATCGCCAGGGTAGCTCGGGGGCCCGCGTGATCCCGATCCGCGGCGCGGTCACGACCTCGACGTCGCCCCATGCCCCGGCCCGTCCGGCGAGCTCGAATGGCGGCCCGAGCAGGCTCGACCCGTTGTCGGCAAGCCCAACTTCCAGCGCTTCGGTGAGCTTGCCGGGGCCCGAGCACAGCTCCCGCGAGTCCTCGCGCCGGCGGCGGGCGCGCATCTCGTCCAGCCCCCATGCGGGCTCGAGCGCCCGGATCAGCACCGCCGCCGCCTGGCCCTCGGGCTCGCACACCGCGTTCAGCAGGCTGTGGATCCCGTACGAGAAATACACGTAGGCAACGCCCGGCCGACCGAACAGGACTGCGTTTCGCTCCGTGCGCCCGATGTACGCGTGGCACGCTGGGTCGTCGGCGTGGTAGCTCTCGACCTCGACGATCACGCCTCCGACGCCGCGGAACCGCAGCGAACACCCGATCAGATCGCGCGCGACGTCGTGCACCGAGCGCGTGAAGAACGACTCGTCGAGCGGCGTGCCGGCGTCCGGCGCGCCTCTCACCTCCGCCGCGGCTGCGCCCGGGGCCGTCACTCTGCCCCCGCGAGCTCGCTCAGCGCCCGCCGCGCCGCCTCGAGCTGCTCCTCGACCCGTGGTGACGCCGTCCCCCCCGCCGACAGCTTCGACTCCAGCGAGCGCTCGGTGCTCAGCACCTCGTAGTACTCCTCGTCGAGCAGCTCCGAGAACGACGCGAGCTCCTCAAGGGACAGCTGCGATGGCCGCACGCCGCGCTCCAGAGCGTGGCGCACGACGGCTCCGACCACGCCGTGCGCCTCCCGGAACGGCATCCCCTTGCGCACGAGCAGGTCGGCGACGTCGGTCGCACCGAGCAGCTCGTCAGCTGCGGCATCCGCAAGGCGCTCGCGGTCGAACCGGATGCCCCGAAGCAGGCCGTTCGCCGCCGCCAGGCACAGCTCGAGGTTGTCCGCGGCGTCGAACAACGCCTCCTTGTCCTCCTGCATGTCCTTCGAGTAACCGAGCGGCAGGCCACGCATGGCACCGAGCAGCCGATCCCAGTCGGCGGCGATCCTCGCCGCCTTGGCACGGATCAGCTCGGCTGCGTCTGGGTTCTTCTTCTGCGGCATGATGCTCGACCCCGACGCGAACTCGTCCGCAAGTTCGCAGAATGAGAACTCATCGGTCGACCACAGCACGATTTCGGCGGCGAGCCTCGAGAGGTGAAGCGCGCAGACGGACGCCGCAGAGAGGTAGTCGAGCACGAAGTCGCGGTTCGACACGGCGTCGATCGAGTTCGCCGACACCTCCGTGAAGCCGAGCTCCTCGGCGACCGCGGTGCGGTCGAGCTCCCAGTTCACGCCCGCGAGCGCCCCCGAGCCGAGCGGAAGCTCCCGCGCTGCGTCGATAGCGATCTCGTGGCGGCGCGCGTCGCGCTCGAGCATCCAGAAGTGGGCGAGCAGATGGTGGCCGAGGTACACGGGCTGTGCGCGCTGGAGATGGGTGTATCCCGGCATTGGCCAGTCGGCGTGGCGTTCAGCGAGCTCGAGCACCCGCGCCATCAGCGCGCGCACCAGCTCGATCGCGAACCCGGCGCGCGCGCGAACGTAAAGCGCGGTGTCCGTCGCGACCTGGTCGTTGCGAGAACGGCCGGTGTGAAGCTTTCCTCCCACCGGGCCGGCGAGCTCGGTGAGACGGCGCTCGATCGCCATATGGATGTCCTCGTCGTCCGGCTCGAAGCGGAGCGTGCCCTGCTCGAGCTCGCGCTCGACGGCATCGAGGCCCTCGAGCAATCGCTCGAGCTCGCCGTCGTCGAGCACGCCGGCCGAGCGCAGCGCCCGCGTGTGCGCGCGCGATCCCGCGATGTCGTGCGGGGCGAGGCGGCGGTCGAACTCCAGCGACGAGTTCAGCCGCTGGAACAGCGGATCGGGAGGGTCTCGAAACCTGCCCATTGTCGACGCCAGTGTAGGTACGACATCAGCGACCACCGCTCGATGTGCTTGCGCATCGGCCGATTTATGCTGGGTCGATGAGGCTTCTGGTCACCGGCGCGACCGGAAAGATCGGCAACGCGGTGGCGCGCCGCCTGGTCGAGCGCGGCGACCAGGTGGTCGCGCTCGTTCGCGACGTCAACAAGGCGCGCGATCTGCTTCCCCGGGAGGTCGAGCTCGCGCACGGCGACGTGACCGATCCCCGCTCCGTTCGCGAGGCTGCCGCTGGCGCCGAGGGCGTGTTCAACTGCATGGGTCTGTTCGAGCAGTGGCTCCCCGATCCAACGGCCTTCCAGGAGGTGAACGCGATCGGCGCCGGGAACGTGATCGCCGCCGCCCGCCAGGCAGGGGCGCCGCGCGCCGTCCACACCTCGACGATCGACGTGTTCGACGCCGAGCGCGGCGGCACCGTTCGCGAGGACCGCCTCGCGGACCACCCGAAGAGCACACCGTACGAGCGCTCCAAGCAGCGCGCCGAGGAGCTCGTCCTCGGCGAGTCTCGCCACGGAATCGAGGTCGTGATCGTCAACCCCTCGACCGTCTACGGACCCGGCCCGTGGGCGGCAGCGGGGCTCGATCGGGTGCTCGCAGAGGCGATCCGGGGCCGGCTTCCCGCCGTCACGCCGGGCGGCATGTCACTCGCGCTCGCCAGCGACGTCGCGGCCGCTCACGTCGCGGCGTTCGAGCGCGGCCGGCCGGGCGAGCGCTACATCCTGGCCGACGGGTTCGCGACCATTCGCGAGCTCTGCGGCGCGGCGGTCGAGGCGGCGGGTCGGGGTCGGGTGCCGCGCACCCTGCCCGTGCCGTTAGCGAGGGTGCTCGCGGTCGCGGGCGAGGGGGTGTCTAGAGTGATCCGGCGCCCGCCGCTGATCGGACGCGGCCAGCTCACGTTCGTGCTGTGGGAGGCCCGCGCGGACTCGTCCAGGGCTCAGACGGAGCTCGACTTCCACCCGACGCCCTGGAACGAGGGGATTCCCCTGCTGGTCCGCTGGATGCAGGAGACCGGGCGCGTCTAGCCCGCTGGGCGGCCGAGCGCCGCCCCCAGTGACCCCACCACGCGCTCGACCTGGTTCTCCGTCATCGAGGTGAAGAAGGGGAGGCCGAGGGCCCGTTGGGCAAATCGCTCCGCGACCGGGAACTGTCCCCGGCGGAACCCGAACCGCTCGCGGTAGAACGGCATCAGGTGGATGCAGGGCAGGTACGGCTTCGCGGCGACGCCGCTGTCGGCGAGCTCGGTGATCACGGCGTCGCGATCGGTTCCTTCCGGAAGCTGCACGACGTACACGAACCAGCTCCGGCGCTCGGCGCCGCGGTCCTCGCACGGGAGGATCACATCCTCGATCGGGCCGAGGCGGTCGCGGTACATCGCGGCCACCCGGTCCCGGCGCGAGAGGATCTCGTCAGCGCGTTCGAGCTGCGCGACCCCGATCGCGGCCGCGAGGTCGGTCATCCGGTAGTTGAACCCGAGCCGGTCGTGCTCGATCCGCCCCATGTCGGGCGCGCGGCCCTGATTGCGCTCGCTGCGCGCCCGCCGCGCGACGTCGGCGTCGGACGGGACCAGAAAGCCGCCCTCTCCGGTCGTGAGCTGCTTGTTGGCGTAGAACGCGAACGCGCACGGATGAGGCCGCGCCCCCACTCGGACGCCGTCGGAATCGACTGCGCCGAGTGCCTGGCAGCCGTCCTCGAGCAACCCGAGGCCGCGCTCAAGCGCGAGTGCCGTCAACGCGGCGAGGTTGGCCGGATAGCCGAAGAGGTCGACCGGGAGCACTCCCGAGGTCCGGTCCGACAGCGCCGCGCGGGCGGCGTCGGGATCGAGATTGAGCGTCTCGGGATCGATGTCGCAGAAGATCGGGGTCGCGCCCTCGTACAGCAGACAGTTCGCCGACGCGACGAAGCTGAGGGGCGAGGTGACGACCTCGTCCCCGGGACCCCACCCAACCGCACGCACTCCAAGGTGAAGCGCCGCGGTCCCGCTCGACACGGCCACGGCGTCCTCTACCCCGAGCCAGGCGGCGAGCTCGCGCTCGAAGCGGTCAAGCATCGGTCCGAGCGACAGGGAGCGGGAGCGCAGCACCGCGAGCACCAGCTCCTCCTCGCGCGACCCGATCTCGGGTCGCGCGAGCGGGATCTGATCACTCACGGGCGTTGGCGGAGGCGTCAACCGCTGTCGCTCGCGGTTGGAACGCGTACTCGAGCGAATCGACCAGCGCCTCCCACGACGCCTCGATGATGTTCTCGGACACCCCGATGGATCCCCACTCGTCGTTCCCGTCCGAGGAATCGAGCAGCACGCGAGTCACCGCTCCGGTCCCGTGGCGCTCGTCGAGGATCCGCACCTTGTAGTTCGTCAGCTCGATGTCGGCGAGATGCGGATGAAGCTCGGTGATCGCGTCGCGCAACGCGCGGTCGAGCGCATTCACCGGCCCGTTGCCCTCGGCGGTGCGCAGGAAGCGCTGCCCATCGACCCAAATCTTTACCGTCGCCTCTGTCTCGACACCCCCGCCCTCGCGCTTCTCGGTCACGACCCGGAAGCTCTCGAGGCGGAACAGCGGCTCGTACTCGCCCGCCTCGCGGCGCAGCAGCAGCTCGAACGACGCGTCGGCCGCCTCGTACTGATACCCGCGATGCTCGCGCTCCTTCACGCTCTCGACCGCGCGCGTAGCTTTGGCCTCGTCGAGCCGGATGCCGGCGCGCTCCGCGTGGCTCAGCACAGAGCCCCTGCCCGCGAGCTCCGAGATCAGCACCTCGCGGCTGTTCCCGATCAGGGTCGGATCGAGATGCTCGAACGTGCGGGCGTCCGATTGCACCCCGGCCGCGTGCATGCCCGCCTTGTGCGCGAATGCGTTGCGGCCCACGTACGGCTGGTCCGGATCCGGCGCCACGTTGCAGATCTCGTCGATCAGGTGCGCGGTCTCGGTCAGCCGGGCGAGCCGCTCCGCCGGGACGCACTCGATCCCCAGTTTGAGCTGCAGGGCGGGGAGGATCGAGAACAGGTTCGCGTTGCCGCACCGCTCTCCGTATCCGTTCACGGTTCCCTGCACCAGTGCCGCTCCCACCTCCACCGCGGCGAGCGAATTCGCGACCGCGCACTCCGCGTCGTTGTGCGTGTGGATGCCGACCGCGGCGCGATCGCCCAGAGCGTTGACGACACTCGCCGTCGCCTCCCCGACCTCTTGGGGAAGGCTGGCGCCGTTCGTGTCGCAAAGGGTCACGTTCTCGGCCCCGGCGTCGACGGCGGCGCTCAAGCACTCGAGCGCGTACGCGGGATCCTCGCGCCACGCGTCGAAGAAGTGCTCGGCGTCGTACACGACCCGCTTGCCCCCGGCGGCCAGAAAGGCGATCGAATCGCCGATCATCGCCAGGTTCTCGTCCCGCGAGACGCGGGTCACCTTCTCGAGGTGGAGCGCCCACGTCTTTCCGACCAGGGTGCAGATCGGCGCGAAGCACGAAGCGAGCACGTGCAGGCCGGGATCGTCCGCGGCGCTCACGCCCTTGCGGCGGGTCATCCCGAACGCGCAGATCTGCGCCTGCTCGAGCTCCTCAGCCGCGAGGGTCTCGAACAGCTCGGCCTCCTTGGGGTTCGAGGCGGGAAACCCGGCCTCGATCAGGTGCACCCCGAGCCGGTCGAGGGCGCGCACGACCCGCAGCTTCTCGGCCGCCGACAGCGACATACCCTGACCGCCCATGCCGTCGCGCAAGGTGGTGTCATAGAGGTAGACCTTTCTCACAAGAGTCCTTTCACGTCCTTCACCGGGACCGGTCGGCGGACCCGAGGCCCGCCGTGCGCCCGAAGCGCGGGCGCCGCGTGTGGTTCCGCGACCGCTCTAGGCGGCTGCGGACCCGGTAATTCGCCCGATTGCGGTGAGGACGACGTGACCCATCACGAGGTGACTTTACTCGGTCGATCGACGCTCGGCTGCTCGACGATGTCGAGCCACTCGAGGTACTCCTCGGCGCGCCCGTAGAGGGCGTCGTCGAACTTCGACTGGATGTGACGCGTGATCTCGCCGGGATCCCCGATCGGGTGATCGTCGATCTCGCGCACGGGGACGAGCTCTGCGGCGGTCCCGGTGAGGAACACCTCGTCGGCCAGGTAAAGCTCGGCTCGCGCTATCTCCCTCTCCTCGATCGGGTAACCGAGGTCGCGGGCGATCTGTATCACCGAGCGCCGGCTGATCCCGTCGAGGATCGCCGAGGTGTGACCGGGCGTGCTGATCAGCCCGTCGCGGACCACGAAGATGTTCTCCCCCGAGCCCTCAGACACGCAACCCGACTCGTCGAGCAGGATCGCTTCTTCGTAGCCCGCCCTCACCGACTCCTCCTTGGCTAGCACCGAGTTCAAGTACTGCCCCGACGCCTTCGCGTGCGGTATCAGGCTCGCGGCAGAAAGCGCTCGCCACGACGACACCTTGGCGCGAATCCCGTTCCGCTTGCCCGCCTCGCCGAGGTATGCGCCCCACGGCCACACCGCGATCATCACGTCGATCGGGGCGCTCGACGCGTACAAGCCCATCTCGCCGTAACCGCGCCACGCGAGCGGGCGGATATAGCAGCTGCGGAGGTCGTTGCGGCGGATCAGCTCGTGCGTGGCCTCGCGAATCTCGTCGGACGAGTACGGCAGCTCGAGGTAGTAGAGCTCCGCTGACTTCTCAAGCCGCTCGAGGTGTTCGCGGTGGCGGAAGATCGCCGTCCCGCGCTCCGTCTCGTAGGCGCGGATCCCCTCGAACACCCCGGTCCCGTAGTGGAGGCCGTGGCTGAGCACGTGGAGCTTGGCATCGTCCCAGGCGACGAACTCGCCGTTCTTCCAGATCAACTCTGCCTTCTCCACAGCGTCCTCCAGGATCCGGTGACGTTGGCGATCAAGTATGCCAGCGAACCCGCAAGACTCGTCAAAGCGCCAAGTTCGCAAGCGAACTTGGCGGTCGGCATCAGGACATCAGCTCGTCGAGCACGGCGTCGGTCATCTCCCGCGTCCCGACCTCGACCTCCGCGGGTATGTCGGACATCGGCGGCTGCTCGGACTCGACCCACGACAGGTCGGGAGTCCGGAGCCCGCGCTCGAGCACCGCCTCGACCGCCGCCTCCACCCTCGTGGCGTCGTGCTCTCGATCGAGCCCGTAGCGCAGCATCAGCGCAACCGAGAGGAACATCGCGAGCGGGTTCGCGGTCCCCGTACCCGCGATGTCCGGCGCGGAGCCGTGAACCGGCTCGAACAACCCGGGGCCCTCCTCGCCGAGGCTTGCCGACGGGAGCATTCCGAGCGAGCCGGTCAGCATCGCTGCCTCGTCACTCAGGATGTCTCCGAACATGTTCTCGGTCAGGATCACGTCGAAACGCGACGGCTCGGACACGAGCAGCATCGCGGCGTTGTCGACCAGCACGTGCTCGAGCTCGACGTCGGCGAACTCAGCGGAAACGCGAGTGACGGTCTCCCGCCACAGGCGCGAGGTCTCGAGCACGTTCGCCTTGTCGACCGACGTGACCTTGGGCCCCCTCGTCGCCATGTGGGTCCTCGACCGCGCCGAGTCGAACGCGGTCCGCGCGATCCGCTCGATCTCGGCCACCGTGTATACGCACGTGTCATGCGCCTCGCCGTCGGAGCGGCCGCGATCCCCGAAGTAGATCCCGCCGGTCAACTCGCGCACCACCAGCAGGTCGGTGCCGGTGATCCGCTCCGGCCGAAGCGGGCTGGCCTCGGCGAGCGCCTCGCTCGGCCGGACGGGGCGCAGGTTCGCGTACAACCCGAGCCCCTTGCGCAGGCCCAGCAGGCCCTTCTCGGGACGGGGCGCGTTGGGGTCGGTGGTGTCCCACTTCGGACCGCCGACGGCGCCGAGAAGCACGGCGTCGGCAGCGCGACACGCGTCGAGCACCGTGTCCGTGAGCGCCGTGCCGTGCTCGTCGATCGAAGCGCCGCCCACCGCGTGCTCGGCGACGTCGAACTCGCCGAGCGCGTCGAGCAGCCGCCGTGCCGCACCGACGATCTCGGGGCCGATGCCGTCGCCTGGAAGGGCGACGATGCGCGGGCGTCGGTCGGCCGCGGTCACTCGGCGGGGCCTCCCCCACTGAACCTCGAGCGGGTAGGCATCACCGTATTGCTCACCCGTCTCCATCTTGGCGAAGTGGCCGGCGAGCCGTGAGGTTCATGTGCAGGAAGTGGGCCGTCGAAGGGTCGAGGTTGGCCCGCGACAGGGCGATCATCGCCTCGGAGACGTCCACGCCGATCACGCGACCGCGAGGGAGGCGCTCGGCCAACAGCCTGGTCACGCGTCCCGTGCCGCACCCGGCGTCGATCGCCGTCTCGTCGCCGCGCAGCGAGACCCCGGCGAGGAACTCGCGCCCCGACTCGAGCTGCATGTCTGAGATCCGGTCGTACGCCCCGGCATCCCAGTCGATGGCAATCATCGCGAGCGCCGCGCGCTGACGTTCAGTCGCACGTACTCGCGAACGGACGGGTCGTCCATCGCGTCCACCACGGCGGCAACGAAGCGGTCCTGCAGCGACGCCGGGAGGTGGCCGATGTAGTCACCGACCCCGCACGCCCGGAGGTCGCGGCCCTCGTCGAACGACTCCGTTACGCGCTCGGTCCAGCATCGAACCTCGACGAACCCCGCCCGGTCGAGCGCCGCGGCCGTCTCCTCCGGCGACCGGAATCGCCACGGGAGCGGAGCGCCGTCGAGGTACTCGGCGAAGGGCGGGGTCGCACTCGCTTCGCGGACCGCGGCCTCGAGCGCGGCAACGTTGCCCTGCCCACCGAACTGGACCTCGAGCTTCCCGCCGGGGCGCAGCGTGGAGTGGAGGCGCTGGAACAACCGATTGTGATCGTGGATCCAATGGAACGTCGCGTTGGAAAACACGACGTCGACAGGCGTGGCGAGCTCGAGGTCGAGCAGATCGCCGACTATCAGCTCGACCTCGGGCGGAAGCCGCTTGCGCGCCTCGTCGATCATCGACCGCGACGCGTCAACGCCGATCACGCGGCCGCGCGGCACCCGCTCCGCAATCAGCGCGGTCACCTTGCCGGTGCCGCAGCCGGCGTCGAGAACGTCCTCGTCGCCGGTCAGCTCGATCCGATCGAGGACCTTGATCCCCCACCCGAGCTGCATGTCCGAGATCGCGTCATACAGCCCCGCGTCCCAGCCGTGGGCGTCGATCCCCGACGCACCGCTCACATCATCACCTCGTTCGCGCTCGGCCCAACATCGAGCTTTCCCACCTACCCGCACCCTTGCAGCGCCTCGCGCTCACAGCGAAGTCGTCACGGGTCCGCGATCCGCCGCTCCGGCGCGCTCGAACGCGTCGATCTCGTCGCCTCGCTGGAGCGTTATCCCGATGTCGTCGAGGCCGTGAAGGAGACGGTGCTTGATCTCCTCGTCGATCTCAAACCGGACCACCCCGCCCGCGAAGTTGACGGTCTGGTCGTCGACGTCCACGCGCGCCTCGCCGGCGTGGGCGATCGCGCGACATGCCTCCTCGTCGAGGATCACCGGTACCAGCCCGTTCTTGGTGCAGTTGACGTAGAAGATGTCGGCGAACGCAGGTGCGATCACGGCCTCGAACCCGTAGTCGCGCAGCGCCCACACCGCATGCTCGCGGGACGACCCCGAGCCGAAGTTGCGGCCGGCGAGGAGGATCGGATTGGGCTCGAGCTCGATCTGCCCGGAGCGGATCCAGTCGTGGAAGAGAAAATCGCCGAACCCGCTGCGCTCGATCCGCTTCAGGAACTGCTTCGGGATGATCTGATCGGTATCGACGTCGGCGCGATCGAGCACCGAGACCTTGCCCTCGATCACTTCTACGGGATCCATCGGTCCACCCCAAACTTGGCCATCAGGCCCACTCGCGGATGTCGACGAAATGACCCTCGAGCGCCGCGGCCGCGGCCATCCTCGGGCTGACGAGGTGCGTGCGACCGCCCTTACCCTGACGGCCCTCGAAGTTGCGGTTCGAGGTCGACGCACAGCGCTCCCCCTCCGCGAGGATGTCTGGGTTCATGCCGAGGCACATTGAGCATCCCGCCGCGCGCCACTCGAAGCCGGCGGCCCGAAACACCTCGTCGAGCCCCTCGGACTCGGCCTCGGCCTTGACCTTCGCCGATCCCGGGACGACCATCGCGCGGACGGAGTCCGCTACCCGTCGGCCGTCGATCATGCTCGCCGCCTCGCGTAGGTCCCCTATCCGCGAGTTCGTGCACGAGCCGATGAAGACGCGATCGAGAGGGATCTCCCGCATCGGGGTCCCGGGCTCGAGCGCCATGTAGGCCAGCGCGCGCTCCGCCGCCTCGCGATCGGCGGGGGCGTCGAGGCCCGCCGGATCGGGCACCGCGCCGGTGACCTGAACGACCATCCCCGGGGTTGTGCCCCAGGTCACCATCGGCGAGATAGCTCCGGCATCGATTTCAACCTGCTGGTCGAAGCTCGCCCCCTCGTCTGTGGGGAGCCCGCGCCACCGCTCCACCGCGGCGTCGAACTCGTCGGGAGCGGCCGGCCTCGCCCGCACCCACTCGAACGTCGCATCGTCGGGAGCGATCATCCCGGCCCGTCCGCCGCCCTCGATCGTCATGTTGCAGATCGTCATCCGACCCTCCATCGACAGGGCGGAGATCAGCGGCCCGGCGTACTCGACGGCGTGGCCCGCCATCCCGCCCGTGCCCAACTTGCCGATCGTCGCCAGGATCAGGTCCTTTGGCGTAACGCTTGCGCCGAGCTCACCCGCGTAGCTGATCCGCATCGTCTTGGGTCGACGCTGGATCAGGCACTGGGTGGCCAGCACGTGCTCGACCTCGGACGTCCCGATAGGCAATGCCAGCGCGCCGAACGCGCCGTGGGTCGAGGTGTGGCTATCGCCGCACACCACGGTTAGGCCAGGTTGAGTGAGCCCGAGCTCGGGGCCGATCACGTGCACGATTCCCTGGCGGTGGGAGCCAAGCGAGTAGATCGGGACGCCGAACTCCTCGCAGTTGCGCTCGAGCGTCTCGACCTGGACCCGTGAAAGCTCGTCGCGGATCAGCCGCGCGGCGGGTGTGCCGTCGGTCGGCACGTTGTGGTCGGCGGTGGCGATCGTCTTGTCCGGGCGACGCACCGAGCGCCCCTCGAGCCGCAGTCCCTCGAACGCCTGCGGCGAGGTCACCTCGTGCACGAGGTGGAGGTCGATGTAGATCAGGCCGTCGGCGACCGCATGCGCGTCCCAGATCTTGTCGAAGAGGGTCTTCGGCACGGCTAGCTCCTTCTCAACCCGGCCGCGACGACGGCGAGGAACTCGGCGGGCGCTTTGCCGCGGTTCTCGAAGTGGTGCGGCAAGTCGGCGTCGTAGGTGACGCTGTCGCCCTCGTGCAGCTCATGCCGCTGACCGTCGATGAAGAGCTCGGCGGTCCCCTGCACCACCACCGCGGTCTCCCGGCTGCCGGGCTCGTGGATCGGCGGGTCGTCCGGCGCACCGGTCGCGGCCCCCGGCGCCAGGGTGTGCACCGAGACGTCAGCGCGCTGGCCGGGAAGCGGCGGAGTGAGCTCCTCGAGCTTGTGACCGCGCCTGCGGCGGGTGCGCCCCTT
>Ga0081538_10002912_pt1 | contig 16314 bp, 14 predicted proteins | sample TabmetS5T2R1_FD_71022 | JGI IMG/M metagenome (GOLD analysis project Ga0081538, IMG submission 71022) | Tabebuia heterophylla rhizosphere microbial communities from the University of Puerto Rico - S5T2R1 | ecosystem: Host-associated > Plants > Roots > Rhizosphere ... | reverse complement strand
ACCAGCTCGCAGAAGCCCTGGCCGCGGCGCTCGCCGGGAAGGGTCCGGCGGTCGTCCACGTGCCGGCCGAGCTGGAGATGTGGTCCTAGTGCCTCACCCGGCAATGCCCACTGGACTTTTGGCGGCTGCAAAGCTCCGCCAGGCCGCGTCCTCAGTCGCCCACGTACTTGTCAGTACGCGGGCTCCCTGCGTCCTTCCCTGCCGGGCTTTTCGCGTGCCAAAAGCCCAGCAGCATCACCGGGCGAGGCACTTATGACCGACTGGAGCCAGATCGTGCGCCCCTCGCTCGACGGTCTCGAGCCCTACCGGCCGGGCGCAAGCCTGGAGGAACTGAAGGAAGCCTACGGGCTCGACGAGATCGTGAAGCTGAACTGGAACGAGGGCCTCGAAGGTCCGTTTCCGGGCGTGGAGGAGGCTGTCGCCGCAGAGGTCGAGCGCGCCTGGATCTATCCGGCTGACGCGTACTCGGACCTGCGCGGGCGCGTGGCCGGCTGGATCGGAACGACGCCGGACCGGATCGTCCCCAGCCACGGGATTCAGGCGCTGATTGCAACGGTCGTGCACGGCTTTCTCGACCCGGGCGACGCAGTAGTCCTGACGACGCCGACCTACGGGCTCTATGCGACCACCTCGGCGGCAGCCGGCGCCCGGGTCGTCAGCGTGCCGAGCCGCGATCTCCGCCACGACGTCGACGCCCTCGCGGCGGCGGCGCGCGAGAACTACGCACGCCTCCTTTGGCTCTGCGATCCCAACAACCCCACGGGGGCGATCGTGACGGCGGAGGAGTGGGAGCGCCTGCTAGCAGGCATCCCCGAGCGCTGTGCGGTCGTCGTCGACGAGGCCTATGTCGAATACGCAAATCCGGACGTGCGGCTCGACCGGGTACGCGACGTCGAGGCCGGACGCCCTGTCGTTGTCATGAGGACGTTCTCGAAGATCTTCGGGCTCGCCGGACTGCGCCTCGGGTACGCGGTGGTTGACGCACCGCTGGCCGCGCTTCTCGACGTTGTGCTGGAGCCCTTCAACGTCAATCGCGCTGCGCTTGCTGCCGGCCGGGCCAGCTTGCTGCATCCGGAGCTCGTGGAGACGCGTCGGCTGGCGAACGAAGCCGCCCGGGAGCGGCTAGCCGAAGGCCTTCGCCGCGCCGGCGTCCAGTCGTGCCCGTCCCAGGCGAACTTCCTGCTGGTAGACGTCGGTGTCGACGACGTCGCCCTCACGGAGAGTCTGGCCCGGCGAGGGTTCCTCGTTCGCGCAGGAAGCGAGTTCGGCCTCGCCGGCTGGGTCAGGATCACAACGGCGCCCCTGCCGCTCATGGAGCGTGTGGGCGGCGAGCTCGTAGCAGCTCGGCTCGAGCTGCTGGAGTCGTCCTCAGCGGCTCTCGAGGCCTGACAAGCTCGAGTCTTCCGCAGGCTCCTCCGCCTCGCTCGCGCCTTCGGCTGGTACGACCCGCAGCGCATCCGCCGGGAAGTGGAGCGTCACGGGTGTCCCTTGCTCGTACGGAAGCTCCGCCCCGGTGTTCGTCACGAGCGCCTGGAGAGTCTCGCCGGTGGCAACACGGACGAGAACCTGCACTGCCGAGCCCACGTAGACGACGCGCTCGACCATTCCCGGGAGCCGGTTTGGCCCTGAATCGGCTTCGTGCGGCTCGAGCTCGACCCGCTCGGGCCGGATCACGACCTTCGCTGCCCCGGTCACGTCGCTTGGGCCGCCGCCCGCGTCGAGCTCGAACCGTCCGATCTCCACCCGGCAGCGCCCGTCGACCGAGCCCCGGCCGGTGGCGTCCATGAGGTTGGAGACACCCAGGAAGTCGGCGACAAAGAGCGTCTCCGGAGTCTCGTAGACGTCTTGCGGAGCGCCGATCTGCTCGATCCGCCCGCCGTTCATGACCGCGAGCCGATCCGACATCGTGAGCGCCTCCTCCTGGTCGTGCGTGACGTAGAGAAACGTGATCCCGACCTCCTGCTGCAGCGTCTTCAGCTCGATCTGGAGCGTCTTGCGCAGCTTCGCGTCGAGCGCTCCCAACGGCTCGTCCAGCAGGAGCACCGCCGGGTTCAGGACGAGAGCGCGCGCGAGCGCGACCCGCTGCTGCTGGCCGCCGGAGAGCTGTGACGACTTCCGGCGCTCGAAACCGCTCAGCTGGACGAGCTCGAGCGCCTCTCCCACCCGCCGCCTCAGCTCGTCCTTCGGTCGCTTGGCACGGCGAAGCCCGAAGGCGACGTTGTCGAACACGTTCAGGTGCGGGAAGAGGGCGTAGTTCTGGAAGACCGTGTTGACGTTCCGCTTGTGGGGCGGGGTGTACGCGACATCGACCCCGTCGAGCAGGATGCGGCCTTCGGTGGGCTGCTCGAACCCGGCGATCATGCGCAGCGTGGTCGTCTTGCCGCAGCCGGACGGCCCGAGCAGCGAGAAGAACTCGGCGCCGGCGATGTTGAGGTCGATGCTGTCCACCGCCACCAGGTCGCCGAACCGCTTGCTCAGCTCGATCAGCAGGATCTCTCCACGTGTCATGTCGTCCTCGAAGCTACCTCATCTGCATCGCCGCCCCGGCCTCATCGGCAACTTTCGTCCCGGCGCGCCGCTCACCGCGGGTGAACGCGCGCCAGACGAGGAAGCCGGCCGTGACCGAGACGAGTGTGAGGACCATCATGATCGTCGCGATGGCATTCGTCGACGGGAGCGGTGCCGCCCGGGTGGCGGCATAGATCTGAATGGGGACGGTGTCGGTCTCACCACCCTTCGAGAGCCACTGGCTGATGACGAAGTCGTCGAGCGAGATGGCGAAGACGACCGCGGCCGAGGCGATGATCGCCGGCATCAAGAGCGGCAGGAGGACGCGGTAAAGCGCGACCGCGGGGGAAGCGCCAAGATCGGCGGCCGCCTCCTCGTACTGTCTCCCGATCGAGAAGAGGCGACCCCGGACGATGACGACGACGTAGGAGATGGAGAAGGTCACGTGGCCGAGGATCTGGGCGGTGGTGCCGGTGCCGACGAACGTGAAGACGCGGGTGAAGAGAAGGAGGAGGGAGACGCCCATGACGATCTCCGGCGTCACGAGCGGGAAGAGCATGAGAAAGTTCGAGGGCCTCGACCCCCAGCCGGTCCAGCGCGCCAGGCCGATAGCGAGCAGGACGCCGATCGGCGTCGCGATGAGCACGTCGGCCGTCGCGAGCTTGAGACTCTGGACCAGGGCGTTCCGCAGGGCCGGGTCGTGCCAGACGGAGTCGACGGGGTCTCCCCAGTACCAGCGTGTCGAGAAGCCCTCCCACACGGTCCGCGAGCGCGAGTCGTTGAAGGAGAACTGCACCGCGATCAGGACGGGCACGAGCGCCCAGATCATGTAGGCCCAGGTGAAGACGACGAGGAAGCGGGGCCGTCCCCACGGGTTCGTCAGCCAACCGCGGAAGCGGCTCCATGCCGAGAGACGGGGCGGCGCCTGTACCTCGGCGGCCGTGCTCATGCCGTCCGCGCCTCCCGTGAAGCCTTGTGGATCGTCCACAGGTAGTACGCCATGAGGACGGTGAGGAACACCGCGAGAACGACGGTGATGGCGGCGCCGATCGGCGGCTGCCCACCGACGTGGAAGTAGAAGTCGATCTGGTTTCCGATCATCGAGGTCTGGGGCGCGCCCGAGACGATGTCGGGCGTGTAGTAGTCGCCGAACATCGGCAGGGCGATGAGGACGGCGCCGCCGAGGATCCCGGCCTTCGACAGGGGCAGAGTCACGTTCAGGAAGGTGCTGAAGCGGCCCGCGCCGAGATCACGCGCCGCCTCGAGGTGGCTCCGGTCGATGCGGTCGAGCGCGGCGAAGAGGGGCAGGATCATGAACGGGATGTAGCCGTAGACCAGGGCGAGGATCACGGTCGAGGCCCGTCCCCCGAGCCAGTCGCGCGGCTCCGCGAGCACATGGGTGAACGTGAGGAACCGGTTGACGAAGCCGTCCGCGGCGAGGAGGTTGACCCAGGCGAGCATCCGCATCAGGTAGTTGATCCAGAGAGGAGCGATCAGGAGGATCAGGAGCAGGCTCTTCGTCCGGCCGGCGTGGCGGGCGATGTAGTAGGCAACGGGGTAGCCGATCAGGAGCGAGAGGACGAGCGCGATGCCCACGTAGACGATGGTGCGGACGGCGGCCCCGAAGAACCGGCCGCCGGGCGTGAGCTGCTCGAGAACCTCCAGCATCCAGCCGACGTTCCACTCGAGCGGGTTCCAAAGCGGGACAGCCTGGCCGAGAATCGGATCGACGGTGCCGAACGCGACGGCGACGACCGCGTAGAACGGAACGAGGAAGAGGACGATCAGCCAGACGATGCCCGGGAGCGCAAACCCGGGCCAGAGCCAGCGGCGGTACACGGGGCGCTATCCCCCGGCCGTGAAGTCCGAATAGCCGTTCTGCCAGAGCTGCTGGCCCCGCGACGTGAGCGTCCCATACTGGAGCGAATCCGGCCCGAGGTCGTCGTTCGTGAGCACGCTGTTCGACAGGTGCTCCGGAACGACGCCGTCGGAGACGAGCGAAGCGGGGTCGATCTCGTTCAGCGGCGGCTGGTAGCCGTTGAAGTCGACGAAGTTCGAGTAGGCGACGCCGTTGTCGAGGATGTAGTTCAGCCAGAGATGCGAGAGGACGGGCTTCTCCGTCGTCGCGCAGATCGACCAGCAGTCGTTCTGGACGGGAACCTTGCCCTTCTCCGCCTTCCAGAAGCCGAGCGCGGTCGCAGGCGTGCCCTTCGGCAGGTAGTAGATGTAGGCCGCGATCATGTCGCCCGACCATGCCTGGTGAAGCCAGCTTCTGCCTTCCGGGACCGTCTGGTACTGGAGGTCGTCGACCTTGATGTTGCAGATGCCGTAGAGCTCCTTCAGGTCGGCGACGGCCTGGTCGATGAGCTGGGGATCTTCGGTGTTGATGTCCAGGATGCCCTTGCGCAGGAGCGCCGTGCCGATCGTCTCGCGCTCCTCGCTCAAGAGGCCGACCTTGCCCTCGTAGGCGCCCGACTCCCAGAAGATGTCCCAGGGCTGGGCCATCGCGGCGATGTCCTCTGAGACCTTGTCCGTCCGCCAGGCGATCCCCGTCGCATAGATCGTGTACGGCACCGTGTAGTGCGAGTCGACGTCGTAGAACGGGCTGACGAGGTCCGGCCAGACGTTCTTCTGCAGGTTAGGGATGTAGTCGAGGTTGAGCGGCTTGATCAGCTTGCCGGCGACCGCACGCGAGAGGTTGTCCGGCGTCATCTCCATCACGTCGGGCTTGACGGCGCCGGAGGCGAGGCGCTGGATGCCGGAGGAGATGTTGTCGAACGGCGTGTACTGCGGCTCGACCCCGTACTTCTCGCAGAACTCGTTCAGGTGCTTCTTGTAGAGGTACGCGGGATAGTTGAAGACGGTGAAGGTCCCGCCCGTCTCGGGCTCGAGCCCGGACTCGATGGGGTCCTCCCAGAGCGGCATGGTGACCCGCTTGTCCGGTCTCGCGAGCGGCAAGCCGCCGGGCCCGAGCAGCTCCCCGCTCGCGCCTGTGGTCGCTTCTGGGGTCGTTTCGGAGCTGCAAGCCGCCAGCAGGCCGCCTGATCCTGAGAGAACGGTGGCCGCCGCAGCAGAGCGGAGAAGGAAGTCTCGCCGATTGAGCCTGCCGTACCGTTCCTTTGGATGACGCGTCATCGTCAATCTCCTTCCACCCGACGCAGACCGGGCGCTTGTCGCAAGAGGGGCAGGGTCTCAGACGTGGCGCATGTCTTCAAGTTAGTGCGCTTCTCCCCAACCCAGGCGTAGTGTTCGGGCGTGACGGGCTCTGACTCGATCCGCCGTACCGTCGAGCGCGGGCTCGCGGACGCGATTGCCTTCCTGCAGGAGCTCGTCCGGATCCCCAGCCTCCTCGAGAACGAGGAGCCGGCACAGCAACTCGTCGAGAAGCGCCTGACAGACCTCGGCTTCGACGTACACTCGATCGAACCAAACGCGGAGCGCCTCGCGCAGCACCCCGACAGCGGCATTCCGCTCGTCTCCTACGAGGGCCGCCGCTGTCTCGTAGGGACGCTCGCGGGCGGACCCGGGCGCTCGCTGCTTCTCAACGGCCATGTCGACGTCGTCAGCGAGGCGCCGGTCGAGCGTTGGACGAGGCCGCCGTTCGGAGCGGAGATCGATGGTGGGCGGCTGTACGGACGAGGCGCCTGCGACATGAAGGGCGGGATTGCGGCGATGCTGCTGGGCGTCGAGGCCGCCTTGGCCGCCGGACCCCTGCCCGGCTCGATCGTCTACCAGAGCGTCATCGAGGAGGAATGCGGCGGAAACGGCGCCCTCGCCGCGTGCCTCGACGGACCGACGGCGGACGGCGTCGTGATCGCGGAGCCCACGAACGGCGGCTTCGACGTCGTGGCCGTCGGCGTCATCTGGGCCCGGATCACGGTGGAGGCGAACGCGCGGCACGCCTCTCACACCGACGAGGGCGAGCATCCGGTCGAGACCATCCTTGCCGTGGTCGAGGCGTTGCGGGCCCTCGAGACAGAGTTGAACGCCGACCGGGAGCCGGAGTTCGCCGGCCTCGAGCGACCCTACCTCTTCAACCCGGGCTCCCTCCATGCGGGCGATTGGCCGTCGACGACACCCGGCAAGGCCGAGCTCGACGTCCGCCTGGGGCTCCCGCTCCGGTTGGAGCCGGCGGAGGGCCAGACACGGTTGGCTCAAGCGGTCCGAAACGTCGCTCCGGCGGCCCGAGTCGAGTTCCGCGGCTTCCGGGCCCGAGGCTACGCCTTCGACGAGCGCTCGCCGCTCGTCTCGTTGCTCGCCGACTGCCACGAGGTGGTCCACGGGCGCCGGCCCGAGGCCGATCCTTCCCGGGCGACGACCGACCTGCGCTACTTCGCGCCGCCCCTCGGGCCCGGCCAGGCAGTCTGCTACGGGCCGACCGGTGACGGCTTGCACGGGGTCGACGAATGGGTCGACCTCGAGTCGATCGCGGACGTGGCCACGGTGCTGGCGCTCCTGCTCCGCCGCTGGGGCGAATCCCCTTAGAGTTACGCTCATGGCAACTGAGACGGCGGTCGTCGAGATCGAACGCGGGCGTATTCAAGAGCTGACCGAGCGCGAGGAGGCCCGGCTCGACGAGCGGACGTCGGTCTCACGCGACATGTACGAGCGTGCGCGGAAGACCCTCTCGGCAGGGGTCGCCTCCTCCTACCAGGTGCGCGACCCGTGGCCGATCTACCTCGAGCGCGGCGTGGGCGCGAAGGTTTGGGACGTCGACGGAAACGAGCTGCTCGACTTCCACAACGGCTTCGGCTCGATGGTGCAGGGCCATGCCAACCCCGCGATCGGCAAGGCGGTCATGGACCGCTACCCGCTTGGAACGCACTTCGCCGCGCCGACCGAGGACGGCGTCGTCGTCGCCGAGGAGCTCGCCCGCCGCTGGGGCCTGCCCAAGTGGCGGTACACGAACTCGGGCTCCGAGGCGACCATGGACGCGATCCGGATCGCGCGCGCCGCGACCGGCCGCGACACGATCGTGAAGATCTTCGGCTCCTACCACGGCCACCACGACTACGTGATGGTCTCCATCGGGGTCGAGTACGACAGGATCGGCGACCGGGACGACTACGCCTCGCTGCCGTACGGCGCGGGCATCCCGCAGGCGGCCGCCGACCTGACGATTCCGGTGCCGTTCAACGACGCGCCCGCGATGGAGCGGCGCATCGAGCGCCTGATCGAGGAGGGCCGCAAGCCGGCCTGCGTGATCATGGAGGCGGCGATGATGAACCTCGGGGTCGTGCTTCCCGAGCCCGGCTACCTCGAGGCCGTCCACGAGCTGACCCAGAAGCACGGGATCATCCTCATCTTCGACGAGGTCAAGACCGGCCTCTGCATCGCGGCGGGCGGGGCCACCGAGCGCTTCGGCGTCAAGCCCGACATGGTCACGCTCGCGAAAACCCTTGGCGGCGGCTTGCCCTCCGGCGCCATCGGCGGCACGGACGAGGTCTTCGAGGTCGTCGAGAACGGGTCCGTCTACCAGGTCGGCACCTACAACGGGAACCCGCTGGCGATGGCCGCAGCCCGCGCCAGCCTGCTCGAGGTGCTGACGCCCGGGGCGTACGAGCACCTCGACGCACTCAACGACCGCATCCTCACCGGCTGCCAGCGGGTAATCGACGACTATCGGCTCCCGGGCTACGCGGTCGGCGTCGGCGCCAAGGGCTGCGTCACCTTCTCGCCGACCAAGATCGTCGACTACGGGACCTACAAGGAGAACCAGGACGGCGAGCTCTGCGACCTCGCCTGGCTCTACAACATGAACCGCGGCGTCTTCATGACCCCCGGCCGCGAGGAGGAATGGACGCTCTCGGTTGTCCACTCCTTCGAGGACTGCGATGCCTTCGTCGCCGCCTTCGAGGAGATGGCTGCTGACCTCACGGCGTAGAATTCGGGGATGGAGACGACCGATCTCGGGGCTGCGCTCGCCGCCGGCGCGACGCTTCCCGCCGACTGGTACGCCGACCCGGCGATCCAGCGGCTCGAGGGTGACCGCATCTTCGCCCGCTCGTGGCAGTACGCCGGGCGGGCCGACCGCGTCGCGAGCCCCGGCGACTTCTTCACCTGCTTCGCGGGGCGGATCCCGATTGTGGTCGTGCGCGACCGCGAGGGCGTGCTGCGCGGCTTCGTCAACGTCTGCCGCCACCGTGGGCACCTGATCGCGCAGGGCGACGGCAACCGCAAGGCGCTCCAGTGCCCGTATCACGCGTGGACGTACGACCTCGACGGCACGCTCCGCAAGGCCCCGCGGTCAGAGCGGGAGCCCGACTTCGACAAGGAAGGCTTCTCGATGCTCCCGGTGGCCACCGAGGCCTGGGGGCCGCTCGTCTTCGTGAACCCGAACCCGGAGGCCGGGCCGCTGGCCGACGCGCTGGGCCCGCTCCCGAGTCTCGTCGCCGAGAGCGGGGTGGACCTCGACCGTCTCTGCTTTCGCGTCCGGAACCACTGGGAGATCGAGTGCGACTGGAAGATCGCAATCGAGAACTACCTCGAGTGCTACCACTGCGCCGTCGCGCACCCGGGCTTCTCCAAGGTGATCGACGTCGGCCCGGACGAGTACGAGCTGCGCGCGGAAGGCCTCGTCATGAGCCAGTTCGGCGAGGTGCGCGAGTCCGCCAACGGGAAGGTCGCCTACCTCGCGGACGCAGACGTGAGGCAGGCTCAGTACCACATGCTCTGGCCCAACTTCACGCTCAACATCGACCCGGGGCCCGGGAACATGTCCGTGGACGTGACGCGACCTGCGGGCACCGGCCGCTGCGCGGGCTCGACGGAGTACTTCTTCTACGAGGAGGTCTCCGACGAGACGGCGGAGGAGATGATGGCGTTCGCGAACCAGGTGGGGCTCGAGGACGCCTCCCTCGTCGCCTCCGTCCAGCTCGGCCTCTCCTCGGGGATGGTCCCGCACGGCCGCCTGCTGCCCTCGAGCGAGCACCTGATCCAGCACTTCCAGCGGCTCGTCCACGAGGCCCTTTCTGACTAACCCTCGTCACGCGGTCCTCTTCGAGCCGCTCGAGATCGGCCCGAAGACGCTCAAGAACCGCTTCTACCAGGTGCCCCACTGCACCGGCTTCGGCGTCCAAAAGCCGGGCGGGCAGGCGCGCTACCGGGCAACGAAGGCCGAGGGCGGCTGGGCGGCCGTCTGCACCGAGTACTGCGTCGTCAGCCCGGACTCGGACGAGACGCCCTTCATCTCGGCACGGCTCTGGGACGACGGCGACCTGCGCGCCCTGGCGCTCATGTGCGACGAGGTGCACGAGCACGACGCGCTCGCCGGCGTCGAGCTCCACCACTCGGGCGCGCACTGCCCGCGGCGCGAGTACCGCCTCCCGGCAATCGCGCCTTCGCAGCTCGCCAGCGACTACCTGCTCGTGACGCCGAAGGCGATGGAGCGCGACGACATCCGCCGCGTCCAGGCAGACTGGGCCGCGGCCGCGCGGCGCGCGCGCGAGGCCGGCTTCGACATCGTCTACGTGTACGGCGCCCACAGCTACCTGCCCATGCAGTTCCTCTCGCCCTTCTACAACCGACGGAGCGACGAGTACGGCGGCAGCTTCGAGAACCGTGCCCGCTTCTGGCTCGAGCTGCTCGAGCTGACGCGCGAGGCAGTCGAGGAAGAGTGCGCGGTGGCGACGCGCATCTCGGTCGCCGCGCTGAGCCCGTACGGTGTCGACCTGGACGAAGGGCTCGCTTTCGTCCGGGCAGCCGACCACCTCGTCGACCTCTGGGACGTGGCCATCGGCTCGGCGACCGAGTGGTCGAAGGACTCGGGCGCCTCGCGCTTCTTCGAGCAGGGCTGGCAGCTCGAGTGGACCGGTCGCGTGCGCGAGGCGACCGCGAAGCCGATCGTCGGCGTCGCGCGGCTGACCGACCCGGATCGGATGGCCGAGATCGTCCGGAGCGGCGCCTGGGACGTGATCGGCGCCGCCCGGCCGTCGATCGCCGACCCGTTCCTCCCCAGGAAGATCGAAGAGGGGCGGCTCGACGAGATCCGCGAGTGCATCGGCTGCAACATCTGCATCCCCAAGGCGGATCCCGGCGGGAACATCGGCTGCACGCAGAACGCGACCGCCGGCGAGGAGTTCAGGCGCGGCTGGCACCCGGAGCGCTTCGAGCCCGCCGAGAACCGCAACCGCGACGTGCTCGTCGTGGGCGCAGGGCCCGCCGGGATGGAGTGCGCGATCGTGCTCGGCAAGCGCGGCTTCCGTCGCGTGCACCTCGTCGAGGCAGGCGACGACATCGGCGGGATCACGCGCTGGGTCCCGCGGCTCCCGGGCCGCGGCGAGTGGGGTCGGATCTTGCATTGGCGCAAGATCCAGCTGGCCAAGCTTCGGAACGTCGAGGTACTCACCGGCCTCCGGCTCGACGCCGACGGCGTACGCGAGTACGGCGCCGAGCTCGTCGTTGTCGCCACGGGCGCCTTTTGGTCGCCCGTCGGCCTGAACCGCGAGACGCACGAGCCGATCGCAGGCGCCGACGCAGCGCTCCCGCACGTCCTCACCCCCGAGCAGATCATGGTCGAGGGGAAGCGGCCACCGGGCGAGCGCGTCGTCGTCTACGACGCGGACGGCTACTTCATGGGGCCGGATCTTGCCGAGAAGCTCGCGGTGGACGGATTCCGCGTCGAGCTCGTCACCTCGCTCGAGGACGTGGCGCCGTTCGCCGAGGAGACGCTCGAGCAGGTCTTCCTCAAGCGGCGGCTGCACGAGGTCGGCGTCCGCATGCACCGCGGCGTCACCATCACCCGCGTCGAGCGCGGCCGAGTCGCGGGCGCCGATGAATTCGACGAGCCGTTCGAGCTGGAGGCAGACGCCGTCGTCCTCGTCACGCAGCGCGTGTCCGACGACGCTCTCTACCACGAGCTGCGCGCGGACGAGGAGCGCCTGGCCGCCGAGGGCGTCGAGGCCGTCTACCGGATCGGCGACTGTGTCGCGCCGCAGCTGATCGCCGACGCGATCTTCGACGGCCACCGGCTGGCGCGGGAGATCGACGGCGAGAATCCGGCGGTGCCGCTTCCCTACCTCCGCGAGCGCCCGGTGACGGCCCTTGCTTGAGGTTCGTCGAGAGGGGCCGGTCTGCGTGCTCGCCTTCCAGCGCGAGGAGAAGCTGAACGCGATCTCGACCGAGGTCGAGCGGGCGCTCGTGGACGCGCTCGCCGGGCCCGAGGCGAAGGAGAGCCGCTGCGTCGTCTTCACGGGGGGCGAGCGCGCGTTCTCCGCCGGCGCCGACCTCCTCGAGGAGCGCGAGGAGAGCCCGGCCGGGATCGAGGCGTACTACCGCGACACCGGGGACGTCTACGAGCGGATCGCGGCGCTGCCGCAGCCGACGTTCAGCGCGATCTCGGGCTGGTGCCTCGGCGCCGGCTTCGAGCTCGCCCTCGCCACGGACTTCCGGGTCGCCGACGAGACGGCGGTCTTCGGCCTGCCGGAGGTGGAGCTCGGCATCGTCCCCAGCTCGGGCGGCACGTACCGCCTCGTTCGCACGCTCGGGCCGGCACGCGCGAAGGAGCTCATGCTCCTGCGCCCGCGGGTGGAGGCCGCGGACGCGTTTCGGCTCGGGCTCGTCACGGAGCTGACGCCGGCCGGCGAAGCGCTACCGCGGGCGCTAGAGCTCGCCGAGCAGGTCGCAGCCCTACCGCCGCTCGCCGCCTCGGCCGCGAAGCAGGCCGCGAACGCGATCGCCGAGTCCAGCCGCGAGGCGGGGATCCTCCTCGAGCGGCTGGCCTACGCCGCGCTCGCGCAGACCGAGGAAGCGAAGGCCGCCGGCGCCGCGTTCTCGGCCCGCAAAGATCCCAAGTAACAGTCTGTTACTTGGGCTCGACCGGGTCGCCGACGCGTACCCGCCCCGGCTCGACGACCCGTGCATACACCCCGAAGTCGATCTTCTTGCCGTCGCGCTTGCCGCGGTAGGCGGCGATCTCCCGCAGCGTGTCGAAGTCGCGCTTTCCGGTCGCGGGGTCCCGGGTCGTCGTCGCGCACCTGGGCACGGGGCCGCCGATCTCGACGACGGCCTCCCCGAGCCGCACGCGGCGTCCGCTCCACGTGTCCTCCTCGTGCGGCGCGCAACCTTCGAGCTCGACCAGCATGCGGAAGCGCCGGCCGTCCAAGGCCTCGAAGCCCGCCTGCCGGCCCAGCTCGGCGATCGACTCCGAGGAGACGAGCGTGAGCGGCTCGGCGTCCACGCCTCCGGCGGGCTCGTCGGCCTTCACGAGCCGAACCGGCCGCCCGGCGAACGCCGACAGCGCGTCGGCCCACGGCCCCTTCACGACCCGGCCGCTCACGCGATGGCCCCAGAAGTCGGTGAGCATCGGCTCGCCCAGGCCAACCTCGTCCTCGACGACCTCGCCGTCGGGGAACGTCAGCCGGAGCCGGTCGGACGCCGGCTCCCAGTCCGCGCGGATGAGCGCGAGCGGCCCGTGGTGCAGGCCGGCGAGCAGCCGCCCGTCCTCTCGGATCAGGTAGAAGCGCCGGTCCGTCGCGACGCCGAACGGCTCCAGCAGGATCTCGTCCGGATGGTGCAGGAGGAGGCTCTTGACGGGCGTGGTCGAGATGCGGGCGACGGTCGGCACTGCTACTCCGCCGAGGGAGGAGGCTCTCCGTGGCCCCACGCGTCCACCCCGCCGTCGACGACGACGGTCGTCCCGGTGACGTACGACGCCGCCGGCGAGGCGAGGAAGGCGATGACGGCCGCCACCTCCTCGGGGGTTCCCAGCCGGCCGGCGGGGATCGACTTCTCCCAGGCAGCGATCTGCTCGGCGCCGTAGCCCTCGAGACCCTCGGTCAGGATCGTGCCCGGCGCGACGCAGACCGTCCGGATCCCGAAACGGCTCCATTCGCCCGCGAGCCCTGCCGTCAAGTTCTCCACGGCGGCGCGCGCAGCGGCCGCGTGGGCGAAGCCGGGGACGCCGCGGCGCGGGCTGAAGCCCATGAAGACGACGACGCCGCCGCGGTTCGGGATCATCGAGCGCGTCGCCACGGTGCGCGTCACGTCCCAAGCCGCGTCCACGGCGAGCCGGTGTACCGCCCGCCAGCCGTTCAGCGAGATCTCCTCCGCCGGCGCGATGAACTGGCCGCCGGCGTTGTTGACGAGGACGTCGATGCGGCCGAACCGCCCCAGCGCGGCGTCTACGAGGGCTTCGACCTGCTCCGGCTCACGGACGTCGGTGGACACGGCCAGACATTCCGCGCCGAGCGCCTCGACGGCCGCGCCCGTCTCGTCGAGCGGCTCCGGCCGCCGGCCGCAGACGACCACCGAAGCCCCCGCCCGCGCCAGCTCGAGAGCCGTCGCCCGGCCGATCCCGGTCCCGCCGCCGGTGACGAGCGCGATCACGGGCGGTTCACGGCTCCCCCCGGCTCGCGGCCTTCGAGCACGTCGCGGACTGAGAGCACCGGCCGCGTGACGCAGGCCTCCTCGGCCTCGGCGCTGTACCAGGCGACGTGCGGCGTCACGATCAGGCGCGGCCAGGCGGGCGCAGGGTGCTCGGACGTTGGGGGCTCCACGGGGATCACGTCGAGGGCCGCGCCGCCGAGGCGCCCGCGCTCTAGCTCGCGGCGAAGCGCGTCCAGGTCGACGAGCTGCGGCCGCGCCGTGTCGACCAGCACGGCCCCGTCGGGCATGAGCGCGAGCTCCGCCTCGCCGAGGAGCCGTTCCGTCTCGGGAGCCAGGGCGACGTGGAGCGAGACTGCGTGACACACGCCGAGCAGCTCGTGGAGCGGCGCCGGGCGCGCACCCGCGGCCGCGATCTGCTCGGCCGAGAGTGCCGGATCCGTGGCCCAGACCTCGAACCCGAGCGCGGCTGCGCGCTCCGCGAGCGCGCGCCCCGTGCGACCCACGCCGACGACGCCCAGTCGCGTTCCGCGGAACCGACGCAGCTCGCCGGCGGCCCGCCAGTCCCAGCCCCCCGCGCGGACGTCACGGTCGAGCACGACGATGCCGCGGAGCAGCGCGAGGACGAGAGCGAGGGCGTGGTCGGCGACCTCTTCGACGCAGTAATCGGGCACGTTGCAGACCCAGACGCCGCGCCGCTCGGCCTCCCCGACGTCCAGATGATCGAAGCCGACGCTGCACGTCGCCAGGACGCGGAGCGCAGGCAGCCTGTCGAGATCGGCCGCCCGCACCTCCGTCTCGGTGCCGACGAGCAGCCCGACGACGTCGTCGCCTCCCCACGGCTCGCGCCTCTCCTCCACGGCGACGCCGGTTCCGGCCAGAAGCGCACGAACCCGCTCGGGGTCGTAGACGTCGTCTCCCACGACGACGCTCGTCTGGGCTCCTGCGGGCACCGCCGGAAGTTACTATCACCGGCCCCGGCCCGTCGGCAACCGTGCACGAGAAGGAGATCGAGATCCGCTGGAACGACCTCGACCCGTACGGTCACGTCAACCACGCGGTCTTCCTCACCTACCTCGAAGAGGTGCGGGACGAGTGGCTGAGCGGCCTCGTCGGCGACGACGCGCTCGGCTACGTTGTCGCGCGGATCGAGATCGACTACCGCCGCGAGCTGACGCAGCGGGACGATCGCGTCACCGCCCGCATCCGCCTCGACTCGCTGGGGACGTCGAGCGTCCGCACGCTCGAGGAGCTCGTCGTCGGCGACGCCGAGACGGCGGCGGAAGCAAGGACGGTCTTGGTGGCCTGCGACGACGAGCATCGCCCGCGGCCGCTTACCGAGGCGGAGCGCACCGCGCTCGCCGCTGCGTAGGATCCGCGCGTGGTCCCGACCGTCCCCGAGCTGCCCGCGGACGTCCGCGAGCTGAAGGCCCGCGTCGCCGAGTTCCTCGAGCGCGAGGTGTATCCGCTGGAGCGGCGGGTCGCCGAGGCCGGGCGCATCGACCCCGAATGGGCGAACGACCTCCGCAGGAAGTCGTGGGCCGAGGGCTTTGCAATGCTCAACATGCCCGAGGAGGCGGGCGGGCGCGGCCTCTCCATGCTCGGTCAGGTCGCGCTGGAGGAAGAGTCCGGGAAAGCCACGAACGGGCTCGGCTTCGCGGTGGTCGACCGCGGGCCCGCCGAGCTCTGGGACATCGCCACGCCGGCCCAGCGCGAGATCTACGTCGCGCCGATCCTGCGCGGCCAGTACCGGGAGGCCTGGGCCGTCACCGAGCCCGGCGCCGGCTCGGACGTCAACGCGATCGCAGCCAGCGCGGTGCGGGACGACGACGAGTGGGTCCTGAACGGCGAGAAGTGGTTCGTGACGAGCGAGGGCGACCCGGGCTTCTACCTCGTGCTCGCGGTCGCCGAGGGCGAGCAGGCCCTCTTCATCGTCGAGCCGTGGCGCCCCGGCCTCGAGATCACGAAGACACCCGCCTTCCTCCACGATCCCTACCTCGACCATCACCCCGAGATCGTGCTGACGAACGTCCGCGTGCCGGAGGAGAACCGCATCCCCGAGGGTGGCGGTGAGGGAGCGCGCGAGTGGTTCCTCGTCGAGCGTCTCTTCATCGCGGCACGCTGCTGCGGAGCGGCGGCGCGGTCGCTGGAGCTGGCGCGAGAATATGCGCTCGAGCGCGAGGCCTTCGGAGCGAAGATCGCAGAGCACCAGGGCGTGTCCTTCCAGCTGGCCGACTCCCTGACGGAGCTCCTCGCCGCGCGGCTCCTCACCTATCACGCCGCGCATGCCTTCGACACGGAACCCGACCGTCGCGTCGTCCACGGCAAGGTGGCGATGGCAAAGCTCTACGCCTCCGAGGCGGCCGGCCGAATCGTCGACCGAGCCCTCCAGGTCCTGGGCGGACGCGGCTACATGTTGGAGAACCCAGTCGCCCGCTTCTACCGCGAGGTCCGCGTCGACCGCATCTGGGAGGGCACGAGCGA
>Ga0081538_10002911_pt1 | contig 16319 bp, 16 predicted proteins | sample TabmetS5T2R1_FD_71022 | JGI IMG/M metagenome (GOLD analysis project Ga0081538, IMG submission 71022) | Tabebuia heterophylla rhizosphere microbial communities from the University of Puerto Rico - S5T2R1 | ecosystem: Host-associated > Plants > Roots > Rhizosphere ... | reverse complement strand
GGGGGGGCCCGCCCGCGAAGGGCGGGGCCCTCCGGCTCCGGCGGAGCCCGCCGGCCCACCAGCCTGCCCCGCCGCTGCGAGCCGCGGCGGCCCACCTCTCCCGAAATAGCCAGCGAACGTGCGCTCCACCCGGGCTGCTTTGTGGGCAGGGGCGAACAGGCTCAGACCTCGAGCAGCCGCTCGAACGGAGCCGGGGCAGGCGGCAGCAGCGGTCGGCCGGCCTGCTCGACCCAGGCGTGAGCGGCGAAGGGGTCAGGTCGGACGCCGACCACCAGCGTTCCGGAGATGTCTCGCCGAGCGAGAAGGGCAGTCAGTACGAGCGACGTGGTAAGGCAGCGGGGGTCTCGGGGCAGTGCTGCCAGCACGCGTCTAGTCGCCCTGCTCAGGCGAAGGCCCGTCGCGTAGCTGTCCTCGTGAAACATGGGCGGAGGGCTCGGCGTACCGCGCATGGCGGCGGTCACAGCGCCCAAGCTGCCTCTCTTGAGGCGATGGCGCGCTTTCAGATACGCCACGATGATCTCGGCGGCGAGGAAGATCTTCTGGCCGGCGGGCATGCTCCGCCTATCAGTGCGGGCCGTCCGGCCCGTCACGGTTTCCTTCCAATGGCCCGAAGGGTGGCAGTAGCGACGGCGCTCGGCGGCGCGTCAGCAGCTGCCTCGATCATGAAGACCGGTGTTCTGCCGGCCAAACTGGCACACAGGTCGAGCCGCCGGATCAGCCGGACGGGCGTACGGATCGCTGTCGCGAAGCCGGCCCCGAGGAGCATTTCCGGGCCTGGGGGCGAGAGGCGTGTGACGCTCACGCCGCCACGCCGACTGGCACTTCGCCGCAGGATGCAGACGGCCGCTAGCGGTAGTGCAGTGGTTGTACGGCCGACCAGCAGCCGCGGCCCGCCATCGTCTGAGCCGAGCTCAGTCCCCAGCCGGCTGCGCTCGCCCGGGCTCAGCAGTCTTGACGCGGAGTCCCGAAGGTTCATCAGTGGCGGGCCGGAATGGGCGACGAGCCTACCGTCCACCGCCTCGACCGCCACCACGTCGTCCGACACGAACCCGGCGCCCGACAGCATGAGCCGAGCGGCAAGCGTCGTCTTGCCGGCTCCGCTGCCGCCCAGGATCGCCAGAGCGCGCCCGTCGACTTCCACCGCGCTCGCGTGGAACAGCTCGAGCCCCTGGGCGACGGACGCGATCGGGAGGACCTGGGCTGTCAGAAGGCGCTGCCAGCGCCAGGCGGGTAAAGGCGGCGGCGCCACCGCGACCCGGCGGCCGTCGCGAGCCACCAGGTAAGAGCCGAAACCGTCCGCCCGCAGCAGGTATCCGTGATCCCGGTGCTCCTCGAGGCGCAACTTCCTTCCGCGGTCGTCCAGGGGAACCCGGCAACGGGGCTCCCAGCCGGCCTCGGATGGCTCCAGCGTCCCAGGATCGGCCAGTTCCAGGGAAACCCGGCGCGCGAGCGATCCGGCCGTCCATAACCCGGGGGCAGGAAAGTGGCCGGTGATCTCGAGCCCGAATGCCACGCCCTGCCGGGTGGCGCCCGGCAGGTGCGAGTCGTCCGGTACGGCATCCGAAGCGAACAGCGTCATGCGCCCGATCGCCCCTAGTACTCCGTGATCGTGGCCCGCCGCCGGCCCACCCGCACCGCGTGAGTGAGCACCCAGACGGACCCGGGGATGAGCACAGCCGCGAAGGTCGCGAGCTTTGCCACCTCCGCCCAGGGCGAGCCTTCCAGAGGGGTGCCGACGAGAAGGTGGCGAAGCAGGTCCACGGCCGGGGTGAAGGGCTGCACCTCCGAGGCCCACGCGATCCAGTCGGGGAGGAGCGCGACGGGGAAGTACAGGCCGGCCACGACCGAGATGCCGGCGATCAGGAAGCTGCTGGCGCCCATCGCCTGCTTCAGGACCAGCACGGCCGCGGAAATGACGATGGCGAAGGGAACAAACGCGAGGACTCCCAGCAACGCCACCGGTACCGCGAGGACAGACGAGGGCCACTCCACGGGAAGACCGAAGATGAGCACCGCGAGCAGGAGCGTGACAATCCCGTGCACCAGCGCGAAAGCGAAGGGAAATACGAGCATCGACAGTGTTCCCGCGACCCCGCCAAAAGGCGACACGAGCAACCGTTCGAAGGTGCCCGCCACGAGCTCCTGGCGCAGGGTCGCGGGCGCCGCCGCGAGCGTTGACGTCAGCACGCCGAAGATGACGACACCGACCGTGGCGAACGCAAAGTAGTCGTCCGGCGACGGGAACATGTTCACTCGGACGAGTTTCGACACGTAGTAGAAGAGCAGCAGCGAGAAGAGTGTCGACGCCACCTGCGAGGCGAAGCGTAGGCGGTAGCTGGCGAACACGGCGAAGTCGCGACGCACGATTCCCAGCGCCGCCGAGCCGTACCGAAGCACAAGCGTCATCTCAGGCCGCCCTTTCGCGCGGCGAGGCACCGAAGACCAGCGGCTCGACGATGTCGGCGATCGCGGCGGGGCCCGCGCCGAACGGCGCCAGCAGCTCGTACACCGGGACCTCCGCCGCAAGCCGGGCGTAATGCACGAACCGTTGCCGACTTCGCCCTCGCAAGTGAGGGAAGCCAACTGCGAACGGGAGCACATCGAGAACGTTCGGCGCCAGGCGGCGCATGGCGGGACCGGCCCCCGCGCGGCGCCGGAGCAGGCACAAGGCAACAAGCAGGTGTGGCTTGGAGGCCGCTCGCTCCACCGAGACCCAGTCCTCGGTGTCGAAGCGCGCGAGAACCGTGCCGAGCTCGGCCGGGTCGCCGTGGGTCCTTGGAACGTTCATCAACCCCGGTCCGGGATGGCCTCGCAGCTCACTCCGCGTTGGGGGCACGGCCAGGATGTCGTCGGCGAACAGGCGTGCGCCCCGCCGCACGAGCTCGGCGGCCAGCGAGGTCTTTCCACCGCCGGAGAATCCGGCGAACGCAACCACGCCGGCGTCTCCTAGGACAGCACTCGCGTGCAGCAGCTCGATGCCGCCCAGCGAGCTGGCGGACCAGAGGACGGTGTCGAGGAGAAAACGCTGCCATGGTGCGCTCGGCCGCTTGAGCGGCGCGCAGCGCAGGTGCCTGCGATCGGACGACAGCAGGAACAGCGCATCATCTCCGTAGCTCATGAGGTAGTCGCCACTCCTGCCCAGCCTCGTAGCGCATGGGCGGCCGTCGATCGCCGCGGTCCAGACCGGGTCGCGATCGCCGCCGCTCCACAGGCGCTCAACTGCAGTGCGCGGGGACAGCGTCAGCCCGAGCGCTCCGGACGCGGACGGAGCCGGCCGCAAGCCCGGAAGCTCAAAGCTCGAGCTGAGCGGCAGGCCGAATGCCCTGTAGTGCGAGCCCAGGGCGGCGCTATGCGGCGCGGAGGTCATCGAGCTCCAGCAACCCTCGATCCGCCAGGGAGCGGCAGAGATCCCGCAGGTCGCGCACGATCTGATCGCGTGGCACGTTGAACTCGCCTGCCAGGACCGTCGCTGCAGCGTCGACGCTGCCCGATCGCTCGAGGGCGACGAACATGCGTCCCGCCGTGGCGTTCAAGCCGTGGTACTTCCCTGTCTCCAGGTTCAGGACCACGGTCTCGCTGGGGAACGCTCGGTGAACCACATGATCCGGAATGCGCGCCCTGCGCGGCTCAGCCGGCATGCAGACCTCCGTCCTGGAGCACGAGACGACGGTCATATCCGAAGTCCGAGCGGGTGCCAGAAGGCTCGCACCAGATCGCCGCCCCGCCCCGCGAGAGCATGCGGGAGAGCGCCGCATGGAGGAGTCCGACGCCGTGATTGTCGAGGCTCGTGGTGGGCTCATCGAGGAGCGCCAGCTCCGGGTCGTGCACGAACGACATGGCCACGCGGACACGCTGGCGCTGACCCATCGACAGGCGATCTACCCGATTGGCGGTGAGGGCCCGCAGGTCGAAGGCATCGAGGAGGCGGTCGGTCGCGGCGGTGCGCTCGGCTCTCGAAAGCAGGGCCAGGCGTCCGGCCAGATCGAGGTGACTGCGCACCGACAGTCGAGCGTAGAGCCCACCCCCTCCCGCGGAGAGCAGGGTGATGCGACGCGAGAACTCGCGACGGGAGCGTTGAGGGCAGAATCCCTGCAGCTCGACGCCGCCGCTGTCCGGAAAGATCACGCCTGAGGCCACACGGAGAAGAGTTGTCTTGCCGGCACCGTTTCGGCCAGTCAGCAGGACCGCGGTGCCTCGCACCAAACTGAGATCGACGTGATCCAGCACTGGCTCCGACCCCCGCTTCCAGCGCTTTGTCACGCCGCGAAGCTGGAGGATCGGCGGGCCCTCCGCCCGCGGAGTGCCCAGAGGTTCACGCTCAGCCGTGACGCTCGGGGCTGGCGCCGGCGAAAACCCGCGCGTCCCCCCTTTGACCTGCCGCGCCGCGCCTGCCTGCCCGTTCATACCTCACTAACGGGGGCACAATTCCTTTTCTCGCGCTCGGGCCGACAGCATGGGATAGCGAGGGCCTCCAACATGGTGCGCTTAAAGTCCCTGCGTCCGAGCGCGTCCTCTCGCCGTTACAGCACCCGGCGCACCCTCGCCGTCCCCCTTCCGGTTGAGGCGCTACCGCAGACCAAGGGACGACCCCCCAACAGCTTCACTTGACTCCTACACGCCGGGCTACCGTGCGCTGCCTTCAGCCTTCGAATCCGACGACGCGGCGTGCGCGGGTCCCGGAAACTCCAGAAGCCCGTCCAGGGCCCGCAGCTCGCCGCTGTAGCTGGCGTCGAGCTCCTCCAAGGAAGCTGCGCGCCAAGCGTCAAGTGCCCGAGACGACACGAGGATGGCAGCGCATCCGAGCCCGAACACGAGCAGCGCTACCACCAGCGCCATCATCGGGCCCGGTCCATGAACGGCCTCGCCCGCCTGGGCGCCGCCCAGCGCAGTCACGCGGAGTCGCTGAGCGTCGGGGACCTTCTCGGTGGCTGCCTTAGTGTCAAGGTAGTTACGAAAGCCCTCGACCGCCGCGTTGGCCAGTTTCGCCGCCCCCGCGGCGTCGGGCGCCTGAGCCGCGATCTCAATAATCGGAAGGTCGCCGCCCGCGCTTGGCACCACCCGCGTCGCAATCGCATGGGCCATCGGTTCTACCTCCGGCGTCGGCGGAGCCCCCGCGGAGGGTCCACTCGCCGACTGCGCGACGCCTTGTAGCTGGCTCGGCCGGAGCCCGACTCGTTCCGCGACGCTGCTCCTTACCACGCCTTCGACCATGACGTTCGCGAGAACACTCGCCCGAAGTCCAAGCTCGCCGGAGCCTTTGGGTGCCACCTTGAGGACCTGTGACTCTGGGGTGTCGACCAGAATCCGCGCAGTTGCCATGCCCACCTCGTACCGACGACTTTCCAGGCTTGGGATCTTGAACATGACGACGACTGCTGCCAGCACAGCCGCAGCCGCCGCAAGGCCAACTAGGCGTCGAAGACGCCAGAGCTCGCGCAGGATTCTGACTCGGTCCACAGCCTAATGTCGGTTGGTGCTGTCGCGTGACGGCCTGATGGCGACCTCGACTCTCGACGCCTCCTCACGACCAACGATGAGTCGCCAAGTCTTCTTCCGCGTCGGACGTCCCGATGGGGGACCTTGAGAGCGGATTCCGCCGGTACCTCAACTGAGGAGCTACGTCGGTCGAGGTTTGAACGCGCGCGCGAAAAAGCGCTCCTTCAAGCCGTTGACAAACCATGCACCGCTACGGCCAGGCGGTTCGTGCGTACTGGAGCGACATCCGCACGGCCCGCGACTTTGTCACGCTCGGCGCCTCCAAGGTCGGGCGGCACAGGAACCTCCTTACTGGGGCCGCCGTGGTGGTGCTCTGCGGCGCATTGCTCATCCCCGCATTCGACGCTCCCGTGTCCGAGATGGATGAGGGCGCACTCCTGGCCTATGGGCAGCTCGTAACCGATGGCGCGGTGCCGGGTCGGGACTTCGAGACCTTCTACGGACCGGGTCAGCCGGGGTTGTTGGCGGCGTCGTTCGAGCTGGCGAGTCCGAGCGTGACCGTCGAGCGCGCCGTCGGCTTGGCATCCAGGCTGGTTATTTTTTTGGCAATCTTCCTGATTGCGCTGCGTTGGGGGCTTCTCCCCGCAGCGGCTGCGAGCGGGATCTCGGTGCTGACAATGTACTCCGTGGGCGTCAGCGCGTTCGCCTTCTGGGGTGCGCTCGCATTCGCGCTAGGGGGGCTTGCGCTGTTGATGCACTCGTCAAGGGGGTCGCAGGCGCCCGTTGAGGGACGGGCGACGGGGACAACCGCCGTCGCTTTAGCCGGCGGAATTTCGTCTGGACTTGCCATCCTCTTCTATACCGCCGCGGCCCCGGCGGTCTTTCTCGCGTCCTTACCCTTGATCCTGCGCGCGCGCAGATCACTCCGCCGGGCATACGCAGTCGGATTCGTAGCGGGGGTCATTCCGACCGCCGTATGGCTCGCCGTGCTGGGCCCGGACGGGATCTCTCAACTCACTGGGGACCTGTCCGCGTCGCGGCCGGGCAGACAACTGCCTCTTCCCGGCCTGAACACGGCAGAAGGGCAGGCCCTGCTCGTTACCCTTGTCGCCACTGCCGGCATGCTCGGAACCGGCGCCCTCCTTTGGCGCTCTCCGAGCAAGGGACACCGAGGCGCCATTCTGCTCTCGCTGGGGCTGTTGGCCCTCGGCTTGCTTCCTCAGGTTTTCCAGCGTGCTGACATGGGTCACGTGGTCAGCGTAGGCTGCGTCGCCCTAGCGGGAGTGCCGCTCCTGCTTGCGGAAGCGATATCGGCACGTGGGTCGGTCACGCCCATCCGCCGCCGATGGCTTCTGGGGGCGACCGCGATCCTCGCAGTCCTGACCGCCGGCTCCGTCGCGCGCGCGACAGGCCCTATGCTCCGGGATGAGGCGCTTCGCAGCCTCGGAACCGCGCATGACGTAAGTATCAATGGGCGCTCAGTCCCGATTCGCTCCGAGCGCGCTGCGGCTGATCTCAACGCCATCCTGCGTCGTCTCTCAGACATCTCCGAGCCGGGACAGTCGCTGTTCGTTGGGCCCCGCGACCTCCGACGCACCAACTATGCCGACACGTTCGTCTACTTCCTAATGCCGGAGTTGCAGCCCGCCTCCTTCTACACCGAGCTCAACCCGGGGGCGAGCAACTCAAGCAGCTCAGGGCTTGCAGGAGACCTTCGGGACGCAGACTACGTTCTGCTCACCTCGCGGTGGGATCGGTGGGACGAGCCCAACGCATCGTCGGAATACGGGTCGGAGGCCCCGTCGCGTGTCGTAGACAAATTGTTCTCGCCGGTCGCGCGGGCCGGCTCGTACCTCCTGTACGCCCAAGACGAGCCGAGCATACCCTCGAGCGCGGACCAGGGCCCATCCAGCCGCTCGGAGAGGTCCGTTGCGGCACGTTTCTAGTTCGCGACGCTCAGCGGCCGCTGTTCCTTTCCAGCCGCTAGCTGTGCGCGTAGCGTCCGGCGACGGGACGGATCTACGTTGATGGCGTCTTCAGGCGCTTCCGCCCCGGCAACAAGCGTCCGGCGCTCGGCCGCGTGGACCCGGGCTCTGATTCGACGCGTACACCTTGGCACTCGCAGGCCGGACAATTGGGTGAAGCTGTTTCACTTCTGCGTCATTGGCGGGGTGGGCTACGTCGTCAACCTCACGGTGTTCGCCGTGCTTATCCACGCTTTCACTTTTCATCACATCGCAGCTGCTATCGGCGCCTTTTTTGTTGCCGTTAGCAACAACTTCGTATGGAATCGCACTTGGACTTTCCGCGACTCGGCGGCGGATGGCCACACCGGGTTCCAGGCTGCGCGCTTCCTCGCGGTCAGCATCGTCGGTCTTTGTGTCAACGTGGTCGCATTGGCGCTGTTCGTGGGTAAGCTTCGCCTGCCCGAGCTTCCCGCCCAGGCACTCGCCGTGGCGATCGCTATGCCGGTCAACTTCGCCGGCAACAAGCTGTGGACCTTTGCGTGAAGGCCACGCCTCGGTAGACGGTAGCCAACATAACGCGCCGGATGGCGGCTGTAGTGCAGCCGCTGACGAATCCGGGTCGAGATTAATCAGGATGGACGCCAGCGGTGGTCCGGCCCTCGCTTCCGCATTTGGCGGGGGGTTAGCGTCGCGGAAGTCGGTAGGTCTTCGGCGAGAGCCGCAAACGGAGGACGACCGAGTCGTGCCGGACCTTAGGTCGAACTCGCCCGCGAAGGTGGGAAGGTGCGCATGCGCGCGGCGCTCGACGCGCCAACACCGCGCCGCCCCTGACAGGAGCGTCCATCTCAGTCCGAGCTAGCGGGGCGCGGGATCAAGCGTCCTGCGCGGCGCAGGTCTCGCGTGGTCGCCAATCGGAGAGCCGGCACCCGCCACGCTGCCTCGGCGACGATCGCGGGCGACATCTTCGATTCGCCGACCCGCCGGTCACGGAAGACGATCGGGGCCTCTATGACGCGGAAACCCGCACGCATCGCGCGGTAGGTGGTCTCGACCTGGAACGCATATCCGAGTGCTGAGATCGAGTCGAGCTCAAGATGCTCGAGCACCTCGCGCCTGAAGATCTTGAAGCCGCCCGTGAGATCTTGCACGCCTACGCCCAATACCGTCCGCGCGTATAGGCACCCGGCCCGGCTAAGCGAGCGGCGAACGCGCCCCCAATTCTCGACCCGCCCGCCACGCACATAACGTGAGCCGAGGACGAGGTCTGCCTCGTCGAGCGGCTCAAGGAGCCGAGGCAGGTCCGCCGGACTGTGGGAGAAGTCGGCATCCATCTGAGCTATAAAACGCGCACCACCCTCGAGCGCGACCCGAAACCCCGCAACGTATGCCGGACCGAGACCCCGCTTTTCGGGGCGGTGGAGCACCGAGACGTCCTGGTGCGATTCGGCTAGGTGGTCGGCAATACGTCCTGTGCCGTCCGGAGAGGAATCGTCGATGATCAGGATCCGTCGGATGGGTGGGAGGTGATCGAGCACTGCACTGACGATTGCCTCTAGGTTCGCCGCCTCGTTATAGGTGGGAAGGAGGACCCAGACGCCGGCCGGTTCGGCGAGCCAAGCACCCTCCAATGCTCGCTGCGGCGAGGGCTGCGAGGCGGGCCGGACATCTTTCGGTGTGGCCTGTAACTTCATCGGTGCGACAACCGACGGCGCCCGGGTCGAATACATCCGCGCCCGACGGTCCTTCTCTTAACAACGCGTCTCGGGAAGACTTCTTTTGCCGTCCGGATGTCGGAGCCGGGCCGCGTGTCCGACGGTGCCGAGGAAGATCGCGGGCGATCCGCTCGTTGTTCTGGCGGTGAGCAAGGTGTCGACGCCGAGTGTTCTGCTGTCGTTTTCGGAGACGTTGGGACTTCGGGCTCAGAGGCGACGACATGGCGTCCGGAGACGAACTTCGTCCGCGCCCATAAGGCAGACCACAACTCAGCACGCGACTGTCGTATGAGGCTCGTCATCCTGTCCGGCCGGAGGCTCGGGCTCCAGGTGAACTGGACTACGCTCGGTCCACCTCTCGAGGACGCGCTCGGCCAGATGCCTGAGGCAACGGTCGTCGAGGCGCCGGCGGTACGCAACGGGACGTTGCGTGCCGAACGGCCGGCTTGGCTCGCGGCGATCCGCACGGTGCGCCGGGCCGACGTGGTGTTCTGGATGCAGATGAGTTCACGACCGCCCGGGCCCGTATGGGCTCTGGCATACGCTAGGCCGACGGCGAAGCGGGCTGCAGTGACCATCGACGCCTGGGAGCCGGTAGTCCAGAAGATTGGCGCCGTCGCGAGAGCGCAGCGCCTGTCGATTCTCTTTCTCTTCTTCCGCGAGGCGGCGATCGACTTGGCGCAGCGGTGGCCCGAAACGCACTTCGAGTGGCTGCCGTTTGGCTACGACGGCAGCACCTTCTGCGACCTCGGTCTAAAGCGCGACATCTTCGCGTACTGGATGGGGCGCAGGTACGAACCGCTCCACCGCCGGCTCAAGGCCTATTGCGCCGCGCGAGGGCTGACCTACCGTTACACCAAGCGCGGCGGCGAGTTCCCCGACCCGCACGACCTGAACGCCGTGATCGCCCGCTCACGCTACTTCGTCGTGACGCCGCCGAACCTCGACAACCCCGCGCGGACAGGGCGTTACAGCCCGATGATGATGCGCTATCTGGAAGGACTCGGCAGCGGCGCGCGCTTACTCGGTGTCATTCCGAACCGGGAGGAATACGATCGGATGCTGTCTGTGGAGGCCATCGTGCGCTGTGAGGCTGACGGCTCGGATCTCGAAGAGGCTCTCGCGCGAGACTCCGCTGATCCACTCGCCGAGGAAAAGCGACGTGCTGCACACCAGCGCGTCGTCAATGAGCACGGCTGGGAGCGGCGTGCCGAAACCATCCATGCGCGCTTAACCGAGCTCGTCTCCGTCGAGGGCCCTGCGCGTCGTGAGCGACCGTGTCCCGTGGCGACCCCATCGATGGAGTTCGGGCGCCCGCGGCGATCTTCAACACACTCGCCATAGGCCAAGCATCGTCCGCCGCGGGTCGCCTGCCGGCGCTTCGCCGCATTCGGTTGGCGACACGCCGCGAACACCGCGCTGCTCTGTCACAGCCTCGGCCGGGTCAGCCTACGTGCGCCGGCTGATCTCATCCTTCTGCGAATGCCCGCGGAGATGCGACCGGGACGACGCTCCACCGCATTGACCTCGGCCACTGCGACGCGGAGGCAGTCCGCGAGGACGGGAACCTGCGGAAGGCCCTCGGCGCGGGGCAATGGAGCCGCCGCGGCCGCGAGGTCGTCGGCAGTGATCTGTTCATCGAGGGGCACGACAAGCCCCAACGAGCCGAGCTTGTCTACGACCTGCTGCTGGTGGTCGTTGAAGTGCTCGCCGAGAGCGCCCTTCCGGGCAAGGACGAGGGGGCGCCGCCCGGCCCGCAGCGCCATCTCGATCGTCCCCGTGCCGGCGTGCGTCACGACGAAGCGTGCCCGGCTTACCGCCTCCCCCATCTCTTCCGGAGAGATGAAGTCGCGAGCGTGTCCGTGACGCATCTCGTATCCGCTCACCCCGACCTGGGCATGCACGGGCTGCGGGACAACGCCGTCCGCGGCGGCGCGGTCGACGAGCGCCACCAGCCGGTCGAACGGCTGTGAGTGCGTCCCAACGGCGAGAAACAGCCCCTCGCCTCCATCGGCAAGCCTCGTAGCGATGCCGTCCAACACACTCGCCCGAGCGGGGGTCGCCCCGCGATACACGTGGCACATCTCCTTCCACTGCACGATGACCCTATTGGCGATCCGAGAAAGGACGCGGCCGGACCGCGAGGGGCCGTAGACCTGGGCCGACGTCTCGACGAAGATGATCTTCGCTCCGGTGAGCCGCGCTAGGAGGCAGAACGGGACGACGATTCCGGAGCCGGACGTGATGACCAGCCTTGGGCGGTCCCTAAGCACGACCATGAGTGACCGCCACAGCACCGGGGCCAGCCCTCGCAGGCTCCCGTGGTACTCACCGAGAACGTGTACACGCCCGCCCGCCCGGCGCAGCGCGTCAACGCGGGCCGACTGTTGGACGACCCAAGTCATCCGACGCGTCGATAGCGCGCTCTCGAGCCGGACCATAAGGTCCAGATGTCCTCCCCTGGAGCAGGCGATGTGGACCACAGGAGTGCCCGGGGGCCCTGACCTCCTCATCGAGCGGCTATGAGCGCGCGGGAAGCGGCGAGCGTAAGAGATCCCGCACTTGCCGCGCCTCCTCCTGCCGTATGAACGAACGCACGTCCGAATCTACCCGCGGGACGCCCCGCAGCGCGGCCCAGCAGTAGCCGGCCCCATAGGCAGCGCCGCCTACCACGCGCGGACGCCAGGACATTCGCTTGATCACTCCGAGCAACACGAAAAGGGGGTGTGCCCCGTATCCCCAAGCGCATGCGCCCCATCGCCCGTATGCCCGCAGCACACCGTCCTGTGCGCCCGTCGGCCGCAGGTGCAGCGTGTCACCTCCGGCCAACCGGAAGCTCTCTGTACGCCAGCCCGCCCTGCGCGCTTTCACCGTGTCGATCATGTCCCAGCCAAGATGGGCCGGTATCGGCAGGATCTGCTCATAGCACTCGCGCCTGTAGAACTTCGTGGCGCCTGGAACATGATGGGAAGGCGCCGGCAACGGCGCGGCGGAACCGTCTCCCGCGACGTCCGAGAGCACGGCCCCTGCGATGCCCAGACGCAGGTCCGCGCCTATCTCGGCGAGCATTCGCTCGAAGTGCGTCGGGTTGAGCTCGAGGTCCGCGTCCACTTTGGCAATCACATCGAACGGCTCGTTCAGCCCGGCTACGGCCCACTCAAAGGCCTCGAGCTCGGCCGCACGGACCAGCCGGTCAGCCTCTCTGCGGCGAGGCGACCGATAGCGGACGACGGCGTAGCGGTGACGTGCTGTGTACTCGGCGGCGAGCCGCGCGGAATCGTCGCGTGAGCCGTCGTCGACCAGGACAAGCCGGTCCGGCGGCCGGGTCTGGCGCTCGACAGACGTCAAGAAGCGCGGAAGGAAACGGGCCTCGTCCTGAAAGCACACCACAACGATGAGACGCATCGGTCAGCGCCCCAGTGGCGGCGCTGCACCGCAGAGGACCGCCAGCCCGAATGCCTCCGCGCGTACCCGCCGCCAAAGCGTCGGCCTGAGGAGCGCCATGGGGGTGAGCACGGCGAGCCGAAGCAGCCGAGCGAAGACCAGAGTTGCATGGATTCCGATCGCACTCGGCCACCCGAAGTGCTTGTAGGCAAATCGCCGCCGGGAGTGCGCCAACTGAGCGAACATAGCGGGCTGGGCGCTGTTGCCCTCGTGATGCGTGACCGTCACGATCGGCAAGTGCCGCACGTCCCACCCGCCGTGCCGGAACCGGCGGCACCAATCGACCTCTTCTGCATATAGGAAGAAGCCGTCGTCCAGCGGACCGACGTTATCGATGGCCTCGCGGCGGACGAGCAGGAAAGCGCCGACGAGCCAGTCTACGGACCGCTCCTCCGCGTAGTGCTCCAGGACGGTGTCGAGCTCCTGCACGCGGTTCAACAGCGGTATCCGTGCCACGCCGAGCGCCTCCCCCAGACCCCGGGCTGGCGTGGGGAACCTGCGGATCGACGGCAGAAGCCGCCCCTCTGTGGATCGCTGCAGGACGCTCGCCACGCCGACGTCCGGGCGCCGGTCGAGCGCCGTGACCAGGTCGGCGAGTGTCCCGCGTTCGATTTCCACGTCGGGATTCAGGAGGAGCACGTATCGCCCGCTCGCGTGGGGCAGGGCGGCGTTGTTTCCTGCCGCAAAGCCACGGTTAGCCGACCGTAGCACGAGCACGTCCCCGAACTCGCGTTCGATCACGTCCGGTGTGCCGTCGGTCGAGCCGCTATCGACTACAAGCCACTGGCACGTGATGTCGCCGAGGCTCGCCCGCGCGCTGCGCAGCGTGGCGAGCGCCATCTGACAGCCGTTGTGTGTGACGACGATAACGCTCAGGTCCGGCGAGTCCTCGACCACATCGCACGAACGACGATGGCGCCTTCGTTCTTGCATCGCCAGCGGAGGAAGTCCGGGATCTGGAGCCTCGTTGTTTGCAATATGGCGCCAACGCCGCAAGAGCGCATGCCGCCGACCCTGCGCTCGTCGGCACGCCGTCCGCGGAATCTGTTGATCGTCGCGGCCAGCGCACTAATCGCGCTTGCACTCGCGGGCGCGTCCGTCAGCAGAGTCAGCGTGCTTCCGCCGAAGCTCGAGCAGCGCGATTTTCAGACCGCTGGCGCCACGACGCACGTGCTCATCGACCTTGATCGCTCGAGGATCACCGACCGGGATGCCTTGTGGGATTACTTCAACACCCTCGAGACCCGCGCGGGTGCGCTGGCCCAACTGATGGCGAGTGCCACTGGCGTGAAATACATCGGACGCCGTGCTCAGGTTCCGCCGGACGAGATCGCGGCCGTTGCCCCCATCACGGCCGGTGTGGTGGACGTACTGAGGGAACCGGGGAGCGAGCAGCGAGCGAGGCAGATCCTGCTCGAGAAGAAGCCGTATCGGCTCGAGATCCAGTCCAGGCCCGACGGCCCGGTCCTCGACATCTACTCACAGGCTCCCTCGACGGCACAGGCAGAACGCCTCGCCGACGCATCAATCGAGGGCCTCCGCGATTATCTGCGCGCCCTCGCGAGCCGCAGGGGCGCAGGCCCGGACATCCCAGTCCACCTCAATCAACTTGGTCGAGCGCGCGGCGCGGTGCTCACCCCGGGTATGGAGCTCAAGGTCGCGACACTGACGCTGCTCCTAGCGTTCGCGGTCGCGTATGGAGGGTTGCGCGGACTCGTAGCCATCCGGCTAAAGCGCGGCCGCGGACCGCAGGAACCCCCCGACTCATGGTCTCGACGCGGCGTTGTCGAGCGTGGCCTTACGGCGGCGACGTCCCATGAACCCAGAGCCCCGAGCGTTCCTCCGGTGACCCCGCTCCCCAACGCCGGCGGCGCGGTCGCGCTCCCTGCCGTCGGGCCTCGCCTGGGGCTGTATGGCATCGCAGCTCGCGACGGCAACTGGCCGAGGACGACGAGGGTGCTGCCGTGGATGGTCGCTGCCTTCATGACGCTTCTCTGGCTCGTTCCCTTCGACTCCATACAGCTCAACGTGTCATCCCCGATCGATCTTAAGCTCGACCGGCTGGTACTGCCGATCATTGCAGTCACCTGGTTGCTCTCACTGGCAAGCGCTGGGCGCGGTGCCCCCCGCCTCCGTCTTACGTGGGTCCACGGGGCGGTGGGGGCGTACGTGATTGTCGCCTGCCTCAGCGTCATCCTTGATGCGGGAACCCTAAGCCAGGCCCTCGAGCTCGACACCTCGTTCAAGAAGCTCCCCCTCCTTGTCGCGTATCTGTCGCTCTTCGTCATGATGGCGAGCATTGTCCGGCGCGAAGAGATCGGCGCCTTCTTGAAGCTGACGTTGCTCCTCGCCGTGATCTGCGGACTCGGGATGTTCTGGGAGTCCCGTTCGCTTTACAACGTGTTCTTCGACTGGTCCGACAAGTTGTTTCCCGGACCGTTCGAGGTCGCGATCAAGGACTCTGGGTGGGACAGCGCCGGTCGGCGCGTGACCCATGGTCCGGCCGCAAACGGACTTGTAGCGGTCGGGATGTTGTCAATGGCTTTGCCTATTGCAGTCCTCGGCGCGATCCAGGCCAAGCGCGTGCGCGGACAGATCCTTTACGGCCTGGCCACGTGCGTACTCATAGCGGCCTTGCTGGCCACTCAGCGAAAGACCGGTGTGATCGCTCCGCTCGCCGGGGTGCTCGCGCTCGCATACTTCCGGCGCCGCGAGCTGCTGAGGCTAGCTCCAGTGGCCATTGTTCTGGTCGCTGTAGTGCTCATTGTGTCACCCGGGACGGTGGTCCCGGTGCTCGATCAGTTCAAGCCCGACCGACTGGAAGCGAATACGGTTGTCGATCGTGAATTGGACTACGATGCCATTCGTCCGGATGTCTGGAGCCATTTCGCGTTTGGGCGAGGTTACGGAAGCTACCAACCCATCGGACACCAGGTTCTCGACTCCGAGGTACTGGTCCACATTGTCGAAATGGGCGTCCTCGGGCTGGTTGCCTTCATCCTCCTCGGGGTTTCGGTCATCGCGAGCGCCCGGGCCACGATCAATTCGCGCGACCCCATTTTGGCGCCGTCCGCACTCGCCGGGGCGGCCGCGGCGGTCGTCTTCCTTGTGCTCGCCACCCTCTTCGATACGATGGCGTGGCCCCAAGTCCCCTATATATTCCTATGCTTCGCAGCGCTCGTCGCGGCTCTAATCAAGGCGCCTGAATGACGGGTCTGCCGCGGCTCGACCGACCAGACTGGGCCGCCGGGGTTGTCGAGCCGCCAGTACAGTAGTCAAGTGAGCCGCTAGGCCGCTCGAAAAAATCTCACCGCCTAACAGTTAATCAGTTAACAGTGTTTTGGTCCCGTCCGCGCCCTGGCGACCCCCGCCATGTGACGGACCGAGGCGACGAGAACTGGTAGTGAAGTGTTCCGGGTGCGGCGCCGTCGCGCCAATCGACTGGCTCGTCCACCACGCCGAGACCCTGTCGGTCAACGGCAGCCGCTAGTGCGTCCTAATCCCGAGATGTAGCGACGGGTTTGGCTCATCTCGCGGTCCTGGTCTTGGGGGCGCCGAAGACGATATCTGCGGGCACGCGGCCCTGGGTCAGGCGCCCGTTGTGGGCGCGGTCGTAGTTGAAGTAGTGGAGGTATTCATCGAGGTCGCGCTCGAGGGCGGTCGACTTAGGCGCCAGCGAGCGGGCGAAGGCGGGCCGCCAGCACTCCTCGAGGATCGTGAGCTGGGCGCGCTCGACGCAGCCGTTGGAGTTGGGGCGGCC
>Ga0081538_10002910_pt1 | contig 16324 bp, 12 predicted proteins | sample TabmetS5T2R1_FD_71022 | JGI IMG/M metagenome (GOLD analysis project Ga0081538, IMG submission 71022) | Tabebuia heterophylla rhizosphere microbial communities from the University of Puerto Rico - S5T2R1 | ecosystem: Host-associated > Plants > Roots > Rhizosphere ... | reverse complement strand
GGCCTCCGGGGGCGAGTAGAGGACGAGCTGAGTGAGGTCGAGATCGGACAGGTCGACGCCCCAGGTGGGGATCGGCTTGCGCTCGAAGATCTCGAACGACTTGAGCCGCTTGTCGCGCATCCAGGCGGGCTCGCCCTTGATGCGGGAGAGCTCCTCGATCACGTCACGCGAGACCCCCTTCTTGGCGACGAGCTGTCCCTGCTCGTTCTCCTTGATGGGGCTCGGCTTGGCGATGCGGGTCTTGTCGGTGGCAGCCATACGAACCCAAGCTTAGCGCGGCGACCGGCTTATCAGACCCGTCAGGTAGGAGTTAGGGTAGCCTAATGCGCATGCTCAAGAAGGCGGGAGTTCTGATGGTCGCTGCCGCGATCGGCGGGGCGGCGCCGGTCGCGCTGACAGCCTGCGGCGAGGATCGCGAGGGCGAGGTCGAGTTCCAAGGTACCGAGACGACTGGCACCGGAACGTCCACGGCCCCCTCCACCGAGACCGCGCCGTCGACGGAGACCGCGCCCTCGACGGAGACCGCGCCCGAGACGGAGACGGAGTCCGGCGGGACGACGGCTCCGGAGACGGAGACCACTCCGTAGGCGTGTCGCGCCGTGCCCTCATCCTCGCGCTCGCCGGCGGCTCCACCCTGCTCGTGCTCGCGCTCGTGGGTGTGGTGCTCGCCACGTCGGGCTCGTCCTCGGACGCGCTCGTCATCTATTCCGCGCGCTCGCACTACGGCGAGGAGAAGCCCTTCGAGGACTTCGCGTCGGAGACCGGCACCGACCTCACGCTCCGGGGCGGCTCTGCCAGCGAGCTCTACGAGCGGCTCGAGGCCGAGGGCGACGAGACCACTGCGGACGTCCTGATCACCGTCGACGCGGCCAACCTGTGGCGTGCAACCGAGGCCGGGCTGCTGGAGCCGATCCGCTCGTCCACCCTGAACCGGCTCGTCCCGCAGGGGCTCCGCGATCCCGGCGGGAACTGGTACGGGCTCGCGCTGCGGGCCCGCACGGTCATGCGCTCGGCGGACCGTGTCGGGCCGAACGAGGTGACCACCTACGAGGGCCTCGGCGATCCGCGCTGGAAGGGGCGCCTCTGCCTCCGCTCCGGCACGAGCGAGTACAACGTCTCCTTCGTGGCCGACCGCCTCGCCAAGGACGGGCCCGAGGCCACCGAGCGCATGCTGCGCCGCTGGATGGCCAACGACCCGCAGGTGCTCGGCTCCGACACCGACGTTCTCGACGCGATCGCCGACGGGGACTGCGACGTCGGCCTCACGAACCACTACTACCTCGAGCGCGAGAAGGAGGAGGACCCGGACTTCCCGGTGGAGCCCGTTTGGGCCGACCAGCAAGGGCGAGGCACGCACGTGAACCTGTCCGGGCTCGGGATCGTCGCCGGCAGCGACCGCAAGGACGACGCGTTGGAGCTGATCCAGTCCCTCGTCTCGCCGGAGCAGCAGCAGGTCTTCTCCGACAACAACCACGAGTTCCCGGTGAAGGGCGGCGGCGACTTCAAGATGGACCCGATCGACGTCCAGGGCGCGGGCTCCCGGCTGGATGACGCGCTCGCCATGATGGACGAGGTGGGGTGGGACTGAGGCGACGCCTCGACGGCTGGGCCGTCTTCACGCTCCTCACCGCGCTTCTGGTGGCGGGGCCGCTCATCGGCCTGCCGCTCTCGTTCCTCGCCGCCCCCGACAGCATCTCGCGCTTCTCCGGCCTGGTGCCCGAGGCGCTCGCCGCCACCGCCGTGCTGCTCGTCGGAGTCGGCACCGGGGTGCTCCTGCTCGGCACCGCGCTCGCCGCGCTCGTCTCCTTCTGCGACTTCCCCGGCCGCGGCTGGATCGAGTGGGCGCTCGTGCTGCCGCTCGCGATGCCGGGCTACGTGTTCACCCTCTTCGCGCTCGGCCTCGACCTGCCGGGGATCCGCTCCGAAGCGGGCGCGGTGTGCGTGTTCACGCTCGTGCTCTACCCGTACGTCTACCTGCTGGCCCGGGCGGCCTTCCTCGCCCAGTCGCGCGCGCTGCTCGAGGCCGCCCGCGGGCTCGGGCTGTCGCGCCGCGCCGCCGTGCTGAAGGTGGCGGTCCCGCTCGCCCGCCCCGCCATCCTCGGCGGCGTCGCGCTCGCCCTGATGGAGGCGCTTGCCGATTTCGGCACGGTCAACCTGCTCGGCGTCCGCACTTTCACGGACGCCATCTACCGGGTCTGGTTCACGGCCCTCGACCGCGACGCGGCCATGCAGCTGGCCACCATCCTCATGTCCGTCACGCTCGCCCTGCTCCTGCTCGAGCGGCTCGCCCGCGGGCGAGCCCGCTACCACCAGCACGCCGCGCGCGGCGACGTGGTGCCTCCCGTCCGCCTCCGCGGGCTTGCCGCCGCGGCCGCGGTGATCGGCCCGCTCATCCTCGTCGGGGTGACCGTGCTGGCGCCGCTCGCCCAGCTCGGGGTGTGGTCGGTCGAGTCGATCCAAGACGGCCTGCTGGCCCCCGAGTTCGCGGCCGCCGCCCGCAACAGCGTGCTGCTCGCGGCCGTCAGCGCGCTGCTCGTTCCGATCGTGGCGCTCCTGCTCGCCTACGGCGTGCGCGCAAGCGGCAGCCGCGCGGCGGCCGGCGCGGCGCGGGCCGCTACGATCGGCTACGGCCTCCCGGGCTCAGTCGTCGCGGTGGCGGTGATCGTGCCGCTCGCCTGGCTCGACCACCGGATCGACGCAGCCACGGGAGCGGGTCTCGTTCTGACCGGCACCGTGATCGGATTGCTCTTCGCCTATCTCGTGCGCTTCCTGGCGCTGGCCTGGGGGTCCGTCGAGGCCGGGCTGATGCGCATCCCGCGCAGGCTCGACGAGGCGGCCCGCGGGCTCGGCGCCGACCGACTCGACGTGCTCGCGCGCGTGCACGTGCCGATGATGAGCGCCGGCCTCGCCACGGCCGCGCTGCTCGTGTTCGTCGAGGTGATGAAGGAGCTGTCCGCCACGCTGCTGCTGCGACCGACCGGGGGCGACACGCTGGCGATCGCCGTGTGGCAGGCCACCGCCGAGTCGCTGTTCGAGACCGCGGCTCTGCCCGCGCTCCTGATCGTGCTGGTCGGCCTGCTGCCCGTGGCCGTGATGATCCGGCTCTCCGGTCGCCGCGGCGCGGAGCTGGAGGCGGCGCAGGGGGCCGGCGCCTGGGCCGAGGAGCTCGAGTCGAGGGAGGTCGTGACGGCATGACCGCCCCGATCCGGCTGCGGGGGGTGTCGAAGTCGTTCGGCGCCACCCACGCGGTGCGCGAGGTGACGCTCGACATCGAGCGGGGCGAGCTGATGGCGGTGCTGGGACCGTCGGGCTGCGGGAAGACCACGCTGCTCAGGCTGATCGCCGGCTTCGAAGTGCCCGACTCCGGCTGCGTGAACGTGGGGGAGACCGTCGTCGCGGGCCCCGGCCGCGTGGTGCCTCCGGAGCGGAGGCGGGTGGGGATGGTGTTCCAGGACTACGCGCTCTTCCCGCACCTGACCGTCGAGGCGAACGTCGCCTTCGGGCTGTCGCGCCGCTCGCGCGAGGAGCGCGAGGCGCTCACACGCGGCACGCTCGAGCTGGTCGGGCTGCAGCACAAGGCAGGCGACCATCCCGGCGAGCTGTCCGGCGGCGAGCGCCAGCGCGTGGCACTCGCCCGGGCGCTTGCCCCCGAGCCCGAGCTGGTGCTGCTCGACGAGCCGTTCTCGAACCTCGACGCCACCCTGCGCGCCGGCCTGCGGCGCGAGGTGGAGCTGATCCTGCGCGACGCCGAGGCGACCGCGTTGCTCGTGACGCACGATCAGGAGGAGGCCCTCTCGCTGGCCGATCGCCTGGCGGTGATGCGCGAGGGCCGCATCGTCCAGGTGGGCGCCCCGGAGGAGGTCTACGGGCGTCCGGCGAGCCGCTGGGCCGCCCAGTTCGTGGGCGAGGTGAACGTGCTCGCGGGCGTTGCGCGCGGCGACGGCGTCGAGACCGAGCTCGGCCGCTTCGACCTGCGCGCGCCGGCCAGCGGCACCGTGCACGTGGCGGTGCGCCCGGAGCAGTTCGAGCTGACCGTCCGGCACGACGGCAACGCGGAGATCGTGGCCCGCGAGTTCCGAGGCCACGACGTCCTCTACCGCCTCCGCCACGAGGGCGGCCGCACGGTGCTCGTCCAGCTGCCGTCGCTCGAGCTCTACGAGGTGGGCGCCCGCGTGTTCGTGCGGCCGGCGCCCGCGGCGGTCACGTCGTTGGTCGACTAGGAGCGCCCGTCGTGCGCGAACGCGGCCACGAACCGGTCGAAGGCCGCGGCGTCGCCGTCGACCTTGAGCGCACCCTCCGGGATCGGCTCGCCGCGCAGTAGGAGCACGAGCGTCCGCGCGTCGGTCCTGAGCGTGACCGCGGCGTCGCTCGGCGCCCCGCGCTCGCTCCGGACCGTGCCGCGGTCGACGACCACGCCGAACTCCTGCCCGTCGAGCTCGAGGCCGTAGGTCTCCACGAGATCGGGGTCGCCGTGGAAGCTCAGCATCAGGGACATCACGACGGGGCCGGGGTTGACCGGCTCGTCCGGCGCCGGCGTCCCCAGGAGCTCCAGCCCGACCTCGCCGAGCGCGCGGATCACGGGCCCGAGCCGGCGGCCGGACTCGGTCAGCTCGTACACGGTCGTGTGGGCGGGCGGCGGCAGCTCGCGGCGGCGCACGAGGCCGTCGGCCTCGAGCGTCCGCAGGCGCGCGGTGAGGAGGTCGGTGGCGATCCCGGGTAGGCCTGCAAGCAGGTCGCTGTAGCGCTGCGGGCCGAGGAACAGGTCGCGCACGATGAGCAGCGTCCAGCGCTGTCCGAGCAGGTCGAGGGAGCGCGCGATTGCGCAGTACTCCCGGTAGCTCCGCTTCCCCCGCGGCGCGATCATGGCCGGAAGTGTACACCAAGAAATCCAAGCATCAACTTGGAGAATATGGTACGGTCCCGATCCATGTTCGCCGCGCTCACCCGCCTCGCCACCCGGAGACCGAAGCGGGTCGTGGCCGCGGCGCTCATGATCAGCGTGTTCGCGGCGGTGGCCGGCGCCTCGGTTGCCGACCGCCTCGACCCCTACGCGGCCGAGGACCCGGCCACCGAGTCGGTCAGGGCGGACGCGCTGCTCGAGCGCGCCGGCGTGGGCGCAGGCATCGACGTCGTGGCGCTCGTGGAGACGCCGCGCGGCGCCGAGTCGGAGTCGGGCCGGGCGCGGGTCGCGGAGATGGCCCGCGAGCTGCGCGCCGACCCGGCCGTCGGGCGCGTCGTGACCTTCGAGCAGGCCGGCCGTACCCTCGTGGCGCGGGACGGGCGCTCGACCTACGTCGCAGCCAGTCTGCGCGCCGGGGCCGACGAGAACGACGCGGGCGAGCGGCTGCTGGACCGGCTCGGAGACGAGCCGGGGCTGACCCTCGGCGGCTTCGCGGTCGCGAGCCCGCAAGTGAACGAGCAGGTGTCCGAGGACCTGGCCCGCGCCGAGCTGCTCGCCTTCCCCCTGCTGTTCCTGCTCTCGTTCCTGTTCTTCAGGAGCGTCGTCGCCGCGGCGCTCCCGCTGCTGGTCGGCGGCATGGCGATAGTGCTGACCCTGTTCGGGCTCCGCCTGGGGTCTGAGTTCGGGTCGATCTCGGTCTTCGCGCTCAACGTGACCACCGGGCTCGGACTCGGCCTCGCGATCGACTACTCGCTGTTCATGGTCTCGCGCTACCGCGAGGAGCTCGCGAATGTGGGACCGGGCACGGAGGCGATCCGGCGAACGCTGGCCACGGCCGGGCGCACCGTGCTGTTCAGCTCGCTGACCGTGGCCGCCGCGATGGGGGCGCTGCTCCTGTTCCCGCAGCGCTTCCTCTACTCGATGGGGATCGGCGGGATGATGGTGGCGGTCCTTGCCGGCGGTGTCGCCCTGCTCGTGCTGCCCGCCGTGCTGGCGGCGCTGGGCCCGCGGGTCAACGCGCTCGCGCCGCGCCGGCTCCAGCGCGCCGCGGAGGCCGACGCCCGGCCCGCCCGCTCCGGCGTGTGGTACCGGCTTTCGCACGCGATCATGCGGCGCCCCGGCCGGATCGCGACCGCGGCCGCCGTCCTGCTGATCGCGCTCGGCCTCCCGTTCCTCGGCATCAAGCTCACCGCGGTCGACGCCAGCGTGCTGCCCGAGTCGAGCAGCGCCCGGCAGGTGGACGACGCGCTCGAGCGCGACTTCGACGTCCGCCGTACGACGCCGATCACGCTCGTCGCCCAGACGCAGCCGGGTCCCGGGCTCGACCGCTACCTCGACCGGGTGCGGGCGCTCCCGGGCGTGCTCGAGGTCGGTCCGCCGCGGCCGGCCGGCGAGCTCACGCTGGTGGACGCGGTGCCGCGCGACCCGGTCATGAGCGACGCGAGCCAGCAGACCGTGCACGACGTGCGCGGCCTCGACCCGCCGTTCGAGGTGCTGAGCCGCGGCCAGACGGCGAACCTCGTGGACCTGAAGCAGAGCCTCGTCGACCACCTCCCGGGCGCGCTCGCGATCCTGGCGGGCACGACGATGGTCGTGCTGTTCCTGATGACCGGGTCGGTCCTGCTGCCGATCAAGGCGCTCCTGATGAACCTCCTGACGATGTCGGCCACCTTCGGCATCCTCGTGCTCGTGTTCCAGGACGGGCGGCTCGAGGGGCTGCTCGACTACACGAGCCAGGGCGCGCTGGAGGCGACCCAGCCGATCTTCCTGTTCGCCGTCGCGTTCGGGCTGTCGACCGACTACGGCGTCTTCCTGCTCTCACGCATCAAGGAGGCGCGCGACGCGGGCACCCCGAACGACGAGGCCGTCGCGGTCGGCCTCGAGCGAACCGGCCGGATCGTGACCGCCGCCGCGCTCCTCTTCAGCGTGGCGGTGGCCGCGTTCGCCACCTCTCAGATCGTGTTCATCAAGGAGCTGGGCGTGGGAACCGCGCTTGCGGTGCTGATCGACGCCACGATCATCCGGGCGCTCCTCGTGCCCTCGCTGATGAAGCTGCTCGGCGAGTGGAACTGGTGGGCGCCGCGGCCGCTCGTGCGGCTGCATGCCCGCATCGGGCTGCGCGAGAGCGCCGCGGCCTGAGAGCAGCTAGGAGCGGCGGCGCCGCAGCAGCTCGCGGCCGAAGGTACGGCCCAGGTGGAGCGGGTGGTTCACCAGCGTGGTCAGCTGGCCGGCGAGCGAGTCCGGGTCGCGGGCGATGCCGAGCCCGCGCAGGACGGTCAGGAGGTCGTAGTAGACGCGCTCGCAGACGAGCCGGTCCTCCTCGAACACGTAGATCCCGCAGACCCGAAGTCGCACGTGCCGGCGAGTGGGCGGCAGCCCGTGGTAGGTGCCGAGGTGCGTGCCGGAGACCCAGGCCTCCTCGGCGACCGCGTCGTCCCCGTGGTGCACGGCGATCGGCTCCACGGCGAGGTCGGGGATGCCGGCGAAGTTCTCCCCGTGGTAGCGGCGGACGGCCTCCTCGCCGTCGAAGACCTCGCCCGTGGGCACGATCTCGTAGCGGGGATGGTGGAAGGTGGCGATGACCGCGTCGAGGTCGTGGGTGGTCTCGGCGGCCGAATGCGCGTCTAGAACGGCCTGGCGCGCGCGTCGCAGGGCGGCTGGGGCTTCGTCCATCCGTCGAAATTTGACGCAACGGACACCAATGTGGGGTCTCCGCACGCCGATGGGTGGTCACTGGCGCCCGACCCGGACCTGGACTACTGCGCATGCGACTTCTTCGACAGAGGCCCCTTCTCGGCTTGGCGACGGCAGCGGTCGTGGCCATTCCGTTCGCCGGCGCGGCCCTCAGCCACGACGGCAACATCTCCACGGTCGCGGGGACCGGAACGTCCGGAAGCTCGGGCGACCTCGGGCCGGCGACGCTGGCAGAGCTCAAGGATCCGCGCGACGTGGCGCCGCTCGAGGGCGGTGGCTTCCTCGTGGCGGACACGGCCAACCACGTGGTGCGCAAGGTGGACTCGCTCGGGAACATCAGCCGCGTTGCGGGCACGGGCAACGACGGGTACACCGGCGACGGCGGCCTCGCCACGGCCGCCGACATCGGCGACATCTCCTCGGTCTCGCCGACGGCCGACGGCGGCTTTTTGATCTCCGACCCGGACGGCCACGTCGTGCGGAAGGTCTCGGCGCTCGGCGTGATCGAGACGGTGGCCGGGACCGGCAACGCCGGCTACAGCGGTGACGGAGGGCCGGCGACCGCAGCCGACCTCGACGCTCCGACGGATGCCGTGGAGCTGAAGGACGGCGAGATCCTGATCGCCGACCACGGCGACAACCGGATCCGGAAGGTCTCGCCGGACGGCGTGATCGAGACCGTCGCGGGCACCGGCATGAGCGGCTTCAGCGGCGACGGCGGGCCGGCCACGAGCGCGCAGATCGACGATCCGTCGGACATCTCGGTGCTCGGCGACTGCGCCTTCCTGTTCGTCGACGAGGCGAACCACCGCATCCGGCGCGTGGACGAGGATGGAACGATCACGACCGTGGCGGGCGTAGGCGGCAGCGGCCCGCTCGGCGACGACGGTCCCGCCACGGACGCGTACGTGCGCCCGGTGGGGGTCACCGCGCTCGCCGACGGCGGCTTCCTGATCGCCGACGCGAGCGACAACCGCGTGCGCCGCGTGGATCCGCAGGGCGTGATCACAACCGATGCCGGCAACGGCAACGCGGGCAGCGGCGGCGACGGCGGCAGGCCGGACAGCGCCGAGGTGAACGGCCCCATGGACGTCACGGTGTCTCCGGAGGGCGGCTACTACATCGCCGACGCCGGCAACCACAAGATCCGCTTCGTCTGGTCGTATGACCTGCCCGCGGGGACCGACGTCAATCCCCCCGACGAGCCCGAGATCGTGCGCGGCCCCGGCAAGCTCGGCAACAACCCGAGCCCGACGTGGAAGTTCCAGCTCGCCGACGACGCCGTCCAGGCCGACTGCAAGCTGAAGCGCGGCTCCGACGTCGTATATGGCTGGGCCCCCTGCACGAGCCCGAAGGTCTACGACCTCAGCGGCCAGCCGGACGGCGTCTACACCTTCTACGTCGACTCCGCCGACGCGGCGGGCAACTGGAGCGACGCCGCCACGGACAGCTACGAGCTCGACCGGACGCCGCCGGCTACGCCGGTCATCGAGCAGGCGCCGCCGGAGCGCGGATCCAGCTTCTCCGCGACCTTCGCCTTCAGCGGCGAGGAGGGCTCGAAGTTCACCTGCGAGCTCGAGCGGGACGGCGTGACGTTCCGCGAGGAGGTCTGCGCGAGCCCCATGACCTATGACCTCACCGAGCACGGGGCGGGCGGGTATCGCTTCAGCGTCAACGCGAGAGACGCCGCCGGCAACAAGAGCGACTCCGCGCGCGTCGACTTCGTGATCGAGCTCGAATCGCTGCAGCTTCCTCCCGATCCCGAGCCGGTGCTGGGCGATACGCTGGTCGCCGGCACGGCGAAGGGGACCGCGCTCGTGAAGCTGCCGGGCTCGGGTCGCTGGGTTCCGCTGGACCAGGCGGCTGGACTGCCGATGGGCTCGCGGATCGACGCGCGCCGCGGCGTCGCCAAGGTGTCGGTGGCCGTGGATCGCAGCGGGCGCACGCAGAGCGCGCGCTTCGGGGGCGGCGTGTTCGAGGTCCGCCAGAGCAGGAAGGGCCGCGGGATGGCCGACATCCTGCTTCGGGGGCGCCTGAACTGCTCCCCGAGCGGGGACGCCTCCGCCGCCGCGAGGCGCGGATCCCGTAGGCGCCGCAACCTGTGGGGGCGCGACAACGGCGGACGCTGGCGCACCCACGGCCAGAACAGCGTGGCGACCGTGCGCGGCACGAGGTGGCTGACCCAGGACCGGTGCGGCGGGACCCTGACCCGCGTCACCGAGGGCGCCGTGCTCGTGGGCAACCGCCACACGGGCCGCCGCGTGCTGGTCAAGGCCGGCCGCTCCTACCTCGCCCGCAAGCCGCGGCGCTAGCTCGGCCATGCGAAAGCCGCTCGCAGGGAGGCACGTCCGGGCGGTGGTGACGGCTGCCGCGGTGGCGGTGCTGGCCGCGTTCGCGCTGCACGCATCGGGGGCGCTGAACCGGGTCGAGCGCGACAGCGTGGACATCCGCTTCTCGATCCGCGGGGCGGAGCGCGCCGACGGCATCGTCGTCGTCTCGATCGACGAGGACACGTTCAACGAGTTCGGGAGCGCCGTCTGGCCGTTCCCGCGCACGCGCCACGCGCGCGTCGTGGACCAGCTGCGCAAGGCCGGCGCGAGCCTGATCGTCTACGACGTCCAGTTCACCGAGCCGTCACCCGACCCGAAGGCCGACCTCGCCCTCTACGACGCGCTGGGCCGGGCGGGCGGCGCGCTGCTCGCCACCGGCGAGAGCGACGCCCTCGGCCGCACCAAGGTCCTCGGGGGGGACGCGAACCTGGCACGGATCGACGCGCGTGCGGGCGCGGCGAACCTGCGCACCGACCCCGGGGGTGTGGTGCGTCGCTACCCGCGGACGGTGGGCAAGCTCGAGACCCTGCCGGTGATGGCTGCCGAGCAGCTCGGCGTGCCGCTCCGCGAGGACGACTTCCAGGACGGCAATGCCTGGATCGACTTCCGCGGTGGGCCGCGCACGTTCCCCACGGTCTCCTTCTCGGACGTGCACGACGGGCGCGTGGACCCGCGGCGCCTGCGCGGCAAGGTCGTGATCGTCGGAGCGGGCGCGGCCACTCTCCAGGACATGCACGGCACGGCCACGAGCGGCCATGACCTGATGAGCGGCCCCGAGCTGCAGGCCAACGCCCTCTGGACCGCGCTGCAGGGCAACCCGCTCCGTTCCGTTCCCGACTGGATGGGCTGGCTGCTGATCGCGCTGATGGCGGCCGCCCCGCCGCTCCTCGCTCTCAAACTGAAGCCGCTGCTCCTGCTGGCGGCGGTGCCCACGCTCGCGGTGATCCACGCGGCCGGCACGCAGCTCCTCTTCGAGGCCGGTCACATGACCCTCGCGGTGGCGCCCGTGGCGGCGCTCGGCATCGGCGCGGCGGCTGCTGTCGTGGCGGCCTACGTAGGCGAGGCGCGCGAGCGGCGCTGGGTGGCGCGCTACAGCGAGCGGCTCGAGGCTGAGGTCCGCGAGCGGACCGCCGAGCTGCGCGAGACGCAGCTCGAGGTGGTCGAGCGGCTGGCGAAGGCGGCGGAGTCGCGGGACAACGACACCGGCGAGCACATCGAGCGCATGGCCACCCTGTGCGAGCGGCTCGCGCTCGAGATCGGCATGAGCGAGGCGGAGGCCGAGGAGCTGCGGTACGCCGCCGTGCTCCACGACATCGGCAAGATCAGCATGCCCGACCGGGTGCTGCTGAAGCCCGGGAAGCTGACCCCGGATGAGCGCTCGGTCATGGAGACCCACGCGCTGATCGGCTCGCGGCTGCTGGCGGGCTCGCGCTCGCCACTGCTCCGGACCGCCGAGGAGATCGCGCGCACGCACCACGAGCGCTGGGACGGCGGCGGCTACCCGGCCGGCCTCGCGGGTACCGAGATCCCGTTCGCCGGGCGCATCTGCGCGATCTGCGACGTCTTCGACGCCCTGACCACGCAGCGTCCATACAAGCGCGCGTGGCCGGTGGAGGAGGCGCTGGCCGAGATCGCGCGAGGGCGCGGCACGCAGTTCGATCCCGATCTCGTGGACGCCTTCCTGCGCATCGCGCCTGAGGTCCTCGGGCAGCGGCGTGACATAGGCTCCCCGGCATGGAGCTCTATGTCTGCTGGGGAACCTTCCCCGCCCCTTGGCGACCAGGAGGCCACCCCTGCCGCAACGCCTATCAGGCTCTGATCGACGCGGGCTGGAATCCCGACCTGAAGAAGGCCTACGGGCTCGGCCTGCTGCCCGACGCGCTCACGCCGCAGCGGGCGAAGGTGCGCGAGCTCACGGGGCAGAACTGGGTGCCTGTGCTCGTCACCGACGAGGGCGAGGTGATCCAGGACTCCAAGCGGATCGTCGAGTGGGCGCGGGCGAACCCGGCGGCGGGGGCGGAGCGGCCGGCGGGCTAGGCGCCGTTCTCCGGCCCGGCCACCACGATCTGCAGCTTGCCCCCCGGCGAGCGCTCGAGCCGCTCGACCGTCTCCACCTCGACCTTCGGCCGGGGCACGCCGAGCTCCTCGAGCCGGGCGCCGAGGCGGCTGCGGAGCCGTTCCGGCGCGCCGGCCGCCCCGTCGCGGAGCGCCACGCGCAGCCGCAGCGACTCGCCCTTCTGGATCACCTGGAACTCGCGCACGTCGGGATCGGCGGTGACGAGCCCGAACTGGAGCGGATGCACGTCCACGCCGCCGAGGCGCAGGACGTCCTCGGCGCGGCCCTCGAGCGAGCGCACGCGCTGTAGCGAGCGGCCACAGGGGCAGGGCTCGGGGTGCACCGCGAGGAGGTCGGTGACCTCGAAGCGGATCAGCGGCTGGGTGCGGTTGAAGAGGTTCGTGACCAGCAGGCGCGAGCCCACCTCGCCGGGCGGCACCGGCCGGTAGTCGTCGTCGACGTTCTCGGCGATGCACATGTCGTCGAACAGGTGCATCGAGCCCGCCGGGCACTCGTGTCCGTACAGGCCCTCGGTCGTGGCGTAGAAGTCGAAGGCGCGGACCCCGAAGGCCCGCTCGATCCGCTCGCGCAGGGCGGGGGTGAGGGGCTCGCTGCTGGTGGCGACGCTCTCCAGGTCGAGCCTCAGGCGTCCCGCCTCCTGTTCCACTGCGAGGAGGCCCGCGATCGAGGGGTAGCTGTAGAGCGCCTGCGGCCGGAACTCGTTCAGCCGGGCGACCAGCTCGGGCAGCGGCTGGGTCACGCGCAGCGCACAGAGCCGGTGCAGCCCCACGTCGAGGGTGCGCGCACCGCGCTGGCTCATGTGCGTGGGGGAGCCGCCCCCGATCGCGGCCAGCCGCAGGCGCGGGAAGCGAGGTGCGGTGTTGGTCCACTCGCTGCGGCGAAGGAACATCGCCCCGATGCCGGACCATGCGGCCCGGTCGTAGACGAACACGGCCTTTCGCCCCGAGGATCCGCTCGAGGTCATCACGCGGTGCTCGCCCAGGTAGAGCACGTCGTCGTCGATCTCGTCGAGATGCCGGAGGAGGCCGTCGAGGTGGAGCCGGCGGTCGGTCACGAGATCGTCGAAGTGATCCATCAGCTCCTGCTTGGTGAGGACCGGCACGTCGGCGAGCCTCACCGGCGTCTCGCTCGGCAGGCGCCGCCGCCAGAACGGCGAGCGCTCCGCGGCATAGCGAACGAGCTCGTCTAGTCGCTGCTGCTGCAGGCGCTCGAGCCGCTCACGCGGCCAGCGCTCATGCTCGGCCAGCTCCTTGCTTCGTCGAACCCCGCGCGCCACGTCCTGCAGGCGCTTGATCCGATAGCCCATCGAGTCCTCCTTCGTCCATGAGCCTGCCCGCGCGCAGCCCGAGTCGCTCGTCCACCAGATCGGGCTGGGTGAGGCGCTCCAGCTGAAGGCCGAGCTGCATCGCGTAGCGGGCGGTGGCCAGCTTGGTTGGGTCGTCCGGCAGCGCTTGGCCGCTCTCGACCAGGGCGGCGGCCAACAGGTCGATGACCCGGCGGTGCTGGATCACGAAGCGCTCGCGCAGCTCGGGATGCCGCAGCACGTGCGCCCAGAACTCGAAGAACACCGCCATCCAGCCGTCGTCGGTCTCCGGGCGGCCGCGGTTGCCGGGGATCGTGCGCTCCACGCCCTCCCGCAGCGTCGGGGCCTCCCGGAGGATCCCCTCGATCTCCGCCACGCGTGAGTCGACCCGCCGCTCGTACACCGCGAAGAAGAGGTCCTCCTTCGAGGTGAAGTTGGAGTACACGGCGCCCTTGGTGAAGCCGGCCTCGGCCGCCACCGCGTCGAGCGACGTGGCGTGGAAGCCCTGCGCGGTGAAGAGCCGCTCGGCGGCGTCGATCAGGTCGCCGCGGGTCCGGGCCTGGCGCTCCGCACGGGTGGGTGCACTTCGCATACCGTCAGTATTCAGATACTGACGGTATCTGTCAAGCCTGGATCCGGCGGCCCATCTCGGTCGTGTCGTAGCCGCCCAGGGCGTCGACTTCGGTGCGGAACTCGCCCGATTCGAGCAGCGCCCAAAGCGGCGCGAGGAGCTCGCTCTCGAGCGAGGTTCGCTCGAGGACGAGGTCGTACGGCTCCTTGGCGACCGGCACGAAGTCGAGTCCGAACGCGCGCGCCGCGGCAAGCACCCCGAGGCCGCAGTCGGCTCGGTCCGCGGCCACCGCCGCGGCCACGGCGAGGTGGGTGTGCTCCTCGCGCGCGTATCCGTCGATTGCGTCCGGGTCCATGTTGCGCTGGGACAGCTCGTGGTCCAGCAGGACGCGCGTCCCGGCCCCCCGCTGACGATTCACGTAGCGCAGCCCGGGACGGGTGAGGTCGTCGATCCCGTGCAGGCCGAGCGGGTTTCCCGGTGCGACGATCAGGCCCTGCTCGCGGTGGGTGAGCCGGACGACGGCGAGGTCGCGATCCGGCATGAGCCGCTCGATCCAGGGCAACGTGTACTCGCCGGTGTCGGGGTCGAGGAGGTGCGAGCCGGCGATGTGGCAGAGGCCGTCTCGCAGCGCCGCGAGGCCCGCCAGCGAGCCGACGTTGGACGAGGCGAGCGCGATCTCGGGATCGCGCCCGCGCAGTGCCGAGGCCGCGAGATCGAGCACGAGGTCGTGCGAGCCCGTGACCACGATGGTCCGCTCGATCTCGCTCACGCCGCGTAGCAGGCGAACCTCCACCTCCTCGCCGGCGTGATGTCCCTCGAGCTGCGCTGGGACCACGAGCAGCCCGTCGGCGCGGACCAGTGAGGTGAGCACGCCCGCGCCGCGCGGCAGCGGGGTGGCGACGAGCCGGCCGCCCACGCGGCCGAGCCGCACGCGGATCCAATCGTCCGTCCCCATGTTCGACGCGAGCTTGCGCGCCAGCCGCGCTCGCGCGCGCGGCCAGTCCGGAGGCGGCGCCCCCTCGAGGCGGGCCAGCAGCGGGGCGGCGAAGATGTCGAACGTGAGGGCGGCCGAGACCGGGTAGCCGGGCGCGCCGAGCACGGGCGTGGCCTCTGCCGCGCCCAGCACGACGGGATGGCCGGGCTTCACAGCGACCCCGTGAACGGCGAGCACGCCGGCCTCGGCGATCACGGCCGCGGTGTGATCGTCGCGGCCGGCGCTCGAGCCGGCGATCACGATCACGAGGTCCGCCTTCGTCGCTGCCGTCTTGACGGCGGCGACGATGCGCTCGGGCTCGTCGGGCACGATCTCGTGCCGCACGACCTCGCAACCCTGCTCGGTCGCCTGCGCGGTCATCATGAGCGAGTTGGTGTCGGGCAGGTCGCCGGGGCGGAGCTCCGCGCCGATCGGGCGGATCTCGTCGCCGGTCGGAATCACCGCCACGACCGGCGCCCTGCGCACGGCGAGCTCGGTCAGCCCCGCGGCGCCGGCCGCGGCCACGTCCACCGGGCGCAACCGGTGTCCGGCGGGCAGGAGGAGCTCGGCGGCGCTCACGTCCTCGCCGATGGAGCGGACATGCTGGTAGGGAGCGGCGGCGGCGCGGAGCTCGACTCCGGCGGGCGCGTCCTCACCGCCCTCCCAGTGCACCTGCTCGCGCATGATCACGGCGTCGCGTCCGGGCGGCATGGGGTCACCCGTGTCGACCACCTCGAACTGGCCGGGCGCGAGCGACACGGGCGAGGTCTCGCCGGCTCCGAGCGTGTCCGCCGCCCTGACCGCGATCCCGTCCATGGCCGCGGCGTCGAAGGGCGGAGAGGATCGCCGCGCCCAGACCGGCTCGGCCGTGACCCGCCCGACGGCTTCGTCGAGCGGCACCCGGATGACCTCGACCCGCTCGGGACAGCCGGCGGCGCGGCACGCGTCCGCCCAGGCAGCGACGGCCTCGGCGGCGGGGACGTCGTGGATGAACGGGGTGGCGCGGGCCATGGCGGGAATCCTCCCGCGCCGCGGCCTCGGCCGCGTCGCGGCCCCGCCCGCTTCGCGGCGCCGGCCGCTTCGCGGCGCCGGCCGCTTTCCGGCGCCGGCGCAAACTGCGGCTGGGGAAGGGGCCGGGCCCAAGGGGGTTGGGCGCTTTCTGTACCCATATGGGTCCATAAAGCGCCCAACCCTCCGGGGCGGGGCACGGCTTTGCGGCGTCAGCCGTACAGCGTCACGTCGACCTCGGTGTCCTTCGCCAGCCCGGTCGCGGACTCCGGCACGATCAGGTAGCCGTCGGCGCGCACCAGGATCGAGAGGAGGGCCGAGGAGCCGAACAGGGGTGTCGCGACGTCGTCCTCGAGCGACACCTGCACCACGTCGAGGCGGCCGGCCGCGGGGGGGGGGGCGCGGGCGAGGGGCGCGCGGGCGGGCGGGTCGGGGGGGGGGGCGGGGGGTCCCCCCGCCCCGCGGCCC
>Ga0081538_10002909_pt1 | contig 16325 bp, 16 predicted proteins | sample TabmetS5T2R1_FD_71022 | JGI IMG/M metagenome (GOLD analysis project Ga0081538, IMG submission 71022) | Tabebuia heterophylla rhizosphere microbial communities from the University of Puerto Rico - S5T2R1 | ecosystem: Host-associated > Plants > Roots > Rhizosphere ... | reverse complement strand
AGGTGCTCCTCGGCCGGCTCCCAGGGCTTCCACAACCAGCCGTCGATCCGCCCCAACGCCATCGCTTGGCTCATCGGCTGGTTGACGCTGCGATCCAGGACCCCGATGAGCAGCATCCGCCTGGCCGACGGGTGGAGCTGGTGCGCCTGGGCCAGGAACTCCACCCCGGTCAGCTGCGGCATCCACTGGTCGGCGATCACCACCGCGACCGACACGTCCTGGCTGCGCAGCCGCGCCAGCACCTCAAGTCCCGCCGCGGGTGAGCGCTCGGCGAGGGTCTGGTAGTCGGCCCCGTACCGCTTGGCCAAGGCCTGCTTGAGCGCCTCCAGGATGTCGCCGTCATCGTCCACGGCCAGCACCACCGATTGCGCCACACGTCCCTCCTCGCCGGGTCGCAGCCTGAGCCCAGCCACTGCCACGGGGCCACGAGCGTCCGGTCAGGGCCGATGATCGACCGCCACTTGGGCACCGACAAGTTTGCGACGCCACGGCCGGGAGGATCGCTCGGCCTGGTCGCCGGCCGTGTTGCTGCTTACTTGGGCGCGTGCGCCCCATTGGACCGCACCGTGCGGATCGTCCAGCAGTACGAGCGGGGGGCTGTTCCGCGATGCCAAGCGCCGCCGCCGAGCCTCCGGCTGGCTGCAATGCCGCAGGGTCTGCCGACGCCTACGGTGGCCGTGATCGAAGCCGTTGACCACAAGGGCTGGGGGTACGGCCTGAACTTCTACTGGCTGCTGCACCCGCGACAGCTGGTCCGGGCTCGACGCCGCTCCCGCTGACGCTGGCCGGCCGGCAGCGTTGTCAATCCCTGCCAGCCGCAATCGCGTGATGCCTGCCAGGTGGAAGCGTGGATTGCCGCTGGCCCCGATGCCGCGGCATCGGGGCCAGCGCGATCCTCGGCGAGGAACCCCCGAGAAACCGCTGTGTGGAGAGGCGTGGTGATGGAGCTTCGCAAGCTGGCCGGCGTACCGGCAGGGCGCTGGAGCAAGTGGGTGGTCGTGCTCGCCTGGGTGGCCATCGCGGTGGCGCTCGGGCCGCTGGGTGGCCGCCTCACCTCAGTGCAGAAGAACGACACAGTCAGCTACCTGCCGCGCAATGCTGAGTCGACCCGGGTCAACGCCGAGCTGCAGCGCTTCCCTGACGCGAAGCAGGTGAGTGCGGTGGTCGTCTACCGACGCGACAGCGGCCTCACCCCGGCCGACGGGGCCGGGGCGGAGGGTGACCGCGTGGCGCTTGCCCGCCGGCTGCTCGGTGGCGCGCAGGCGCCGCCTCTTGTCACCTCACCCGATGGCAAGGCGCTGGTGCTGTCCCTGCCGCTGCCGACCACCGGCACCACCACCGAGGCCGGCAAGCAGCTGGTGGGCATGGTCGACCAGATCCGCAGCCTGGTCGGCCACGGCAGCGGCGGGTTGCGGGTAGCGGTCACCGGACCGGCCGGGTATTCGGCCGACTCGATCAAGGTGTTCCAGCAGATCGACACCAAGCTGCTGCTGGCCACCGCCCTGGTGGTGGCGCTGCTGCTGATCGTCACCTACCGCAGCCCGTGGCTGTGGCTGGTGCCGCTACTGTCCGTCGGTCTGGCCTACCAGGTCGCCGCCGCGGTCGTGTACCTGCTCGCCAGGTACGCCGGGCTGACCGTGAACGGCCTGTCCCAGGGGATCCTGACCGTGCTGGTCTTCGGCGCCAGCACCGACTACGCCCTGCTGCTGGTCGCCCGCTACCGCGAGGAGCTCCGCCGCCACCCGGACAAGCACGAGGCCATGCGCGCCGCGCTCGGCAGCGCCGGCCCGGCGATCCTCGCCTCTGGCTCGACCGTCACCATCGGGCTGCTGTGCCTGCTGGTCGCCGAACTGAACTCGACCCGCGGGCTCGGCCCGGTCGGCGCTGTCGGGATCATCGCCGCCCTGGCCGCGATGCTCACCCTGCTCCCGGCGGTGCTGGTGATCTTGGGCCGTGGGCTGTTCTGGCCGTTCGTGCCCCACTTCGGCTCCACTCATCCGGAGCAGGCCAGCATGTGGGGGCGGATCGGCCTGCGCATCCAGCGGCGCCCGCGCCTGGTGTGGATGGTCACCGTCCTGGTCCTGGTCGTCATGGCGGTCGGTCTGGTCGACACCCGGACCGGGCTCAACCAGGACCAGGCATTCCGCGGCCAACCCGACTCCGTGGTGGGCCAGCAGCTGCTCGAGGCCAGCTTCCCCTCCGGAGCGACCGCGCCCATCAGCGTCGTCGCCAGGACGGCCGCGGCACCCGCGGTCCTCCAGGCAATCCGGCCCACTCCCGGGATCGCCACGGCACGCCTCACCGGGCGGGCCGGGGACCTGGTGGAGATCTCGGCCACCGAGACCTCAACGCCGGGGGGTGCGGCCAGCACCGCCACGGTCCAGCAGCTGCGCCAGCAGGTCCACGCCATCACTGGCGCCCAGGCGCTGGTCGGTGGGGCGCCAGCGATCGACCTGGACGTCAACCAGGCGACCGCACACGACCGCGCCGTCATCATCCCCCTGGTCCTGGTGGTGGTCCTGATGATCCTGGCTGCGCTGCTCCGAGCAATCGTCGCCCCGCTGCTGCTGATCGTCACGGTGATCCTGTCGTTCGCGGCAGCGCTGGGCGCCAGCATGGTCGTCTACGACAAGGTGTTCGGCTTCGCCGGGTCGGACCTGTCAGTACCGCTGTACGCCTTCATCTTCCTGGTGGCGCTCGGCATCGACTACAACATCTTCCTGATGACGCGGGTCCGCGAGGAGTCGGCACGGCTCGGCACCCATGAAGGCACGCTGCGGGCGCTCGCCGTGACCGGTGGGGTGATCACCTCGGCCGGGCTGGTCCTGGCCGCCACCTTCTCGGTGCTGGCCGTGCTACCGCTGGTCACCATGACCGAGATCGGCTTCGTGGTCGCCTTCGGCGTGCTCCTGGACACCCTGGTGGTCCGCTCGCTGCTGGTCCCGGCGCTCACCTTCGAGCTCGACCATCGGATCTGGTGGCCGAGCGCGCTGTGGCGGCGGCCAGCGCCCCCAGCACCCAAGGGCGCCCGCCCCGACTTCCAGCCAGTGCCCACCGGTGGCGGCAGCCGCTGGGATGGGCATCGCAGAAGCCGTCCACCGGAGTGACGGCAGCGGCTATCGACCCGGCACACCAAGCCCGGTTAGTGGTCGCTTGCGGCTTGGGCCTGATCGCTGCGCCGCCTCATACGCATCCAGCACCTGCTTGAACTACCGCCGATTCGCCTCCGGAACGACCTGCACGAACACCTCCACGACCCCGGTCCACAGTGCATAACCGGGCGCATAGAACAGGTCGGCCACCAGCACCATCGGCTCGGTCGTCACCGACAACCGCAGCAGGTAGCCGCCGACATGGGCGGCCAGGGCAACCACCAAGCCGATCCGCAGGCTCCAGTGCAGGAGTCGCTGCTTGTACGCGGACCGCCGCACCTGGGTCAGGTGCTCGCCGATCCAGGTCAGCACTGCCCGACATTCCCCCTCTCCCAGACCGAACACGTCGTGTCCTGGGCCGCGCTCCTGGTCAGGGAACGGGGGTGGAGCGTCCTCGGCTCCCGGTCCTTGGGTCTTGATCCAGCCTCCTGCTGTCCACCTCAGCTCCGCGGCCGCGTTTGAACACGCCGCTGGTGACGTACCTTCGGTGGATTGGACCTCAGCCGGTCGGGTGCCGGTGACGGTACAGCAGCCACACGCCCATGGCGGCCAGGGCGCCGACGGTCAGGCCGACCAGGCCAGGGATGATCCAGCCGCCCCGGGCGGCCGTCGAGGCGGTCGGCTGGGTCGCGGGCGGGGCCGTGGCCGACGGCGCCGGAGCGGCCGTGGTCGTCGCTGGCGGTGCGGCCCGGAGCTCCAAGGTCGCCACGACACCGAGGTTCCCGCCGCCGCAGCGGCCGCTGACGTCATAGGTCCCGGTCGGCGTCGACCGGGGGATCCTGGTGGTGGCGGCGAAGGTCCCGTCCGGGCGGACGGCGGCCGTCACCGCCGGCACGCCGGCGAACTCGTGGGCGTCGTCGAAGGCCCTGGAGAGCAGCTCGATGCTGGTGGCGCACGCCGATCCCGCCTGGCCCTGGCCCACCGATCCGGACACGGTGACCGTGTCGCCGGCGGTGACCGAGCGTGGGCTGACGCGGAGGGCGACCGGTGGTGTCGTGGGGACGCCCCGGACGGTCAGCGTCGCCGACACGCCCAGGTTCCCGCCGCCGCAGCGCCCACTGATGGCGTAGGTCCCGGCCGGTGTGGACCGCGGGATCCTGGTCGTGGTCGTGAAGGTCCCGTCCGGCTTGACGGCGGCGGTCAGCGCGGGCACGCCGGCGAACTCATCGGTGGGCACGAATGCTCTGGACAACAGCATGAGGCTGCTCGCACAGGCCGAGCCCGCCGGGGCCGGACCGACCGACCCGGACACGACGACGGTGCCGCCGGCCGTGATCGAGCTGGGACTGACCCTCAGGGTGGTGGCGGGCGCGGCCGATGCCGGCGCGGCAGGTGCGAGCATGCCGGCGGTGGCGGCGAACAGCAGCGCGGCAATGATGCGGACTGGTCGCATGGCGAGCCCCTGGAGAAGCACGACCCGGTCGGGATCCTTGGCATGTCCAGCTTCGCCAACCCCGCGCCGGATGTCGTCGTGGCCAGCGCAACTCCCGCCTACCTGCTAGCCGGTACCGGGGCTCCGCCCTGGCGGGTCGTGGACCGCCCGGGCACGAAGGTCAGCGCCAGGACCACACCGGCCAGCGCGACGGCGGCCGAGATCGCCAGGGCCAGGTCCATCCCGTGTACGAAGGCCGTGCGCACCGACTCGAGCAGCGGCGCCGAGCCCAACCGGTCGGCCACGGCGACCCCGCCGAAGAGGCTGGCCCGCACCGCCGACGCGGCCGCCTGGGGCAGGCCTTCCAGGCGCAGCCGGGCCTGGTAGCCCGAGCTCGGCGCCGAGCCGAAGACCGCGGCGCCCAACGGCGTGCCGACGTTCTTGACCGCCTGCAGGACCGCCGATCCGACGCCGCTTCGCTCCGCCGGCAGCTCGCTGAGGGCCGCCGATGTCGCCGTCGCCATGGCCAGGCCCACGCCGGCCCCGACAACGGCCAACCAGGCCGCGAGGAAGCTCTCGCCCGAGCTCACCCTGGTCGCGGCGCCGCCCAGCAGTCCGGCGACCAGCACCGCGAACCCGGCCCCGACCGTGAGCCGGGCGCCGATCCGGGCGGCGATCCGGTCGGCCGGTACCGCACCGACCATGAGCCCGGCCATCATGGGCAGCAGCCGCAGCCCGCTGCCCATGGCGTCGGTGCCGAGGATGCCCTGGAAGTATTGGGGCATGGTTATCACTGCGGTAAGCAAATAGTGTGATGTTGTCGTAGGCTTCCGGCATGGCCGATGAGGACACGCGATCATTGCCGGCCGCAGCGCAGGCGGCGCTGCGTAACCGGGCCGTCCGAGCCGTGCTGGACGGCATGACCCAGGCCGAGGCCGCTCGGGTCTTTGGCGTCCACCACAATGCGGTCAACCGCTGGATCAAACGCTATCGGGAGGGCGGTTGGCCAGGGCTTGGTGAGCAGCGTCGCGGTCGCCGTCCAGGGGAACAGGCCGCCTTGTCGGAATCCCAGCAGCAGGAGGTCATCGCGCTGGTTCGGGAGAGCACCCCCGACCAGCTTGGCCTGGCCGGGTTTCTATGGACCCGCGATGCCGTCGCTGAGCTGATCATCCGGCGCTATGGCCTATGGCTCGCCCGGACCACCGTGGGCGCCTATCTGCGTGGCTGGGGGTTCAGCCCCCAACGGCCGCAACGGCGGGCCCTGGAGCAGAACCCGGCCGCGGTGCGCCGCTGGCTGGCCGAGACCTATCCCGCCATCCGTGCCCAGGCCCGCCAGGAGGGTGGAATCGTGTTGTGGCTGGATGAGATGGGGATCCGCTCAGACGCGGCGGCGGGCCGCTCCTGGGCGCCGATCGGCCAGACCCCGGTGATCAAGGGGACTGGCAAGCGGTTCCGGGTCAACATGATCAGCGCCATCTCCAACCAGGGAAAGCTGCGGTTCCGCCTCTTCACCGGGTCGTTCAGCGGTCTGGTGTTCATCGACTTCCTGCGTCGGCTGCTATGGGATTGCGGTGGGCGAAAGGTCCACCTGATCGTGGATGGCCATCCGGTGCACCGGGCCAAGGCGGTGAGCGCCTGGGTTGGACGCCATTCCGACCAGATCGAACTGCACTTTCTGCCGGGCTACAGCCCCGAGCTGAACCCAGTGGAGCTGCTGAACCATGACGTCAAGGCGAATGCGGCGGGCCGGCGACGTCCCCGCTCGGCGGAGGAGCTCCGCGCTGAGCTGCACGGCTATCTACGTCGCCGGCAGCGGCAGCCAGGGGTCGTGGTCCGCTTCTTTGATCACCCGACGACTCGGTATGCCGCCGGCGCATGATCACACCATTTGCCTGCCGCAGTGATAACAGCACCCCGACCAGGCCATGGAGATTGTCGCCATGAGGACCATGCCTGAGGTGAAGCCGGCCGAGTGGAACAGGTCCGGGGGCAGGAGCGGGCGACCATCGGGGCGCCGGGCCAGGCGCCGCTCCCAGAGCGAGAAGGCCACCAGCACGGCGAGCCCGGCGAGCAGCGGAACCAGCGCCCAGGCGGATCCCAAGCCCTTGTCCCCGGCCTCGATCAGCCCGTAGGTCACCAGCGCGAGCCCGCCGCTGGAGGTCACGATCCCCACTGGGTCCAGCCCGGGCTGGTCGGGGGCGCGCGACTCGGGGATGACCGTGAGCACGGCCACCAGCCCGATGGCCGCGACCGGCACGTTGATTAGGAACACCCAGCCCCACCAGTAGTGGCTGAGCAGCCAGCCGCCCAGGATCGGGCCGATGGGCAGGGCCAGGAAGTTCGCCGCCGCCCACAGCCCGACGGCCCGTGGACGTTCGGCTTCGCTGAACAGCACGGTGAGCCCGGAGACTGCCATGACGATCACCCCGGCGCCGGCGAGCCCCAGGACCAGCCGGGCGGCGATGAACGCACCCGGGGACCCGGCGGAGGCGCAGGCCGCCGACGCCAGGCCGAACAGCAGGAGCGCACCGCCCATCACCTTCCTCCGCCCGAAGCGGTCACCCAGCAGCCCGGCCGGCACCATGGCCGCGGCCAGAACCAAGGCGTAGCCGGCGGTGAACCACTGCAAAGTCAGAGGTTGAGGCGTGCAGGTCGATCGCCAGCGTGGGCAGGGCCACGCTCAGCACCGTCACATCCAGCACCACCGCCAGCACCCCCAGGATGATTGCCCCCAGGGCCCACCACCTGCGCGTTCCCGTCTCCTTGGCCATCACGTGCCCTCCTTGCCCAGGTCGTCGGGTCGAGCATTCGCCCGGCGGCGACGAGACGGCATCGCGGCCAGCCGCCATCCCGCCTTCCGGCTGGCCGGTAGTTGTGCTGTCCGAAAGCGCAGATGGAGGCTGGCACCGATGCCGCCGTCGGCCCAGACCGTGACCGCCATCCGGCGAGCGCTCGGCACGACCTGAGGCAGCGGGCCCCCGGCGCCGGTTCCCGCTAGCGGCCACCGCAGGATTGCAGCCGCCCGGGGGCACAGATGGCCGCTGGCGTCGACGACATGCCGGCATGGCGGGGCCAAGCTCGGAGGCGTCAAGGACCTCACGGCCTATCAGGAAGAAGGAGGCCTCCGATGAGCAATCGGGACTTCGGAGTCAGCGCGCTGGGGCGGTTCCTGGCGGTGGAACGGTACCGCGAGTCGCAGCAGCCGTCGCTCGTGACCCAGCCCCTGCGGACTTCCGGCGCCGGCCGGACCGGGGGCGACTCCATGAAGGCAGACTCCAGGACCGGCTTCTTGGCACCGGCTCGACCCCAGCACCGATAGGTGAGCACGATGACCAGCATGGCCGCCGCCCCGACCCGGCTGCATGGCCACCGGTCCCCGGCCTCCCGATGTAAGGACCTGCTGCTGGGGCCACCGCTGGCCACCTCGCGGCTCGTGGGGGAGCGGCTGCGCAAGGTGGTCGCGCTGGCCGTGTTCTCCTCGGACGCGATCAGCTCGACCGCGTACGGCACCGAGCAGATCATGCTCGTCCTGGTGGCCGCCGGGGGGGTAGCGACCGGGCTGGCGTTCCCGATCGCGCTGGGGATCGGCGCCCTGCTGGCCCTCCTGATCCTGTCGTACCGGCAGACGATCACCGCCTACCCCTCGGCCGGCGGGGCCTACATCGTCAGCCGGGACAACTTCGGGTCCAGGTGGGCCCTGGTCGCCGGGTCGTCGCTGCTGATCGACTACGTGCTGACGGTGGCGGTGAGCGTGACCAGCGGCGTGGCCGCCCTGACGACCGCGTTGCCGGCCCTGCACCGGGTGGTGCTGCCGCTGTCACTGGCCGCGATCGGGCTCATCATGTGGGCCAACCTGCGGGGGGTGCGGGAGTCAGGCCGCCTCTTCGCGGTGCCGACCTACCTGTTCATCGGCTCCTGCGCGGTGATGCTGCTGGTCGGCCTGGGTCGCCTGGCCACCGGTCACCTCGACCCGGTCCCGGCCGGCGGCACCGCCCCGCTGCCGCCGGCGACCGCCTCGCTGGGGGTGCTGCTGGTGCTGCACGCGTTCGCCGCCGGCTGCACCGCCCTGACCGGGGTGGAGGCCATCTCCAACGGCGTGCCGGCGTTCCGGCCCCCCGAGGCCCGCAACGCCCGCCGGACCCTGGTGGCCATGGGGCTGATCCTGGGCAGCCTGTTCGTCGGGGTGAGCTTCCTGGCCGTCCGGGTGGGGGTGCGGCCGTACGGGAGCGGCAACCCGACCCTGATCGGGCAGCTGGCCCGCTGGGTGCTGGGCGGCTCGGCCGCCGGCCAGGCCTTCTTCTACCTGTTCCAAGCGGCCACCCTGGCCATCCTGGTCCTGGCGGCCAACACCTCCTTCGCCGGCTTCCCACGGCTGGTGTCGTTCGCGGCCGCCGACGCGTTCCTGCCCCGCTGGTTCACCAAGCGTGGCCGGCGGCTGGTCCACTCCAACGGCGTGCTCGCCCTGTCGGCGGCGGCCGCGCTCGTCACCCTGGCCTTCGGGGCCGACTACAACCGGATGCTGCCGCTGTACGCGATCGGCGTGTTCACCTCCTTCACCTTTTCCCAGGCGGGCATGACCCGCCGGCACCTGCGCCTGCGCCAGCCGGGCTGGCGCCATGGGATCGCCGTCAACGGGACCGGTGCGGTGGTGACCTTCCTGGTGCTGCTCGACATCATCGCCACCAAGTTCGCCGCCGGGGCGTGGATCGTGCTGCTGATCCTGCCCCTGCTGGTGCTGCTGCTGGACCGCACCAACCGGGCCTATGCCAGGGAACGGGAGGAGCTGGCGGTGGCGGTGCCCGAGCTGCTGGGGCCACCCAAGCCTCGCCACGAGGTGCTGGTGCTGGTCGACGGGCTGGACCGGGCCGTCCTCCATGCCCTGCAGTACGCGGGCCAGCTCAACCCGCTGTCGGTCACCGCCGTGCACGTCGCCGCCGACCCCGATGCCGCCCGCAGGCTGGCCGGCCTGTGGGCCAGGCTGCCCGGGGCGGTGCCGCTGGAGGTGGTCCACTGCCCCAACCGCGACCTGGTGGCCTGCGCCACCGACGCCGTCGGTGAGCGGGCCCGCCCCGACACCGAGGTCACCGTGCTGCTGCCCCGCCACGGCGACCGGGGCCGGTTCCGGCGGCTGCTGCACGACCAGACCGGACACGACCTGTTCGCCGCCCTGAACCGGCTCGCCGGAGTCAATGTCGCGATCGTCCACCCGCCCGCCGCGACAGCCCGCCACCAAGCCGCCGGCGCCTCCGCCCGGACCATCGTCCCATGACTTTGCAGCTAGCCGGTATGCGCGCCGGCGCCTCGACCTGCGATCCTAAGGCCATGCTGCGGTGCCTGATCGTCGACGACAGCGCCCGGTTCCTGGACGCCGCCCGGGGGCTTCTGGAGCGCCAGGGCGTCACCGTCGTGGGGGTGGCGTCCAGCAGCGCCGAGGCGCTCCAGCGGGCCGAGGAGCTGCGGCCCGACGTCACCCTGCTCGACATCGACCTGGGGGGCGAGAGCGGCCTGGAGCTGGCCCGGCGCCTCCACGGCCGGTCCGGCCCGGCCCGGGCGCCGGTGATCCTCATCTCGACCCACGCCGAGCAGGACTACGCCGAGCTGATCGCGGCCAGCCCGGCCATCGGGTTCCTGCCCAAGACCGCCCTGTCGGCCGTCGCCATCCGGGACCTGCTGGCCGGCCGCGGCGACGGCGACGGCGGCGACCCGAGACCGTGACGATCCTCTCTGCCGCGACCCGCAAGACGGGCGCGCGCAGCCGGCTGGAGGCCCTGCCGCCCTGGTCGACGGCCATCGGGCCGAGGGCCTCACCTTCAAGGCGACCGTGGACGTGCTGGAGTCACTGGGGGCCGACAAGTACGCCTACTTCCGCCTCCAGGGGGCCAGGGCCACCGCCCAGGAGCTGGAGGAGCTGGCCGCCGACGCGGGCACCGGCGACGCTCCGGGCGGCGGCGACCAGGTCGTGGCCCGGCTCGATCCGGCCAGCCGGGCCCGCGAGGGCCGGCCGCTGGAGCTCTGGTTCGAACCCGGCAAGCTGCACCTGTTCAACCCTGACAACGGCGCCCACCTCACCCTCTGACCAGCCTCCCTCTGATCAGCCGGTGCCCGGTGGCCGGCCAGCGTCGAGCGGAAGCTCGACCAGCAGAGAGGTGCCTTGCCCGGGGCGGCTGTCTACCGACAGGGTGCCGCCGGTGGCCGCCACCCGGTCCTTGAGGCCGACCAATCCGGAACCACGGCCGGGATCGGCGCCGCCCACGCCGTCATCGTAGATGTCCAGCCGCACCCGCCCGTCCTCGGCCGCGACCTCCACCCGCACCAGCGAGGCGCCGGCGTGCTTGGCCACGTTGGTCAGGGCCTCGGCGACCACGTAGTAGGCAGTCACCTCGACCCGCTCGGGCAGCCGCCCTTCCATGGCCATCTGGAGCTCCACCGGGACCACCGAGCGGCGGGCCAGGGTCCGCAGGGCCGGGCCCAGGCCGCCCTCGCTGAGGATGGCCGGGTGAATGCCCCGCGACAGCTCCCGCAGCTCGTCGAGCACCTCATCCAGCTCGGCCCCGACGCCGGCGAGCTCCCCGTGGACCTCGCCCAGCTCCGGCGGGACGGCCGTCGCGACCATGCGCAGCCGCAGGGCCAGGGAGACCAGCCGCTGCTGGGCCCCGTCGTGCAGGTCGCGCTCGATCCGGCGTCTCGTCTCGTCGACGGTGGCCACGATCCGCGCCCGCGACGCCGTCAGCTCCGCGTAGGCCTCGGCGTTGGCGACCGCGGTGGCGATCAGCTCGGTGAACCGGCCGATCTGGGCCTCGGTGTCGGCCGGGAAGGGCTCCTCGCGCTTGGTCGAGGCCGCCACCACCCCCCACAGCCGCCCGCCGACCACGACCGGGCAGCCCACCGAGGAGTGGATGCCCACCGCCCGTGCCTCCCGGGCGATCGCCCCGGCGTCCTGCCCGAAGCTGTCCACCCGGACCGGCCGGCCCGTCTGCTGGATCCCGCGGGCGATGCTTACCCCATCGAGGCTGAGCCGCGTCCCCACGGCCAGCTCGACCGGCATCCGGCTCCAAGCGGCCACCCCGGTCACCGTCCCGTCGGCCTCGTAGCGCTCCATGCGGGCCAGGTCGGCGCCACAGAGCTGGCCGACCTCGCGGGTGACGGCCTCGAACACCTCCGATGGCGGCCCCGCCTGGGCGACCAGGGTCGCGACCCGCCGCAACGCCGACTGCTCGTGCGAGAGCCGTGCTGACTCCCGCGCCTCGCGCCGCGAGCGGGCCGCCAACTCGCCCACGACCACCGCCGTGACCATGAAGACCGCGAGGGCGACCAGGTTCTCCGAGTCGGCGATCTGGAGCGAGTGGATCGGCGTTAGGAACAGGTAGGCGAAGACCGCCGTGCTCAGAACCGCGGTGACCACCGCCAGGGCCGTGCCCCAAGCCACGGCGACCAGCAGGACTACCAGGATGTAGAGCACCAGCAGGCTGAGCACCGGGACATGCGGCTCCAACACCGCGACCAGGCCGCTGACCGCGGCCACCCCGATCACGCTGACCAACAGCCCGCGTAGCCAGCGGGCCACCGACGGTCTCACCCAGCGACCGGTCATCTCCGCTCACCCGCCCAAGACCGTAACGGATCCGCGGGCCGGTGACGACCCCGGAGCTCAGGACAGCTGAGGTTGGCTACAGGCCGGGCGGGAACCGGTAAGCAGACGGGATGGGGAGGGCAGCTGGGTCGGCCGTGCCGACGGTGACCACCAACTCCTGGCAGGGAGCCAGGACCAGGGTGATGGGGTCGCCGCGGTCGGGCCGGCCCCTTGTCTCACCGGGCGAGCCGCCCGAGCAGCAGGGACGCGGCCGCGATCCCCACGACGGTGGCCAGCAGGAGGGCGGCGAAGTCGGCGGCGAGGTTGCCGGGGAGGCCCAGCAGCAGCCGCCGGAGGGCGTTGACCTCGTAGCTGAGCGGGTTGACGTGGGTGACGGCCCGCACCCAGGCGGGCATGATCTGGGTCGGGTAGAGGGCGTTGGAGGCGAAGAACAGCGGCATGGTGATGGCTTGGCCGATCCCCATGAGCCGCTCGCGGGTGCGCACCAGCCCGGCGATGGTCATCGACAGCGAGGCGAAGAACGATGACCCCAGCATCACGGCCATGACCGCTCCGAGCAGGTTTAGCGGCCGCCAGATGAACCCCACCCCGAGGATCGAGGCCAGGACCAGCACCACCAGCACCTGGCTGACGGCGCGCACGCCGGCGGCGAAGGCCTTGCCGGCGACCAGCGCCGCCCGGGGCGTGGGCGTGGCCAGCAGCTTGGTCAGGATGCCGAAGTCGCGCTCCCAGATGAGCTCGATCCCGTAGAAGATGGCGATGAACAGCGCCGACTGGGCCATGATCCCGGGCGCCAGGTAGTCCAGGTACGGGAGCCGGCCTGAGGTCGGGATGGCGTGGATTCTGCTGAAGTCTCGCCGAACACGAGCAGCCACAGCGCCGGCTGGACCGCCCGGGTGTACAGCTCGGTGCGGTCGTGGCGCAGCTTGGCCAGCTCCAGCAGGCTCAGGGTCGCCGACCGGCGCCACAGCAGCCGGATGGCACCGATGGCTGGTGCGTCCTCAGCCGAGCCGGCCGGCCGTACGTCGGGTACTGCGGACATCGCGCAGGCCCCCCTTGTCCTGGTCGGTGCCGTCGCTGGCGTAGGCGCGGAAGACGTCCTCGAGCGTCGCTCCCGGGCCGAGCGCCGCCTCCAGCTCCAGCTCCGAGGGGCGGCCGATCGCCCGCAGGCGCCCGTCGAGCAACAGCCCGACCCGGTCGCAGAGGCGCTCGGCCTCCTCCAGGTAGTGGGTGGTCAGCAGCACCGTCATGTCCTCCTCGGCACGCAGCTCCAGGACCCGTTCCCAGACACTGCCGCGGGCTAGGGGGTCGAGCCCGATGGTGGGCTCGTCAAGGACCAGGAGCCGGGGCCGGCTGACCAGGGCCTGGGCGAGCTCCAGGCGGCGGACCATCCCGCCGGAATAGGTCGAGGCCAGCCGTCCCCCTACCCGCTCGAGGCCGACCTGGGTCAGGGCGCCCCCCACCCGCCTTCGGCGCTCGCGGCGGGGCACGTCGAAGAGCCGGGCGAACAGCCAGACGTTCTCATAGCCGGTGAGCTGGCCGTCGATCGACAGCTGCTGGGGGACGTAGCCGACCAGCCGGCGGACCCGCATCGTCGACCGCCGGGTGTCGAGACCGAAGATCTCCATGGTCCCGGCGTTCGGCGGCAGCAGGGTCGTGACCACCCGGATGGCCGTCGTCTTGCCGGCGCCGTTGGGGCCCAGCAGCCCGAACACCTCGCCCTCGGCCACCTCGAAGCTCAGGTCGTCCGGCGCCCGTACCGGCCCGAACTGGCAGACCAGCCCGCGGGCGGCCACCGCCGGCCGGCGGCTCAACGAGGTCCTCCGGGGCGGGCGGCCTCCTCCTCGCCGGTGCCGACGTTTGCGGTCGTGCGCAGCGGGGCCTCCCGCAGCAGCAGGGCGAGCAGCAGCGTGGCCACGGTGAAGGGGATCGCCCAGCGGTAGACGACCTGGTAGGAACGGGCGAACGCCTCCAGCAGGGCGTGCAGGACCGGGCCCGGCAGGGACCGCAGCTGCTGGGGCGCGCCCTGCAGGGCGCCGAGGTCCACCGAGGCCCGCCGGCCGGCCCCCGAGGGAAGGAGCACGGCCAGGTTGCGCTGAAGGCGGTTGAGCAGGACGGCCCCGAACAGGGCGGTCCCGAGCGAGCCGCCCAGCAGGCGGAAGAACACGGTGGCCGAGGTGGCGGTGCCGAGGTCCTGGTAGGCGACCGCGTTCTGGACGGCGAGCACGGCGACCTGCATGATGCAGCCGATTCCGAGGCCGACCACCAGCATCCACCCCGACAGGACGGCCGTGCTGGTCCCGACCTCGATGTGGCTGAGTAGCCAGAATCCGACGGTCAGCAGCGCCGCGCCGATGACCGGGAAGACCTTGTAGCGGCCGAAGCGGCTGACCAGCTGGCCGCAGCCGGCCGAGGCGATCACGATCCCAAGGGTCAGCGGGATCAGCTGCAGGCCCGAGGAGATCGCCGAGGCGCCCCGCACCACCTGGAGGTACTCGGGCAGGTAGACGACGGCGCCGAACAGCGCCAGCCCGAGCAGGCCGGTGATGGCCCCAGCGACGGTGAAGATGGGGTTGCGGAACAGGCGCAAGGGCAGGATCGGCTCGCTGGCCCGCGCCTCCCAGGCCACGAACACCGCCAGCAGCACGACCGCGGCCACGGCCAGCCCGACGATCTGCACCGATCCCCACGGGAAGGTAGTCCCACCCCAGGTGGTGGCGGTCACGACGCAGGACACGGCGGCCACCAGCAGGACCGAGCCCAGGTAGTCGATCCGGCGGCGCACCCGCCGGAATGGGATGCGCAGCACCACGCTGGTCACGGCCAGGGCGGCGATGCCCAGCGGCAGGTTGACGTAGAAAATCCACCGCCAGCTCAGCTGGTCGGTGAAGTAGCCACCGAGCAGCGGGCCGCTCACGCTCGCCAGCGCGAACACCGCCCCGAAGTACCCCTGGTAGCGGCCCCGCTCCCGGGGTGCGACAAGGTCGCCGACGATCGCCATGGCCAGCGCCATCAGCCCGCCCCCGCCCAGCCCCTGGATGGCCCGGAACCCGATCAGCTCGTCCATGTTCTGGGCCAGACCCGACAGCATCGAGCCGGACAGGAAGATGACGATGGCGGCCTGGAAGGCGCCGCGCCGGCCGTACAGGTCGGACAGCTTGCCCCACAGCGGGGTGACGGCGGTGGAGGTCAGCAGGTAGGCGGTGACCACCCAGGACAGGTGGTTCAGGCCCCCGAGGTCGCCGACGATGGTCGGGAGCGCGGTGGCGACGATCGTCTGGTCGAGGGCAGCCAGCAGCATGCCCAGCATGAGCCCGCCGAACACGATCCGGAGCTGTCGTTGGCTGAGTGGACGGGACGGCTCCACGCCGATCCGGTCCGCCTCGGTGGTCTGGGCGGTCACGCCGTCTCCTTTGGTCGCTAGCGGTACAGCCAGCCGTTCTCGGCCTCCCAGGCGTCGAGTGCCTGGTCGACCTCCGGGAAGAGCTCCCTGCACATGGCCACGCAGCCATGGCGGTCGGCGCGAGCGACCCCCCACTGTCGACATGGGCACGGCTCCCAGCTGGTGGACTCGTTCGGCCCGGCGGCGACGGGAGTCTCGGCCGGCGCCGGTGCCTGGCTGAGGTTGGGCGACGGCGCTGCCGGCTTGCGGTGAGGCCGGCGCTCCCGGCGTTCCAGCCGGACGGGGGCATCGGGCAGGGCCGAGTGGGCAAGGTCGGGAGTCCGCCCGAGGCTGCACAGGGCGGCGAAGTAGTGTTCGAGCATCTGGGCTCCTCTCCAGCGCGGCGTGGCGTGGATGGGTGTGCTGGTGAGGATGCAGCCGGGGCGGCCGCGGGTCTGCCCGGCCAGCGGCCGTCACGCCTCCTGGCGGGCTGGCATCTTGGCGTGCCTGCTAGCTGGAAGTGGGGTCGCCGCCGTGGATTGGCAGGTCGATCTGGAGGCTGGTCCCCTGCCCGGCGGGGCTCTCGAGCCAGATGCTGCCGCCCAGGGCCTCGACCCGGTCGGCCAGGCCGACCAGCCCGGAGCCCAGCCCGGGGGCGGCGCCGCCGACGCCGTCGTCGCGGACCGACAGGTGCAGGTGGCCACCGCGCGCCTGGACCTCGACCTGTGCCATCGAGGCCTGGGCGTGCTTGGCCGCGTTGGCCAGAGCCTCGGAGACAACGTAGTAGGCCGCGACCTCGACCGGCTCGGGGAGCCGCTCCTGGACGTC
>Ga0081538_10002908_pt1 | contig 16328 bp, 14 predicted proteins | sample TabmetS5T2R1_FD_71022 | JGI IMG/M metagenome (GOLD analysis project Ga0081538, IMG submission 71022) | Tabebuia heterophylla rhizosphere microbial communities from the University of Puerto Rico - S5T2R1 | ecosystem: Host-associated > Plants > Roots > Rhizosphere ... | reverse complement strand
CGGGCCGCGCGCTCGTCTTCCTCAACTACCCGACCGCGCTCGTCGCGATCGCCCTGCTGGCGGTCCTGGCGGAGCGGCTCCGCGGGCGGGCGGCGCTCCTCACCGGCGTCGCGGCGATCCTCTGCACGGTCGTCGTCGTGCCCGGGGTCGTCGAGCAGTCCGACCTCGATCCGAAGCCGATCAATGCGGTTCCGGCGCTCGGCGTCCTCCTGGCGCTGGCCCTGACCGGGACGGCGCTTGCCCGCGGCGGCGTCGGGGCCTCGCGCCCCTTCGGCGGCGGCTGGGACGTGGCCCGGGCGGCTCTCGCGGTCGTCCTCGTCCTCGGCTCGCTCCCTTGGCTCGTTGCCGAGCTCGGTGCCCACGCCGACGACATTCCCGGCCTCGGCTTCATCATGAGCAGCGAGCCGAGGCCCGAGCCCGGGCATCCCGACCTCGTCGCGGTCCACCTCGGGCACCACCATGGGATGGACGGAACACTGCTCGCGCTTTCCGCTCTCGCCCTCTCGCGGGTCGTACGGGACGTCCGGACGCCGTACCTCGGCGGCGCCTTCGGCTTCTACATCGCGCTCATGTTCGTCTACGGCCTCGCCAACGCCCTGCAGGACTTCTGGTTTGAGCAACTCGTGAAGCGGGGGACGACCTCTCTGGAGATCCCGAGCATGATCGTGCCGAAGGCCTCCTGGGCCTGGGCCGCGCTCCTTGCGACGGCTCTCCTCATCCACTTGATCGCGGAGCGCGTAGGTACAGTCGCAAGGCCACCTCAGGAAGGAGTCCCATGATGCGACGTCTGTTCCTGCTTCTCCTCACCGTTCTCGCGCTCGCCGTCGGCGCCTCGGCGTGCGGCGGAGACGACGATGACGACGCAGCCGAACAGCCTCCTGCCACCGAGGAGTCCACCACCCACGAGGACGGTGGAGGCGGCCACATCACCCTCACCGCCGATCCCGGCGGCGATCTCTCGTTCGACCAGACCGAGCTGACCGCGGCGGCCGGCGACGTGACGATCGAGCTCGTCAACGAGTCCGGCATCCCTCACAACGTCGAGGTCGAGGGGAACGGGGTCGAAGAGGTGAGCGAGACGATCACCGAGGGTACGACAGAGCTCTCACTCACCCTCGAGGCGGGCGAGTACGTCTTCTACTGCGCCGTCCCCGGCCATCGCGAAGGCGGGATGGAGGGAACGCTCACGGTCGAGTAGCGACTAGTTTTCGGGGGGCATTGCAGCTCCTCGATCTCCGGCATCTCGGTCGCGAGCGCGTCATCGGCTCGTACCTGCTCCCGGGCGACGAGCCCGCGCTCGTCGACTGCGGGCCCGCAAGCTGCGTGGACGCGCTGCGGGACGGCCTCGCGGCCCACGGGCTGGAGGTCGGGGACCTGCGCCACCTCGTCCTCACGCACATCCATCTCGACCACGCGGGCGCGGCGGGATCGCTCGTCCGCGAGAGCCCGGGCCTGCTCGTGCACGTGAGCGAGATCGGCGCCCCGCACCTCGTCGACCCCGGCCGTCTCGAGCGGAGCGCCCGCCGCCTCTACGGAGAGAGCTTCGATCGGCTCTGGGGGCCGCTCGAGGCCGTTCCCGAGGAGAACGTCCGCGTCGTCGGCGCAAGCGTCCTCGACCTCGAGGCGTTCCCGACACCGGGTCATGCGTCGCACCACGTCTCCTACCTGGCGCCCGACGGCTCCTGCTTCACGGGCGATGCCGCCGGTGTCCGCATCCCGCCGGGCAGCTACGTCGCCCCGGTCGCGCCGCCGCCGGACATCGATGTCGCGGCGTGGGAGCGAACGATCGACGCGATCGAGGAGCGTCGGCCCGAACGCCTCCTGCTCGCGCACTTCGGCGTCGCCGAGGACCCGGCGCCCCACCTCGCCGCGCTGCGCACGGCGCTTCGCGACTGGGCGGAGCGCGCCCGCGACGGATCGGAGGAGGAGTTCGTCGCCGCCGCCGAGGCCGAGGTCGAGGCCGCAGCCGACCAGGCGACGGCCGACCTCTTCCAGCAGGCCGGGCCCTTCTGGCAGTCCTATGCCGGGCTTCGACGTTATTGGGACAAGAAGGGGGAAGCGGCGGCCGCGTAATGCGCTACCGTCCGGAGATGCGCCGCCCAGAGGTCTCGACGCTTCTGCTGCTCGTACTCGCGGCGACGCTCGCCGTTCCCACTCCGGCGTCGGCCCTGCGGCTCGTTCAGATCGCCGGTGGATTCGACTCCCCGGTGCACGTCACCTCGTCGAACCGGGACCGCTCGCTGTACGTCGTCGAGCAGGAAGGGCAGATCTGGCGCCTTGCCGGCGGCAATCGCAGGCTCTTCCTCGACATCCGCAGCCTCGTCGGCTTCAACGGCGGCGAGCGCGGGCTCTTCTCCGTCGCCTTCCCCTCCAACTACCGGCAGTCGCGGTACCTGTATGTCAATTACACCGACAACAACGGCGACGTACGGGTCGCGCGCTTCCGGGCACGGTCGGACTTCAGCCGGGCAGGAAAAGGCTCGCGCCGCATGCTGCTCGACGTCGAGCACTCCAGGTTTTCGAACCACAACGGGGGGCTCGTCGACTTCGGGCCCCGCGGCAGGCTCTACGTGAGCATCGGGGACGGGGGGAGCGGCTGCGACCCGGGCGGGAACGCCCAGGACCTCTCCAGCCGCAAGGGGAAGCTGCTGAGCATGAACCCGAACAACATCAGGGCCGGCTGGCGGAAGAACGGGTACGGGCTCCGTAACCTCTGGCGCTTTTCGTTCGACCGCCGGAACGGACGCCTCTACGCGGCTGACGTGGGCCAGGGAAGCTGGGAGGAGATCTCGAGCGTCGCGGCCTCCCGGCTGCGCGGGACGCCCGAGAACTACCTCTGGGACCGCTACGAGGGTCGCCGGCTCAGCGGCTGCTCGACCGGCGGCCTGCGCGGGCGCGGCGCCCGCATCTTCCCGAAGCTGGTCTACGGCCATGGAGGCGGCAACTGCTCGGTCACGGGCGGCCACGTCTACCGCGGCGGGGTGCTGCCCGCACGCTTCCGCGGCTGGTACTTCTACGGCGACTTCTGCTCCGGCCGCATCTGGCGGTTCAAGCTGAACGGCGACGGGCGCCTCGTGCGGGGGGCGAGGCTCGTCCGGGACACCTCCCTGAACATCTCCTCGTTCGGGGAGCGCAGGAACGGCGAGCTCCTCGTCGTCGACCGCGGCGGCGCGGTCTACAAGATCGCGCGCTGAGCCATGACCTACCGGTTCGTCGACTGCCGCTGGGAGCTGGGCAACCCGGGCCGCGGCCGCGAGCTCTACCTCGAAGGCCACATTCCGGGGGCCTCGTTCCTCGATGTCGAGCGCGAGCTGTCCGCGTCGCCGGCCACGCCGGGCGGCCGGCACCCGCTCCCGGCGGCGGAGGACTTCGCGCGCGCCGCCGGCGCCGCCGGGATCGCGAAGGACGTCTTCGTCGTCGCCTACGACCAGGGGATGAACGGCGGCGCCGCGCGTCTCTGGTGGCTCCTCCGCCACTTCGGCCACGAGGACGTGGCCGTGCTCGACGGGGGTATCGGCACCTGGCTCGGCCCGGTTCGTTCGGGCGAGGAGGCGATCGAGCCCGCCGAGTTCGAGCCGCGCGCCCGCGAGGATGACATGGTCGAGGCCGACGAGCTGGCCGCCCGTCTGGGCGAGGCGGGGCTCACGATCGTCGACGCCCGCCTCCCGGAGCGCTACCGCGGAGAGGTGGAGCCGATCGACCCGGTCGCCGGCCGCATCCCCGGGGCGGTCAACGCGCCGTTCACCGAGGAGCTCCCGGCGGGCCTGGCCGACGCCGGCGAGCTCGTCGCCTACTGCGGCTCGGGGATCACCGCGTCCGTCGTCATCCTCCGCCTCGCTGAGGCCGGGCGCGCCGACGCGAAGCTCTACCCCGGCTCGTGGAGCGACTGGTGCGGCCGAGGCCTCCCCGTCGAGACGGGCTAGAGCTTCCCTACCCCAGGTTGACCTCGACGACGTCGGCGAAGGCCGGGTCGTCCCGGTGCGCCCGGTAGCGCTCGTAGACGAGCGCGGCGACGGCGAGGTCCTGCACGGCGAGGCCCGTCGAGTCGAAGACGGTGATCTCGTTGTCTCCGGCCCGGCCTCCCTCCTCGGCCATGAGGATCCGTCCGAGCTCGGCGACATCGGCCCGCCCGATGGTGCCGGCCTCGACGGCGCGGGAGATGTCTCCGTTATGGCTCGCCTGCTCCCACTCGTCGACGACGACCCGGGCGCGCGCAAGCTCCTCGAGGGAGATCTCGGCCTTGCCCGGCCCGTCCGCGCCCATGAGGCTGACGTGCTGCCCGGGGCGCAGGCTTCCGGGCCCGAAGAGGATCTCGCGGCCCGGCGTGACCGTAACGACCGCGTCGGCGCCGAGGGCCTCGTCGCGCGAGCCGGCGACGCCCGCGCCCAGCTCCTCCGCGACACGGCCGGCCCGGGCCTCGTCGGCGTCCCAGAGGAGGACGTCGCGGCCGCGCGCGATGAACGTCTGGGCGACGGCGCGCCCGTTGACCCCGCAGCCGACGACGCCGGCCGGACCGTCCCCCGCGCCGAGCGTCTCGGCCGCGAGCACGGCGGCCGCGCCGGTGCGCAGCGCGGTCAGGGCGCCGGCGTCGAGCTCGGCCAGGAGCCGGCCGTCGGTCGCGTCCGAGAGCAGGACGATGCCGCTCACGGTCGGCAAGCCGCGCTCGGGGTTCCTCGGGAAGGAGGTCACCCACTTCAACACGGAGTACCCGCCCCCGCGCGCCGGCATCGCCCTGAAGTCGCCGTCGGGTGGGACCGGGACGTAGACCTTGGAGGGCATCAGCCAGTCGCCTCGCGCGTGGTCGACGAAGGCCTGCCGGACGGCGTCGACCGCGGGAGCGGGGTCGACGGCCGCGTACACGTGGCGGGCGGCGAAGACCGGGATGGGCATAGCGGCGGCATATCCTAGGCCCAGTGAACGTCACGGTCTGCGACGTCGGCCCGCGTGACGGGCTCCAGAACGAGCCCGTCGTGCTCGAGCCCGCCGTGCGCGCGGAGCTCGTGAACCGGCTCTCCGCCACGGGGTTGCCCGCGATCGAGGCAGTCAGCTTCGTCCATCCGGGCCTCGTACCCCAGATGGCCGGTGCGGAGGAGGTCGTCGCCGGGATCGAGCGGCGCCCGGGCCTCGCCTACTCGGGCCTCGTCCTGAACGCGAAGGGCGCCGAGCGCTTCGCCGCGACCGATCTCGACGAGCTCCACTTCAACCTCGCGGCGACGGACAGCTTCGGCCGCGAGAACCAGAACGCGACACCGGAGGAGTCGCTCGCCGTGCTCGGCGCCATCGAGACGGACAAGCCGGTCAGCGCCTCGATCAGCGTCGCCTTCGGCTGCCCTTTCGAAGGCGCTGTCGATCCGGCCCGCGTGCTCGAGCTGGTGGAGCGGTCGACGGCGCTCGGCGCTGCCGAGGTCGTCCTGGCGGACACGATCGGCGTCGCCGTTCCCCGGCAGGTCAAGGCCTTGGTCGGCGAGGCCGCGCAGTTGGCTCCGCGAGTCGGGATCCATCTCCACAACACCCGCAACACCGGCTTCGCCGCCGCGTACGCCGGACTCGAGGCGGGAGCGACGGTCTTCGAGGCCTCGGTGGGCGGCCTGGGGGGATGCCCGTTCGCGCCGCGCGCCACCGGCAACGTCGCGACGGAGGACCTCGTCTACCTGCTGCAGGGCGAGGGCGTCGAGACGGGCATCGACCTGGACGCGCTCATCGGCGTCTCCGAGTGGCTCGAGTCCCTTCTGGAACGGGAGCTTCCCGGACAGGTCTACCGGGCAGGCGCCTTCGCGCCCGTCTCGGGCTGAGGCCTACGTGATCCGATCCTCGACAGGCCGCAGACACCCGCGTCCGGCGGCCGAGTCGAGATAGCGGCCTCCGGCCCTGGCGGCCGCTGCGACCCGCCCGGCGTCCCAGGGGAGCCGTGCGACCTCGGCCGAGCCGACCTCCAGCCTTGCGGCGGGCTCGCCGGCCGCGATCAGCGCCCGTCCATCGGGGAGGTCGGTCACGACCCACATGGTCGAGCAGGGCTGTGCCGGCTCCGCCTCCGGGAGGGTGACCTCGCCGGGCAGGTACCACTCGAGCGTCGAACGGAAGTCGGGCAGCGAGCCGACGACGACGATCGGGTCTCCTGCCTCCCAGCCGGCGTCGACGAGCGCGTCCGCCACGCGGTCGAAGTCGGGGCGCTCGGCCATCGGCGTCTGGACGTAGGAGAAGACCACCAGGCCGACGCCCGCGGCGGCGGCCCCGAATGCCGCCCGCCGCGGCAGCGGCAGGAGGACGGCTGCGAGCGCGACGGCCGCGAACGCCGTGACCCCGATTAGGTTCCTCCCGGTGATGATGCGCAGCCCGGCCAGCCAGGCGATCCCCGACGCCCCGAGCGGCACCAGCACGAGCAGCGCGCACAGCCGGGCCGAGGAGCCCAGACGCGCGAGGACGGCGCAGCCGCCGAGCACGAGCGCCAGGACGACGAGGCGGATGATCGCCTCGCCGACGTCCGGGTCGGAGCCCCGCTCGGCGTACATCGTCCCCGGATCCCAGAAGAGCGCCGAGGGCAAGTAAGCCAGCTTGCGCACGTCGAAGGCGTCGATCCAGCCGAACCGTTCGGCTCCGACCTGGTCGATCAGATCGGGCAGCCAGGCGAGCAGCGTGGCCGTGCCGACGACGACCGCCGCGCCGACCCTGACGGCGACCGCGCGGAGGGCGGGCTCGACGGCGAGCCATACGAGGCCTGCTGCCGCTGCCAGCACGAAGAAGTAGTGGGTGTAGGCGCCAGCGGCGGCGCAGGCGGCGAGCGCGGCCAAGCGTCCGAGGCTGGGGTCGACGGCGGCGCGCTCGAGCAGGAGCGCGAAGACCAGCGTGAGCAGCGCAAGGAGGGCGTAGGCGCGCAGCTCGCTTCCGTGCACGACGACCTGCCATGCGAGGGCCGTGAGGACGCCCGCCAATCCGGCCGTCCAGAGCGGCGTGAACCGCCGTGCGTAGACGACGGTCAGGCCCGCGAGCGCGGCCGCGAAGGCGACGGAGAAGAGCCGGAGGCCTTCGAGGGAGATCCCCGCCTCGCGCCCGATCCAGGCGAGCAGGTACCAGCCGGGCGGAGTCGACTCGGTCCGGGCGACGTGCTCGACCACCCCTGCGGGCGTCGACTCGTGGAGGACGCGCGCCGACGCGACCTCGTCCTGCCAGAGCGGAAGGTCGATCGCACCGGGGAGCGCGGCAGCGGCGGCGAGGGCCGCCGATCCTAGAGCGACCGCGGCCGCGGCGCGCCGCGTCTCGACGGCTCCGCCGTGGGCCCCGTTCGGCATAGTCCGTCAGCATGACGACTGGGAGGCGCCGGTGGGGCCTCGCGGCGCTCTTCGCGGTCGCGGCCGTCGTCGCCACGATTCCGGCCGTCGGCGGGCTGACGAACGAGTTCATGAGCGAGCGAGACCCGCCCGGCCACGGCGAGGCGGCGTACGGCGACCACCTCCAGACCGGGTACTGGTTCTGGCTCGTCGGCCACCAGCTCGAGCGCGGCGATGCGCCCTGGATCGACCCGTACAGCTTCCAGCCTCTCATCGAGCCACAGGTCGTCCTCGGCGGGTGGCCCTACGGGCTCCCGTACTGGCCGCTGAACGCGATCGCCGGCCCGGTGCTCGCGTGGAACCTGCTCCTCTTGCTCGTGACCGCCGCCGCGGGCGTGTTCGCCTACCTCTGGCTCCGCGAGCTCGAGCTGCCGCCCGCTGCGGCGGCGCTCGGCGGGCTCGCCTTCGAGCTCGCGCCGTACCGCCTGCTCCAGAGCGGCGGGCATCTTCTCGGCTGGGTGGCGGTGCTGGTGCCGCTCGCCCTCTGGGCCTTCGAGCGCTCCCGCAGAGCGCAGAGCGACCGCGCGTCGAGCCTCTGGGGAGCGCTCGCGGCCGTCGCGGTCGCCTCCGTGCCGCTCTCGGGCCAGCTCCATCTCGCCCTCGGCGTCCTCCCGCTCGTGGCGCTCTACGCCGTTGTCCGCTACTCGCGCACGGCGTCCCCGTGGGCCTGGGGAGGGGTGCTGGCGGGGGCAACCCTCGGTCTCCTGGCGGAGGCGGTGGTGATCGCGGACAGCACCGAGTCCGAGGGCAGGACGCTGGCCGAGGTCGCCGTCTACTCCGTCGACGCGGTCGACCTGCTCAGCCGCTGGCGGCTGCACGGGCCGGAGCGATTCGTCTACGTCGGCTGGCTCCTGCCGGTGCTTGCCGCCGCCGGCCTGGTGCTGCTCGCGCGTCGGCGTCGCGGCCTGGCAGCCGTGCTCGGGCTCGCTGCGCTCCTGCCCGTCCTCCTCGCGTTCGGAACGAACCTGCCGCTCTACGAGACGGTGCGCGACGTCTTTCCGCCGCTCCGCTACCCGCGGGTGCCGGGCCGCTTCCTGCCCCTCGCGAACCTCGCGCTGGCCGCGCTCGCCGCGGTTGCGGTCGCTGCCGCCCTGGCGCGGTTCCAGGGCCGTCGCCGGACCGCCGTCGCGGCGGCGTTCCTAGCGCTCGTCGCCGCCGACCTTCTCGTCTTCCCCCTGCGGTCGAGCGAGGCCGACCCCGACAACGCCGCGTATGCAGCCCTGGCCGCCAGCGGCCCCGGCCGCGTCCTCGAGCTGCCGATCTTCCAGCAGGGCAAGGGCGAGTTCGGGAGCGTCTACCAGTACTACACGCTCCAGGCCCCGCGCGAGCGGCCCACGGGCTACGCGCTCGCGCCGGAGCGGGCATTCGAGTTCACCGAGCGGTACAACCGGCTCGAGTGCGGGGCGTGGCTCCAGGAGGACTGGGCCGAGCTCGAGGAGCTCGGCATCCGCTCGATCGTGTGGCACGGCGGACTCTACGCGCAGTCCGAGACCCCGGGTGCCTGGTTCGGGTGGGAGGGCCTCCGGCGGGGCGGGCTCGGTATGCGCGGCGGCGAGCCGCCGGTCTTTCTCTGGGAGCGCGACCTGCCCGGCGAGGGCCTGACCGAGCCCGCGGTGGACGAGCCCCGCAGGACCGAGCCGCTTCTCTGCGACGCGTGGGAGGCCGGCCGGCTGACGCTCGGCGAGGGCGCGCTCTGGCTTTACGGAAGGGGCCGCGCCGAGCTCGTTCTCGACGCGGAGGCGCCGACCGCGGTCACCGTCTATGCCGACGCCCGCGCGGTCGAGCCGGTGGTCGTTGACGGCCCGACGACGATCGCGGTCGAGCTCCCGAATCTCGGATGGCACCCGTTCGTCGTTCGCGGCGCCCGAGGTCTCCGCCTCGCCAGCGCCGGCTTCAGCTGAGCGCCGCCCAATGTGTTATGGGTGGGGAATGCTGCGTAGGGCGGTGGTGTTCGTGGCCGTGCTGGCCGGGCTGGTCGCGCTCTACGAGGGGTACAAGTGGATCTGGGAGTCCGCCGGCTTCGGCTGGCCCTTCGAGGTGAACGACCGGACGATGCCGCACACGTGGGACATCGTCGGCCAGCTCTTCGAGCCCTCGAGGCGGAACGGTCCCTTGCTGATCGAGGTGCTCTGGGACGCGGCGCTCTTCACGGCGAAGGAGGCCGCTGTCGGGTTCGCCCTCGGCGCAGTCGCGGGCTTCCTCATCGCCGTCCTCCTCGTCCACTTCAGCTTCCTCCGGCGGGGGATCCTGCCCTACATCGTCGCCTCGCAGACCGTGCCGATCCTCGCGATCGCCCCGATGGTCGTCGTCTGGCTCGGCGGCCGCGGGCTCCCGTCCTGGTTCCCGGTCTCGGTGATCGCCGCCTACCTCACGTTCTTCCCGGTGACCATCAACGCGCTTCGCGGCCTCGAGTCAGCCGATCCGCGGGCGCTCGAGCTGATGGACTCCTACGCGGCCGGCCGCTGGGCCGTCCTCTGGAAGCTCCGCGTGCCCGCGTCGCTCCCATACCTCTTCGCGGCGTTCAAGATCTCCGCCACCGCCTGCGTCGTCGGCGCCATTATCGGCGAGCTGCCGGCGTCAATCCAGGACGGTCTCGGCGGGGCGATCCTCAACTTCAACCAGTACTACGCCTCCTCGCCGGAGAGCCTCTGGGCGACGAACCTGATCGCGGCGCTCCTCGGCATCGCTTTCTTCCTCGTCGTCGTCGGCGTCGAGCGGCTCGTGGTCAGGGCGGCGCCGGAGGAGCTCATATGAGCACGCCCGCGCCCGTGGTGGAGCTCCGCGGGGTGCGGAAGCAATTCGGCCGCGGCGGCGTGCTCGCTCTCGAGGGGATCGACCTCGAGGTCGGCGCCGGCGAGTTCGTCTCCCTGATCGGCCCGTCCGGCTGCGGGAAGTCGACGCTGCTCCGGATCGTCGGCGACCTCACGGATCCGACGAGCGGCGAGGTCGTCGTCAACGGGAAGACGGCGCGGCAGGCGCGGATCGACCGCGACTACGGGATCGTCTTCCAGGACGCGGTCCTCTACGACTGGCGCACGGTGGCGAAGAACATCTCCCTGCCGCTCGAGATGCTCGGCTGGGAGCGCGGCCGGCGCACCTCGCGGGTGGAGGAGATGCTCGAGCTCGTGGAGCTCACGGGCTTCGAGAGCCACCATCCGTGGCAGCTCTCCGGGGGGATGCAGCAGCGCGTCTCGATCGCGCGCGCCCTCTCCTTCGATCCGGCCCTCCTGCTCATGGACGAGCCGTTCGGCTCCCTCGACGAGATGACCAGAGAGCGGCTCAACATGGAGCTCCTGCGGATCTGGGAGCAGGCGGCGAGCACGATCGTCTTCGTCACGCACTCGATCGCCGAGGCGGTCTTCCTCTCGACCCGGGTCGTCGTCATGTCGCCGCGGCCCGGCCGGATCGCCAGCGTCGTCCCCATCGACCTGGGACGGCCGCGGACCGTCGAAACGCGCGAGGATCCGCGCTTCTTCGAGCTCGTCACCGAGGTGCGCGAGCTCCTGCGCGCGGGCGGGGCCGAGCTTGCGGCGCCCGAAGAGGTGGAGGCATGAGCACGGCCCCCACCGCCGTCCAACCGCTCCCGCGCGGATCGCTGGCCCAGAACGTGGGGCGGCGCGCACGCGACTGGGCGCCGGCCGCGCTCGTCTTCGTGCTCGGCATCGCGCTGTGGGAGGGGCTCGTGCGCGGCCTCGACGTCGAGCGCTTCCTCCTGCCGCCGCTCTCCGACATCCTCCGCACCTTCTGGGAGCAGCAGGACACGTTCGTCTCGGCCGGCCTGTTCACCTTCAAGGAGGCGCTCGGCGGGTTCGCGATCGGGTCGGCCGCGGGGTTCGCCGTCGCGCTGGCGCTGGCGCGCTGGCGGCCGCTCGGCTCGGCGCTCATGCCCTACGCGATCGCCGCGAACGCGATCCCGATCATCGCCTTCGCGCCGATCACTAACAACTGGTTCGGGATCCTCTCGCCGGCTTCGAAGATGGTGATCGCGGCCGTCATCTGCTTCTTCCCGGTGATGATCAACACGCTGCGCGGCCTCACGTCGGTGCCGCCGAGCGCGATCGAGCTGATGCGCTCGTACGCGGCCGGCGAGGCGGAGATCTTCCGACGGGTGCGGATCCCGCACGCGCTGCCGTACATCTTCTCCGCCCTGAAGGTCGCGACCGTCCTCGCCATGATCGGCGCGATCGTCGGGGACTACTTCGGCGGCTCGGACCAGGCGCTCGGGATCCTGATCCGGCGCTCTGCGGGAATCTTCGCGTTCGAGGAGGCCTGGGCGGCGATCCTCGTCGCGTGCGTGCTCGGCATCGCCTTCTACGGGGCGGTCGCCCTCGTCGAGCGGCTGACGATGGGCTGGCACGTCTCGACGCGGGGGAGGGAGTAGTTCCAAGAAGCGGACGGACAGAAAGGGGTAGGAATGACGAAGGCTCGATGGTTGCGCCTGGCGGCGCTCGTCGCGGCGGCGCTCCTCGCGCTGACCGCCTGCGGGGGTGACGACGATGGAGACGCCGCGGGGGATACCGGTGCGGGCGCGGAAGAGCCGGCCGAGCTCCAGCCGGTCACGCTGCAGCTCAAGTGGGTGACGCAGGCTCAGTTCGCCGGCTACTACGCCGCGCTCGAGCAGGGGTACTACGAGGACGAGGGTCTCGACGTCACGATCAAGCCGGGTGGCCCTGACATCGTCCCCGAGCAGGTCGTGCTCGGCGGCCAGGCCGAGTTCGGGCTGAACTGGCTCGACAACACGCTGGCGACGCGCGACCAGGGTGGCGAGATCGTCAACATCGCGCAGGTCTTCGCGCGCTCCGGCATGACGGAGGTGACCTGGGCCGACTCGGGCCTCGACACCATCACGGACCTCAGGGGCAAGAAGGTGGGCGTCTGGCTCGGGGGCAACGAGCACAAGCTCTTCGCGGCGCTCACGAAGAACGACATCGATCCACAGTCCGACGTCGAGATCGTCGCCCAGCCGTTCGACATGAACCTGTTCCTGAACCGGGAGGTCGACGCCGCCGCGGCGATGACCTACAACGAGCTCGCCCAGGTGCTCGAGCAGGAGAATCCGGAAACCGGGGAGCTGTACACGCTCGAGGACCTGAACGTCTTCCTCATGTCCGACCTCGGCACCGGAGCGCTCGAGGACGGCGTCTTCGTGCGGGCGGACTGGATCCAGGACGAGGCTAACCAGGACATCGCCACCCGCTTCCTGAAGGCGAGCTTCAAGGGCTGGGTCTACTGCCGCGACAACTTCGAGGAGTGCCTGCAGATCGTGCTCGACAACGGGCCGACCCTCGGGGAGGGGCACCAGCGCTGGCAGCTGAACGAGATCAACAAGCTGATCTGGCCGAACGAGCTCGGCATCGGGATCATGGATCCCGCCGGCTTCGACAACACGGCCCAGATCGCGCTCGACTACGGCGTGATCGCGAACGAGGCATCCACGGACGCCTACGTCACCGACTACGCCGAAGCGGCCGTGGCCGCGCTCGAGGAGGAAGGGGTCGACGTGACCGGCGACGACTACGAGCCGATCGAGGTCGAGGTGACGCCGGGAGGCGAATAGTCCTCGATCTGACAACGTGGCCGCCGGAGGCGATACTTCCGGCGGCCACGTTTTTCCGAGGAGGAGCGCATGTCGGTTCTGATCAAGGGCGGGCGGGTCGTCACGGCGGCGGACGACTACCTCGCAGACGTGTTCATCGAGGACGAGGCCGTCACGCTGATCGGCGAGTCGCTCGACGTCCAGGCCGACAGGGTCATCGACGCGACCGGGAAGATGGTCCTGCCGGGCTGCATCGACCCGCACACGCACCTGGACATGCCCTTCGGCGGCACGGTCTCCTGCGACGACTTCACGTCCGGCACCGTCTCGGCCGCGTTCGGCGGGACGACGTGCCACGTCGACTTCTGCATCCAGGCCAAGGGCCAGACCTTCGCGGAGGCGCTCGAGACCTGGCACGGGAAGATCGAGTCCGCGAAGCCGGTGATCGACGTCGGCTTCCACCTCGCGGTCACAGACCTCCACGAGGGCGGGACGCTCGAGGAGCTCGCCCGCATGCCCGACGAGGGCGTCACGAGCTACAAGCTCTTCATGGCCTATAAGGGCGCGATCATGGTCGACGACGAGACCCTGTTCCGCGTCATGCAGACCGCCGCCGACACGGGCGCGCTCGTGATGGTGCACGCCGAGCACGGCGACTCCATCGACGTCCTCGTCAAGCAGGCCCTTGCCGAGGGCAAGACCGACCCGATCTGGCACGCGCGCACGCGCCCGCCCGAGACGGAGGGCGAGGCGACCAACCGCGCCGTCCAGCTCGCACACGTCGCCGGCTGCAACCTCTACGTCGTCCACGTCTCCTGCAAGGAGGCGATCGACCCGATCGCGCGGGCGAAGGAGCTCGGCTGGAACGCGCACGGGGAGACGTGCGTGCAGTATTTCTTCGTGGACGAGAGCTTCCTCGAGCGGCCCGACTTCGAGGGCGCGAAGTACGTCTACACGCCGCCTCCGCGGGCGAAGGAGAACCAGGAGCATCTCTGGCACGCGGTCGCGACGGACATCCTGTCGGTCATCTCCACCGACCACTGCCCGTTCCGCTGGGCCGACCAGAAGTCGCTCGGCCGCGACGACTTCTCGAAGATCCCGAACGGCGGGCCCGGGATCGAGGACCGGTTGATGATGATCCACGAGTTCGGGGTGCGCGGGGGCCGCATCACCATGAATCGCATGGTGGAGCTCCTCGCCACGAACCCTGCGAAGTACTTCGGCCTCTATCCGCGGAAGGGGACGGTCGCCGTCGGCTCGGACGCCGACATCGTCGTCTTCGACCCGGACAAGCGCGTGACGCTCTCGGCCGACCGGAGCCACTCCAGGGTCGACTACAACCTCTACGAGGGCACCGAGGTGACCGGTGCGCCGGAGGTCGTGCTCGTGCGCGGCAAGGTCATCGTGGAGGGCGGCGAGCTCGTCGGCCAGCCCGGCGACGGCCGCTTCGTCAAGCGCGCGAGGTTCGGCGAACAGCTCACAGCAGCCGCGGGCGCCGCGGCCTAGGGAGGAGGAAGCATGGCAACGCCTGAACGGCGTTACGGCCCCGGGCCGGGGCTCACGCTCGGCGGGATCATCGTTGTCGTCGGGATCGTGGTCATCTTCGTCTGGAGCATCTGGATCGGCCTGATCGTCGCCCTGGTGGGCCTCCTCGCGTTCGGAGGCTTCGCCAAGGGCAAGTGGTACTGACGCCCAGCTGAGCCTCCGGGCACCTGCCGAGCGTCACGCCGGCGCCACGCTTGTGTTGCACACGGACGAAACCTTCGGTGCGAGCTTGAACGCGTGGCCTTCCACCCGCCCGTCCACCACGAGTTCGTGCTCGCGCTCCGCGTCCTCGACGCCTTCGGGATGCCGTACGCGGAGGCTTGGCGCCTGCTGCGGCCGGTAGCCGCGCGGCTCGGGATCCCACGGCCGAGCTACGCGAGCGTCCGCCGGATCGTCATCGCGGAGCGCAGGCGGAAGCGGGAGAACGCGGAGCTACTGGACGTGCCTTGGCAGACCTGTTCGCCGGACGGTTTCCGACGAGGTTCGTGGAACACAAGGTCGTGGGCGCTTCGGGGTGGGAGGACGCCGGGCTCGAGCATGGCTAGCCTGTCGCCTCGAGCTGCCGGCGTTGCAGGTCGACCGCACCGCGACCACCTCTTGCCTTGATCGAGGCTCGGCGTTCAGCCGGCCGCGGCGAGGCCCGGGCGCACGAGACGGGAGGGGCGGCGAAGGCCCGCGTCGTTGACGCTCGGGTTCAGCGGCTCGACGAGCGGCGGCGCGCCGTAGGAGAGCCGCGTGCGCTCTGGATTGGGCGTCCCGTAGAGCGTCGTTCGCTGACGAGGGACCCGGCCGATGGCGCCGATCGCCTCCTCCATCCGCTCCGGCGGCATCTCCTGGCCGTGGGCGGCGCCGGCGGCCCGCGAGATGGACTCGTTCATCAGCGTCCCGCCGAGGTCATTCGCCCCGGCCCTGAGGACGGCCTGCGCGCCCTCGACGCCGAGCTTCACCCACGAAGCCTGGACGTTGGTGATCCAGGGGTGAAGCGCGAGGCGTCCGACCGCGTGCATCAATACGGCCTCCCGGAAGGTCGGCCCGGGACGCGCGCTGCCCTTCAGGTAGATCGGCGCCTCCATGTGCACGAACGGAAGCGGCACGAACTCCGTGAAGCCGCCTGTACGCCGCTGTTGGTCGCGGAGCTCGAGCAGGTGGCGGGCCCAGCTCCGCGGGCCCTCGACGGAACCGAACATGATCGTCGTCGTCGAGCGCAGGCCGACGCGATGGGCGGCATCGTGCACGTGCAGCCACTGGCCGGTCGAGACCTTGTCCGGACAGAGCGTCCGGCGCACGCCGTCGTCGAGGATCTCGGCGGCCGTTCCCGGGAGCGAAGCGAGCCCCGTGTCCCGCAGCCGCTCCAGGTACTCCTCCAGGGGAAGGCCGAGCGTCGCGGCGCCCTGCCAGACCTCGAGCGCCGAGAAGGCGTGCACGTGCAGGTCGGGCAGCGCCTCCTTCACCGCGGCGCAGACCTCAAGGTATGTCTCGCCCGTGAACGCCGGGTGGATACCGCCCTGGAGGCAGATCTCGACGGCGCCGCGGTCCCAGGCCTCACGCGCCCGGCGCACGATCTCCTCGACGGGGACGACGTACGGCCTCCCGCGCAGATTGGCCGCCAGCTTCCCCTTGGAGAATGCGCAGAAGCCGCAGCGGAAGTAGCAGACATTCGTGTAGTTGACGTTACGGGTGACGACGTAGCTGACCTCGTCGCCGCACACCTCCCGCCGCAGCTCGTCGGCGGTCGCGAGCACGGCGCCGAGGTCTGCCCCCCGCGCCTCGAAGAGGGCGGTGATGGCGTCCTCGTCCAGCTCGGTTCCCTTCTCGACCTGCGCGAGGGCCGCCGCGACCCGCTCCGACACGGGCCGCCCACCGGCACTCCGGAGCGGCGGGGTGTGCTCGGGGGGGGCCGCGGCCCCGCCCTCCCCCCCCGC
>Ga0081538_10002907_pt1 | contig 16330 bp, 19 predicted proteins | sample TabmetS5T2R1_FD_71022 | JGI IMG/M metagenome (GOLD analysis project Ga0081538, IMG submission 71022) | Tabebuia heterophylla rhizosphere microbial communities from the University of Puerto Rico - S5T2R1 | ecosystem: Host-associated > Plants > Roots > Rhizosphere ... | reverse complement strand
TCCATATGAACATTGAAGAAGACTTGTTTCAAGACGCCATACAAAGCTCCCGCAAGTTTCTGCGACACATGCACTTTGCCGATAACAATAGAAAAATGCCAGGGTTTGCTCATATTGATTTTTTTACAATTGTCAAAAGCCTAAATGAAATTGGTTACGATGACTATATCAGCTTTGAACCTAACATTGCTGATAAGAATTATGCGCGTGCGACTAGATATGGACTTGACTTTACTAAGACACTAGTACAAATACGACATAGATAATACCAGCATAGCTTCAGCTTTTCCCTAAGAGTTGTATGAAAGTTGTCAGGTCAAAAGTAGCAGATGTTTTGAGCCTTTTTTTATTGAATCGTTGCGCACGCACTACAACATCATCACGATGTTAAATAGATTCATAGTATTTTGGCCCTTGGGCCCTACTAGTTCTAAATTAGAAAGTCTAACTATACCGTTTAAGCAATAAAGCAAAATTTGCTGATAATAGAAGAACATAGAGCTCGAGACATGACTGTATACTGCTCTAAAAAAAGTCCACTATTTAGATTCTTCTAGCCGTCAGACAATCCTTTCACGCGGTTTTGGATCTCATTTTTTTCTGACTTCATATGCTCTCTGAGTGACTCAACTGTGTCGAATGACTGACCACATTCCTTGCACCTCAATATTTCACTTGAAGGCACACAGTATAATACACGACAAGATTTAAAAATGTCCGCTAGTGCAAGCACACAGCTAACTTTATCGTCCCATTTGCCAGAATTGTCTAGAGCAAATAAAGGATCACATCTATTGAGTTTGTCAGCTGTAGATGATCCATATGATTGGTAGCTCTTAAATCTTGATGCATTAAAGTATCAGCGTTGCTACTACAGCAATTCTTGCTCCAAAGTGGGACAGAAATAGCAGCAATCGCTGCTTCAGTGATAATAGGTCTGCTTGTGTTATGGATAATTGTTTCAGTACCTGTGTGGATAGCGGCCAAGATCCTCACAGGCGGAAGAGCTAAGTTTAGCCGGGCGATGCTGGTAACGGCTCTTGGTCCCATAATATATGGTATAGTGTTTTTCATTTTTTCTGCTTTACTTACAACGGTAATTGGAGATCCTACCGTGCCAATCATGATAGCATTCATTTTGGCCTTCATTGCTTGGATAGGCGTATTCAAAAAGGGATTTGATACTGGATGGTTGAGAGCACTTGGCATAGCTATACTTGCTATCATTGTCTTTGCAGTAATTGGATTTATAATCAGCCTCGTAATACAGTTAATAATTCCTGAAGCTCCCACAATAACACCAATACCACCACCGTTCCCGCTCCAGCAGGTCTAGACGCCTATGCGGTTATTGAATTCTCGTTCAGCCCACTCGACAAGCGCCAGCAGATCCTTTGCAACATAGTCTGAAATCTCTTCTGCAACTGGCTGCAGCTGTTGAGGTATGACTGCTATAATGCGGAGCTCACCTTTGACCTTCTCGTTCATACCCTTGGTGGCAGACGATAGAAATCGAAGTGAGCCCTCGCCAGATGAAAATATACATACAAGCATCAGGCCGTGCTTGTCACTCCACAATCGTAGCAAATAACGCTGAAAGTCGATATCAAAGAAAGGGTCAATTTGTTCGCTAACATCGCCAATATAAGACGAATCCCATCCTCGAGCCGACAATGCCACGGCAGCGCCTTTAGCTATATGCACTCTATCCTCGGAACCAGCGACGCATACTGCATGAGCGTTTGCCTTTTGCTCTCTAGGCCGGACATTGAATTTAACCAAATCAATGAGCTCCATCATAAGATTTGACAAAAAAGTCTGTTCTGTTTTGTTCAATCTCCCTCTACTGTAGAGCTCGCGTATAGTATTAACTGCAGGCAAAACGACGTCTGTTATGACTCTTACTTGGTCGACATTGGAGTTCATGACACTTAGCAAGATTCTCCGGGCATGATCTTCGTCACCAGTTAGAATTGAGCTTATAAGCTTTTGTTGAACCTGAATATAGTTAATCGGGAATTCGATATCTCCAACCCCAATTTGTACAAACCATATGTTTACGTTACCTATCTTTTTCTTTTTCAGAAGACCCATTGCATGCATGACATCAAGATACTTCGTGATTGTCATCCTGTTCATACCGATCCTGTCTGCGAGTTCTACGCCTGATAGTCCTGTGCCTCCGGCGCTTTGCAAGACATCAATTATCTTGCGCTTGATCTCGTCAAGTGTATAGCGCCGGTACATAAAAGTTATCTGATATTATGCAAAATAAAACCCTTTTTACCTGTGCTTTTTCTTTGCCATTTTCCTTGAATTTGATATCAAATCCGTAAGTGCATTGAAGGCTTTTCCGACCTGCTCCATCTTTACAAGTACTATTGTGTCAGTGTAACAACTGACGGTGTCCTCAATGTTTATGTGCCTCCTAGCAAGCTGGTTATAGAAAGCTATAGCACAACCTGGTGTCTTAATAATATCTTCTGGGCTATGTACAATAATAGCTGCTAGGCCGTTTTCAATCTCCAGAATGTCGTCATATGCAAACATCACTTTGACATCTTGAAGCAAAAGATCGTCAAAGACAAGTGTTATTGACATTATGCTTTCTGATATGCTGATAAAGTTTCCGACACTTTGGATCATTGCTTTAGCGACCTTTTCGATCGTCTTTTTGCTCTTCTTGGCTGAGACCTTTGCTACATCTGTATTGACGGTTATCGTACTTGCTGCCAATATTGATGCAATGGGCTTTTGAGATACGTCATAATCAAACCTTGACCGTTTGAGGGCAGTTATGATGCTTTCTATACTGGTATCTTTGCTAAGCATATGGTCTATCTGTGGCTTTATAATACGGGCAAGAGCGCTTATGTTACAGTAGTCACGTTGAAGTGAGTCCTGAAATGAGAGATCGCTGCCAACAATCTCTCTAACGGCCTCAGTTATTGATTTTTGATGCTGGCCAATATGGGTCAATGTCAACTTAATTTAGGTCGTTCTTGACCAAAAAATATAAATGTAATGCTTGAAAGGCAATCGCCTGTATTTGGACAATAACGGCAAAGTGGTATTGGCTTACTCTGGTGGATTAGATACTTCTGTGTGTATAAGATATCTTCAGACATTGCATAAGCTCGATGTTATAACCGTCACTGTCGACTGTGGTCAGCAAGACGACTTTGAGGAAATTAAAAGAAAGGCGGAGGCAATAGGTGCAATAAAACATGTTTACGTTGATGCTCGCGAAGAGTTTGCTCGGAATTATATAGTGCCCAGCATTAAGGCTAATGGCCTGTATCAAGGTAAATACCCCCTTGCGACAGCGCTTGCTCGCCCCTTGATTGCTGCAAAAGCAGTCGAAGTTGCAAAAAAGGAGGGAGCATCTGCACTAGCTCATGGCTGCACAGGTAAAGGCAATGACCAGATTAGGTTCGATATTACAATGCGTGCACTTAGCCCTTATCTCAAAATCATCGCCCCAATACGTGATCTCAACCTGACGCGTGACCTCGAAATATCATTTGCAAAAGAGCAGAATATACCAATAAGCTCTGAGGCAAAGAAATACAGTATTGACATCAATCTCTGGGGAAGAGCTTTAGAAGGCGGCAAAATAGAGGAAGCCGACTTTGAACCACCCGAAGAGGCTTTTGAATTTATCAATTTCCAGAACGACAAGACTGGTTATATGGAAATCGAGTTCGATAAGGGTATCCCGATAGGGGTAGACAACGAACATATGCCCATAGTTGAGCTTATCCGATACATCAATGACAAGGCTGGCGAACACGGCGTTGGTATTGTCGATCACATAGAAGACCGCGTAGTAGGAATTAAATCCCGCGAAGTATACGAAGCACCGGCTGCAGTATCAATAATTGAGGCCCATAAAGACCTAGAAAAAATGGTACTTACAAAGCATGAGCTCGAGTTCAAACAGATAGTTGACAATCGGTGGAGCTGGCTTGCATATTCTGGCCTATGGCAAGATCCCTTACGGGCAGATTTGGATAAGTTTATAGACGCGACACAAAATCGCGTTTCAGGAAAAGTCAGGTTAAAGATGCAAAAGGGATCGCTCAGAGTGGTTGGCAGGGAATCAGAATACTCTTTATACAGAAATAATCTGGCGACATATGCTGCCAATTCTGTCTTTGACCAGAGCCTTGCAAAAGGGTTTGTGGAACTGTGGGGCTTACAGTCTGTGATTGCAAACTCTTTGACTGCAGAAGACGTATCTATAGATAAAAAAAACAAAAAGGAGGTAGAAAATGAAATCAAAAGTTGAATGCCAAGAATGCGGAGCTGAGATCAGCATTCCAGAAGACGCAGTCGTTGGGGAAATCATAACTTGCCCCGATTGCGGTGGAGAATATGAGATTGCCTCAAAGGTAAGCGATAATCTGGAGCTGAAGCCCGCTGAAAGAGTGGGCGAAGACTGGGGACAATAATGGTTGAAGTAACCATCCTATGCGACAAAGTTCGCTTTGAGGAGAAAACGCTCTATGAAAAAACGCAGAGCAAGGGTATCAAGTCTAAGATAGTAGATGCAAAGACAATCACAATTGGCACGTATAGTAAGGCGAAGGATCTCTTACTAGGAGATGTTATACTACAAAGGAGCGTGAGCTATTACCGCGGTCTCTACCTTACCGCTTGTCTTGAATTTCTTGGGTTCAAAGTAATAAATAAGTTCGAAGTAGGCCAGATCTGTGGAAACAAGATTATTACGTCGATTAGGCTTACACAAAAGAACATCCCAACTCCAAAGACTCAGTTTGCATTTAGCGCAGAATCTGGGCTAGAAAGTATCAAGAAGACCGGGTTTCCAGTTGTCCTCAAACCGGTCGTGGGCTCATGGGGAAGAGGGATATATCCTCTTCGTGACCTCGAGACTGCAAGCATGATAATTGAAATGAGGGAAGAGGATGATAGCCCACTATCGCGCATATACTATATTCAAGAAATGATTGATAGACCGCCTCGAGACATCCGCTGCATAGTAATTGGCGACCAAGCAGTCGCTGCTATCTATCGATATTCTTCACAATCAGAGTGGCGAACAAATGTAGCCCTGGGAGGCAAGGTTGAGCTTGCACCGATGACAAAGGAGATGGAAGAACTTGCCCTAAGAGCTGCAGAAGCGGTAGGAGGCGGAATCTTGGGCGTAGACATGATGGAAGACAAGAACCATGGGCTGGTCGTTCATGAAGTAAATAACACGGTAGAGTTTAGAGGTGCAGCCAGTGTTTCAAGGGCTGATATCCCTAGCAAAATGATCGAGTATGCACTAAATTTGGCAAAGAAATAACGACCCATTTTGGTCAGTTTTGACCTGTCGATGGTCATAGCTGACCAAAAAATATAAATGAGGATTTTCCAAGCGAAAAGTTAAAAGAAATGCTTTTTAACCAAGGAGAATTCTCGAAATGAAAGTTGGAGTGGTTGGCGCTTCCGGATACGTAGGGGGCGAACTGCTACGGCTTCTAGTCTCTCACCCAAAGATAGAACTGCGTATGGTAACATCGCGGCAGAAGGCCGGAGAGTATGTGCACCGTGTTCACCCAAGCTTGAAGGGTTTTGTCGACATTACATTCTCTCCAATGGATATGGAAAAGCTGGCGAACAATTGTGACCTGGTATTTACGTCAGTACCTCACGGCAAGGCAAACAAAATAGTCAAGGACCTATATGATAGGGGAATGAAGATAATAGACCTGTCAGCGGACTTTAGGCTCAAAAATCCCAAGGATTACATAAGGTGGTATGGTTGGGAACATCCTTTTCCTGAAATGCTTAGCAAGTCAGTCTACGGGGTTCCGGAGCTTCACCGAGAGGAGATTAAAAATGCACAACTAGTGTCCTGCCCCGGTTGCATGGCAGTAACCTCTCTTCTTGCACTCGCGCCACTTATTGAAAATAACCTCATAGATACCGAGCATGTAGTAGTGGATAGCAAGATTGGATCCTCTGGTGCCGGACAGAAAGCAAATGCAGGCACACATCATGCTATGCGTTATGGGGTGGTCAGACCCTACAAGCCTGCAAAACATAGACACACTGGTGAGATCGAACAGGAGCTTTCACTCATCGCAAAGAAGCAAATTAAGGTCAGCATGAGTCCGCACGCAGTCAATATTGTCAGGGGCATCCTCACTACTAACCACACGTTCCTCAAGAGACCTGTGGAGGAGCTAGAGCTATGGAAAATATATCGTAACACGTACAAGCGCGAGCCCTTTGTAAGATTGATTCGTGATAAGAAGGGCCTCTACAAGTTTCCAGATCCGAAATTCGTGGTCGGCTCGAACTTTTGCGATGTGGGATTTGACATAGATGAGTATAACCAGAGAATAGTGGCACTTTCTGCCTCTGACAACTTGATGAAAGGCGCTGCTGGCTCTGCAATACAAAACATGAATATAATGTTTGGATATGGTGAAAACGAAGGACTTTTGTATACCCCATTGACGCCAGTATGATAGTCACAAAAATAGGCGGAAGCGTAGTAGATGGGCTTCATTCCTCAGCAATTGCAGACATAAAATTAATAGCTGAAAAGTTCAAGCTCGTTTTTGTGCATGGCGGAGGCAAGGAAGTTACTGCGACTGCAACTAAGCTCGGAAAAGAGCAAAAATTCATCATGTCACCTGGCGGTGTGCGCAGCCGTTATACAGACAAAGAGACCGCTGAGATCTATACTATGGTGATGTCCGGAAAGCTGAACAAGGCAATAGTTCAGATGCTTTTGCGCCAGCATATCAATGCTGTGGGAGTTGCGGGAGTAGATGGAGGCATATTGAAGGCAGAGAGAAAGAAGAAGCTTATGATCATAAATGAAAAAGGAAGAAAAATGATGATAGATGGCGGATATACTGGCAAGATAACGTCAGTTGATGGGGCTTTGGTAATTGACCTTGTGCGCAGCGGCTATGTGCCCGTAATTTCGCCGATTGCCTTAAGTGAAGAATTTGATTTCCTCAATGTAGATGGCGACAGAGCTGCAGCATATGTGGCAGGCGGCATTAAGGCGGATAAGGTTATCTTTATCACAAATGTAAATGGCTTAATACTGAATGAAAAACTTGTCAATTCAATGACACTGGTTCAGGCAAAAGGGTTATTACCAAAGATTGGGTCTGGAATGGACAAGAAGGTCCTTGCATCTATAGAGGCGCTTGAAATGGGAGTCAAAGAGGCGATCATTGCTTCTGGCCAAGTTCAAAACCCATTGTCTGAAGCAATAGCTCATAGAAATTGTACGGTGATCGTTCCACATTGAATAACGAAGACAGTTACTTGGCGGCACTTTACCAAAGGTTCCCAGTCAATATTGCAAAGGGGAAGGGTACAAGGGTATGGGATACTGCAGGTAAAGAATACATTGACTGCATGGGCGGTTATGGAGTTGCACTAGTTGGTCACTGTAACGACAGAGTGGTAAACGCAATCAAAAGGCAGGCGGAAATACTCATCACGGCGCACATGTCTACATATAATGATACTAGGTTGAAATTCATGGAAAAGATAGCATCAGTCGCTCCACCCTCCCTGAACAAAATATTCTTTGCCAATAGCGGTGCTGAATCTGTCGAGGCGGCACTGAAATTTGCACGCAAGTACAGTGGCAGGCATGGTGTTATAGCAATGAACGGTGGATATCATGGCAAGACCTTTGGTGCGCTTTCTGTGACATACAGTGAAAAATACAGAAAGTCATTTATGCCGCTATTGGATGGTGTTAAGTTTGTTCCATATAGCGATCCCTATCTGCTCGAAGAAGCAATAGACGATACGATTGGAAGTGTGATTCTCGAGCCCATTCAGGGGGAGACTGGTATCATTGTTCCTCCAGAAGACCTTCTGCCAAAGATAAGAGAGATCTGCGATCGACGCAACCTTGTATTAATATTTGATGAGATACAATCAGGGCTTGGAAGAACCGGCAAAATGTGGGCAAGTCAGAACTGGAATACGAATCCTGACATTATGTGCCTTGCAAAGGGCATAGCAGGCGGAATACCTATGGGGCTTGTTCTTGCGAAGCAGGAGATAATGGACAGAATGAAGCTTGGTGAACATTCTTCTACCTTTGGCGGAAGCCCTATAGCATGCGCCGCCGGGACTGCCACAATGGAAGCATTGATCGATGATAAACTAATTGATAATGCTGCAAAGATGGGTATGCATTTTAAAGAAGGACTCAACCGGCTGCAGGAGAAGCACAAGATAGTCCGACAGGTCAGGGGTATTGGCATGATGCTTGGAGTCGAACTCCGCTTTGACGTTAAAAATGTACTTTTTGACGGAATTCGCCATGGATTACTAATTCTTTACTCTGGAAGGAATATTCTAAGGCTCCTTCCGCCACTCGTAATGGATGAAATGACGGTTTCCCGCGTAGTTGATATAATAGATGCTATATTAACTAGTGAGGAAAAAAGAAGAAGTGTCGGATAAGGTAGACGAAATTGACGAGAAGATAATACGTATTTTGCAAGCAGATTCACGCAGGGCGTTTGTAGACATTGCCAATGAGATTGGACTTTCTGAATCCGCAGTTCGGCGAAGGGTAAAGAATCTTGTTGACAAGACGATCATTAAACGCTTTACAATTGAGCTTGGGGCAAGCGACAAGACAAGCGCAATAACTCTAATCTCTGTAGCCCCAACCGCAGATACCTCAGATGTTTCTAACCAGCTGATGAACCTAAACGGAGTCAAAGTAGTCTACGAAATAACTGGTCAATATGATATAGCCGCTATCATTGCAGCACCAGCTATATCTGATATAAACAAGTGTATTGACGATATACGCAAGATACAAGGAGTCTCTGACACAGATACCGTAATAATACTAAAGACCATGCGGTGTTAGCTTCTCTCCTATAGAACCCTGGAATGATATCAACCTGGCATTTAGACAAAAGCCCATCCATAAAAGACAATATCGGCTATGAGGAGCAGCAAAAGGGGGACCGGCAAACTTCAACGCAAACAGAATTAGAAGTGAGATGACGTTATTGCCATTTGCAAAGCCCGCTACTGCATTTATACTATACAGAAGGAAGCGATTTATCACAATCTGTACAATAGTGAGTTGATAGCTTACATTATGCCATAAACCGAATGAAAAATTCCAAGCAATCCTTTAGGAGGTTACCGCGAAATATGTGTTCAAGCCGCTAGAATTGTTGTAGGGAGAAAGAGGTTTTTTCCCGTGATGTGATTGCAGATGAGAACAAGAAAGGAAAAATGTATAAAATATTAAGGTAAGAATAGCAGCTTTGTTAGGCGAGCGATGCTCTAAGTTCGCTAAGCTTTCACCTAGCGTATCTCATTATTCAGCCGACCAAGTAGCTCATATATAACTCTCTTTTGAAAATAGCCTAATGAGCAGACCACAGATAGATCCAGATATCCAACTGTATAGACAAGAATGCAATAGCATTCTGGCAGTCTCGCCGCGCATACGCTACGCAGGAATAATAAATAAGTTTGGCCGCACAAAGGCAGGTCGCCTACGGAAAGGTGTAGTGCCATTACTAAAGCCGGATGAGGCCAGAAATGAGCACTTTATTGAAGCGACTAGAAGTCAGCTCCGGAAGAACTTTGAAAAGTCAATAGGCAGAGAAGAGTACACCTTAACTGAGAATGAAAAGGTCAAGATATTAACATTATCAGGCCAGGAGAATTTTTACTATGTCACTATGGACAAGGAAACACCCACAAGTGAAGTCATGAAAATTATCAACGATGTCAAAAAGCTGGTCAGGAAGTAACGCCTACATATGCTCTAGATGCTATTGGTTGCTATAAATGATCGATAATGGGCGGCCTCAACTATTAGTTTGTCACATCATTCAGACATAGGCTCAATAACCTTAATTGATTATAATCAAGATATCATTTCCAACACCTATTCTTTGTTGAGAAATAATTATGATAATCGAATGGATATCTCTTCAGAAGAGTTTCTGGCAGTACACATCTTCAATATTTGGAGATACTTAATATACATGGTTGTCAGCTGTAGCCCACGTAGACCGTTTAATGGTTCTCAGCTTATTTTGAGAAATCCTTCCAAGTTACATCAGAACATGCAAAATTGTGCTGCATGGTGACTCGATGCATATATCCTCATGGTATTGGGCCTTTACAGCAAAATTGAATTCATCTGATATATGTGTGTGTATGGCGGACATAGGATTAAAGTCATTTTCTTAATTTAGAAAAAACTTTTCATCAGAAATAATCCGTTGGTTAGCATGCCGTGGTCATTATTGAGGTATATTGCCTTTTTGTGTGCTCCAGTCGTTATCATATCTGACACTATTTCTTTTAACCTTTCCTCTGGATAGAGATAATTATACCAAGTCTTGGTACCATGCAGTCTAAGGTATATTGTATTACTTGACGGGATAATAGCATGTGGTAAGCCTGGGGCATCTACAGAACAAAATGCAATACCTAGTCTTTCAATCTCTTTTAAAGCCAGTTCGTTCCACCAAGAAGAATCTCTGAATTCAACAACTGCTTTATTGCGACTTGCAACTTGATGTCTGATACCATCACTATTGAAAAATGATGTTACCCTCTTTAGATTTTCTGGATTAAATTTAAAGTTCGCTGGCATCTGAAACAACCAATATTCAATCTTATTTATGAGTGGCTCAAAAATCTTCGAAAATTGATCCCAAAGCTCAACAGATCTTGGTTGTTTTAGTCTATTATAGTGTGTAATCGAACGATGTACCTTAATTGAAAATGTGAAATCTATTGGAGCCTTTATTTGCCAGAAACTTACAGACGTAACTGACGGGAATCGGTAAAAGCTATAATTAATCTCAACTGAGTTGAAACCTTGACTGATATACCATTCAAACGCATTTGGCTTGGCTTTGTTCCAAGAATATGAATAACCAGACGTCCCTATTCTTATTTTAGGTTCTACCAAATCTATCCAACTCTAGTATGCAATACATTGTATCGGTCCCATCCTATAGTGGTTATATTGATCCCTCAAACCTATCGTTTATGACTAAAGCAGGCATGATATGATTAAAAAATAACGGCGTGCTTATCCATCTTCAAAAGAATGTAAAGAGTGAACACTTATCCGTAAGTCAGCGCAGGAGAATTTTTGGCGTACGAGTTCATATGGATTCAAGTTTAAGGACGGACTAAATCATTATAAGACTATCTCGACCATGATCTTTATATGTTTACGAAAAAGCAGCCATGGCAAAAGAGAGATACCGGCCTTACTGCAAGGATAATTATCAGCTTCGCAGTTCTTACTGTGCTTTACATTATATTTCTTAGTGTACTTGCCTATCTCGGAGTCAGCGCTATCGCAATAGCTGTGATTGCAGGCATCATGATATTAGCTCAGTGGTACTTCTCAGACAAAATAGTGCTATGGGGCACCGGCGCAAAAATAGTAAGCAGGGAGCAATTTCCTGAACTTCATGATCTAGTAGAGCGTATAGTAGCCAGGAATAACCTTTCAAAGCCAAGGATCGCAGTCATTAATAGTAGAGTCCCTAATGCATTTGCCACTGGCAAGACGCCCAAGAGCTCCATCGTCGCAGTTACTATAGGGTTAATGGATCAGCTTGACACGGAGGAGCTAGAAGGTGTCATCGCACATGAGCTGGCGCACATAAAGAACCGTGACGTACTCGTCCTCACGCTCGCTAGCATTTTTTCAATGATAGCATGGTATCTTATGAGGTATGGCATGTATGGTGCAATGTTTGGCGGTGGTGGCAGTGGCTATGGAAGGCGAGGCAATGAAGGCGGCGCAGCAATGCTGCTAATATTGTTAATCGCAATTATCACATGGATTGCCAGCTTTTTGATAATTAGAGCGATATCCAGGTACCGCGAATATGTCGCCGATAGAGATGGAGCTCTTATCACTGGCAAGCCAAGCAAGCTTGCAAGCGCACTTCTCAAGATAAGTGGTACGATGAAACGTATTCCCACACGTGATTTGAGGGAAATAGAAGGCATGAATGCATTCTTTATCATACCGGCACTTTCCGGAGATGCCTTAACAAACCTGTTCTCAACACATCCTCCTGTTGATCAGCGGGTAAAAAAGCTCATGGAAATGGAGGCTGCCATGAGCTGAGTTTTTTCAAAAGGATTCGTGATAACATAGATGGCCGCAATCGCCTCCCAAAAGGCGACTCGGAAGTACTGTTCTCCCTTTCCTCAGCATATTTGACACTTGAGGTTAAGTTAGGGCTGAAAGTTACCGGCAGATGCGCGCTCACATTCAAGACAGTCAGCGGTACGTTCTTTTATGAAATGGAACAGGATATTAGGCAATTCCTTGGCAACCTTCAGCCAGAGTTTGATCTAACTTGGCGTACTACCACTGATTCATATGGGTACATGTGGATAGTTTTTGAAGGCAAAAGGATAGAAGATCTTTTGGCGGGATTAACCACCGTCAGCGATATTGTTGAAGAAAAGGGATTTTCCGATAAGCTGTTAGCGGCTGTCTTCGAGTTTTCAAGCGAACGCGAAGAAGGAAAAAGAACACGTCAACAATATCTGATTTATAATTATAAGCGCAACAAATTTTATCCGTTCGTTCCGACCGGGCAAAAAACAATAGATGCTGAACAGCAGATGAAGATAACGGCAGCTGTTGCTGAAGAAATGCCCTTTGAAAAAGACATGACGCTATGGTATCCGCTGTGGGATCTTCCCCTCAGATCGCAGGGATAACGCCTTCTCCTCCTCTGAAGAGCTTCTTCGCTTCGTCTATTGAAAGGTCTGCACTAGGCAGTATGATGTCAGACCTGATTATCTCGTGTGGGTCAAGAGGCTTGCCGTTCTCGACAACCAAGTTGCTTAGCTCTGTTAATTTTTTCTTAAATTCTGTATCATCCGATCTTTCCGTGCTTACCAGCTCGACAATAGCATTGTCAATATCATTGAGCTTTTTGAGCGTCCTGCCATCCACGGTAAATTGTCCATGACCCATTATACGAACGATTTTGTTGCTAGGACCTACCGCCGGTGTTCTTTTCTTACCTTTAGCAATTGCTACTGGTTTGGTACGGGTCTTCTTCATTTTTGCCTTCTTTCGAGGGAGGGCCCTCTTTGAGCGTGACTTAGCCTTCCCTGCACGCCTTGACTTGAGCTTTGTTGATGTTGCTCTTCCCTTGCTCTTCGGTTTCGGACTCATTGTTGGGCTTCTTGCTCCAATTGTTGCTTCTTTTTACGTTGTTTCTCAGACTTTAACTTTGCTAATTCTTCCTCCACTGAGTTTTGTACCGTAATTTTTTCTAATTCTTTCTCGATTTCATCCTTATTTGATGTATAATCAGTCAAGACACCTGAATTTATCATTTCATCTAGAGCCTGGGACTTGGCCCTCATACGCTCTGTCTTCTCCTCAGCTCTGTTCATCTCCATCCCCACATCTGTCATTTCTTCAGAGATTCCAGTAACGCTTTCCTTTATCTTGACTTGGGCTTCTGCAGCAGAGTACTGTGCCTTTATTATTTCCTTTCTAGCCTTGAATTCTTCAACCTTGATTGACATGCGCTTTTCTGCTTCTTGTATAGTACGCTCTTCTTCCTTCATCTCTGCTATCTGTTTGTCGAGCTTCTCCATTTGCATCAGGTTGGCATTCTTGCGCTCAAGTGCAAGGCGGGAAAGGTCGTCCCTATCTGAGTCAAGGGCTCTTGCCGCTTGCTCATCTAGCAGCCGTATGTTCTCCCACAGTCTAGATTTTTGCATTTCAAGCCTTTTGCGAGAAGTAGTAACTTCAGCAAGGCTCCTTCTCAGCTTGTTTAGCATTTCCACCTGTTTTACATAGGAATAGTCGAGAGCTTCCTGTGGTTTTTCAAACCTCTCAACGAGTGTGTTTGCCTTTTGTGAAATTACAGTCGAAATGCGTTTCATCAAACCCAATTTTCATTCACCTTTTCTATACCATGATGAGACAAAGCTGGATATTAAAGTATAATGATCATCGGGATGAGGATACTATGCTAACTGCTATCTGTTGAACCTGCGCCATTCGTGTTCATCAGGCGGGCCGTAATCTTCTTTTTTCTTAAAGTATCCCCAGTAAAGCAAAAAACCGCCACCTGCAATCATCGCAACCGCGAACTTTTCATTTGTGATCTCGCCGTTACTAAAGTTATCAAGAAATTGCTGCGTCCCATCTTCAATCAGGCCTGCAGCGTGTTCAACATTGAACAGAGCAAGATTGCGGATCATGATAATGACTGCCATGACTATGAACAGGATGCCCATTGCAGACATCCAGTTTCTGCCACGCCTGCTACCAAATTCTTCCTTCCATCTCATACTAACAAAGGATTCTCCATATTTCATTGCTCATAATGTTTGCGTTCAGACCAGCTTTAGCCCCGGGTTCTTCATTTTGTTTCGCTTCGCAGCATTTAGACACATAGGGGTTAAAATCTCTGCCTGGTAAGTTAGTGCAAGCGGTCCAAGGTACACTGGTCTTAAGCCAGAGATCTCATCTACAAGAACCCTTAGCTTTGCTATTGTGTTCTGATCGTCGCCGCAGATGAAAGTATCAGCATCAAGGCTTTGCTGTACATTCCTAAGCTTTGATTCAGATATTGTGTGGAAAGCAGAGACCACCCTTGACCTTGGAGGCAACTTGTCAGCAACCATCTCTGCAGCTTGCTCTTTGCCTTGTTCTAACGGGATATACACAAATCCTGCTTCTGTTCTAGCCATAGGCACTATGGGTGAGACAACAATACAGTCATTTCTGAGCTTGCCTGTGAGCTTGCCGCAGGTATCATCAATGAATTCATATGGTATTGAAAGTATCAGAACATCAATGTCGTTTGCAAACGAAACATTGTCAGTACCGGTTATGCTTCCACTGATGTTGCCGTAGGTTTGCATTGCAATCCTCATATAATTTTCTGCCGCTTCTCTGGCTTTCTGAGCATCCCTTGAGCCAATGATCACGTCATGCTTTTGGCACCATCTCAAGGCGAAGCCTTCACCCATCCCACCAGTACCTCCAGCTATTCCTATCTTCATGGAGTCGTGATTGGGTAATCTCGATATTAATGTGCATCGGCTTTACATGGATTTCTTTATGTTCTCAGGATAACTGTGTGTCTACTATTTGGTCAGATAGCGAAATGTAAGAATAGTTAGAAACAGCCTACAAGTGAAAAGGAAGAGAGAGGTTGAGATTGGTAGATAGCCCTGTGCGACTTTGAGGTAAAACTGGATTTGTTCCTCTCTCTAACTTTTTGACAACTTATGACGACTATTTGCTTAGCATCTCCTCAAGTTTCATGCACCTTCCTTCTCAAGCATTTTTTTCCTATTGGAAGGGAAAAGTTGTTTTCTGCCAAGAAAATCCACCCAGAATTTATCAAAACAGTCAGAGCATAGCAATAGTGGTTCAGTAACCTCTTTGATGTTTGAGTATAGTCTAATCCAACTAATCTTGATATGTGCAATCCAACTAATCTTGATATGTGCAAGCCCTTCCTGAACCTTTGCTTCGTCATATTCTCTTTTCCTACAGCAGGCGCACTCTGCATAGCCTTGGCTAAAATGCTTTGTTTTATCTTATGGACTTAATTTTGTCTAGTCATTGGGTTGATTCAAGAACTCTGACGAACCTCTTCCTTTGCTGCGATCCAGCCAGCGCACCAAGCCTCAACCAGGTCTGATGCGTTATATCTTGCGATTAAGTGGTATTTGTGTGCCTCCTCGTTCTTCTCTAGCTCTTTTTGAAGGTCTAAGAAGAATTGTGAATTCTTGAACTCCTTCCTATCATACAATTTCGTTGTATTCATAACAGTATTCTTGGTATACTTGCTCTTATAGTTTATGATTCATTCTACTTAGTATTCCTGATGTTTCTAGAATACTTTATAAGCAGCAGTATCCATCAGTGAGCTGTAAGGTGAAAGGAACATAACTGACGAACTTAGAACTCAAGCGCAAGGGACTACACGTAGCTCGATGCCAAAACAAATGAAAATCACAGACGATGTCTATACGCAGTTAACGGAGTTGGGTAAGAAGAACGAAACCTATAGCCAAATCATACAGCGATTAATCAACGAACACTATGAATTAGAGAGGCTGAGACTGAAACATGGCAGCGATAGAGGTTCTTCTTCATCTCAATAATAGTAGTAGCAAACAGAAATTTTCCAAGAAAATCAAGAGATTGGAAGCAAAGCAGGAAGACGAAGATAATAATGACTAGCGAAGAACAACAACAAGAAGAAGAAAAGGGGAATGAGCAAGAAGCAATTCACATTGAAGATACTCAAAGGTTAGTTAC
>Ga0081538_10002906_pt1 | contig 16331 bp, 15 predicted proteins | sample TabmetS5T2R1_FD_71022 | JGI IMG/M metagenome (GOLD analysis project Ga0081538, IMG submission 71022) | Tabebuia heterophylla rhizosphere microbial communities from the University of Puerto Rico - S5T2R1 | ecosystem: Host-associated > Plants > Roots > Rhizosphere ... | reverse complement strand
CTCGTCGGACTGGGACGACCAGGCCAAGTGCAAGGAGATCGCGCTCAACCAGATCGGGCGCGGGTCGAGTGTCGTCTTCCAGGTCGCCGGCGGCTGCGGGCTCGGAGCGCTCGACGCGGCGGGCGAACGCGGGGTCTGGGGCATCGGCGTGGACGCCGACCAGTCCTTCATCGGCAACTTCGTCCTCACGAGCGCAATGAAGCGCGTGGACGAGGCGGTGTTCCGGATCACCCGGTCGGTGACCGACGACACGTGGACGGGCGGGACGAACGTGACCTTCGGCCTCGCCGAGAAGGGCGTCGGGCTCGGAAAGATCAGCCCGCAGGTCCCGCAGGATCAGCGCTCACAGCTGGAGGACGTCCAGCGGAAGATCCTCGCGGGCGAGATCGAGATCCCGCAGACCCTCTCCTCCTAGCCACCCGCGACCGCGGCAATCACGCGGACTTCCCGCGCCCCGTCGAGCGGTGTGTGCAGGCCGTCGAGCGTGCGCGTGTCCGTTCCGTCGACGTAGACGTTCACGAGCCGCCGTAGCTCGCCGGTCTCGTCGAGGAGCAGATCGGCGACGGGGACCTGGCGCAGCGCGTGCTCGACCGTCGCGGCGTCGACCTCGAACCGGCCCTGCCCGCCGGCCTGCGCGGCGAGGAGCGACGGCAGGAGGACTACGACCACGAAGCTTCGACGGAGAGCACCGGCGGCAGCTGCCGCGCGAGCTCCGTCCAGCTCTCGCCGCCGTCCGTCGAGGCGAAGACCGACCCGCTCTGTGTGCCGAAGTAGACGCCACCGTCGGCGTCGAACGAGAGCCCTTCGCGCATGACGGCGCCCCAGGCCGGCTCCGGCAGGCCGTCGGACGCGAGCTCCCAGGTCGCGCCGCCGTCGGCCGTCCGGTAGACGCCGATCCGCCCGTCGGCCGTGACGCGGTTCTCGGCGCCCTCCTCGGGGATCACGTACGCGACGTCGGGATCCTGCGGGTCGAGCGCGAGCGGGAAGCCGAAGCCGCTCGGCAGGCCGTTGCCCTCGAGCCGCTCCCACGTGTCGCCGCGGTCGTCCGACCGGTACACGCCGCAGTGGTTCTGCTGCCAGAGCCGCTCGGGCCGTTGCGGGTGGAGCAGCAGCTTGTGGACGCACTGCCCGACCTCGGGGAAGTTGTCCGGCTCGGGGAAGAAATCGGCCGCGACGCCCTCGTTCTTGGGCGCCCAGGACTCGCCGCCGTCGTCCGTTCGGAAGGTGCCCGCCGCCGAGATGGCGACGTACATCCGGTCGGGGTCGGACGGGTCGAGCTGGATCGAGTGGCAGCACATGCCGCCGGCGCCCGGCTCCCAGCGTTCGCGCGTCGGCTGCTCGATGAGGCTCTGGACGGCCTCGAACGACTCCCCGCCGTCCGTGGACCGGAACAAGACGCCGGGGGTCGCGCCGAGCCAGATCTCGCCGTCCTCGCGTCCGGGCTCCACGTGCCAGGTCTCCTCGAGCTTCAGCCCCGAGTCCTCGGGCAAACCGAGGCCCTCCGCCCGCTGCCAGGTCTTGCCGTCGTCCGTCGAGCGCTGGAAGGTCCCGCCGTAGACGAAGTTGTTTGCAGCGACTTGGAGGCTCCCGTCGCGGCGGTCCTGGATGGCGTGGTAGACGGACCAGCCGGGGAGGAGCGGGCCCTCGATCTCGCCGTCCCGGAGGAGGAAGAGCCCCTTGCGCGTTCCGGCGAGCAGCAGCACGCGGTTAGCCTATGCGACCGCCGTGGCGAAGCTGACCGACGAGCACAAGACCCTCCTCAAGGGCAAGAACTTCGCCGTCGTCGGGACGGTGGGGAAGGACGGCGCGCCGCAGTTGACGACGAACTGGATCGACTGGGACGGCGAGCACGTCGTCGTCAACACCGCCGAGGGCCGCGTGAAGCCGCGCAACATCCGGCGCAACCCGGTCGTCAGCGTCTGCGTCTACAACCACGAGGATCCGTACCAGTCGCTCACGGTGCTGGGCCCTGCCGAGATCACGGACGAGGGCGCCGAGGAGCACATCAACGAGCTCTCACATCGGTATCGCGGTCGCGACTACAGCTACGTGCCGGGCGAGAAGCGGCTGATCGTCCGGATCAAGCCGGAGCGCGTGTTCGCGCGCGGTTTCTGAGTTGCTGCGAGAGGTCGGGCCGCGGGACGGCCTGCAGAACGAGGATCAGGTCCTCCCGCCCGAGACCCGTGCCGAGCTCGTCGACCGCCTCGCTGCCGCCGGTCTGCGGCGCATCGAGGCCGCCAGCTTCGTCAACCCCGCCCGCGTCCCACAGATGGCCGGGGCTGAGGAGGTCGTCGGCGCGCTCGAGCGCCGCGACGGCGTCGTCTACTCCGGCCTCGCGCTGAACGAGCGCGGCTACGACCGGCTTCGGGCCACCGGGCTCGACGAGGTCAGCTTCGCGGTTGCGGCGACCGAGAGCTTCTCCCAGCGGAACGCCGGCGCCTCGGTCGAGGCGGCGCTGGGCGACGCCGAGCGGATCGTCGAGCGGGCACAGGACGACGGGATCCGCGCGAGCGTGACGATCTCCGTCGCGTTCGGCTGCCCCTTCGAGGGCCCCGTCGACCCCGACCGGGTCGTAGAGATCGCTGAGCGGCTCGCGGCAACCGAGTCAGACGAGCTCGTGCTCGCGGACACGATCGGCGTCGCCACGCCGACGCAGGTGAAGCGCCTCGTAGAGCGCGTCGCAGGTCTCGGCAAGCCGGTCGGCGGACACTTCCACAACACGCGAAACACGGGCTTCGCGAACGCATACGCCGCGCTCGAGGCGGGCGTCGGCGCGCTCGACGGCTCGGTCGGCGGCCTCGGCGGCTGCCCCTTCGCGCCGAATGCAACCGGCAACGTCGGCACCGAGGATCTCGTCTACTTGCTGGAGGGCGAGGGCGTCCACACGGGCGTCGACCTCGACGCGCTCATCGCCGTGTCGCAGTGGCTCGAGGAGCTGCTCGGCCGCCGGCTCGAGGGCTACGTCTACAGAGCGGGGCCGTTCAGAACAGCGCGATGATCAGCCAGACGATCGCCGCGATCGTGGCCAGCCCGAGGAATGCCGCGAGGAACCCGACGAGCACGAGCTTGGCGAGCTTGCTCGTCGAGTCGTCCTTCGCCTCGGAACCGGGCTGGAACGCCGCCATGATCTGCTCCTCGACGTGGCGCTCGATCCTTTCGGCGAGCGCGTCCGCGCCGGTCTTCGGCGGCTCCGTGGTCTTGAGCGGCGGGAACGACTCGGCCTGGCCGTCGAACGCGAGCTGGAAGATCCGCTCGTGCTGGACGTCCTTCAGCTTCGCCTCGCCGAGATCTCTGATCTCGGAGCCCTCCGGGAGCCTGTTGCCGACGAGCGCGCGGGTCGTCTCGGAGAGCAGGATCTGGCCGCCGTGGCCGGCGGAGCAGATCCGCGCGGCACGGACGACGTCCATCCCGAGGTAGCCCTCCTCGCCCACCGTCGGCTCGCCGGTGTGGAGGCCCATCCGGACCTTGACGTCGACGCCGTCGGGCCACTGGTGCTCGGCGAGCGCACGCTGGGCTGCCACCGCGCCGGCCACGGCCTCGCCCGCCCGAGGGAAGGAGAAGAAGAACGAGTCGCCCTGCGTGTCCATCTCCCGGCCGCCGGCCTCGGACAGCTCGCGGCGCAGGATCGTGCGGTGGTCGCGATGGACGTCGCCGTACCGGTCGCCGAGTTGCTCGAGCAGGCGCGTCGAGCCCTCGATGTCGGAGAAGAGGAAGGTGACGGTTCCGCCGTGGAAGGCGTCGGACACTAGTCGGGTGGGAGGAGACCCAGGCTTTCCTCGGCGCTCAGGCCGGGATCGTCGTCGCCGCCGTCCTCGTTCTCGAGATCGGGGGGCGAGGGCTCGGTTTCGGGAGTGTCCGGCCCGAGCAGATCGTCTGCAGACTCGGTCACCGGGAGTAGCTTAGACCCATGAACCGCCTCGCAAACGAGACGAGCCCGTACCTCCTCCAGCACGCGGACAACCCCGTCGACTGGTACGCCTGGGGCGACGAGGCGTTCGAGCGGGCGCGCGCCCAAGACCGGCCGATCCTCCTCTCCATCGGCTACTCCGCGTGCCACTGGTGCCACGTGATGGAGCACGAGTCGTTCGAGGACGACGAGACCGCCGGGCTGATGAACGAGCGCTTCGTGAACGTCAAGGTCGACCGGGAGGAGCGGCCCGACGTCGACGCGCTCTACATGGACGCCGTGGTGGCGCTCACCGGGCACGGCGGCTGGCCGATGACCGTCTTCCTCACGCCTGAGGGCGAGCCGTTCTTCGGCGGGACGTACTTCCCGCCCGAGCCGCGGCACGGCATGCCGGCGTTCCGCGACGTGCTGACGGCAGTCTCGGACCTCTACACCGAGCGGCGCGGAGCCGCCGCCGGCTCGGCCCGTCAGCTGGTCGATGCGATCCGGGCGACGAGCGAGGTGCGCCCGTCCACCGACCCGCTCACCGAGTCGATCCTCTCGGAGGCCGTTCGCGTCCTTCGGCGCCAGTTCGATCCCGAGTGGGGCGGATTCGGCGGTGCGCCGAAGTTCCCGCAGGCGCCGGTGCTCGAGTTCCTCCTCCGCATGCACCTGCGCGGCGACGACGAGGCGCTCGGCATGGTCACGAAGACGCTCGACGCGATGGCCGCGGGCGGGATGTACGACCTACTCGGCGGCGGCTTCCACCGGTACTCCGTCGACCGGCAGTGGCTCGTGCCGCACTTCGAGAAGATGCTCTACGACAACGCCCTGCTCGCGCCCGTGTACCTCCACGCGTGGGTCGTCACCGGCGAGGAGCGGTACCGGCGGGTCGCCGAGGAGACGCTCGACTACGTGCTCCGGGAGCTTGCGCTCCCCGACGGCGGCCTCGCCTCGGCGCAGGACGCGGACACCGACGGTGTGGAGGGCCTGACCTTCACGTGGACGGAGGACGAGGGCGTCCCCGAGGAGCTGCTGCAGCCGTTCGAGGACGGGCGGTCGATCATCCGAGGCGAGCTCGACGACGACTTGAGGCGCCGCCTCTGGGAGGTCCGCGAGCAGCGGCCGAAGCCCGCTCGCGACGACAAGGCGATCGCGTCGTGGAACGGCCTCGCGCTCGCCGCGCTGGCCGAGGGCGGCCGCCGCCTCGACCGGCGCGACTACGTCGAGGCCGCCCGTCGGATCGGCGACTTCCTGCTCGGCCCGATGTCCGACGACGAGGGCCGTCTGTACCGCAGCTACCGGGAGGGCCGCGCGAAGACGACCGGGTTCCTGGAGGACTACGCCGACGTCGCGCACGGGCTCCTCGAGCTCCACGTCGCGACCGGCGAGCTCCGCTGGCTGCACGAGGCGAACCGCCTCGCCCGCCTCGGCGTCGAGCTCTTCGCGGACGACGCGAACGGCGGCTTCTTCCGGACGCCGGAGCACGGCGAGCGCCTGATCGCCCGGCAGAAGGCCTTCGACGACAACCCGACGCCGTCCGGGAACTCGATGCTCGCCCACGTCCTCCTGCGGCTCGCCCGGATCTACGGCGACGACGAGCTCGAGCGCCGTGCGGTCGGCGTCTTCCGGCTCATCGCGCCGGCGTTGATGCGAGCCTCGCAGGCGTTCGGCCACGCGCTGTCGGCGCTCGAGCTCCACTTCTCGCCGCCCCGCGAGCTTGCGATCGTCGGCCCGCCGGACAGCGAGGTTGCGCGGGCGGCGCTTGCGCCGTTCGACCCGAACACCGTGGTCGCTGTGGGGCCGAGCGAGGACGTCCCGCTCCTCCAGGGCAAGGAGCTTGTCGACCGCAAGCCGGCCGTCTACGTCTGCGAGAACTTCGCCTGCCTGGCGCCGGTCACCGAGCCCGAGAACCTTTCCACAACGCTTACGAATCCCTAACCGCTCGCGCGCCGAGCCCGGGGATGATCCCGGGGCGATGCAGCCGAGAGCGCTTGGGGTCATTGCGGCGTCATTTGCGCTGATGATGGCGCTCTCGGCTGTGCTCGCCTCCGCGGCGCCGCAGCAGACGCAGCAGACGCGGCCGAACATCGTCGTGCTTATGACCGACGACCAGACGGTCGAGTCGATGCGCGTGATGAGCAACGTGAACACGCTCCTCGCCGCCCGCGGCGCGACCTTCACGCACAACTTCGCCTCGTTCCCGCTCTGCTGCCCGTCGCGCGCGACGTACGTCACGGGCCAGTACGGCCACAACCACACGATCATGGGGAACGCGGCGCCGGCCGGCGGTTACGACAAGCTCGCGCCGACCCACTCGAACACGCTGCCGGCGTGGCTCCGGCAGGCGGGCTACCACACGGTCCACGTCGGCAAGTACCTCAACGGCTACGGGCGGGCGCGCCCGACGGAGGTGCCGGCGGGCTGGGCCGAGTGGTACGGCTCGACGGACCCGCAGACGTACCGCTTCTACAACTACCGGCTGAACGAGAACGGCCGGCTCGTCACGTACGGGGCGGGCGCCGCGAACTACCAGACCGACGTCTACGCGCGAAAGGCGGTCGACCTCGTCCGGCGGCACGCTCCCTCCACGCAGCCGTTCTTCCTCTCGGTCGCCTTCCTGGCGCCGCACAGCGGCGGGCCGCGGGAGACGGACGATCCGGCGAACCAGGCGACGCCGGTGCCGGCGCCGCGACATCGCAACCGATTCGCATCGGAGCCGGTGCCCGTCTCGCCGGCGTTCAACGAGGCCGACGTCTCGGACAAGCCCGCAGGCATCCGCAACCGTCGCATCATCCCGCCGGCGCGCGTCAACGGGATCGCCGAGAACTACCGCCAGCGGCTCGAGTCGCTGCTCGCGGTCGACGAGGCTGTCCGCGACATCGTCGCCGCGCTCCAGGCGTCCGGCGAGCTCGACCGGACGCTGATCGTGTTCACGGCGGACAACGGCTTCTTCCACGGCGAGCATCGAGTGCCGGACGGCAAGGTGCTCGTCTACGAGCCGTCGGTCCGCGTCCCGCTGATCCTTCGCGGGGCGGGCATCCCCGCCGGCGTCCGCAGGACGAATCTCGCAGCCAACGTCGACCTCGCCGCGACGATCCTCGACGCGGCGAACGTACGGCCTGGGCGGCGCCTCGACGGCCGCTCGCTTCTACCGTTCGCGCGGGATGCGGTGCTTCGCTCCGGCCGGGACATCCTTCTCGAGACGCCGGGCTACTCGGCGATCCGGACGCCTCGCTTCGTCTTCGTCCAGCATGCGAGCGGCGAGCAGGAGCTCTACGACCTCGCCGCCGACCCGAACCAGCTGCAGAGCCTCCATGCGGACGCGCGGCTCGCCTCCACGAAGGCCGATCTCGCCGCCCGGCTTCTCCGCCTCCGCGCCTGCATCGGCGACGGGTGCCGCCGTGGGCCCGCCCTTCGGCTCCAGACGCGCTACCGGCGCGGCCGGCGCGGGTGCGTCCGCTCGACGGTCCGGCTCCGCGTCGGAGGGTCGGCCGCGTCGCGGATCGCGAGCGTCAGCTTCTACCGCGGCCGGACGCGGATCAAGCGCGACGCGAGGGCCCCGTACACCGCAGCCGTGGCGCGGAGGCGGCTCCGGACGCGCACGCTCGTGCGGGCGCTCGTCACCCTTCGCGACTCGCGGAGCGCGACGCTCGACCGCCCGCTGCGGTCCTGCTGAGCGCGCGCCAGAACCTTTCCAGGACGCTTACAAACACCTAACCGCGATCCGGCGTTTCAGCTGGTGAAGGCGGGCCTCAAGGGCCGAGGGCGTTGGGGGGTCGTTGGCATCGTTCGCGGTGTCGCCGCCCTCGGCCTCGCTCGCCTCTCCGCACCGCCGCTCAAGCCCGGCTGTGGACCAGCCGATCTCTCTCCTCAATGAGCGGCGGTGCGGAGAAACTGCACGACGCGATCCAGCTGAGCCAGGAGGACAACGGCCGGCTGGACAGCGCCGTCCTCGTCGGCTGGGTCGTCGTGGCCGAGTGGGTCGGCCCGGACGGCACGCGCACGCTCACGCGCATGAGCGGCACGCCCGGCGGCGCGGTTCCACCCGAATGGCAGACCCGTGGCTACCTCCACGAGGCGCTCTTCGGCAAGTGGAACAACGACCCCGCGTAGCCCGCCGCTTTACGATCCTCCGGCCTTGGCGCTGCTGGAGGTCAGGAACGTCACCCGCCGCTTCGGCGGGATCGTCGCACTCGAGGACGTCTCGTTCGACGTCGACGCGGGGCAGATCGCAGGACTGATCGGCCCGAACGGCGCCGGCAAGACCACCGTCTTCAACGTCATCACCCGCCTGTACCGCGCCGACGCCGGCGAGGTCGTCTTCGACGGCGCGAATCTGCTCCGGACGCCCGCGCACAAGGTCGTGAAGCGGGGCATCGCCCGGACGTTCCAGAACGTCGAGCTCTTCCCGGGCATGTCGGTGCTGGACAACGTCCTCGTGGGGACCCACGCGCGGTCGGGCTGGTTCGCCGAGCGGCGCGCCCGGCGCAGGGCCGCCGATGCGCTCGAGGAAGTGGGTGCCGCCGACGTCGCCCGGCGACCCGCCGTCGGCCTGCCGTTCGGGACCCTGAAGCGCGTCGAGCTGGCGCGCGCGCTCGCCGCCGAGCCGCGGCTCCTGCTCCTCGACGAGCCCGCAGGAGGGCTGAACCACGAAGAGGTCGGCACACTCGGTGAGCTGATCCGGCGTATCCGCAAGGACCGCGACCTGACGATCCTCCTCGTAGAGCACCACATGAGCCTCGTCATGTCGATCTCGGACCGGGTGCAGGTCCTCGACTTCGGCCGCAAGATCGCGGAGGGGACGCCTGACGAGGTGCAGCGGAATCCCGCCGTGATCGAGGCGTATCTCGGGGAGGTGCCGGAATCGCCCTCCTCGAGCTGAAGGGCGTCGAGGCCCGCTACGGCCCCGTGCAGGCGCTGCACGGGATCTCGCTCTCGGTCGACGACGGCGAGATGGTCGCCGTGCTCGGCCCGAACGGCGCCGGCAAGACGACGACGCTCCGCGCGGTCTCCGGCACCGTCTGGCGGCGCGGCGAGGTCCTCTTCGACGGGAAGCGCCTGCCGCGGTCGGCCGAGCGGACCGCGAAGCTCGGGATCGGGCATGTCCCGGAGGGACGGGGAACGTTCTCCGAGCTGACGGTGCTCGAGAACCTGAGGCTTGGCGCGTACACGCGGCGGAACGGTGTCGGCGACGACCTCGACCGCGTCTTCGGCTTCTTCCCGTGGATGCGCGACCGGCGGGACCAGTCGGCCGGGACGCTCAGTGGGGGCGAGCAGCAGATGCTCGCCCTGGCCAGGGCGCTGATGGGACGGCCGAGGCTGCTGCTCATGGACGAGCCGTCGCTCGGCCTGGCGCCGCTGATCGTGCGCGAGATCTTCGCGATCGTCAGGCGGCTGAACGAGGAGGAGAAGCTCAGCGTGCTCGTGGTCGAGCAGAACGCGGCCGTGGCGCTCGAGTCGTCGAATCGCGCATACCTCCTCGAAGCCGGCCAGGTGGCGCTCGAGGGGCCGAGCGAGGAGCTCGCGCGGAACGAGGACGTCCGCCGAAGCTACCTCGGCTACTAGGGCACTGATGGCCGAGCTCCTGCAACAGGTCGTCATCGGGCTCGCGTCCGGGTCGATCTACGGGCTGCTCGCGCTGGCCCTCGTCCTGATCCACCGCGCTACCGGCGTCATCAACTTCGCCCAGGGCGAGATGGCGATGTTCTCGGCGTACATCGCGTGGCAGCTCGTGCAGTGGGGGATCCCGTACTGGCTCGCGTTCGCCGGGACGCTCGTCGTGTCGTTCGCGGGCGGCGTCGCGATTCAACGGGTCGTGATCCGGCCGGTCGAAAGCGCGCCCGTCCTGACGGTCGTGATCGTCACCCTCGGGCTCCTGCTCATCTTCAACGGCCTCGCCACCTGGCTTTGGTCGGGCGAGGTGCGGACCTTCCCGGCGAACCGTCCCTTCCCGACGAGGACGTTCGAGATCGGCGGCGTCGTGATCAACGTCCAGGACATCGGGATCATCCTCGTGACCCTGGGTCTTGTAGGTGCGCTCTGGGCGTTCTTCCAGTTCACGAAGGCCGGCCTGGCGCTGCGCGCCGCGGCGCTGTACCCGGACTCGAGCCGCCTGGTGGGGATCCGCGTCGGCTGGATGCTCGCGGTCGGCTGGGGGCTCGCCGCCGCGCTCGGAGCCGTGAGCGGCATGTTCACCGCGGCAGCCTTCCCGCCGCTCGAGCCGACGATGATGCAGGCGGTCCTGATCTACGCCTTCGCGGCTGCGGTGCTCGGCGGGATCGACAGCCCGGGCGGCGCGGTCGTCGGCGGCCTCGCTCTGGGCGTCTTCCTGAACCTCGTCGGCACGTACGCCGACGACCTGCAGGATCTCGGGTTCCCGATCGACCTCGAGGGGCTCCGCCTGCCGGTCGCGTTCGTCTTCATCCTGGCCGTGCTGCTCGTGCGGCCGCAGGGGCTCTTCGGGCGGGCGGCGGTGAGGCGCGTATGAGGCACGGTTGGCTCGGACTTCGGATCGCCGGCGTCGTCGCCTTCGTCGTCCTGATCGCGATCCTCCCGAACTTCCTCAGCGACTTCCGGGCGTCCGAGTTCGCGCGCGTCGGGATCTTCTTCATCGCCCTTACCGGCCTGCAGATCCTCACGGGCTATACGGGCCAGATCTCGCTCGGCAACGGCGCGTTCATGGCGATCGGCGGCTACGTCAGCGCGATCCTGATCCTCGGCCGGCCCGGACTGGAGGCGTCGCAGCTCGAGGCGCCGAGCTGGCTCCCGGTCGGCGACGGGATGAAGGACATCTGGACGATCCCGATCGCGGCGCTCGTGGCGGGCGTCTTCGGGTTCTTCGTCGGCCTCCCCGCGCTGCGGCTGCGGGGGCTGTACCTCGCGCTCGTCACCTTCGCGCTGGCCGTCTCGATCCCGCTGATCCTGCGCGAGCCCGAGACGCTGACCGGCGGCACGAACGGGCTCAACCTCTTCGGGACGACGGAGGACCGCCTGACCGGCGCCATCGACAACAGCGTCCACATCCCGGTCCTCGACAAGGACCTGACGTTCAACGACTGGACGTACTACCTCGCCTGGTCGATCGGGCTGCTCGGGCTGGCCGTCGCCTGGGCGCTGCTCCGCGGCCGCCCGGGCCGCGCGTTCCGCGCCGTGCGCGACAGCGAGGTCGCAGCCACCTCCTCCGGCGTGAGCCTCGCCTCGTACAAGACGCTCGCCTTCGCGATCAGCGCCGCCTACGCGGGGGCGGCCGGTGCGCTGCTGACGATCGTCTCCACGATCGTCACGCCGGGAAGCTTCCCGGTCTTCCTCTCGATCCAGCTGCTGATCGGCGTGGTGATCGCCGGCCTCGGCTCGCTCGTGGGGCTCTTCCTCGGAGCGCTCTTCATCTACTACCTGCCGGTTGGGATCCAGGAGCTTGCCGAGGTCGGGTCGTTGCCGGACGGCCTGCAGGACGCGGCGAAGTCCCCGGGCATGCCGTCCGTGATCTACGGCGTCGTTCTGATCCTCGTCATGTTCGTCCTGCCCCGCGGCGCGGCCAGCTTCCTGTCGAAGGTTTCCTTTCCGCTAACAAAGCGGTTGTAGGATCGTCCGAGAGCGAGGGATGCGGAGGACGTCCATTCTCATCGGGGTCTTCGCGGCCGCCTTGGCGGTCGCGCTTCCGGCCGCCAACGGCCGTGAGACTGCCGACCCCGGAGTCACCCGCAACTCGATCCTCATCGGCGGCACCACGCCGCTCACCGGCGTCGCTTCCGCCTATGCGTCGGTCGCCCGCGGCGCGGAGGCGTACTTCAAGTACGTGAACGCGCGCGGCGGCGTGAACGGACGGCGGATCACCTACAAGTACCTGGACGACGGCTACAACCCGTCGACGACCGTCCAGCAGACTCGCCAGCTCGTCCAGCAGGACCGCGTCTTCGCGATCTTCAACAGCCTCGGGACCGAGCACAACCTCGCTGTCCGCGACTACCTGAACTCCGTGAAGGTCCCTCAGATCTTCGCCGCCACCGGCGCACGGACGTTCGGCGCCGACTTCCGCAAGTACCCGTGGACGATCGGCCTCCAGCCGAGCTACACGGGAGAGGCACGGATCTACGGCCGCTGGATCCAGCAGAACCGGAAGAACGCGCGGATCGCGGTCATCTACCAGAACGACGACTACGGCAAGGAGCTGCTGAACGGGCTCCGGCGCGGGCTCGGCCGCATGGCCGGCCGCATCGTCGCGACGCAGGGCTACGAGGTCACCGCGACCGACGTCCAGTCGCAGGTCGCGCGCCTGAAGTCGTCCAACGCGAACACGTTCATGATCTTCGGGACGCCGCGGTACGCGATCCAGTCGTTCATCTACGCGAACCGCCTCGGCTGGAAGCCGCTGATCTTCGTCAACTCGGTCTCGAGCGCCTCGAACATCATGGAGATCGCCTCCGACGCGGGGAACAACCCGCGCGTCCGCGGCGCGATCGCCATTCAGTTCCTCAAGGACCCGACCGACTCGACCCGCTGGGTCGGCGATCCAGGGATGAAGCTGTACCGACAGATCATGAAGCGGTACCTGCCGCGCGGGAACGCGAACGACGTCTACCACGTCTACGCCATGGCGGCGGCGCACACGTTCGTCCAGGCGCTGAAGAAGGCTGGTCGGAACCCGACGCGCGCCGGCGTGATGGCGCAGCTGGCCAGGCTGGACGTGATGAGCCCGTTCACGCTTCCGGGCGTGCGGATCAAGACGGGCAGAGTCGACCGGTTCCCGATCGAGCAGGTCCAGCTGATGCGGTGGTCGGTGAACCGCAGAGGCGACGGCCGCTGGGTGCGGTTCGGCGCCCTCCAGCGCACACCCGGCTAGACCACTACGCTGCGCCCGTGGAGGCGCGGGCACTCCTCGAGGCGACGACCGACGAGCTCTGCGGCGAGGCCCGAGCGCGCCGTCGCGGCACGCTCGTCACGTATTCGCCGAAGGTCTTCATCCCGCTGACGAAGCTCTGCCGGGACGTCTGCCACTACTGCACGTTCGCCCGGCCGCCGCGGCGCGGCGAGCGCGCGTACATGTCCGAGGACGAGGTGCTGGAGGTCGCGCGGGCCGGCGCCGCCGCCGGCTGCCGCGAGGCGCTCTTCACGCTCGGCGACAAGCCGGAGCTGCGCTACCGCGCCGCCCGTGAGGAGCTCGCGGCACTCGGCTGCGAGACGACGCTCGACTATCTCGCACGCTGCGCCCGGCTCGTGCTGGAGGAGACCGGGCTCCTGCCGCACCTCAACCCAGGGGTCATGTCTCGCGAGGATATGGCGGCGCTGCGCGAGGTCTCGGTCTCGATGGGGCTGATGCTCGAGACGGCGTCGGAGCGGCTCGCCGAGCGCGGAATGCCGCACTTCGGGTCGCCGGACAAGGCTCCGGCCCGCCGCCTGGAGACGATCGAGCTCGCCGGCGAGCTGGCGATCCCGTTCACCACGGGGATCCTGATCGGGATCGGCGAGACCCGGCTCGAGCGGCTCGAGGCGCTCGAGGGGATCGCCGACCTTGCGCGCCGGCACGGCCACGTCCAGGAGGTGATCGTCCAGAACTTCCGCGCGAAGCCGGGGACGAAGATGGCGAACGACCCCGAGCCGTCGCTCGACGACCTGCTCTGGACGGCCGCCGCCGCGCGACTCCTCCTTCCGGCCGAGGTGCACGTCCAGTGCCCGCCGAACCTGAGCTACCACGACTTCCCTCAGCTGCTGGAGGCCGGCATCGACGACTGGGGCGGTGTGTCGCCGGTGACGGTCGACCACGTAAACCCGGAGGCGCCGTGGCCGGAGATCGAACGGCTCCGTGCGGCAACGGAGGCTGCCGGCCTCACCCTGACGCCCCGCCTGGCGGTCTATCCCGAGTTCGTCTCCGGCCGGTGGCTCGACCCGGTGGCGATGCCACACGTGCTTCGGGCCTGCGACGGGGAGGGCTACGCCCGCGACGACCGCTGGGCGGCTGGCACGCACGCGCCGATCCCGTTCTTCCCGCGCGACGCGCTGCCGGTCGACTCGCGCGACGAGCTCGGCGAGGACGAAATCGTCCGGCTGTTCGAGGCGCGCGGCGAGGAGCTCCAGCGCGTCCTCTCCGCCGCGGACCGGCTTCGGCGCGAGGTCAACGGGGACACCGTCTCCTACGTCGTCACGAGGAACGTCAACTACACGAACGTCTGCTACTTCCGCTGCGGCTTCTGCGCGTTCTCGAAGGGCCGCCTCGCCGCGAACCTGCGCGGCCGGCCCTACCTCGTCCCTACCGAGGAGATCCTGCGGCGGGCGCACGAGGCGTGGGACCGGGGCGCCGTCGAGATCTGCCTCCAGGGCGGCATCCACCCGGGCTTCTCGGGCGAGACGTATCTGGACATCTGCCGCGCGATCAAAGCGGAGCTGCCGGAGCTCCACGTCCATGCCTTCTCGGCGCTCGAGGTCTGGCAGGGAGCCGCGACCCTGGGACTACCGCTCGAGGACTACCTCGCCGCGCTCCGAGACGTCGGCCTCGCGTCGCTGCCCGGCACCGCCGCCGAGGTGCTCGACGACGAGGTTCGCCGGATCATCTGCCCGGACAAGGTCACGACGGCGCAGTGGCTTCGAGTGCACGACACCGCGCACCGGGTCGGCCTCCGCTCGACGACGACGATCATGTTCGGCCACGTCGACGGCTCGCGGAACTGGGCGAGGCACCTGATCGCCCTCCGCGAGCAGCAGCGCGAGACAGGAGGCTTCACCGAGTTCGTCCCCTTGCCGTTCGTCCACATGGAGGCGCCGATGTACCTTCGGGGCGAGGCCCGCCCGGGACCGACCTTCCGCGAGGCGATCTTGATGCACGCCGTCGGCCGGCTCGCGCTCCACCCGTGGATCACGAACGTCCAGGCGTCGTGGGTGAAGCTCGGCGTCGAGGGCGCTCAGGCCGTGCTCCGCGCGGGCGCGAACGACCTCGGCGGGACGCTGATGAACGAGTCGATCTCGCGGGCCGCCGGCGCCGACCACGGACAGGAGTTCCCGCCCGAGGCGATGGAGGCTGCGATCCGCGCGATCGGACGCACGCCGCGCCAGCGGACGACCCTGTACGGCGAGCCGGCCAAGGAGCGCACCTGCGCGTCCTTCGGCGCACCGCCGCTCGCCGAGCCGGTGAACCCCCCGGCGAAGGAATCGGGCCTCAAGCCGCTACCGGTGCTCGACCGGCCCGGCCTCGCGGTCAGCGCCTAGCTCTCCAGCCAGCCGGCCCAGAACTCCATCGAGGCGCCTGGGTTCGCCTCCGCGATCGCCTGGAGAACGCGTTCGCGCTCTTCCTCGGGAAGGGGGTTGGACTCGAGCTGGACCGGGTTCTCCCGTCCTCTGCCGGCCTCGGCGATCGTCTCCAATGCGGTCACGAATCCCGAGAAGGAGTCCGCGACAAGGGTCGGCTCCCAACTGCCTTCTCCGTGCATCGCCGTGTACACGGGCAATGCGTCGTCGGCCGTGTCGACGAACAGCGGATCTCCGGTCAGGTCTTCGTGGCCGATGGCCAGCCAAGTCTCACGCCAGTCGCCGCCCTCGTAGCCGGCCTGGGCGGACTCGAGCTCCTCCGCTGGATGGAGAGTGACCGTGGTGTAGCCAAAGGACACCTCGTCCAGCGTCGTCTGGGCCCGCGCTTCGCGGTAATTCTCCATTCCGTCACCCCCGTGATCGAATTGCCCGGTGCAGTCGGACAGGACGTGAGACGCCCTTCAGCTCGACGTCGCCCACGAGCTCGAAGTCGAGCCCGTTTTCCTCGGCGCACTGCCGCGCCTCCTCGCTGACGAGCACCTCGCGCGCATGCGCGTAGTCCGCGATCCGCGCGGCGATGTTCACCGTGCGGCCGAAGTAGTCACCCTCCTGGACGATCACCGGTCCGACGCTGATCCCGATCCGCGCCGGCACGGAGATCGCCTGCTCCGTCGCCTCGACGAGCTCCACGCCGCCGATGACCGCTCTGGCGGGATCGCTCCAGTGGAACATCACGCCGTCGCCCAGCCACTTGACCGGACGACCGCCGTGCAGCTGCGCTCGGTCCCGGACGACGGCCGCGAGGTCCGCGGCGACCGCCGCGGCAGCCTCGTCTCCCCGTTCCTCGGCGAGGGCGGTGTAACCGGTGAGGTCCAGAAACGCGATCGCCGGCGGCTGCCGCTCCGGCCGGTGGCCGATGTTCCGCTCCTCGAGCCAGCTCTCGGTCCGGCCGACGAGATACTCAAGCACCCCGCGCTCCCGATGCCTGCGCTGGAGCCACGGGACGAGCTGTTGAGCCATCCGGCTGAACGCGGCGCCCTTCTCGTACGTCAGCCGGTCCCGCTCCTCGTTGGACAGGTGGTCGAGCGTGTCGACACGCTCGCGAACGGCGCGGGCGAAGAACTGGATCCCCGCCGTGACGAGCCGCTGCATGCTGCCGCCGTAGAGCCGGGCAAACCGCGAGAGGGCGTCCTCGTCGGCCAGGTCA
>Ga0081538_10002905_pt1 | contig 16332 bp, 12 predicted proteins | sample TabmetS5T2R1_FD_71022 | JGI IMG/M metagenome (GOLD analysis project Ga0081538, IMG submission 71022) | Tabebuia heterophylla rhizosphere microbial communities from the University of Puerto Rico - S5T2R1 | ecosystem: Host-associated > Plants > Roots > Rhizosphere ... | reverse complement strand
CAGCAGTTGGGCCCCAAGGACACGAAAATGTGTCAACCTGCGAGGCGGTTCAAGGCGCTCAAAGACCTCAACAAACACGGCAGCAAGGGCACTCGGGGCGATGGGATCGAGCAGCGTGCGGACCTGATGGTCACAGGGAATCTGCTCCACACCTAATAGGGTATGGGTGTTATTGTGCCCTTAGGTGTGTTGCAGCCCGCGCTGGTATTCCAAAAACAATGGCCATTGGGTGAAAAAGATACCAAAGGCACCCAAGGCAGCATCTTGGATAGCGTATCGGGTATTGGGACCCTCTTGGCGATGGTCAGGCAATGGCGCAGTCCGTCGGTGTAAGATGCCCCTGAGGGCATCGAAGTCTAAGGGGTGTGTCATGGCTACCTCCTTGGTCCTATGGAGATATCCATCTTTACGATGTCGGTGTCAATTGGCAACCTCCAACTCTTGGCAGGCCAAAATTAGAATTGCTGGGAGCTCGTTGTGAGTGTTTGTCAGCCATGCAGACAGAGGTCAGCATATCCACGCCGTACTCGTCTTCTAGCACGCCTATAAACCTGCGCTGGCAGACGCACTAGTGCTTCGTCACACTGAAGATGAGGGGTGGCCCATGCGTCTTGACATACCTCAGGGTGTTGAGGCATATGTTCAACAGACGCTGGCCGCGTTAGAAAGGAGGAACGAGCATGATCAACATCCGCATCATTCTCGTAGCCATTGATTGTTCCGATCTTTCTCCAACAGTGCTGGATTATGCATATAGCCTGGCAATGGCGTGGAAGGCCCGGTTATTAGTAGTCCATGTGGTCCACGACCTGTCGTACTTTGCAGGGATGTACCACACGGATACGCCGCTGCCCGAACTGCAGCAACGCCTTGAAACAGAAGCACACGAATATCTTGAAGCCCTCTGTCAGAGTCAGCTAGGAGCCCAGGTACCCTATGAAACCGTGGTGGTAACAGGTCGCCCGGTAGTTGCAATCCAGCATCTGGTCCGACAGTACAACGTCGATTGCCTCGTGCTTGGCGCCCACAGCACGGATAAACCTGAGCACCAGCTCTTTGGCAGCACGGCAGAACGGCTGTTGCAGCATACTGCCTGCCCCATTTTTATGGTGCCACCGCGTCAGGCATCAGAATTTATTTCCCGCGGCTGAAGGAGACCTCCTATGTACGTTACTGCAGTCACTCCCTTCCTGGTCGATCCAGGCACGGGGAAAAACTGGCTCTTTGTCAAAGTCGACACCAGTGATGGCATCAGCGGCTGGGGAGAATGTTACACCCAGGCTGACCGTGATCAGAGCGTCGCCGCGCATGTACGCCAGCTCGGGCGCTATCTTGTCGAACGTTCTCCCTTGCACATCAAGCATTTTACCTATATGGCGTACAATGATTTTGCTGGGAAGCGTGGGTCGATGGAGTTATATAGCGCCGTCAGCGGTATCGAACAGGCCCTCTGGGACGTTGCTGGCAAGCGCTTCGGTGTACCGGTCTACAACCTCCTGGGCGGGCCCTGTCGCGATAAAATCCGCGTATATGCCAATGGCTGGTACCACGGTGCCAAAACCCCCGAAGCATACGCAACAAAAGCCCAGCAGGTGGTGTCGCGTGGTTTTACCGCCCTGAAGTTCGATCCGTTCCCGGGTCCCTGGCGCACCCATATTGCCCGCCAGGACGAAGAGCACGCGGTAGAAACGGTACGCGCTGTGCGCGAGGCCGTGGGGCCCGACATTGACCTGCTTATCGAAGTCCACCGCCGTCTCGCCCCTATGCATGCGATCCGGGTGGCGCGCCGCCTCGAACCCTTTCAGCCTTTCTGGTACGAAGAGCCTGTCTCAGCCCGCAACCTCGAGGCTCTGGCAGAGTGTCGACGGGAGATTCGCTTACCCATTGTGACGGGCGAAGAGCTCTATACTAAAGCTGAATTTCGCCCCGTCTTCGAAAAGCAGGCGGCAGACATCATCAATCCTGATGTCTGTAACTGTGGCGGGATACTCGAACTCAAAGAAATTGCCGCGATGGCCGAACCCTATTATGTCACTGTTTCTCCGCATAACTACAACAGCACCACCATCGGTCTGGCAGCCACCCTGCAGGTCGCAGCCACCCTGCCGAACTTTCTCATCACCGAATACTTTGTGAATTTCGAGGCCCGCGCACAAGAAGTCGCCACCGTGCCTTTCCAGGTTGACCATGGATATATTGCCCTGCCCACTGCCCCTGGACTGGGTATCGAGCTACGCCAGGAGGTGCTGGCGCGGTATCCCTATCGCGAATTTCCACTGCGTGGTCTTCCCACCTTTCACGATGAAGGCCCCTGACAGTGGTAGCGGCATTACGATTGTCCCAAATCCCTGCGCAAAGCGGCACGTGCGGCCCAGTATCCGCACATGCCATGCACGCCCCCGCCTGGCGGCGTCGAGGACGAACAGATGTAGAGCCCCTTGACTGGCGTGGCATAGGGGACGACGCTGACGGTAGGTCGCGTGAAGAGCTGCCACAGGTTCTGCACACCGCCGTTAATATCTCCGCCAATGTAATTGGCGTTATACTGCTCGAAGGTAGTCGGGGACATAACGCTGCGCGCCAGAATACAGTCCTGAAAGCCTGGTGCAAACCGTTCGATTTGGGCCTCCAGGCGCGCCGTCATGTCGACCGTTGAGCCATGTGGGACATGGCAGTACGCCCAGGCGGTGTGCTGCCCAGCGGGCGCCCGCGTGGTATCGTACAGGCTCTGCTGGGCGAGGATCATGTAGGGTGCCTCGGCATGCTGCCCTGTGCAGGCGGCGTGCTCGGAAGCAGCAATTTCGGGCAGCGTGCCTCCTAGATGTACGGTGGCGGCGCGGCGGCATGCCGGGGCTTTCCATGGGATGGGACCATCGAGTGCCCAGTCCATCTTAAACACTGCGGCGCCATACCGATAGCGCTCCAGCTGCCGCCGGTAGCGTGCTGGCAGGCGGTGGCCAGCCAGTTGCAGTACCTGTCGCGGCGTGACGTCGAGGAAAATAGCATGTGCTGGCGGCACCTCATCCACTGAGGCTACCGGCGTCCCAGTGATAAGTTCGCCTCCGAGTGTGCACAGATACGCTGCCAGGGCAGTGGTGAGCTGCTGCGAGCCACCTTGCGGCAGCGGCCAGCCAACGGCGTGCCCGAGCATGCCGAGCATGAGCCCGAAGGCCGCGGTTGGCAGTTTATCAAGGGGCATGATGGAGTGCGCTGCTAGGCCAGCGAAGAGGCCGCGGGCGCGCGGACCAGTGAACCACGCTTCCGCCAGGCCACGGGCCGAGCGTATGGCCAGCAAGCCAAAACGGGCTATAGATAGCGGGTGCCGCGGCAGGTGCAGGGGGCTCAGCAGCTCCTCCACCAGGGCTTCCCAGTGCTGCACCAGGGGAGCCATGAGCCGCTCATAGACCGCTGCATCCAGCCCCAGGGTCTCTCCCGTCAGCGTAAGAGAGCGCTCGAGCACAGCGGCAGTGCCGTCGTCGAATGGGTGGGCTACTGCGGCAGGTGGATTGATCCAGGTCACGCCATGCTCAGCTAAAGGCACAGTGCGCATGAAGGGCGAAGCAACCCCGAGGGGATGAATGGCAGAGCAGACATCGTGCACAAAGCCTGGCAAAGTGAGGGCAGCCGAGCGCATGCCTCCCCCAGGGGTCTCGTGCGCCTCGATCACGAGCACTGAGCACCCAGCGCGGGCCAGGGTGATGGCAGCCGCCAGGCCATTAGGCCCGGAGCCGACGACGACCGCATCGTAGGCAGAGTGTGTTGGCATGGTGTTCTCCCTCAGCCAGGCAAGGTATGCTACACTGGAGAGAGGCCTTCAGCCAGCGTGCTGTAAGGTGATTGTATGCTGCGCGTTGTAGTTTTCAAGCGCCTCTAGAAGCATGCCAAAGCCCTGTGGAGAGGGACACATCAGGGGGTCTGAGTATAGCACCAGCCCCTGGTGCTTATAGTTACGGTGAGCATGCCGCAAGGGTCATTTGTGCCACATCTCATTCTTGTCAAACATGCGCTACCTGAAATCATTCCGACATCACCGGCCAAGCAATGGCATCTGTCAGAGGTCGGTCGTGCCCAATGTGCGCTGCTGGCTGACCAACTGGCCATCTATGCACCAGCCGTGCTTGTCGCAAGCCCAGAGCCCAAAGCGCTCGAAACTGCGCATCTAGTTGCTCAGCAAATGCACGCGAGCGTGCGGGTAATGGACGGACTGCAGGAGCATGATCGCAGCAATACCGCCTGGCTTGGCCCTGAGGAGTTTGAACGCGCCATAGCAGCCTTTTTTCGTTATCCTGCTGAGCTTGTGCTGGGCTGTGAAACAGCCCGGCAAGCCTCTGAGCGTTTTACCAGAACCGTAGCTGAAGTAACCAGCCGTTACGTGGAGCAAAATGTGGTGGTCTTCACGCATGGCACAGTTCTCAGTCTCTACGTTGCACGTGCAACAGGCATGGAACCGTTTGCCTTGTGGAAGAGTCTCAGTTTGCCATCGTTTGTGGTGTTAACATTCCCTCAGTTCGAGATCATCAGGGTAGTCGAGAAGATGCCGCTCACCCTACCGGCTGCCGCGCGTACAACTGACGAGCTATAAAGGCCTTGATCATCTCGATGGCGCGGTCTGTCTGTGGACCTGGCTGAATAATCCAGCGGTGCTCAGCGCCCGGGAAGACCTCGTAGTCGATCTCACCGCCGGCGGCTCGGTACGTCGCTACAAAGCGCTCTTGCACCGCGGGGAGCACGTTATCGTCTAATTCCCCTTGCAGGACGAACATCGGCGGCAGGGTGACCGGCTCGCCACGTTCAAGGATGCGCTGCGGGTTGGCATCAAAAATGGTGTCCCACGGGTTGAAATAGGTCTGACTGTTGGTGATCAGGGAGGCACGTTGCATCTTCTGCGCCTGCTCGTAGCGGGCGACGGGGTTGCTGATCGGGGAGCGAGCTACGAGGTAAGCCAGGGTCGCATCAAAGTGCGGCGCCTCTGGCAGCGGATACACCGTGTAACGTGGATCGTGCGGACGCATGGAGCATAGTTCAAGCACGTGGCCGCCGCTCGAACTCCCCAGGGCGCCGACCGTCTCCGGGTCGCCATGCCACGCGCCGGCCTTCGACTTGAGCCAACGGATACCATAGTTCGCGTCCGCCACTGAAGCGGGATACGGGGCCTCCCTGGCCAGGCGTACGTCAATCGCCACCACCAGGATGCCGCTGGCCGCCAGCCGCTCGTCCACGGGGGCATTGGCCGTGCGGTCCTGGTCATTCCAGGCGCCACCGTGCACGTCGAGGAGTGCCGGGAATGGACCGGCGCCCTGAGGTTGGTAGATGCGGGCCATCAGTGTCCGGACCGGATCGTGTCGGTATGCGACGTCCCAGACCTTGATCTCGTATTGCTTCGTAGGGTCGTAGGCAACTGCCATCTTTCCGCCTCCCATTAGCTACGCTTCATCTCCAGAGCCATCCTAAGTCTACCCCAGGCTACCCCCGCTCAGTCTACGTGTCAAGGTTGCCAACCACTGCTACCATTGGCAGCCCACGTTTCGGCTTGTCTTTCCCCCCGTCATCACTGATACTCAACGTCATACAATACGCCACGCGCAAAGGAACATGGCACAATGAAAGTTGGCATTCTGCAATTTTTCAGCTGGCCACAGCGGCGCGTGCCGCTGCCGACCGTCTACGCGCGGGCTCTGCAGCGCATTGCCATCATGGATCAAACAGGCTACGATGCCGTGTGGCTGGCCGAGCACCACTTTACGCATTATAGCGTCTGTCCCTCGGTGCATCTCATGGGTATGCATGTGGCCAGCCAGACGCAGCATCTCCGTATTGGTATGGGCATCTCCCTGGCGGCCTTTTACCATCCGTTGCGGCTGGCCGAAGAGGTAGCGTTACTCGACATACTCTCTGGCGGTCGGGTCAATTGGGGGGCTGGCCGGGGGTTCGACGCGACGGAGTTCAAGGCATTCGGTGTGCCGCCGCAAGAAAGCCATGCGCGCTTCCGAGAGGCCGTCGAGATCGTGCTGGCGGCCTGGCAGAACGAGCGACTCACCTGGGACGGAGATTACTGGCATTTTGAGGATGTCGAGGTCCTGCCGAAACCGCTCCAGCGGCCCCATCCGCACACCTGGATTGCAGCCGGTTCGCTAGATTCAGTCTGCTGGGCCGCCGCCCAGGGCTATTCGATCATGTTGGGACCACACACGCACTACACGGATCTGGGCCAGAAGCGCAAAATCTACACGCAGGAACTAGAGGCACACGGCCACACCATCGCAGGACGCGATATTCCCATGGCCCGCTTGCTCGCCATAGCGGAGACAGAGCAGGCCGCCGAGGCCATCGCGCGCCAGGGCGCTCAATGGCTGGTGGAATCGTACGTCAATCCTGCCAAAGCTGCCAATGCGGTGGCCATGGTCACCTCGCGGCACGACCAACGCGGCGGCACACTCGATCCTATTGAGCTCTATCTGGATGGTATCATCATACACGGGACACCAGAGTGCGTGTTTGATCAGCTGCAACAGCTCCATGAGGAAATATGGCTCGATTATTTGCTCTGTGCACCACTGAGCCACTCGTCATTCCTCATGTTCACCGAGAAGGTGCTGCCGCGTCTGATCTGAAATATTAGGGTGCCACTCTGATGCGCTGGATTCTGCTCCTCCCCCCAACGCGGGGAAGGTTGGCATGGGTGAACGGGGGCGCCGCCGTTTGACCCGCAGATGCTGGGCGGTCTGCGGCTGTATGCGTACGGCGTGGGGGGCTTTGCGCTTCGCACAATGGCGCAGGGTCAAGTCCTTTTTTTCCTGTAAAAGTTACCGAGCGGACGCGGTGCTTCGCCGGGGTTGGGTGGCCCTCGTGACCAAGTCAGGCGCCACGAGGGGTTGGTCCAATTCTAGCGCCTGACGCCAAGCCCGCATGTGCTGCTGCTCGCATGCCCTGCACGGCTTCTTGCCCCACCGTTCCCCGACACGCCTAAGCACGGCCCAGACCAGTTTGCGCCAGCGCTGTGCATCCCCTCGATGCGGCATCACCTTAGTCCAGCGCCGCTCCTCTTCACCAGCACGCTCCGCGAGATGCGACGGCCGCACCTCCTGCTGGTAACGGGCCAGGACCTGGAGTTAGCTCTTGGCAAGACGGCCCAGCCGTATGAGGCCCACACACTGCCCTGGCTCCAGACGGTCCCTGGCCTTGGCCAGCTTCTCAGTCTCGTGCTCTTGTAGGAGCGGCAGGATATCGCCCGCTGCCCACGGGCCCAGAGGGTTCGGCCCGCTCCTTGCACTGGCTCGAGCCTAGCACCGACATACTGCCCTTGGTTCCTTTTGATAAACCAGGGCTCCACGGTGATGCTAAACAAACGGAGCTCTGAGGATACGCATGGTCATTGGAGGACCGTCATTGTACTCGACACGAAAGCCTAACCGCTCGATGAGCGGGCGGGCCTCGACGACTATGACCCCATCTGAGAGATGCGGGTCACAGTCAACTTGTCGCCCCTCAGGATCAATAATGTAGATGGGTTCCATGACCGCAGGAGTAGGAGCAAGCACCAACTCACGGAAATAGTCCCACGGGAAATGAACCCCAGGATCGCTCCGCCGCTGGGGATCAAGCTTCGCATGGCTCACGACGTCAACGAGTTCTGGGTACTTACTCCACGCATACCTGACCAGTGCCGCAGCTTGCTTTACTTGCCAGTCTGAAAATGGGTCGCTGACCTGGGCGCTTTGGGTGTTGACGATTTCTACCCCCAGAGACCAATAATTGACATTCTTGCTGCCATGGTTCACGTCAGGGTGCGAGCGATCATTACGCACATGCCAGGCCGCGCGCCTTTCAGGCGCGCAGGCCCACACCCGCGTCGCATGTTCCGGTTCATTCTCGTCAGGGATAAGCCAGTGCCAACTCGCACGATGGTCAAACATGACACTCATCGCCCCTGCTGAACTCATCCCAGCCGTCGCATGAATAATAAAGGCTCTGATTTTTCCATCGCTGCGGAGTGTGCGATCGCTCGTACTTGCCGCATGGTGTGCTTGGACGCCTGGATACCATGAATGCGGTGGTTCGGGGAGCGGAATGCCCTGATAAGGAGGAAGTTTGAAATGGTAAGTTGTCGGATCGCCCATGTTCTTTCCCCTCTCTCCTCTATGGCTTGTTCCTAGAGAAGCCAGTGCCCTGCATCAGCCGCCGTCTGCGGCCTCTGATCAAGATGCAAGCTGTGTGGCAGTCGGCTGCATGCGGGAGGTATGCTGCCTCAATCCCGCTCGGAAAGATACTCCGAAAGAGGTGTACCATTGATAAACACTTTCACTTGCTTCACGGTCGGGAACTGCAGCGCCGTCTCCTCGATCTGTGCCTGCACACGAGGGCTGTCACACACGCCGCCCGTGACCAGCCGCCCTGCGAAGTTGAGCCGCGCCACATCGCGGCGGATGGAGACGCTTTCCAGCCTCAACTCCGACTGATGCAACGCGTTATACAACTCAGGTTCGGAGCCATAGCTCCTGGGGATCCGCAGCAATTCCTTGAGAGCGGCCTTTAACGGAGTGCGGGTCGGCCGGAGCGCGCGGATGACGGCGACTACACTGTCATCACAGCCAATCTTCTTACCCGCACGGCCAGCGTCATCTACCGCGATCAGGAACACCTTCACCTCCTGCACTCCTGTGGCTCTCCTGGTGGAGATGGTTGCAGACTCCGCAAGTGCAAGCCCGTTGATGTGAACCACGGCAGACGTGTGGAGCAGCATTGCGATGCAACTGAGCCAGATAAGCCCCCTCTTCAACATGCCACAGCCCTTCCTACGACCACTCAGAATTGATAGCCGAACCACCTGGGCGTCAGGCGTGGCTGAAAGCCGTCGCCTGCTCGACGTTTCACGACCCCTCGCAGTGCCTCTGCGCTAGCCTATTGGAGCACCTCGTCCGCAAAGACGAGCAGATGCGGGGGCACCATCAGGCCGAGGGTCTGGGCTGTCTTGAGGTTGATGACGAACTCAAACTTCCTGGCTGCTCTACCGACAGGTCAGCCGGCTTCGCGCCCTTGAGGATCTTGTCCACGATACGCTGTCGATGCTTCGCCCAGCTCCATGCGCAAAGGCCATAGTAGGCAGGAGGACATCCGTGTGTCAAGCACAGCGCCGCTCCGGAGCACGGACTGGCTAGCCACATACGCTTGGACCATTCCCCGGGGAGACAGGATGGCCCTGAGGACAGGGAAGCACCGTGCAGGAACGCCGCCCAGGCAGACATTCCCTGCATCTGCCTACGGCATCCTGCCCCGTCAAAGCGCTCTTGCACCGTCTCACTCCCTTCCTCTGCGCCGTCCCAATGCCCGGCGGCAACACCTCGTATATGTCATGGCCAAGAGCCCACCGCTGGCTATCCCATTCCGTGTTGACAGGCCAACAGAGGTTCCGTAGTATAGAGGCAATTTATCTTATACGCTGAAAGTCATGAGCTCACAGGCGCTATCTGTGAGGAGGGAAGCTGGTGCGAAGCCAGCGCTGCCCCGCAACTGTAAGCGGAACGAAATCTGCGAAGACCACTGAGGCGACCGGCCTCGGGAAGGTGCAGAGAGTAGGATGACGCCGCGAGCCAGGACACCTACCTGACTTTCTGACTGACAGACGCAACCTTTCGAGGGGAAGGGCCGCCGTTAAGCTGGCGGCCCTCCGCCGTCGCAGACGCGGGGAACGGGGCGCCGTTAAACTGGCACCCCTCCGCCGACGCAGTCGCGGGGAACGGTGTCAGCCCTGCGCTGTGACCCCAATCGCTCGAGGTTGGGGTTTTTTTCTGCCTGCCATTGGCCCCGGACTGTGAGGCTGGATCAGTGCACCAGGCATTCCATCATAGGAGGGATGGCTATGCAGCAGCAACGTACGCGTACACCAGCAAATCTCGAAGCCTTGGCCTTGGGCTTCGTCGTCCAAATACAGGGCTCCTGGACAGAGGAAGCTGTTAGAGGTTGGCGGGCTGAACTGACACGCCTGGGACTGGCGCCAACGGAGCACGAGCTCACCACCGCCCTGACACAGGCACAAGAGCGCTTTTTCCAGGGGCCAGCTCACCTGTTTCTCTGTACAGGGCGCCCCTGTCACCGGCGGCAGAAATTTGATGTGTCAGACCAGGCGTTACGGCAGGGTCTCGACGAGAGCCGCTTGCTCCTATCCACCACGGAGTGTCAGGGACCCTGCAAGCAGGCCCCCGTGGCTACCCTGCGGGTGGGACAGCGCAGCACGATGTTTGCCCAGTTCGCCCAGGAAGCTGACTGGCAAGCGGTGCGCAGTTTCGCCCAGCGTGCTGCGTCGGCGAGTACGCTGCTGACCGAGCCAGGCAGCGCCGACCCTTTCCTCTTTGACCCGGTGCATGAGCATGAGCACGGCCACGGCAGTGTTCCCCTGCGGAAGTTGCAATTTCTGCTTGGCCATTTTCAGGGGGAAGGGAAAGAGGTGACGCGGCCTGAGCCCTTCCAGAAAGAACTCGTAGGCAACTGGGAAGCTGGGGGACGCTGCATCGCACTGCGTATGGGAGTAACCTACACACTGGCTGACGGGCGCAAGGACACCCATAATGCTTTTGTGGCGATTGGGGTGAATCCGCAGACCGAGGGCATTGAAGCGCGGGCGTATACCGATGGCGGCGCCATACACGACTTTCAGCTGCAGCTTGATGGGGACGCCGTGATGTTCGACGAGCGGCCCGATGTCCACCACGCCGCGCAGCGGGCGCGCAAGATCCTGCGGCCGACGGCATATGGCTTTGAGGAGCGCCTGGAAGTGGACCAGGGGGAAGGGCATTTTGCAACGCATTTCGTCATTACGATGCAGCGAGTGACATCGACCGCCTGAGGGAGTGCTGGATATGATTGTCTTTGTGACCACCGCCGATACGGAAATCCTGGCGCTAAGTAGGGTGGCGCGCGACCTGCCCGAGGGTTTTCCTGCCCTCAAGGCCGTTAATCCGACCCGCCTGCCGTCTGATCTGGGGCCGGCGGAACTGGTGTCGGGGGCCATGATGGTGCTCGTGCGCCTGCTCGGAGGACGCCGCGCCTGGGAGGAGGGGTTCGATGCGCTCGTGAGATACTGCCGACAGCAGGGTATCCCTGTGCTAGCCTGGTCCGGTGAACAGCACGTCGATGCCGAGTTGACCGCGGCTTCCACTGCCCCTGCTGCTCTTGTGGCTGAAGCTTTCGAATACCTCCGGCACGGTGGGGTCGAGAATGTGAAACAATTGTTGCTCTTCCTGTCTGATACGCTGCTCATGACGGGTTATGGCTTTGAGCCCCCGGCGCCGCTGCCCGAATGTGGTCTGTACCACCCTACTTGTCCTGAACAGCTAGCTCTGGAACATTACCTCAGCACGCGCTGGCAGACCAACCGCCCTGCCGTGGGCGTGCTGTTCTATCGCACCCACTGGATGAGCGGCAATCGGGAGTTCGTCGACGCCCTGATCGAGGCGGTCGAAGGGCAAGGGTGTAACGTGTTGCCGGTATTCTGCTACAGCCTGCGTGGCACCGACGGACCCCCTGCAGCCTTTAGGGACCTGCTCCTGGATGAGCAGGGACAACCGCGCGTCGATTGTTTGATCAGCACGCTCAGCTATAGCATGGGCTCCCTGGCGGTCCAGGGCGTGACGGTGGCTGAGGGCTGGTCCGTCGAATTTCTCGAAGCCATGAACCTGCCGATCATTCAGGCCATCACCAGCACCAGCAACCATGCGGAGTGGGCGCAGAGTGACGCCGGCCTCACGCCGCTCGACACGGCCATGAGCGTGGCGATCCCGGAGTTCGATGGACGCATCATCAGCGTGCCCGTCTCCTTCAAAGAGGTGGTGGTTGAGGACAGTACCATCGGTGGCGTCGTCACCAAATATCTGCCAGTAGCCGACCGCATCCAGCTCGTGGCCGGCATGGCTGTGCGCCTGGCACGCCTGCGGCATGCACCCAACGCTACCAAGCGCGTGGCGGTCCTGTTTAGCAGCTATCCGACGAAGGCGGCGCGCATCGGCAATGCCGTGGGGCTCGACAGTCCGGCATCGCTCATGCATCTGCTGCACGCCTTGCGCCAGGCGGGGTACGACCTTGGCGCAGAGCCCTTGCCGCCCGACAGTGATAGCCTCATGCAAGCCCTCATTGCCAGTGGCACGTACGACAAAGAATTTCTCACCGAAGAGCAGTTGCAGGCAGCGGTTGGGCGCATTCACGCCACTGACTACCAGCAGTGGTACGAGGCCTGGCCGGCCGCCGTGCGCACCCAATTGCGCGAGGCCTGGGGCGAGCCCCCCGGGACCGTGTACCGCCACAACGGGGCGATTGCTATCGCCGGGCTGCGGTTTGGCAACATCTTCGTCGGCATTCAGCCGCCACGGGGGTTTGGCGACAATCCCATTGCGATCTACCACACGCCGGACCTCGTGCCTTCCCATCATTACCTGGGCTCGTATCACTGGCTGCGCCATATCTTCCAGGCTGACGCTGTCGTGCATATGGGGAAACACGGCACGCTCGAATGGCTGCCCGGCAAGGGCATTGGGCTGTCAGCCACCTGCTACCCTGATCTGGCTCTGGGCGACCTGCCCCTGATCTATCCGTTCATCATCAACGACCCTGGAGAAGGCACCCAGGCGAAACGACGCGCCCACGCAGTCGTCGTCGACCATCTCATCCCGGCCATGATGCGGGCCGAGGTGTACAACGACATCGCCCGGCTGGAACAGCTCATGGACGAATATTATCAGGTGCAAACCCTCGACCCCAGTAAGCTGCCCGCTATCCAGGCGCAGATCTGGACCCTCATTGTGCAGGCCAATCTCCACCACGATCTGCATGCTGCAGAAGCCCCTGACGATTTTAGCGACTTCCTGCTGCACGTGGATGGCTATCTGTGCGAGCTGAAGGACGCCCAGATTCGCGATGGGCTGCATACCCTGGGCCAGACTCCGACAGGCGAACAGCGCATCGGACTGGTGCTGGCGATGCTGCGCCTGGACAACGGCGCTGTACGCAGCCTGCGCGGTGCCATTGCGGCCATGGCTAGGCTGGACTATCAGGCTATTCTCGATGCCCCAGGCGTGCGCTATACGGCAGCACTGCCAGCGTTTCTCACGGTGCCTGAGGTGGCAGTACAGACGCAGAGCGACGTGCTCGACCGACTCGAAGACGCGGCGCGCGGGCTGCTGGAGCAGTTAGACGCGCGCGGCTGGGACCCGACCGCTGTGGCCGAGGTGGCCGCCCAGCGGCTGGGCAGTGCAGATGCGGAGGTGTGTCGCACCCTGCGCTTTGCCTGTGAGGTCATTGTGCCGCGCCTGGAGCGCACGCCAGATGAGATTGCCAATATCCTCCACGCCCTGCAGGGGGAATACGTGCCGGCCGGGCCCAGCGGTGCCCCGACGCGCGGGCTGGCGCACGTACTCCCCACCGGGCGCAATTTTTATTCGGTCGATCCCAAAACGCTGCCTTCCCCTATCGCCTACCAGGTAGGCACGGATCTGGCCAGGGGGTTGCTCGAGAAATATCTCGCTGAAGAAGGAGCGTATCCCGAGTCTGTCGGCATTGTGGTCTGGGGCACGTCCGCCATGCGCACGCACGGTGATGACATCGGCGAGGTACTGGCCCTGCTGGGCGTGCGTCCAGTCTGGCAGACCGAGAGTCGACGCGTCACCGGCGTCGAGGTGATCCCACTGGCAGAACTGGGCCGACCGCGCATTGACGTGACTCTGCGTATCAGTGGTTTTTTCCGCGACGCTTTTCCGAATCTGGTGCACCTTGTCGATACTGCAGTGCGTACCGTGGCGGCACTCGACGAGCCCCTCGATCAGAACTTCGTGCGCAAGCATTATCTGGCCGATTGCGCCACCTATGCCGCCGACGGTGTGACGCCTGCCGAAGCACGGGCACGCAGTCTGTACCGCGTCTTCGGGTCCAAACCCGGCACGTATGGGGCCGGCATCCTGCCGCTACTCGACGAGCGCAACTGGCGCAGTGATCAGGATCTCGCCGCCGTCTATGTAGCCTGGGGTGGCTACGCCTATACCCAGACGACGTACGGTGCCGAGGCGGCCGGCGAATGCAAGACGCGCTTTGCACAAATGGCCATCGCCGTGAAGAACCAGGACAACCGCGAGCACGACATCTTCGATAGCGACGACTACATGCAGTACCACGGCGGTATGGTCGCTACGGTGCGCGCCCTCACTGGCCAGAATCCCAAAGCCTACTTTGGTGACTCGAGCGACCCTGGCCGCTCCCGCGTGCGCGAGCTGGCTGACGAGGCGCGGCGTGTGTTCCGCACCCGCGTGGTGAATCCCAAGTGGGTACAGTCCATGCAGCGCCACGGCTACAAGGGCGCCTTCGAAATGGCTGCCACAGTGGATTACCTGTTCGGCTATGACGCCACCGCCCAGGTGGTCGAGGACTGGATGTATACGCAACTCACCGACCAGTACGTGCTGGACCCGCAGGTCCAACAGTTTTTTCAGGAGAAGAACCCATGGGCCCTGCGTAACATCATCGAGCGCCTCATGGAAGCGGTGCAGCGCGGCCTCTGGGAGCAGCCGGACGAAGCGCAACTGGCGCAGATGCGGCAGGTGTATCTGCAACTGGAGGGCGAGCTGGAGGACCGCATGGATACCACACAGCCCAGCGGCGGATAGGAAGCACAAACGGCCTTATAAGAGCATTAACAAGCGTCACTGTAGAAGCGCTTGTAGTATGCTACGCCGCCGGTGGTCGCACAGTGTGCCAGGGCGTCTGCTGCTCATAGGCGTGTGCCACCTTGAACACCGTCGCCTCACCCCCAGGACGCCCGGCGATCTGCATGCCAATGGGCAGATTGTGTGCCGTGAACCCACAGGGGACCGAGAGCGCTGGCGTGTTTGCCAAATTAAACGGGCGCGTCAGGAGAAAGGACAGCCGCGCGGTTGTTTCCTTGCTGGTGATGGGCGGATCGTCCTCGATCGGCTGGGCCGGCTTGCCAGCGGTGGGTGTGATCAGCACATCGTAGGTGTGCAGGGCCGTTAGCACGTCGCGCCGGAGGAGTTCCCGCAGCTGCTGAGCCTTATAGTAGTATGCGCCTGGGAGAATGCTGCCTGTCACCAGACTCACGCGGTTATCGTGACCGTAGTCGTAGAGACGGGTGCGCACCCACTCCCGGTGGTTCATAGCCGACTCGGCACTCAGCAAGACCGATGAGATGATGCCCGCATATTGGGTGAGCGGCAGCGATACCTCATCCAGCACAGCCCCCCGCTCACTGAGCACCGACGTCGCCTTGAGCACCGCCTCTCTGACCTCAGGCTCCACCAGCGTGCTGTGTAACTGCTCAGTAATGATGCCGACTCGGAGGCCTGTGAGGTTGCCGTCCAGCGCCTGCCTGTAGTCAGGTACGGGCGTCTTCCAGGTATAGGAGTCTTTGGGGTCATAGCCAGCGATGGCCCCCAGGGTAATAGCCGCATCCTCGACCGTGCGCGAGATGGGGCCGACAGTATCCATGGACCAGACACCGCGCATCACCCCATAACGGCTCACCAGGCCCCAACTGGGTCTGAGTCCAACCAGGCCGCACCAGGTCGCCGGGAAGCGGATCGAGCCCCCCGTATCCTCGCCCAGGGAGGTAGCACACAGGAACGCCGCAGTGGCTGCCCCGGAGCCGCTGCTCGAGCCGCCGGTGTACATCTCGAGATTCCAGGGATTGCGCGGGGTGCTAAAGCGATGTGAAAAGCCGGTGATAGCAAACTCGGTGAGATTCGTCTTGCCCAGGAGGACTGCTCCGGCCTGTTTGAGCTTGGCGATGACTGTGGCGTCCTCAGCAGGGACAAAGTCGGCCAGGATACGCGAACCACCCGTTGAGCGCATGCCTTTGGTCCAGAACTGGTCCTTCACCGCCACCGGAATACCATGCAGAGGCCCGCGATACTCGCCACGCAGAATGGCCCGCTCGGCCTCACGTGCTGCCTCCATAGCCTCTGTGCGACACACGGTCAAGTAGGCGTTGAATTTAAAATCGACGTCGTCAATACGTCCCAGGTATGCCTCTGTCGCCTCCACGGGTGACACTTCTTTCTGCGCAATGAGTCGGCCCAGGTCCGCCGCAGACAGAAAAGGAATATCCGCTTTGTTCATGTACCCTCCTTTCTCATGGCGCATAGCTCAGGCAGATAGCGCATAGCTGACACCCAGGCGAGCCACAGGCTATCTGCTGGCGCGACTGTGTCGGCGCAGGGCGAAGCCCTTCCCCGCCATCTGCCGTCGGTGCGTTACGCTGACAGTACCAGCATACTATATCAGATACTGGGGGCTGGACACATGCTCACGAAAGTGGCAGCATTCCCTGTATAGCACTAC
>Ga0081538_10002904_pt1 | contig 16341 bp, 12 predicted proteins | sample TabmetS5T2R1_FD_71022 | JGI IMG/M metagenome (GOLD analysis project Ga0081538, IMG submission 71022) | Tabebuia heterophylla rhizosphere microbial communities from the University of Puerto Rico - S5T2R1 | ecosystem: Host-associated > Plants > Roots > Rhizosphere ... | reverse complement strand
CCACGCACCCTCTCTGCGGCAGATCGGTGTCGAGGACCAGGCAACGGTGCTGCACCTGCTGACCAAACGACGCCAAGACCTGGTCGCCGCCCGCACCCAGACCATCAACCGGCTGCATCGGCTGCTGATGGACCTGGTTCCCGGCGGCGCCCGACGCAACCTGACCGCCAACCGCGCTGCTGCCCTGCTAGCTCGGGTCACACCCGCAGGCGCGCCGGCGGTCACCCGCTGGCAGCTGGCCACCGAGCTCGTGGCCGACGTGCGCCGGCTGGAGCAGCGGATCGCCGCGGTGGAGGCGCGCATCAAGACCGCGGTCGCGGAATCCAAGACGACCCTAGTGGAGCTGTTCGGGGTCGGGCCGGTGCTGGCCGCCAGGTTCCTCGGCGAGGTCGGCGACATCGGTCGGTTCCCGACCAAGCACCACTTCGCCGCTCACACCGGCACGGCTCCGTTGGAGGCCTCCAGCGGCCAGGTCGTGCGTCATCGGCTGTCGCGGGCCGGTGACCGCAAGCTGAACCACGCGCTTTACATGATGGCCATGGTCCAGGTCCGACGGCCCAGCGCCGGGCAGGCCTACTACCGGCGCAAGCTCGCTGAGGGCAAGTCCCCCAAGGAAGCGCTGCGCTGCCTAAAGCGCCGACTGTCGGATGCCGTCTACCGATGCCTGCTGGCCGACCAGCGCCTCCAGCCGACCCTGGCCGGGCTGCGGCCGCTGTGATGCGGCCAAGGCGCGCGGTTCAGGCGAAGGCATCCGGCCAGCGGCCCGCTCGGGTTGGGGAGGCTCGGCTCAGCCGCGGCTGTGGGCGGTGAGGAACGCCGTGACCTTGGCCGCGACCGGGCCGAACTCCTCCCCAGTGGCTGGGTTCCTGAGCAGCTCCCACCCATGGAGGCCATCGAAGTCGCCGGAGAGCACCTCCAGGCGCTTGTCACCGGTCTTGACCGCCCGGTGCATCGCCCTGGTCTCCTGCACCGACACATACCGGTCGTTGGTGGCGACCACAAACATCGTCGGCACCCTGAGCTGTCCGACGGCGGCTCCGGCGTTCAGCGGGATGCCGCCGACCAGGTTGGTCGGGTCGGCCTCGCCCGACAGCGACACCACCGCGGCCGCCGGGGGCTGGAGCTTGGTCCCGGCGATCAGCACCGCCGCCCCGCCCATGGACGCCCCCACCAGCGCCACCCTGGTCACGCCGCGGCGGCGCAGCTCGGCGGCGGCGGCGTCCAGGTCCTCGACCACCCGGCCTCGGGCGTCGCCTTCCGGGCAGGCCGAGCGGCCAAAGCAGCGCAGGTCGATGGCGAAGGCGCGCAGGCCCCGCTTGGCCAGGTAGTCGGCGAATGGCCAGAAGCCGCACAGGTCGCTGGGATACTGGTGGGCCAGCACGACCCCGGCCGGGCCCCGGCCGACCAGGACCCCGTTCAGGCTGGTCCCGTCGGCCGCCTGGAAGCGGACCAGGGTGGCCTTGGTGGTGGCGGCGGCGGTGCCGCAGCGGCTGCTCGGCTGCTCCAGTGGCTGCAGCGCCACCGCGGTCGTGGTGGTCGCCTGCGCTGGCCTGTCGCCGTTGGACCCGGAGCTGGACGTGCCGGAGCAGGCGGTGGTAACCAGCGCCAGGATGGTCAGGCCGACCGTGATCCGCTGCGCTCGCCTCCGGTGGCCAGGGGTCGACGGCTTGGAGGGCATGGCGGTGCTCCAACGCGGCGAGGTGTATCGACCGAAGTCTAGCCGGGTCGAACTGGCCACCGTCGGAAGGCGCGTCATCCCCGTCGTCGATGTCGGCTCCGTGATGCTCGCCGGCTTCATCCCACTGTCGCTCGAACACATGTTCGGCTAGGCTACCGGGCATGCAAGCCTGGGAAGCGCGCGACCCCACCCTGACCCGCCCCATCGCCGCCCCCCTGGAGCGCTGCGCCGAGCTCCTTGGCGTCGACCTGGACGCCATCCAAGAGGCGGCCGCCGACGTCGAGCCCTATCTGCGGGTCGACGGCACCAAGGTCTGGAGCCTCATGCAGCTCGAGCGCCAGCTCCGCCCTGACGCCTATGGCCGGGTCCGCGGTGGCTACATCGCCCGGCGGCGGCCACGGGCCAGCGGGCCCCTGCGCCGGTGACCGGCGAGGGAGGACAGTGCTCGTGCTGCGGCGCCACCCGTGGGCCCTTCGCCACCGTGGAGGGGCTGTTCACGGTGTGGATCTGCATCCCCTGCCTGGAGGTCCGCCAGGCCCGACCCGACACCCGCCCCGGCCCCTACCCGCCCATGACCCCCGCGGAGCTGCGGGAGAGCCTGGAGTTGCTGCCCAGCTGGGTGCTGGCCCACAAGGCGGCCGCCAACCGCCAGCTCATGGCCGACATGCGCCGGCGGCTGGCCGCTGGCGAGCAGGTCGCCCGGATGGACCAGGAGCCGGGCCTGGCCTGGTTGGAGCGCCAAGCCGCGGCCGCCGAGCAGCTGCTGGCCGAGCGGCAAGCCGGGGCGAGCAGAACTAGACGCCTGTAGCCTCCTGGGTTCCCGCGAGTGCCGGAGACGAGGTCCTGTAGCCCTTGACGATGAGGTAGATGCCGATCCCCAGCTCCCAGATGAACTCCGGGGCCACCAGCACCTGGTGCAGGCCGTCGGCCGGAAGGACGCCCAAGACGACCAGGATGCCCACGGTGCTGACCAGCGGCCCCCCGACCAGCCCGAACAGGGCAAAGCGCGGAGGCACCAGGCCGGATCGGTACATCAGCCACCCCAGGATCAGGCCGTTCGCGATACCGGCGAAGACGCCCGGCCCGATCCGGAACGTCCAGTCATAGACGGCGAAGATGCCCTGCCCGACCGCGGCGTCGTTCCCGCTCGGCGCGTCCTGGCGCAGGGTCGAGAGGGCGAGCATGCACACGATCCCGACGGCGATGAAGGTGCACTCCACCAGGCGCGCCGTCACATAGGCGACGGCGCCTGCCTCATGGACGCGCTTGTGGATCGAGTACGGCACCACGGCCGTCCCGACGTTCGAGATGATCAGCGCCAGCTCCAGCACGGCCCCGATCCCGATCAGCGTCCGGGCATCGGACCCGGCGCCGGTGACGTAGTTCCCCTCGTGGTCGAGCACCGGCGCGTAGAAGAACAATCGCGCGGGGATCGAGGTCACGAAGGTGATGATCCACAACCACCCGGTGAAGGTCGCGACCCTCCGGACGTTCATGGAGTCCCTCCCTTCCGCGCAGCCTGCGGATGTGGGTCCTCTCGTGAGGAAGCCGTCTTCGGCACTCTCCCTGACAGCCTAAATCTGCAGGTCTGTCGTCTCGTCCGAACTGCAGAGGCCGCTTCGCTACCTCGCGGGGCTGACGGTCCCGACGAACACCGCGCCCGTATCGACCAGGTCGAGCAGGCCCGCATCGATGCCGGCCTCGATCGTCTCGGCGGAGGTCAGCGGCTCGCCGTTCACGCTCTGCGCCAGCGGCAGGGGTCCAAAGCCGAAGTCGGTGTCCACGGCCACGCAGTCACCGCTCGTGAGCCCTTCGGCGCTGCAGACCACGAAGTAGCCGTGCATGAACGGCGTCCAGCCGGGCTCCCCAGGCGTGGCTTGGATCGTGTGATCGTGGATCGGCGGGACAAAGCCCTGCGGCGTGTCCGTCTGCGCCGCGATCACATAGAAGTTCTGCACCCTGGCGTTCGGGATGGTGGGGAGCGGGTTTCCAGCCTGGGGGAACGTCATCCTCACCTCGACGCCGTTGACCCACACGAGTTCCCAGCAAGCGCCTTGGTGCGTCCGGTTGAGGCAGTTCACGGGGGCGGCTTGTGCTGCCGGAACCGCCGAGACGAACAGCGAGATGGCGATCGATACGACCGCGATGGCGATGGAGCGACGGATCAAGCGACGCATGGTCTATGCCTCCCCTTGTCGTTCTCGGAACTGGTCGTCATGGGCCAACGAGCATTCGTTCAGGAGCGAGCACGGCGAAGACGGTCTGAAGGTCGGTAGCCCAACCGTAAAGGATCAAAGGTGCATAACGCCAGGGCTGGCTTGCGGCTGCGGGGCTCTACCTCGGCGACCCCAGCGCCGGGTCCGCCATCGAGGTCGTTGCCGAGGAGCTGGGGCCGAGCCTCCGTTGGCGACGGCGAGCACGACCAGGACGACGAGGAACCAGCACCAGTAGGCAGCTCGACCAGCGCAGCGGGGGAGCGGGACGCGGGTGACCGAGCAGCATACCAGCGCCCCGCTCCCGTCGTGTCCGTGCTGGTGAGGTTCGTTGTGAGGAGTTTCTCTACGAACTCAAGGCCGGCCAGCGGGCGGCCTCCGGCCGCCCTCGGCCGGCTACACGCAGCGGCGACGCGGGAGGCGTGATCCGCCCACTAGTCAGGGGTGGATATGGTCAGGTTCATGCCGGCAACGTGCTTGGCGAGATCAGGCACCCCGCCCTTTGCCCTTATCAATCCAGCTTGCAAGCGTGCCCAAACGGATATACGGACGCTCTCACCATTCTGCACTTCTTGTGGAGCTGGTTCGTCTACTGGCTCCCAGCCGGTGTCGTCCAGGCCCCAAAACGTCATCGGTACATTTGGCGGGACCCAAAAGAGGCCCGTCTGTGCATCGAATCTTCCGAGCTCTGCCTCGATCTCTAGGGCCTTAGCCATCCATCGTACTGCAATATCCAACTCAAATCGCATTCCCACGACCGGAAATGCTTCTCCAGCGGCATCTAGCACAATGACGTCGTGAAACTGGTACAGGGCTACCATCTGCGAGGGGTGCTCGAACTTGTCCAAATGCTCGGTGATGAGCATGCCTAGCTGTTCAACTGCCCAATTATGGACTGGCTCGCCTTCGAAGCAAAGGGTCTCCATGCTTATCTCGGCTGGAACAGCTAGGTCTTGTCCCGGAGGCTCTATTACCTGTTCGTTCAGGCTGGTAGGTTCTACCACACGACCATAGGCCAATGTATTTACTCTTGCTCGGGAACGAGGGTCGCCAGTTGCAATGGCGGTCAAGGTGTTAATCCCTACTCGTCTAGCCTTCTGAATTGCTGGTACTGTAAAGCCTGAGTTGGAATAGATGGCTGTAAGGTCAGCCCCTAAGTCCTTCCTCTTAGAGTCGAGCGCGTCAATAGTGCCTATGCCAACCGCTCGCTTCCAATCCTTGCATTCGGCAAAGGCAAAGTAAGGACGGCCCTCACGGGTGCCTCGAATCGAAACGTCACAATCTCGATTGCCATCAGGTCCTTCGACCCATTCGCCGACTCTTACTTCAGCTCCGGGATCAAAGGCTGACTCGATTACTCCCACCAATTGCTGATAATCCATTCCACGTTTCGCCATCTTGATCCCATCCCCAGACAGAGCTTACGCGCATTAACCGACAGTCGCGCCGCACCATCGACAAGTAGCATGACAAAGGCGACACGTCGCGCCAAGTCGATGGTCAGAGTCATAGGCCGCAAGCTGCCGCGCCTCCTGTGGAGGCTTGCCAACGAGGCCTGGGTCGCCTTGGACGGGCTTCACCCACCACCGAAGTTGTGCCGCTACCACCAGGCAGGAGCCGCAGCTGTCCTCACCGGCCACACCCTCCCCGTGATCTGCCGGGGCCGCGAACCACCCAAGATCAGCGGTCACCAGCGGACAACCAGTCCGCACGTCAGCCCACCTGCCCCTGGTAGCGTGACCGCCTGGACCTCGCTTACAACCACTAGGGGCACAACGTTCGAGCCCTGTGGGTCACCCGGATAGCAGGTTTGTATAGCGCCGGATGGATTCCCACACCTGCTTTCCTGCGGGCAAGACGATGACAGCACGAACCTGGTGTGGCCAGCCATTGCGTCGAACTTCTTCCAGTAGCCAGTTCGCCTCAACTGTCCACTGGGTACTCGCGTGGCCAGACACTCTACATGGCAGTTCTGGGCCTTTCAAGGTATCTGGGTAACTCAGCGGAATGCTATATGGACCGGGGACGCTGAGATAGATCCGATTGACTGTTCCTTCTGCGCGGCCGTGATTCGCTACGCGGATCGTCAGCTCGGCCGGCTTCTCCTCGGTCGCTGGTCGAAGCCACGTCGAAGGCTTGAGGCGTGGGCCTCCGGCGCGATAAGCCAGGACAGCGAGACCCAGCGAAGCTGTAGCCACAACCGCTCCATAGAGAGCAATCACGGTAGTCCAGTTGCTGTTGCTCATGCTTGACTTCCGTTGGCAGGAGGGATGTTTCGAGCTCTGCGTAACGCTTGGAGGCGACTCCTCGGACACGGAGCTCACTAGAGTACTAAACGGACATAAGGCCAATGCTACGGGCTGAAACCTCATCGTTCCCGTCGAACTGCTCAAGGCTCCTAAACGCAGCGCATCGATCGCCGTATGTGGCGGAGAGTGGTGCTCACGTAGAGCAGCTGCTTGAAGAACAGCGCATCGAGATCTGGTGCTCGACGGCATACACGAACCCAATCAGGAGCGAGTCACGTGGCCCATAGGACGATCGACTACTATATGTGGGGCTTCCAACCGCACTTTCGAAGCAGCCTCGAGCATGCCGTTGAGAAGGTCCTCAAGGGAATCGGTCTCCAAGTCGAGCCAGAGGTCTTCTTGGTAGGGTTCCTGGCCCCGGGAGGCAATAGGCACCCCATATGCATCGAGCCGGAGACCGGCCGATTCCGTCCTGACCACCTCGCAGGTGTCTTTGAACAGGCGCGGATCATCTTTCGAGAGGATCCAGAGACCCAGATCTTCAACAGCGACCGACGAGTTCATGAGTTGCGCCAGCGATCGCTACTGGATCTGGCACGTGCCCGTGCGACAAAGGAAGCACTTGAGGGAGCGATTGCAGGCGCCGATACGGTCTTCTTTGTTGGTCGGTCTACGCGTGTGGAACAGCACGACGTTCATACGGTCATCGGCTTACCGCAAGGGGCCATGAATGCACAGCCCCGGCTGCATACACAGATAAAGGACCGGATGCATGTAGTTGGGTCTCTACTAGACGCCGCCGTAGAAGAAATCTTGGAACGCAGCGCTCGGGCTCTCTATTTTCCGGATCCAGGTGCTGATCCACTTGTACTTCAGGCTGACACATCTGATATCTTACGAGCCGCAGCACGCCGACTGATGAGGTCAATAACCGTACTTACTGGCCAACTATTAGGTGCAGGCTTGTATGACGCACTGAATGAGGTATCAACGCTTCGCTATGAGCGACGAGTCGGAATCGGTAGTTTAGTACTGACCCGGGCCGATCATCCCGCCGTAGACGAAGTGATCACGCTAGGACGCCCAGTTCAACTCTCTGAACACCGGGCGGTCCGGAAGCTTCTTGAAGTAAGTCATCGCCAAGGACTCTCACCGCTAAGCGACGGTACGGCAGTCTATGCGCTCGGTACTGTTGGAACTACTTACGATGCTGCTGAGGAGTCGATCTTCTCCATCCTCCTATTGGGCGAGGGAACTTGGGAACTACGGCACGTGGAAACGCCGATGCTACGAGTTGAGTTCGGCGCACCAAGGCTTCCTCGCCCCCGACTCGACCGCAACCACTTTGTAGATACCGTGGAACGGGTCTTTGCTGGCACCTCAACCCGCCAGCCGGATCGGCTCTGGAACTACGCGATGGCTGCAGCGGATGCTGAGCACGGAACCATGCTGGTCGTGACAGCCGCTGCCGCCGAGGAGGCCGAGCGGTTGCAGGCACAGGGGATGCCGATCAGGCCTGTGCTATTGCAATCCTCCACGCTTGCCCAATTGACCAGTATTGACGGTGCGGTGGTACTCTCCCCAGATGGGACCTGTCACGCGATGGGAGTAATCCTCGACGGAGCTGCCTCCGGAGTTGGAGACCGGTCGAGGGGAGCCCGGTTCAACTCGGCCGTGCGCTACCTCGGATCAGCAAGCGGTCCAACAGTAATCGTATTGATCTCAGAAGATGGAATGATCGACCTGCTACCGAACCTGAGACCACGAGTGAAGAGATCCCATTTGGAGTCCGCGCTTCAGGCCACCCAAGGAGCGGTGGCTAAGCAGGACTTCGAGCAGTTCTACAAGGCGTTCCGCCGCCTTGAGACGCTTGAGTTCTACCTATCGGCAGAGCAATGCAGCATCGCGAATTCCCTCGAAGAGCAGATGGAAGACCTTCGCTGGGAGCGGCATCAGATGCGCATTCATCATCGCATATTGCAGCCCGACCCAGCGATGGACGAGTCATACTTTATAGACGAGTAACTGGCGGCCAACCGCGCGTCCGAGCGCTTCGGCCACACCAGCCACCTACGGTGTCTAAGGCCCGCTACGTGGAGCGCCGCTGCCCCCGGGAGCTGGCGTGCCTGGTCCACGTTTGGTCCACACGCCATCGGATCCAAGCGGTTCGCAACGGTCTCCAGCGGTCTCCAGCGGTAGGTCGTTCGCGCAGGTTGCAGGCGCGATCCTGCGGAAACAGGCCCGTGGGCAGAACCCTGATAAGGATGAAGTCGGAGGTTCAAGTCCTCCCAGGCCCACCATCCGGCCTCTGACCAGCGGAAACGCGGCCCCAGCCTCTTGAACTCAGCCGACTCCATTGATCAGCAAGGAGTCGACGAGAGTCGGACCCTTTCAGCAGCCTCATGGCTCTCTGACCAGCACATTTGCTGGCCATTGGGCTCACTTCCAGGACGCCTCCTCTGTTGCACAGCGGTCCTACAGCGCATTACTTCGCGTGCTGACGTCGACGCGGCCAGGCGAGCAGCCAGAATCGCGGGATGCCCGGGTCGGCGCTGCCAACGTGATGGCACCGAACTGGCCGCACTCTGGTCAGCCGCTGCCATGCCGAGAAAGAGCGGCAAGGGCCGACGCGGATCATCGCTGGTCGAGGCCGAGTCGGTGGGCGATCGCGGCGGCTTCCACGCGGCTGGTGACGCCGAGCTTGGCCAGGATGTTGGAGACGTGCACGCTGGCGGTGCTAGGGCTGATGAACAGCGCCTGGGCGATCTGGCGGTTGCTGCGCCCGGCCGCCACCAGCGCCAGCACCGCCGCCTCCCGCGGGGTCAGGCCCAGCTGCGCGGCGGGCGCCGGCGGGCCGGCCGCCGGGGCCGCGGTGCGGGCGGGCGGGGTCAGCTGCAGGCGGGCCCGGCGCGCCAAGGCCGTGACCTCGCTGTCGAGCGGGCGGGCGTCCAGGCGGCCGGTGATGGCGGCGGCGCGCCCCAGCACCGTGGTAGCGCGGTCGCGGTCGCCGCCGGCCGACAGGGCCTCGGCCTGGCGGAAGGCGGCGTAGGCGGCCCGGTAGGGCTGGCCCAGCCGCTCCCAGGCCGCCGCCGCCGTCGCCCAGGCGGCCGGGTCGGCGGGGCCCTGCTGGCGGGTCCGCTCGGCCAGGGCAGTGGCGTGCCAGGCGGCCAGCTCCGGCAGCCCGGCTGCGGCTGGGCCCTGGGCGGCCTGGCCGAGCCGGTCCAGCAGCGCGGCGGCGGTGGCGTCGTCGGGGGCGGGCTGGCTGGGGTGGCGGGCCCGGGCCAGCTCGGCGCGGTCGGCCTCGATGCGTACGCCGAGGGCATACAGTGGTGCGGCTTCGCGGGGGTTGGCCGCCACCAGCGGCACCGCCTCGGCCACCAGCTGCTTGGCCTGCTCGGGGTCGCCGCGCCACAGCTTCAGCTCGGCCAGCGCACAAAACAGCGGGCCGGCCTTCTGGACCCCGGGGATCGACGCGGGGAGCAGCTGCCGGATGGCCTGCAGCCGCGCCTCGGCGGCGTCCAGGTCGCCAAGGCCCAGCTCCAGCGCGGCCCGGGCGAGGGGCAGGGTGGCCGAGGCGGCATCCGACGGGGCGCCTTCCAGCCCCTGGCGGGAGACCCGCTCGGCCTGGTCCCAGCGGCCGAGGGCGACCAGCGCCTGGGTGGCGTTGTAGGCCAGGATCGGCCCGTTCAAGCGGGCCAAGCCCAGGCGGCGGGCCTGGTCGAGCCCGTCGAGGGCGAGCGCGGCCGCCTGATCCAGGCGGCCGGCCGCCAGCAGCCCATCGGAGTGGTTGACGATCGCCCGCAGCGCGAGGATCACGTCGCCGGCCTGGGTGGCCAGCCGGCGGGCTGCCTCCAGCTCGGCGAGCCCGGCGTCGGCCTCGCCGAGGTGGACGAGGGCGTAGCCCAGCGCGGTGCGGGCGGTGGCCTCCTCGGCGCGGGCGCCGACCTGACAGGCGATGGCGACCGCCTCCTCTGCCAGTTCCCTGGCCTCCGCGAAGCGGGACACCAGCACCAGCAGCTGCGCGAGCCAGCCGAGCACCCGGGCCCGCTCCGCCGACGGCTCCGGCGGCACCAGCCGCACCGCCTGCTGCTGCTCGCCGAGCGCGTCGGGGTCACCGAGCCATAGCAGGCAGCGGGCCAGCTGTTCGTGCAGCAGGCCGGCCCGCTGCGGCTGGCGCGCCTGGTCCACCAGCGCCAGCGCCTGGCGGACCAGTTGCGCGGCCCGGTCAGGGTCGCCGGCCGCATGGGCTGCCTCCGCGCCGCGCGCCAGCAGCGATACCCGGTCCATCCCGGCCCGCTGCTCGGCGTCGGGGACCTGGTCCCACAGCGCCAGCACGCGCTCCAGTTGCAGCTGGGCCTCGGCAAAGGCGTACACCCGCTCAGCCGCCGTGGCGGCCTGGACGCTCGCGCTCAGGGCGCGCGGCTGGTCGCCGGCGGCCGCCCAGTGGTGCGCCAGGCGCGCCGCCCGGCTCGCCAGCGCGTCCCCGGCCTCGACGCCGGCTTCCAGCGCGCTGGCCAGCGCGGAGTGCAGCCGGACCCGCTCGCCCGGGAGCAGCTCCCCGTACACCGCCTCGGCCAGCAGCGCGTGGCGGAACAGGTAGCCGTCACTACCGCCGGGTTCGGGCAGCAGCAGCTGCTGGTCGACCGCCTCGCGGAGCCCCTCCAGCAGTTGCTGGTCGCTCATGCCGGTGACGGCGGCCAGCAGCGGCTGGGTGGCGCCCGGGCCGGCCGCGGCGGCCACCCGCAGCAGCTGCTGGGTACGGTCGCCCAGCCGCACCACCCGGGTCAGCAGCACCTGCCGCAGGTTGGGCGGCAGCGCCCCCGGGCCGACGGCGTCGCCGGCACCGGCGAGTACCAGCTCTTCGGTGAAAAACGGGTTGCCCTGCGAGCGGGCGTAGACGTCGTCCAGCAGCCGGGTGGGCGGATCGGCGCCCAGCAGCCCGGCCAGCTGCTCGGCCAGCTCGGCGCCGCTGAAGGGCTCCAGTTCCAGCCGCTGCACGCGGCGGTTGCGGGTCAGCTCGCCCAGCAGCTGGCGCAGCGGGTGCCGCCGGTCCAGCTCGTCGCTGCGGAAGCTGCCCACCAGCAGCACCCGGCCCGACCGCAGGGCGGCGGCCAGGTAGGCGAGCAGGTCGCGGGTGGAGCGGTCGGCCCAGTGCAGGTCCTCCACCACCCACAGCAGCGGGGCGCTGGCGGCCAGCCGCTGGACGACCCCCAGCAGCCGCTCGAACAGCCGCCCCTGGCCGGCTTGGCCGGTACCAAGAACAGCGGCGCCCGTGGCCGCCTCGCCGTCCCAGGCAAGGTCGGGCACCAGGCGGGCCAGCTCCTGCCGGGCGGGCCCGGCGACCGCCCGAAGCTCGGCCGGCTCCAGCTGGTCGGCCAGGCCGCGCAGCGCCTGGATAACCGGCGCGAACGGCAGCCCCTCCTCGCCCAGGGGCACACAGCCGCCGCCCAGCACCCGCACACCCTGCTCCTCCGCGGCCGCGGCGAGTTGCTCAACCAGGCGGGTCTTGCCGACCCCCGCCTCTCCGCCAATCAGGGCGACCAGCGGCTGGCCGTCGGCGGCCCGGGCCAGGAGCTGGCGCAGCCACGCCAGCTGCTGGGTGCGGCCAACGAAGCGGCCCATGGTGACCTGGTCGGCCATGTCGGCCCTAGTATGCCGCTGCGCCGCTCCTGAGCAAGGTCGGGCGCGGATCTAAGCCCCCCGGCTGCGGATCTAAAGACCCAGGATAGGGCCGAGTGCCGATGCCGGCCTGGGTGGTCGCCCGTAGGGTCACCAGCAGCAGGTGGGCCAGCGGTGGATCGGAGGCCTGGGGTGACGGCATCCCCCTTGGAGCAGCCCAGCATGCCGCGCCGCCTGGTGCGGTTGTGGACCGCCGCACCGGCCAGCGCAGCAGGCCCGACCGACGTCGTTGGTGCCTCCCAGGGACTTGCTTGGAGGTGCGCTGACGGACAGCGGCGGTGAACCGTCGACCGAAGGGAGGCTCCAACCGACCAGGAGTCGGCATTCCCGAGTCGTCTTACAGGAGGAGCGATGAGCGAGTCCCAGGGTTCGGTGCCGAGCCACGTCCCAACCAAGGGACTGTACGGCTGGGTGACCCACACCGAGATCGCCAGCTCGGACCCGAGCGCGACCAAAGCGTGGTGCGCCGAGGTGCTGGGGTGGAGGTTCACGGCGAGCTTTCCGACACCCGCCGGCGAGTATCACCTGTTTGCCTACTCCGATCAGGGCGGCGGCGGCATTCGATCGACGAACGCCGGCGAGCTACCCGGGAGCGTCCCGTTCATCCACGTGGAAGACGCCCAGGCTGCCTTTACCAAGGCGGTCGGGGCCGGCGCGGAAGCGCTCCGAGCGCCGGAGCGGATGGCGGAGGGCGTCACGACCGCCCTGGTGCGGGCGCCGGGCGGCGTGCCCATTGGGTTCTCCGGTCCGTAGCAGGTGGAGGCCATTTGAGGGACGGCGAAGGACGAAACGAGTTCGAGGTCGAGCTGGAACGCTTGGTTGGGGGATGGTGGAGGTGATCCAGCGGCGCGGCTGCATCTCGAACCATCGGACTCGCGCGGGCTGGAGGCTCGCTGTTCCGAACGCGCAGGTCCAAGGGGGCGACCCGCGCCGGCGGAGGACATCGGATGAACGAGTCCGGCCGCGGCGCACCGGCGACGGTGCCGTCGAGGCCGAGCGGCCCAAGGCCAAAGGGGTGGTGTTCGTCAAGGAGCCTCATGGATGCCCTACGGCGGCATCGACGCAGTGCTCGACGACACCTGCGGCAACCTGCTCGACCTCCGCAGGACTGACCGAGGCATGACCGCCATGCCGCGGCTGGCCAGTGGCCGCCAACCGGAGCTCCCCCACCAGGGGGAGTAAAGGCGCCGATCTCCCCCCCGCGGGCGATTACGCGACCCGGGGTCGGCTGCCAGCCTCATCCCAGCGGTCACGGACGGGAGAGCAGGAAACCATGGACAACGACGACGCACGACGGCGGTGGTTCGGCTGGGAGGCGGCGCTGGGTGGGCTGCTGGTCCTGCTCGGCCTGGTGGTCCTGGCCGGCCAGGCGCTGGACCTAGAGGTGGGAGAGGCTGGCTGGCCGGTCTTTGTGATCGTCCCCGGCCTGGGCCTGCTGGGCATGGGGCTGGCTTCGGCCGGTCGGTTGGGCGAGGTCCTGGCCACCATCGGCGGGGTGGTGACCATGGCCGGGCTGGTCCTGGGGGTCCAGAACGCCACCGACCGGTTCGACACCTGGGCCTATGCCTGGACCCTGGTGGTCCTGGTCGGCCCGGGGATCGGCCGGGGGCTGGTAGGGGTGGTGCGCGGCCGCGGGGAGCTGGCCGCCAGTGGTGGGTGGCTGATCGCCAGCGGGCTGGTTGCCTTCCTGGTGTTGGCGGTGTTCTTCGAGGCCGTGGTCGGCATCGGTGGTGGCGGCGGGGCGCTCAGCGGGGCGGCTGGCCGCTACCTCCTGGCGGGGCTGTTGATTGTCGCCGGCCTGGTCCTGCTGGGCCGCAGGCTGCTGACGGCCAGGCGGCCGTGAGGTCCGCCTGCCCGGGCCAGCAACGTCGCGATGGGAACCCTGCGCGACAAAGCAGCCCATGAGTTGTTGGTCACGCCCGGTCGACCTCACAGCAATCATCCTTGTTGCCGCGAACGCGGCTGCCTATGCGGAGGTTTCGGAAATGCAAAGACGCGTGCTCCTGAAAGGGCTGGCTGCGCTGCCGCTGTCCCTTGTTGCCGCCCCCACGCTTGGCGTCGCTGTGCAGCCGGTGCGGGGGGTCCGGCCCGGGGAGCCGGGCTGGCCCGACCCGGCGGAGTGGGCCAAGCTCCACCAGCGCGTTGGCGGGCGGCTGGTGGAGGTGAGGTCGCCCTTTGACGCCTGCACGCCCGACCCCGGCAGCCCTGGGTGTACCGAGCTGTTCCAGAACCTGCGGGATCCCTTCTACATCGGTGACCATGTCGCCCTGACCCAGACCCTCGGCTGGACCGATGCCTGGACCTCCCAGGCCAGCGCGTACGCGGTGCTGGCCCAGGGCAGCGCCGACGTCGCGGCCGCGGTCAACTTCGCCCGCCAGCACCGGGTCCGCCTGGTCGTGAAAGGGGGCGGGCACAGCTATGTCGGGGGCTCCAACGCACCGGATTCGCTGCTCATCTGGACCAGGCCCAACCTGCGGGCCATCCAGCTCCACGACCGGTTTGTGCCCCGGGGCGCCGCCGGCCAGGTCGAGCCCGAACCGGCGGTGAGCGTGGGCGCGGGCGCGATCTGGATGGACGTCTACGCTGCCGTCACCACCACGGCGGGTCGCTATGTGCAGGGCGGGGGCTGCACCACCGTCGGGGTCCCCGGCCTGGTCCTGGGGGGTGGGTTCGGCAGCTTCTCCAAGGGGTTCGGCACCGCCGCGGCCAACCTGTTGGAGGCCGAGGTGGTCACCGCCGAGGGGGCGGTCCGGATCGCCAACCCGGTCCGGAACCGGGAGCTGTTCTGGGCCCTCAAGGGCGGCGGCGGTGGGACCTTTGGGGTGGTCACCCGGCTGACGCTGCGCACCCATAGGCTGCCGGCCTTCTTCGGGGCGGTGCTCGCCACGATCACCGCGACCTCGGACGCCGCCTATGGGCGGCTGGTCGACCAGCTGCTGTGGTTCTACCGGGAGAGCCTGTTGAACCGGCACTGGGGCGAGGTGCTCCGCTTTGGGCCCGGACGCCAGCTCAGCGTCAACATGTTGTTCCAGGGGCTCACCCAGGCCCAGGCCGAGCGGATCTGGGCGCCGCTGTTCGCCTGGGTCAGGGCCCGGCCGGCCGACTACACCCTGGCGACACCCCAGGTGCTGGCGCTCCCGGCACGGGACTTCTGGAACGCCGAGGTGGTCGGGGAGGTCCCCGGCTTGATCGTGCCCGATGACCGCCCGGGGGCGCCGGAGGGCTACTTCTACTGGCGGGTCGACGCCGGCCAGGTGGGGCAGGTGCTGCACGCCTACCAGTCGACCTGGTTGTCGCAGCGGCTTCTCGACCGGGAGCGCCAGCCAGCTCTGGTCGACGCGCTCACCCGTGCCAGCCAGATCTGGCCGGTAGCCCTGCATTGCAACAAAGGTCTCGCCGGGGCTCCCGCGAACGTCCTGGACTGGACGAGAGACACCTCGATGAACCCGGCGGTCCTGGACTCCTTCGCGCTGGCGATCGCCGCGGAAAACGAGCCCCCGGCGTATCCCGGCATCGCCGGTCACGAGCCGGATGTCGCGCAGGGACGCCGGGACGCGAGGGTCGTAGCCTCCGCCATGGCACCGCTCAAAGCCCTCGCGGAGCGACCCGCCTCCTACCTCTCGGAAACCGATTATTTCCAAGACGACTGGCAGGCATCGTTCTGGGGTGACCACTACGCCCGTCTCACACGGGTGAAGGACCGCTACGATCCCGGTGGCCTGTTCTCTGTGCACCATGGCGTCGGCACTGAGACCTGAGGTGCCAACGCGCGGTCGCCAACGCGGGGTTGCTGCTGCCCGCGACCCTGGCCGAGCGGCTCGGGATCGAGCAGGCCGCCGAGACCCCGTTCCGCGGCGACCGGCTCATCGTGCGTCGCGTGCGCCACCACACCGACCAGGGCCAGCTGTTTGCGACCTGGGACTACCACGCGTGGGTCACCGACCGGCCCGGCACCATGACCGAACTCGACGCCGACCACCGTCGCCACGCCGTCGTCGAACTCGCCATCCGCGACGCCAAGAGCGGCGCCGGCCTGAACCACCGCCCCTCCGGCCGGTTCTTCGCCAACGCCGCCTGGCTGGTACTGGTCTGCCTGGCCCACAACCTGCTGCGCTGGACCGCCACCCTGGGGCTCGGCACCCGCAACCAGCTCGTTGTCGCCAAGACCCTGCGCCGCACCCTGATCGCCTTGCCTAGCCGGCTCACCCGCTCCGCGCGCCGGTCGACGCTGCACCTGCCCATCGGCTGGCCGTGGGCGCTGTGCAAGCCTGGCGCAGGCTGGCTGGGGGATCCTCCCAAAGCGGGGCAACCTCAGTTATGGCGCTCCAGTCGTGCTGAGGTCAGCAAGACCAGAGCCTGTGCCAGGCGCAGGGTGATTGGGTGGTCGGGGCCGAGCAGACGCGTGCTGCGCTCTCGGGTGTCTTGGCCCAGGTGGCGGGCCTGGTCCGCCTCGCCCAGGTTAGCCAAGGCAAGGCTCAGGCCGGCTGCCGAGTGCAACGTGGTCAGGTGGTCGGGGCCGAAC
>Ga0081538_10002903_pt1 | contig 16349 bp, 16 predicted proteins | sample TabmetS5T2R1_FD_71022 | JGI IMG/M metagenome (GOLD analysis project Ga0081538, IMG submission 71022) | Tabebuia heterophylla rhizosphere microbial communities from the University of Puerto Rico - S5T2R1 | ecosystem: Host-associated > Plants > Roots > Rhizosphere ... | reverse complement strand
GGGCCAAGCGTGCCCCGTTCGAGGCGCTTTCCCGGATCTACCCTGGCGAGTACGGTGCCACCGGCGAGATCGAGATCCGTCGGGTGTTCGAGCTGGAGGATGTTGACGCATCCACCTAGTGTTCTGAGTCGTTGATGCGCTGGCAGTAGGTGGCGATGGTGTCGAGGATCTCGTCGGCGGTCTTGGTCCACAGGAACGGGTGGGGGTCATCGTTCCAGGTATCGATCCAGGCCTGAATCGACTGCTGCAGCTGCGCCACCGAGCGGTGACTTCCGCGCCGCAGCCACTTGGTGGTCAGCTCGGCGAACCAGCGCTCGACCAGGTTCAGCCAGGAGCTGTAGGTCGGCGTGAAATGCACGTGGAACCGAGGATGGCGCACCAGCCACCGCTGGATGGCCGGGGTCTTGTGGGTGGAGGAGTTGTCGCAGATCACGTGGATGTCCAGCCCGGCAGGGACCTGGGCGTCGACCCGGTCCAGGAACCGCTTGAACTCGATGGCGCGGTGGCGGGCGGTCATCTGGGAGATGACCTTGCCGGAGGCCACATCCAGGGCGGCGTACAGGTTGGTCGTGCCGTGGCGGGTGTAGTCGTGGGTGGCCCGCTGGGGGGTGCCGGGCAGCAGCGGCAGGACCGGGGCGGTCCGGTCCAGGGCCTGCACCTGGGTCTTTTCGTCCACGCACAGCACCAGGGCCGCCTGAGGCGGGTTCAGGTACAGCCCGACGATGTCGCGGACCTTGTCGATGAACTGTGGATCGGTGGACAGCTTGAAGGTGTCGATCAGATGCGGCTTGAGCCCGAACGCCCGCCAGATCCGGCTGATCGAGGTCTGACTCATGCCCAGCTTGCGGGCCAGGCTGCGGGTCGACCAGTGGGTGGCGTCGGTGGGAGTGCTCTCCAGGGTCATGATCAGCACCTGTTCGACCTGCTCATCGGTGATCGTGCGGGGCGCGCCGGGGCGGGGCTCATCGGCCAGACCTTCCAGCCGGCGGGCGACAAACCGCGACCGCCACTTGGTCACCGTGGGCCGTGACACTCCCAGGCGCTGGGCGACCTCGATGTTGCTCGCCCCTTCGGCGCATGCCAGCACGATCCGGCAGCGCTCGGCCAGCGCCTGGCTTGAGGTGCGCCGGCGGGCCCAGCGCTTCAGCGTGGCCTGTTCGTCGTCGGTCAACGCCAATGGCGGCAGCTTCGGGCCGCGCCGCCGCGAAGTCGTCAACTTGCCTGGTTCCATGGCTGGAACCTATCAAACTAGCAACAAACTAGCGCCTCAGGCTACTAGCACACAGTATGAGGATGAGGTGCAGAGCCTCGCCCCGGCCCGCCTGTGCGCACTACGCATTCTGCCTGATTTACCTGCTCTTTCGCCGTCGCTAGGATCGCGCGGTTGTCGGCCGGACCAAGTGGGTGCCGATGAAGCGGTTCATCGTGGTCGCGGCGAGGGTGGCCAGCCTGCTGTCCAGCTCTCCAGGCTCTCGGTGGGCAACGGCGCGAGCGGAGTCGGCGTGGCGACCGGCATCACCGCCGCCAGCCTCAACGGCCGCTTGGACACCACCCCGCGACTGATTCAGCTTCTGACCTAGACCTCGGAAGCAACGGGGAAGGCTCCTACGGGGCCTTCTGCCGTTGATGCGCTCGTCAAGGGAGTGACGCTGCAGCCTAGAGAAGGAGCCGGCATGCGCCTCCGAGTCATCGTCTTCGCGCTCGTTGCCATAGCGGTCGCTGTGGGGTTGGTCCTGCCTTCGGCAGGCGCCAAGCCCAAGCCTCCCAAGCCCCCCAAGCCCCCCAAGTCAACGACCACTACGGTCGCTCCCACGACTACTTCAAGCTCGACGACCACTACGACGGAACCCACGACCACTTCAAGCTCGACGACCACTACGGTCGCTCCTGACCAGACCATTCATCTCACAGGATCGTTCACGTTTCTAACAAATAGTGACTTTAGATACATCTATGGGGGCGACCCGTCGCTGGGCTTGCCGGTTTGCCCAACTGGAACCTCGCTTGACTTTGATGCAAGCGTCATTGACCTGCCTGCCGACGTGACCCTCTACAACTTTCTTGACTCAGAGATCCCATCCTTGATTGTCGAACTTCCGTACATCGACGTCACAGGCAACGGTGACTTTGAGACGCGGACAATAACGTATGATTACGCCTGCGTACCGGCGTAGCGTCCGCGACATCAAGGAGGCCCTTCGGGGCCTCCTGCCGTTTTATAGGGTATGCCTCGATTCACGGTTCCTTGGGAAGCTACTCCTCTCGATGAGTTCGGTCAGCCGATGGGAAGCACAGTAACCGGGAAGGAGGGCGCCGACTTCGAGACCCTTCCCGAAGAAACTGCCACGGACGCGTCTATGGAGCCTGAGCTCTGATTGAGCGCCTCACGACCAGTGCCGAGGCCAAGGCTCCGTGAGTCCACGGCCCCCGTCGGATACCGGCCTGAAGTGCCGAGGACCTCGAGCGAACCTCCAGCCGACAGCGTTCGGCGAGGCCGGCCTCTCGGTAACCGTCGTGTCGTTGCCCGCGCGAGGACGGCCGCCGCAGGCGGCCGCCCGCAGGGCCGGCCTTGAGTTCGTAGAGAAACTCCTCACGACGAACCTCACCAGCGCGGACACGACCGAGCGGGATGCCGGCATGCTTCGCCTCGCGTCCCGCCGTGTCGCATCGGTCGAGCTGGCTACCGATCCTGGCTCCTCGTGGTCCTGGTCGTCGTCGCCGTTGCCCACCGGAGGCTCGGCCCCAGCTCGTCGGCGATGACCTCAACGGTCGAGCGGGCGCTGCCGTCCTCCGCGGTCCAGCTCCGCTGCTGGAGCCGCCCCACGACCACCACCCCGCTGCCCTTGGCCAGCGACTCGGCGGCATGCTGGGCCTGGGCCCGCCACACGATCACGGTGAAGAACGACGCCTCCTGCTCCCTGCGGCCCGACACCGCCACCCGGAACACCGCCCGGGCGATCCCGCTGTCGGTGGAGCGGACCTCGGGGTCGTCGGTGAGGTTGCCGGCAAAGCTCACGCTGGCCTCGGTCATGGTCCTGCCCCTTTCGGTTGCCTGGCCGGGCGGTCTGCCCTGCCCGCATCATTGGTCCCGCTCGTAGAGGGCGCCCAGGTCGCCGAGTTCGTAGACCAGGCGGTTGCGGTCCCCGGCGAAGATGGTCTCGGTGAGGCGCACGGGCGCTCCTTGGTGTAGCAGGTGCGCACATAGGCCAGGACGGGCACGCCGGCGGTGGCGCCGCACTACCAGCACGTCATGGGCGACCGCCAGGGTGCCATCGCCGCCGCTCTGGATGGGCTGTCCGCGATGCTCAGCAGGATGGCCGGCGCCGCCGGAGGGCACGTGGAGGGCACAACGGTCCTCGGCGGGGGGGTGGCGGAAGTGCGGCAGGCTCGTGACCTGCGCTGTTGGGTGGAGCGGGCGAAGGGAATCGAACCCTCACCGCCAGCTTGGGAAGCACCAGAGGTTTGACAATCCGCAGTTCAGACACGGTGGCTCAACCGCACGTGACCGCGCTATGCAGCGGAGATCAGCCGGAGCAAGGGCACGCTGAGGACACGGGATGATTCGTGCCGGCCGATTCGAAGCCTTGGGGATCATGGCTCGCCAGCCGGCCGGAGCTTCATCCGCGCCGAGGACTTGGTCCTCGCGGTCCCAGAATGTCCGCCGGTACAAGCCAAGCGTGCCCAAGGCGAAGGCGGTCAGCCCGGCGCCGGCCAGCCAGGCCGGCACCATTGGCAGCACCAGGGCCGTGCCGATGGCGATCTCAGCGGTGGACAGCCGTTAGTATTGGCCAGTGAGCGGGATCGTGGGCCTCGGAGGAGGCATCGGGGCCTCCCGCCTGTGGCGGGTCTTGGCTGGTGCGGTCGACCCGGCCCGCCTGACCGTCGTGGTTAACACCGGGGACGACCTGTGGATGCACGGGCTCCGGATCTGCCCCGACCTCGACACGACCCTGTACGCCCTGTCGGGCAGGCAGGACCCGACGCGGGGATGGGGACTGTCCGACGAGTCGTTCCGCTGCATGGAGGCGCTGCGAGGCCTGGGGCACCGGGTGTGGTTCAACCTTGGCGACCTCGACCTGGCCACCCACCTGCTGCGGACCGGGCTGCTGCACGACGGGTGGCGGTTGGCCGAGATCACCGGGCGGCTCGCCGCCGCGATGGGGGTCCGAGCGCGGGTTCTGCCGATGACCGAGCAGGAGGTCACGACCCGGGTCGAGACGGCTGACGGGCGCCTGCTCCACTACGAGGAGTACCTGGTGCTGCATCGCGCGTCGCCCCCGATCCGGCGTGTCCTGTACGACGGGATCGAGCGGGCCAAGCCGGCGCCCGGCGTGCTCGAGGCCATCGCGGCGGCGGACATTGTGGTGCTGGCGCCGAGCAACCCGATCGCCAGCGTCGTTCCGATCCTGGCAGTGCCTGGGCTACGTGATGCGCTGGAGGGGACGGCCGCCGCGGTGGTCGCGGTGTCCCCGATCGTGTCCGGGGTTCCGATCACCGAATCGGGAGAGCGAGCGCGGGCCAGGAGCCGGGCCGCGCTGCTTGCCTCCGTCGGGGTGCCCGCCACCGCGTCCGGGGTCGCCAGGCTGTACCACCGGCTGTGTCAACGCTACGTGCTCGACACCGCCGATCGCGACGAGGCCGACGCGGTACGGGCCCTCGGTCTGGACCCCGTCGTCCTTCCCACGTTGCTGCACGCCGGGGCCCCCGCAAAGGCCATCCAGGACGCGGTGCTCGCGGCGGTCTGAGCCATGCTGCGCGGCGCTGGTGACCCTGCTGTCCGCGGCCTCCGACTTGGGTCTCCCGGACGAGCGGCGGTTGACGCCGATGCGGTGGTTGGTCACGCTCGAGGTGTCGTACCAAGGGGTCGGGGTTCGCGATGCGTAACGACACCGGCCGCCAGTGGGCGATGGTACCCGGCCGACTCGTTCTGCCTGGTCCCGCCCATTGGCGGCCTGCGCCGGAGAAGATCGTGCTCTACGCCGGCGGCATCGCCGAGACCTTCTACAGCTGAGCCACGTCCGGGCCCGTGCTACCCGCGCCAGGCCCGGCCCTGGATGAAGATGCCGTTGTGGACCAGGAAGCTCCGCAGCGTGTTGCCCGTGACCACCGCATCCCGGCCGTCCAGGCCCCGTTCGGCGACGAACTCGTCGATCGTGGCGTTCATCGCCGTGCGCCGCTTGGCCGAGATGGCCGTGTCACCGGCCTTGGTGGTGCGCAGGCACCCGTGCACCAGCTCGTCGGGCGACTGGCCGGTGTGGCGGCAGAAGTCGGCCAGCAGCGCCAGTCGCCGATCCCTGTCCTGCGCGGAGGCGTCCTGGAGTGCGACGCTGGCAAGCCAGCGCCGCACCGTCGCCGCCGCCGCGACGTCCTCCGGGGTCATTCCGGCAGGCCGAAGCGCTGGGCCAGCCCACGGACCTCCTCCATCCGACCGGGGATGTCGACCGGGTCCTGGATCAGGCCCTCCCGCTTCAGCCGCTCCGTCGTCGTCGGGTCCTCGGGCCATGGGGTGTTCAGGTTGTTGAGGTAGGCGGAGGTCGAGATGCTGCGCCGCGGGCGCTGGCCGCCGGTCTGCGGATGTTCCGCCGGGTAGCCCACCAGCAGCACCCAGCACGGCACCCAGTGGTCGGGGAGGCCGAACGCCGCCTTGACCGGCTCGGCGTTGTAGGCGTGCAGGCAGACGCCCAGGCCTTCGTCCACCCCGGCCAGCATCGCCTGGCAGATGGCAAGCCCCGTCTCCAGGGTGCCCATCCAGGCCACGGTCTGCGTGTCGGACAGCAGCGGCTTGATGACCGTGCCGATCACCACGTCGTCCACGTAGGCGTCGGACCACCCGTGGCTGGGGTTGAGGGCGCCGACGCTGACGAGCTCCTTGAGGTTCTTCTGGAAGTTGGCCGGGTCGGCGTAGGACATGTCGGCGAACCAGAAGATGTAGACCGGGGCCAGGTCGAGGTCGGCGGTGGTGGTCGGCACCCGCATCTGGTCGATGAGCTCCGGTGACAGCTCGTCCCGGTACACGACCAGGGCCTTCCAGTAGTCGATATTGCCCGACCGGGAGGCCCGGTTGGCCGCCTCGAGCATGACCTGGATCTTCTCCTTCTCCACGGGCCGGTCGGGCTCGAAGTAGCGGATGCTCCGCCGGTTGCCCAGGACCTGCTTGAACTCCATGCGCCTCGCCTCCTCGCTACTGGCCCTACCTCGACAGTACGGTGATCACCACGGCCGCCGGGTCGCTGCCGAGGAACCCGCCGCCGTTCTCGGCCAACGCCACCCGCGCCCCCTCCACCTGGCGGGCACCGCAGCGGCCGCGCAACTGGTCGACCAGTTCCACCAGCTGGCCGCAGCCGGTCGCGCCGATCGGATGCCCCTTGGACAGCAGCCCGCCGCTCGGGTTGACCGGGACCCGGCCACCGAGCGCCGTCTCGCCCGAAGCGAGCAGCTTGGGACCGTCCCCGGGTGCGCACAGCCCCAGCTCCTCGTAGACCATCAGCTCGGCCGGGGCGGCAGCGTCGTGGACCTCGACCACGTCGAGGTCCTCCGGCCCGACCCCCGAGGCCTCGTAGGCCCGGCGTACCGCCCGCTCGACGGCGCCGTCGTCGTCGGGGTCGCGGTCGCGCCCGGAGACGAGCGCGGTGGCGCGTACCCGCACGGCGTCGGCGCCCAGCCGCGCCGCCGCCCGCTCCGAGCACAGCACCAAGGCGGCCCCCCCGTCGCTCACCGGCGAGCACATCAGCAGCGTCAGCGGCGGGGAGATCTCGCGGCTGGCGAGCACCTCCTCGACCGTCAGGTCCCCGCCATACTGGGCCCTGGGGTTGAGCTTGCCGTTGCCCTGGTTCTTGGTGACGACCTTGGCAAAGTCGGTGGGGGTGGCCCTGCTGCGGTCCATGTACGCCCGGGTCATCTGGGCGTAGATGTCCATGAACGGCGACTTGCCGGCATCCCGCCCGGGCTGCGTCGGATCGGCGGCGGCCGCGGTCGGCAGCGGCGAGCCCGCCGCCAGGAGCGTGCGGGCCAGGGGGTCCCGCACGGCGGCGCCCAGCTCCTCGAGGTCCACGGCGGTGCCGATGGCCGCGAAGCTCCGGGCCTTGTCGGGGTGGGTGAGCTTCTCGGCACCGACGGCCAGCGCGATCTCGGCCGCCCCCGACGCCACCGACATCCAGGCCAGCCAGAACGCACTGGACGCCGAGGCGCAGGCGTTCTCGACGTTGACGATCGGGACGCCGAGTACGCCGGTGTGGCGCAGCGCGGACTGGCCGCGGATCATCTCCTGGCCGGTGAGGACGCCCGCGGTCGCGTTGGAGAAGAACGCCACCTCGACCTCGGACGGCGCCGCGCGGGCGTCGGCCAGGGCCTCGGCCGTCGCCTCCTCGGCCAGCGACCGCACCGAGCGGTCCATGAACTTGCCGAAGGCGGTCATGCCCGCCCCGGCCACCAGCACCTCGCGCATCAGTCCCTCCCCACCGTGTAGCCGGCGGTCTCGCGGTCCCACGTCTGCGGGGTGATCCCGCGCTGCTTGAGCAGCCCGTACTGGATGCGCTGGGTGCCGCCCTTGGGGAGCTCGTCGACGAACTCGACGTAGCGTGGGATGGCGTGGTGGGCCATCCGGCCCCGGCAGTAGTCGAGCAGCGCCTCGGGCGACGGCCGCTCGCCCGGCTGGGCGACGACCACCACCTTGACCTCGTCCTCGCCCAGCTCGGACCGGATGGCGTGCGCCGCGCTCTCGGTGAGCTGGGGATGGCCGTTGAGGACGGTCTCGATCTCCCAGGCCGAGATGTTCTCGCCAAGCCGGCGCATCGACTCGGTCTTGCGGCCGCGGTAGTAGAAGAAGCCCTCCTGGTCGCATTCGGTGAGGTCGCCGGAGTGGAACCAGCCGCCCCGGTACGCCTCCTCGGTCACGTCCGGTCGGTTCTCGTAGTAGGTCATCTGCCCTTTGGGGTGGCGGAACACGAGTTCGCCGACGACCCCCGGACCGAGGGGGCGGTTCTGGTCGTCGACGACCCGGTACTCGACCCCCGCGATCGCCTTGCCCATCGAGCCGACCTTGCCTTCTGTGTTGAGCAGGACCCCGGGCGCGTCGACCATCCCGAACCACTCGATGATCCGCAGACCGAAGCGGCGCTCGAACTCCTGCCACCGGTCGGGTGGGCAGCCGGCCGACAGCACCACCCGGACGGGGTTGTCGGCGTCGTCGGGGCGCGGCGGCTGCTTGAGCAGGATGGAGATCATCCCGCCGAGCGTGTTGAACTCGACCGCCTGGTAGCGGCGGCAGTCGTCGAAGAAGCGCGAGGCGCTGAAGCGCTCGGCGAGCGCGAGCTTGGCGTCGAGCACCATCGAGCCGATCGCCGAGACCAGCAGGGCGTTGCCGTGGAACAGCGGCAGGGGGGTGTACATCGTCTCGCCCGGTTGCACGCCCGACGCCTTGAGCAGTACCTGCAGGGGGGCGAGGTCGTAGCGGGTGGCCACGACGCCCTTGGGTGGGCCGGTCGTGCCCGAGGTGTACATCAGCCCGACGCCGCCGGTTGGCTCGTCCAGGTCGACCTCCGGCTCCCGGTCGGCGCCGTCCATCAGCCGGTCGAAGTCCCAGTCGATCCCGTCGCCCGGCTTCCCGTCGACCACCACCGTGTGGCGCAGGCTCGGCAGCTCCCCGCGCACCGCCAGCAGCGCGTCGCGCAGGTCCTCATGGAGGATCACCGCGGCCGCGCTGGAGTCGCGTAGGATGTGCTGCAGGGTGGCGCCTCGCTGGGAGATGTTGACCGGCACCGACAATGCGCCGATGAACAGGATCCCCAGGTGGGCCCAGAGGAACTCGGGCCGGTTGCCCAGCAGGATCGCGACGCGGTCCCCGGGCCGCACACCAAGGTCGAGCAGCCCGTTGGCGGCGCGCTGGGCGCAGGACAGCACCTGCGCCCAGGGCACCTCCTCATCCTTCCACTTCAGCCAGGTGGCGTCCGGGTGCTGGTCGGCCCGCTGGCGGATGACCTGTTCGATCAACCCTTGCGCGCGTGCCACCCTGCCTCGCTTCGCTCAGTGCCAGCTGTCCATGTGCTGCCGGATCTGCGGGGTCACGCTCGAGCCGTCGTAGTAGCGCTCGTAGAACGCCGGGTCGACGTGGTGGATCACCGCGCCGAAGTTGCACTGCATCGGGTTGAAGTGCACCGGGCACTGGCCGTACTGCTCGACGCAGTAGTCCACGTACGCGGTGGCGGCCTCGACGGCCCAGTCGGACACCTGGACCGCCGGGCTGTTGACGATGTTGCGGACCACCTCGGCGCTGTAGGGGCCCTTGTGGGTGAGCATCCAGTTGTCCTCGCCCTTGGACATGGTCCGGCCGAGGCCGTACTTCTCGTCCATCATCGCGGTCATCACCGTGCGGCCGTCGGGGTAGCGCGGCGACGGGACGTAGGTCGCCTCCTTGACGCCCTCGACGCCGAAGGTCTTCAGCTGCCCGGTGACCATCGGCGCCCGCTGGTTGAGCGGCTCGTGGCGGAACTGCAGGCCCCTGGCGACGTCCGGGAAGGCGCCCATCAGCACGTCGTCGAAGAACCCGCAGAAGATCCAGTTGCCCAGCCCCATCGCCTCGGCGGTCAGGCGCATGTTCTGCACGTAGGACCCCGGCGGGTAGGTCTCGACCTGGAAGATGAACGATTCGATCTGGGCGATCGAGATCGGGAATTCGAGCTGGCCCTCCTTGACCCACGGGCCGACGCCGGCGGGCTCGCCGGTGCGGTCGTCGATGAAGTACAGGTGCCAGGCGTCGAACAGGTTCAGCATCACGCTGAAGTAGAGCCAGCCGACGTCGGTGATCGGGATGAACCAGGTGGTGCCGGGCCGGTTGACGTTGTACTGGTAGGGGCCGAACAGCGAGGCGTTCGGGGCGCCGGGCACCCGCAGCGCCCAGTCGACGTCCGGCCGGCCATCGAGGACCTTGTGCATCCCGTTGCGGTACCAGTCCAGGACTTTGTGGTAGTCCTCCTCGCCCTGGATCTCGACCATCCGCTCGCGCTCGACACCGGGGTTGTAAATGAAGGCGCCCTCGTCCTTGATCACCAGCAGGTCGTGCGCGAACGAGTTGCCCGGGGCGGCCGCGGTCCGGCCGGCGATCGTGACCAGCTCGTGGAATCCGCCTTGGACGGCGATGTCCCAGTGGGCCATGCCGTTGGGGCCAAGCGCGGACCAGGCGACGACCGCCTCCTCGACCTCGGTCAGCGGGACGACCGCGTGCTCGGAGACGAAGGCCAGCGGACCCTTCGGCTGGTGGAGGCGCCGGCCGGCGGCCGAGGTCTCCTCCTCCCCGCTCTCGATCTGGTAGCCCATCGCGACCCGGCGGCTGCGCAGCGTGGCCAGCAGCTGCGGAAGCGATCGGGTCTCCTCGAAGTACCGCTTCAGCTGACGCTGTTGGGTCTCGGTCGGCTGGGTGACGGTGGTCATGACGGCTCCACCTCCCGTGCGGCGGCAGAAGGCTCGGGGCCGTCCCGTCAGGGTTCCCGGCGACCCCGGAACCTTGGCTTGCCCAACCTACTGTCGCCTCCGACTCTGGGAGTGTCAATGGCTTCGAGGTCAAGCCAGCCGCTCGAGGTCGAGGAGGCACCTCGCGCCGCTGGTTACCGTTGCACCCTCTGTCCGATACACTGTCATCGGCCATCGGCGCGCTGTCTGGCGTCGACACAAGTGCCTGGGACCGACGTGCTGGACGCCCACTGGGCCGGTCCCTGCCCACATCCACGCGCATGTTCCTTGCGCCGATGAGCAATATCTCGCGCACTCATGCTTCCTCGCTCCACACGCGCCCGGACCACATCCGTCCCGGCCCATAGTCCCGACCAGGTGGCGGCTCGAGGGCTCGGGTCGACGTCTTGACCGGAGCTGGGCGTCCTGGTGGCCACTGACGGCCTTGGCTTCTCCGCGGAAGAGAACCCCTCGGTTAAGCAGGGAAGTCCTCTCCGGCCGCAGAACCCGGCATCGCCGCCGAACCCGTCCATCAGCGTGACGAGAATGTGTTACAAATGCCCTGCTCAACGGCGGTATTGTGGGCGCGGGAGGAGTTGAATTTCCGTCCTCTTCCGTGTCAGCAAACCACCGGAACCGCTGTTCTACGCGCCGTTCCGGCAGGTCACGCCGAACCGTAGGGGCCAAAGTTAAGTGCTCTCTTGGCGTTCCGTTAACTGCTCTCCTGTTGAGGCATCGGGAGAGCCGAGAAGCCGAGTGGCCAACCGGAAGGCGGTCCCTCCTTCCAGGTCAGAGCTGCTTACAGCTCGTACCCTTGAGCAACCCAATACTGCCAATCTTCGATCACCTGACGGGTTTGCTCGTCCACCGCGACGCCCTCCAGCTGGGCCAAGGGAACCGCAAGGCCTCGGCGGTCCCAGCGGATCAGGACGAACATCTCATGATCGCACTCTTCTTCGGGGGCCATCCCGACGACCTCGACCTCGTCGCCGACGCGCAGCGGCGAGATGCTGCGCTCGGCGATGCACCGGGCCACAAACGGGAAGTGCAGTCGGTCCTCGAGGGAGTAGTACCAGCCCATGGCCTGCTCTTCGGGGGTGTAGGCGTCGACGACGATCTCCATGGTGATGCGCTGCTCCCGCTCCTCGTCGCGCGATCGTCGCTTCATCCGGCCTCCTCATTCGCGTACGAAGCTATTCCTGCGTCCCATGCACTGCCGATCTGCCTGGGCGATGAAGTGGGAATCGGGACCGCCGCCACTGAGCCACTCAGGCGAGCGCACTCATGTCAGCTTCGCACCCGCGGTTCCCGTCCGAGCAGAGTCACTCGTTTGGCGTCTCAACCTCAGCCGGGTGGAGGTGGACGTGGGCATGGCGGCTCGGCACACTAAGCTGTCGTAGATGGTTACACCTGCCCAATTGAGGACGAGGAAGAGGCGATGAGCACGGCTGAACCGCTCGGCGAGGATCGGTGGCCTGCCACCGGCGTGGACCTGGAGACCCGTCGGCGTCGCATCCTTGCCACCTTGACCGCGCTCGGCCGTACCAAAGAAATCGAGCAGTTCCAACGGGCACTGGTTGCCGCGACGAGGGCGGCGGCCGATACCCAAGACTACGCCGGGCTGGAAGGCGTTGTGCAGGGTTGGTATCTCCACGTGCTGGCCCTGCGGACCGTGCCCGGTTGGGCGGACCGCTGGGACGCCCTGCGCCGCGAGCCGCCCCCGCTGGTCCCCGGCGACGCCAGGTCGCTTGAGGACGTGTTCGCCGACCTGGGCCTGCCTCGGCTAGGGTGATCGAACCCTATCGGGTCAGCACCGAGGCGATCCGCGCTTCGGTTGCCTCACTGCCTGACGCCGGCCGGCGCGACCTGGCCAGCGGGTTGCAGGCGCTCAGCCAGCTGGTCGCCGTCCAGGACGCGCTTGGTGAGCAGTTCGACGAGCGCACGGTGGAGGTCTTCGGTCATGGAGCGGTGCTGCTCTCCTACCGCGTCGCGGAGCAGCAGCGGACCATCCAGGTGGTCGAGCTGCTCTGGCTTGGGTGACTCGAAGCCTGCTCGATGTGAACGTGTGGGGCCTGGCGGACAGCTCGGCTGGCGCTGTCAAGTGGCGTCGAGGTCGCCGCCCCAGGCTCGCGCGAGCGCTCGGGGCAGCCCCCAGGCACCCAGCGCGGTCAGCCGGCGGTCGGCGTCCACCGCACCGACCGCCTCCCAGGTGGGAAGCACGGTCTCGAAGGCGAGCTCGACCAGATCGGCGTCGTCGGTATCCACCGTCCCGTCCACCTCGGGGCAGTCGTTGATGGCGGCGACCAGCGCCGCTGGGTCGGCGCTCGCGCCGACCCCGCCGCGCACCAGGCCGATCATCGCGCCGACCCAGTCGGCCAGCTCCAGCGCCATGACCGCAGCCTCCAGCTCGGGGTCCAGGCCGCTCGACTCCCGCATGGCGATCAGCGCGCCGGCCGCGGCCAGCCACAGCTCGACGTCATCGGCCGGCAGCGGCGGGTCCAGCCCGGCGGCTCGCCGGATCGTGTTGATGGCCGGGTCGTGCCGGTGGAGGCCGGTTCGCAGGCGCTGGCAGGCCGCGGTCAGCTCCCCGGCCGGTAGCTGCGCCAGCGTCGGAGCCGGCAGCGCCTGCCGCAGGACCTCGACCGCCTCGGTCTCGGCCTGCGCCCACTGGGCCAGGAACTCCTCGTCGTCTTCGGGCTGCTCGTCCCAATCGTCCTCGACCGGCGGGTACTGGGCTGGGGCCTGGCCACGGCTGGCCACCACCTGCGGATATCGAACACCGGGCTCGGGTGCCGCGGCGGTGCGGACCAGCCGGACGCCGAAGTGCCATTCATCGCCGTAGTCGAACAGGAACAGGAACTCCTTGCCGGCGGGGGCGTCACGGATGCGCAGCCGGTCGGCTGCCCGCGCTGGCCGGCCATCGTCCGGCGACGGCGAGCGGGCGTACTCGGTCGCGTCGTCCCAGGGCTTGCCGCTAAGGAAAAACGACCAGAGGTGCGGGTCGTCGAAGCCGAAGGCGAGCGGGATCGCCTCGCCAAGCTCCTCGAGCGTCTGGTCGCCGGTGAGCTCGAGCTCGCGCCAGATCTGCCGGCCATCGGGTGGGGCGTACGCGCCGCTGAGGATCCGCACGCGAAACGTATAGGTAGCCGGGGTGACCGACGATCCGGTGGAGGACATCTCCAGCACTCCGAGGCCACTAACGGGTGGGGGCCTAACCCTATCGCCAACCGGGCCGAAGTGGCGGCCAGGCTGGCCGAACACCGGGTGACGGTATGCCGGCGGCATCGAGGCCTTACCGGCTTGACGCCACCGTAAGTCGTCACGCTCCGCCGTGATGCATCGTCCTCCTCGCCAGACCTCGGGACGACGCCCAGACGGTGGTCACCGTTTCCCAGGCTCGGTCGGGCTCGACCCGCGATAGGCTGCACCACGTCAGGGACGACGTGCCGATCAAGGCAACATCGTGGCACCCGAGGAGCCACCGGCCTGGCCGCTCCCGGTTCGCGGCCGGTGAGGTTCCGGCCGTGGTTGGTTCGTCAGCAGGACGTTGAAGGGAGCTCGGATGTCGTGAGCGAGTACCAGTATTACGAGTTCGTGGCCCTTGACCGTCCGCTGGCGCCAGCGGAGATAGCGGAGCTACGAAGCATCTCCACGCGTGCGCAGATCACGCCGACACGGTTCTTCAACGAGTACCACTGGGGCAATCTGAAGGCCGACCCGGCCGAGCTGCTGGTCCGCTACTTCGACGTGCACCTGTACTTCGCCAACTGGGGCAGCCGGCGGCTGATGTTTCGCCTACCGCTGGACGCGGTGAGCCTCGACGACCTGCGTGCCTGCGTCCCCGGCGGTCCGGTCACCCTGACGGTGACCGAGCACCATGTGGTCCTGGACCTCTGGAGCGAGACCGAGGAGCCGGAGGAGGAGTGGTTCGAGGACGGCCAGCTCCTGGCGTCATTGACGCCACTGCGGGCCGAGCTGCTCCGCAGCGACCGTCGGGTCGCCTACCTGGCCTGGCTGCTGGCAGCGCAGGCTGGCGAGCTGGACCCGGACACCCCGGAGCCACCGGTTCCTCACCGCCTGGACGGCCCCTCGGCGTCGCTGGCCGCGTTGACCAGCTTCCTTCGGGTCGACCCCGACCTGCTCGCCGCCGCCGCAGAAGCGGACGTTGAGGACGCCGACGAGCTGGACCGTTTCCGGAGCTGGGTGGAACGGCTCCCAGCGCGGCAGCGGCAGCGGTGGCTGCTGCGGGCCGCTGACAACCTGGACCTGGCGGTGGGCTCGGCGCTGCTGGGCGAGTTCCGCCGGACGCATCCGGCGGTGGCGGCCGACCAGGGCCGTACCGTCGCGCAGCTGCTCGACCGCGCCGAGGAACGGCGGGCCGAGCGGCGGCTCGAGTCCCTCAGGCAGGGGCTGCGACCCGGATGGCAGACCTCCGGCATCGGGACGGCCGGCCAGACGGGTTCCCCTCGGCGGTGATCTCCCGGGTGATCATCCACGTTGACGGGCCGCCGGGTGCGGGCAAGACCACCTTCGTGGAGCGGCTGCTGGGCGCAGTCGACGCGTGGGTGCTGGCCGTGCGGTGCCGCCGCGACCAATCGCTCCGGCAGGCGCGAGAATCCTCCTCCGCCAGAGATCCTGAGGTGCGCCGCTACCGCGCGGCCGGGGCGTCCGACGCCGGGCGGTTCACCTTCCCGTCTGCCTGGGACTCAGCGGACGACTTCTACAGCAGCCGGCTGATGACCGCCGTCTCGGACGTTGTCGTGCTCGAGGGTGACAGCCCGCTGTGCGGTGCGGATCTACGGGTGTTCGTCGCGCCGCCGCCGGCGGCCGGCCAGGCGCTGCTGGTTCGCGAGCGGCGTGACCGCGCCGCGCAGCTGCGGGCGCAGGCTGATGCCATGCAGCGGCTGCTGGGGCCAGCCGGACGGGGCGGCCCAGCTGCTGGAGCAGCTGGTGGGTGGGCCGGTGGTTGCGTTCGCGCGGGACCAGCCTGAGTTGCTGGAACAGGCGCGGCTGAGCCTGCTGGCCGAGATCGATAAGGCCCGCGCCGCACCGCCGCCGACGCCAATGGAGCACTGGGCGGTCGCCGCCGGCTATGCCGGGATCGAGTATGCGCAGTTGGTCGTAGTGAACGCGTGTGAGGATGCGGAGCGGAGAGGGGCGCAGGGGCTGGTGGAGGAGGTGGGGCGGTTGCGTGCCGATCAGGCGGTGTTCGCCGACGTGCTGGGCTGGCGTGGCTCACGGGTGCCGATCACCGCGGTCGTGGCCGATCTGGCCGACGCGCGGGATGCTGGGACCCGGAGGGCGGTGGTCCGGGTGAAGCGGAGTGTCCGGGCGCTACGGCCGAGGCAGTGATGGCGGATGAGTCCGAGAACTCAACTACTGGTTAACAAGTAAAGTGCTCTGGACCGCTGAGCGGGCTCATTCCATCGGCTCTGTGACTCAGCGAGCCGGTCAACAAGCACCGATCGTCTGCATCTATGCTGATCAGCTAGGGTGTGGTGGGCGCGACAGGGTTTGAACCTGTGACCTCTTCCGTGTCAGCAAAACACAGGGAACCGCTGTGCTAGACGCCGTTCTCCCAGGTCACCTCCGACCGTAGACCCGGAAGGGAAACGCTCAGTTGGCGTTCAGTTAAACGCTCCCCTTCATGCCCTCTCCCTGGCGCTCACTGATCATTTTCATCACATCGTCTAGCTGCGCCTATGTAGCGACAGGTGGTGACACGAGCTCCCGAGCAGCGATTCTGCGCCGCTAGCGTCGCGGAACCCTGTGACGTGGCCGATTGTGCGACCTTGATTTCGGAACGGGTTCTGGACACCGACTGCGGCTTCGGCGGCGGGGGAGGGTCACTGTCGTAGAGACGAACCTTCTGCGACAACCGATCCTGACGACTCGCCGCGCTATGG